>NPIG01000095.1_pt1 | contig 101019 bp, 70 predicted proteins | sample 8637441 | NCBI WGS metagenome assembly NPIG01 (sample SAMN07420675, study PRJNA396082) | bioreactor metagenome | isolation source: sample BR6 brine-fed electro-methanogenic bioreactor BR | place: Japan: Kochi | collected 2016-06-14
CGCCCGCCGTGCGCCGCCATGCAGCAAACCAAACGCACCCTCCGCCCCCAAAAACGTCCTCCCATTCCCCGCCCGTCGAACCACCACGCAATCCCCCACCCCGGCATTCAGCTATCGGACGTAGCCCCGGACCCAACTTCATCGCCCCCCGATTTCGACCGATGTACCCGTCAGCCCCGCGCGCACCCGCGCGCGGGAGGAGATGCTGCATTGATGTCCGCCATCGACACCTCCGGCTACTCCGTCAACCGCCTCATCGCGGCCGCCAGCGGTCGTCTGCGCAGCACCCGGGCCACCGATCAGGCCGGCAAAAACCACGCGGCAAACGCCGCCCCTGCAACCGACGCCGTCGGCAAGAGCGAGCTCACCGACGAAGAAAAGCAGCAAATCGAAAAGCTCAGGCAGCGCGACGCCGAGGTCCGCCGCCACGAGCAGGCCCACCAGGCCGCGGCCGGTCCCCACGCCACCGGCGGGCCGACCTACGAGTACCAGCAGGGGCCCGACGGCACGCGTTACGCCGTCGGCGGCGAGGTTCAGATCGACACCAGCCCCGTCCGCGGCGACCCCCAGGCCACCATCCGCAAGATGCAGCAGGTCCAGCGCGCCGCCAATGCACCGGCCGAACCCTCCGCCCAGGACCGCCAGGTAGCCGCAAAGGCCGCCGCCACCGAACGCCAGGCCCGCCAGCAACTACAGACCGAGCCCAACGCCGCGGAAGACCTGCACGCTCAGCCCAACGCCCTGCACACCCAGCCCAATGCCCCCCAAAACCTGCACGCCCAGCCCAACGCCTCCCAGAACTTGCACACCCAGCCCAATGTCCCCCAGGAACTCCCCGCCCAGCGCGACCTGTCGAGCCCCGACCGCGCGCCCGCCATCGCCCGATACCGCGACGCAATCCGATCGGCCGAGCAGCCCGCAGGTCGCTTCATCGACGTAGCCGCCTAACCCACCCCCAAGCCACCTGGGACAACCCCAAACACCCACCAGCCAAAGAAATCCAGCCGGTCGACCCCGGCCCAAGCGCCCCCGCAAACCGAAAGCCAACAGCAGAAAGCGGCTGCCCAAAAGCCGCTAGCTCGAGCAATTGGTAACTCGCAATTCGTAATTCGTAATTCGTAATTCGTAATTCGTAATTCAATAAGCTTGACGCGATCGCCTCGCTGCGGTCCATTCCGCGTATGCGATCGGTATTGCGCTCGTTGCGGTCCTTCCTGAACCGTCCCGTTTTCGGCACGCGCGTGATTCCCAAGCACGCGCGGGTCGACCCTGAGCGCTTCTCCGAACGTGAGTTCCCGGTGTGGTGCCCGGCGTGCGGCTACGCGTTGCGCGGCCTCGCCGGAGGCCGCTGCCCGGAATGCGGACGCGAATTCGAGCGGGGGCGGCTTCTGGTGGAAATTTACGTTTTGCGTCGGTGGGATCCGGCGTCGAATCGCAGTTGGATTGGGAAGGTGTGGCGGCGTACGCTGTCCCTGATGTTTGTCTGCCACGTCGCGATCTGCGCGATTGCGGCGGTGTGCTGGTTGTGGAGTCGTGCTCACCCCGGCGCTCTCAAGGTCATGTTCCAGCAGTGGATGGTGGCCGGCATGAACCAGGGCTGGCTACAGCTCGTGCCCGGTGTGGTATATGTCATGGCGGTTCTTCTCACGCTTGGCGCTGCAACGATCGAGATCCTGATGGTCGCCCACTGGTCGAGCATTCGCCGCAAGCGGCGGCGCATCCTGGCGGCGATTGATGACCATTCCCTGCCGCAAGCGCCCACGGGCAACAGTTGAATCCGCACGCTCATTTCGCCCGTAGTACCCACGACCCTAGCGAGGCGTTTCCATACCTGCGACCACCCCAAGAACCAGCCGGCCCAGCGCACGCCGCCAACGCACCGGCCGGGCCCTCCGCCCAGGTCCGCCAAGTAGCCGCAAAGGCCGCCCCCATCGAAGGCCCCTCAGTTCCGAAGGGGCGATCTATCAGCCATCCGTATGTCCCAACCCTGGCATTTCAAGTAACATGAGCGGTAAGCATGGGTTGCCACAGTATGCAAAGGAGGCCATGTGTGAGCATCGAAGCATCAGTCTCAACGCGGCCTGTCCGTCCCCAGAAAAGGCGCCGCGTGATAGGGCTCGTCCTGCTGATTCTGGTCCTGCTTGCTGCTGTGAATGGGATCATCGATTACGGCGATCGGGAAGAGGTGTGCCGCCTCTGCACTGCGTCGTCGAACGTACGTGAATTCCACGTGCTGGGGCTTGGGGGGGACTGGGGCCGCTCAATCGAGATGGGCCGATTAGCACGCTTCATCAACGAGCACAGCGAGGAGCCATGTCAGCATGAGTGGTCGCGCTGGGGGCGAGAGTCTGGGAATGCGCTGTACCGCACCGTGACCTTCGATGGCGGCCGTCTCACAAGCCTGTATTCAATGATGAATGCGACCAACTTGGATCTTGACCAAATGCAGCGCGACGATCCGAAGTTTCTCCAATCGGTGAAACGTGCCGTAGCGACGCCTTGGCATCCGGACAATGCAGCCACTGTCCAACTCCTTACGAGAAACGTGGTGGAGAAATTGGTCGATACAGCACGCAAGAGAGACAGCGCCCTGCATTGACTAATCCCAACGAAGGCATCGAAACGGGTGACAGATTCCCAAGGGGGGACACCGGCCCGCTGGATTGGGAGCGCTAGCTGCGTCTGCGCGCGCCGCAGCGCTGGCACGCCGCCCAGCGGCACGAAGCTCGTCCCGCCTGCTCCGTACGCGGACGCATACCGGTCGGCCGCTGGGCAGTGACCGCTTTATCGCGAACCTGGACACCAGATTCGGCCGCCGCCCGCGCCCCCCAGCCGCGGACCGTACAACCCTACCCAACCCAGGACTAAGCCATCAGCCCCGAAGGGGCGATCTATCCCAGCCCAGCGGCGCAAGCCCTGGGACCCATCCGGCCAATCCAACCCCAGAGCCCCGAAAGGGCGCGCTAAGCCCGTCAAATCCACAGAGATCCTTCGTTGGACCCGCTCCCGCCTGCGCACCAAGGGGCGCCCACCCTCCGCCCCGCGGCCCCCCCAATACTCCGAACAACGTATGATTGACTGCGCATCCCCATTCAACTCTTTGGTTTTCAGGGGATGAATTGGACACATCCCCTTGTAGCTGTCGACCGCTCCGTGAAAACTTGCCCGGTCTACTCCGCTGCTGGCGGCGGCGCGTTGTCGATGGGCGCTTGTCGAACAACCACCATCTCCACCTTGCGGCGTTCGGGGATCAGAACCAGTCCGAGCTGTTTCCTGGCGGCCTGGATGACAGATTGCGCATTTCCTGTCTCGAAGTGCATCCCCCAATTCCAGCACCCGCCCCAGCCGGTTTCGTCGATGATCGGGCGGCCCAGCAACTCCTCCAGCGCCTGGATGAGACCATCAAAGCTCCCTTCGGTGGCAAAGAGGACGCCGTCAATAGCCACCTGGTGAAAGCGATGGTGATCACGGGATGTTACGCCGGTCTGCTCCAGGTTTGCCCCGGGGCCGTGCGGGGCGGTCATGACGTACACGTCATGTTCCACGTCCTCCCGTGTGATCGAGAGCGCGAGCGCCGCCGCGACGGCCGGTACGCTCACGCGTTCAAGCATCTGCTCGTCCCCGTTGGGCGCCTTCGCTGCGAAGCTGAACCGGCTCTCGGGTTTGGGTATATCCCAGTGAATCATGAGTGGCGTGCGCAGGTGAAACAGTCGCACCAGCAGCGTTTCCAGATCCACAGCGTTATTGACGTACAACCCCGGTTCCCATCTCATGAATGTCAAATCGCGCGGCGGTCCGATCATGACCTGAAGCATGGCTGTTTCGTTCAGGGGGTCCAGGCCCGGTGGCGGCCCGCTCAATGCCGCCGCGTCGATTCCAGGTGCCGCAATGTCCGCTGCTGGAGCAGTCGTGACCTGCTTGCCGGCAAGCACGGCATCCAGCAAACTGGGCGTGAGCTCATCGGGCGCAAGCACGGCCGCCACTCTACCCTGCTGATCAATCACGAACGTGCGTGGGATGGGACGAATGCCATACGCGCTGAACATGGACCGATCACGGTCGAGCCCGATCCACCCGTGGATGGGGCGAACGCGCAGAAACCGTTCCACGATCGCGCGACTCTCGTCTGTAACGGAAATGAACCTGACGCCCTTGTCTTCGTACGTTCTCGCCAGTTCGTTCAGGTGGGCAATGTTGCCAACGCACGGGACGCACCATGTCGCCCAGAATTCGAGCACGACCACATGACCATGTAGTCTATTCCAATTCAGCCCATCCGCGCAGTCCGCGCCATGCCGCCCCATGACGTCTTCCAGGGAGAGAGCCGGCGCCGGGTGGCCGATCGCAGGCGCAGGCTCGGCAGCGCCGGAGGTGCCCGTTGCGGGCGGACGTTGGGTAGAATTTGGGAGCGTCTGACCCCGGCACGGGCTCAGGATGATCAAGGTCACCAGCAGGCAGTTCGACGCCCGAAACCGCGACATGTCGTTTACCCTGTTTCTCGGGCCGGCAGTGAAGCCTGAAGCGCCCTTGGCTTGGCCCAGCGAACCGCCAAGGGCGCTTCCCGCGCAGGCGGATGGCGATGGGCTTCTGTCCCCGTTCCTGCGGAAACGTCCCGCATCCGACGGTGTCACCGTCTGTACCAAGTCAGCTTTCCGCCTCCCGGTTCCAGATGGTGACGCAATCCTGCACGGCGCTGCCGCCTAAGGCGTCGGCGTAGGGACGTTGTCGCAACCGCACGCGCCACCCTTCGCCCAGCAAACGGTTACGCCTTCATTGTCTTGGCATCGTGCCATATCCCTGCCCGTGCCTCCCTCATGCCATTTCCGGCAGCTCCCAGCCTGGTTGGCCGAACACGAGCAATCACCGACAGTAGCTGTGCACCCTGACATGATCGGACCGATATCGCCAACGTAATGAAACTCGTGAACGGGCGGACCCACCGCGTCGATGCCCTGGGCCGCCCGGACGCCCACGAGACCGTTGCTGTCGGCCAGGAGCATAACCGATCCTTCGCCCGTTGTCCGTATCGTAATTGCGGCAACAGTTGCGGGTGGACTGGTCAGTTCTGACAGGGGTGCAATACCCAATGGCAATCTACGGCAGTCCGGGCGCTCGACGTCAAAGTCCCACGCAATTGACTGAAGTAACGCAATGGCGCCGCTATCTCCCCAGTAACTGACTGCGATATCGATGCCCTCCGCCAGTTTGGGCTCATCGGTCACAGTCACGTCAAGTAACTCGGCTTCCGCACCTGCGGCCAACGTGAGTTGCTGCGGTTCGTCGGCTCTCGCGTCTGAAAGGAGTATACTGCCGCACCGTGCGAGAATCCAAGCTGTCGCCTTGGCCCTGCAAATCATGCTTGTTGTAATCCTGCCATCCTCCAAAGAACACGATGATAGTTCTTGTGGAATACGCATTCCACAGTTCCTATGCCGAACTGTACACCACGTATTGCCCGTCGGCACAGGGGTCACCTGGGGAATTACATTATCCCTTTAGCTTGCGTGCCACATCCGCACCGCGTGCCCGGTGCGGATCGATGTAACCGCCCACCAGAACCACTCTGACTGGCCGGCTGACCTGCCTGGCGTGCAGACTCGCGCGGTTTGATGGTCAGGGGGATGAATATGGATATGTAACCATTTTCCAAGGTTTGCGTGTACAGGAGGGCGGCATACGAGAAAGAGATGGGTATCAAAAAAGCTCCGTCAGCGGAATCCAGGGAGTGATGATTTGGGGCTCTGCCCCGAACCCCGGGATGTCGTGAGGCATGGCTCGGGTAGGTCCAGCATTGAGTCCAAGAGGGGATGAGTCTGGATGAGTCCAATTAACACCTGCTCGTTTTCCGCGGCGTTGCCCCAGCCGTGCGGCGAACACAGACAACCGTCCAGCGGGACGAATGCAATCCCGTCCCCGGCCTCATCAACCCCCGACCCGCCGCAGGTCAACAACGGCCCCGTCCCCGGCCGCCACCACCCTCCAGCCCCCACCACTCAGCAATCACCATTCGGCATTCAGCATTCATTCCCCCAAATCCCTCCATTCCCGATTTTTCCGCGTTTTCAACCCCGCCAGGGGCCCTGGATAGATCACCCCGCGCGTTATACAGGGTGGATGCGGAGCCATACGCCCTCCGCATGCCGACATCCGAACCGCCAAGGGCTGGGCCCCATGGCCAACCTCGACTTGGGTGCCATGGCCAAGCTCGACTTGGGTGCCATGGCCAAGCACGGCGCAATCGGGCCGGATTAGCCCAACAAGCTGAACGCCGTGCGCCGCCATGCGGCAAACAGTCAGGCTGCCACGACCACAACGCCGGCGTGCCATGGCCAAGCTCGACCAAGTCGAGCGCCGCCATGCAATCGCACCACGGTGTCCGCCACCATGGCCAACCCGTTGCGCTGCAACCCATGGCAGCGCGGCGGTCGAGACCGAGCGGTCTGCCAGGGAGCCTCGCGAGCCCATGCTCACCTGCTCACCTGCTCTCCTCGCTAACCAGGGTGCCATGGCCAAGCACGGCGCAAGTGGGTCAGTTTCGCAGTAAGGGCTGAACGCCGTGCGCCGCCATGCCCCGGCAAGCGACGGACAAGCGTGCCCGAAATGCCCCGGCCGTTGGTCGCTCATCTCCGAATTCGCCATGGGGCCTCACCCAGGCGGGTCCGGCTGCGGAGAATCCCCATGCCCGACGCGGCGAAAAAACGAAGCCGTTTTACACAAGCCCATTTCCCCAACTGGCGCTACCGCCAACGCGGTTTTCGTCCTCAACCGCGCGCAAAAAAAATGCAAAAACGAAGCCATTTTGAAGCGTATGTTGAATTACCCAACCGGCCCAGCCGCGCCAGTCCGACCAGCGCCGCCCGGCGTCTGCACACGCCGGCCTCCCGCCCAGCCCCGCCCGTGCCGTGCTTCTCATCCGCCGCCGCGAGCCCTGCGGACCGGTGCGCAGCAAATGCCGACCGAAGCCCCTGGGACGAAGTCAACAGAAAGGCCCGCGGCCCGATGATGCGGGCGCGGGCCGGGCAGCGTCGATCGCCTTGTGCTCTCTGGTTCGCTCCTGCGGCTCTCCCTAAGATCCGGCGATCGAATCTACGTCAGCCACTCCCACGCCGCCAACACCGCCAGGCATGCTGCGGCCCCGATCAAAAACCCCTGCACCATGCCCCACACGCCAAACGCCGGCGCGCACGATGCGGCCGCCGCCGCATCGTCGGCCGGGCATGGCGCGGTGGCGCGTTTCTTCATCTGCTCCCGACGCTCGTCCTCCACGAACGCGAACAGATCGCCCTCGTAAAAATCACTCACCGCCATCGGCTCGACGTCCAGGCTCGCCTGGAACGTCTCCGCATCCAGCAGGGCCGCCGCAATTCCCGAATCAGACAGATGTGCGGCCAGCACGTCGCCGCCGTATCGCACCGGTATGTCCGCCCCCGATTCAGCCTCTCCCTCGTGCTCCAGCAGATACTCCTCAATCAGCATGTCCTCGAATTCGAGCTGCGCCCGATCCATCCGCCGCAACTGCCGTCCCCGCCCCGCCTCGTGCGAGTGCTTCCCTGTCTTTCCCACGGCATCTCTCCTGATGACGCGTTGACGAGTCCTCGGCCGCCGAGCGCCAGGCCGGTGCGTCACGCCGGCCCGACTGCTCGACGAACTTTGAAGCGCTTCGAACCCGCTTCGTATCCCGTTTGGCATGACACTGATCGGTCAGCCCGTCTCGAATCGGTTAGTCAAAACCGCAGGAAATGCGACCCTCCGACCGCGGCCTTGCCCAGCTTCTCCAGCTTGACGGGCCGGCCGAAAGGACTACGTTGGCAGGCCCGCAGCAGTGGGGGGCATCCAAGACGCACCCGGCGCCGGAGCCGGCAGGAATCGAGCATGCGTAAGTACTGGTTCGTCTTCAAAGTGGCCCTGGCCGAGCGGTTTGTGTACCGCGGCGATTTCTTCATCGCCACCTTTCTGCGCTTCACGCCCATCATCACCACCATCGCCCTCTGGTCGGCCGTCTACGCCGGGGGCGACCAGCAACGCATCGGCTCGCTGACCTACGGCGAAATGGTCAGCTACTACCTCGTGGTGATGATCGTGCGGGCGTTCGGTTCGATGCCCGGCCTCGCTTCAACCCTCTCCGGCGACATCCGCGAGGGTAATCTGCGCAAATTCATCATCCAGCCCGTGAATTACGTGGTTTATCACCTGCATCTCCGGATGGCCCACAAATCGGTCTACTTCGTCATGGCCGCGGTTCCGTACTTCATCGTCTTCTGGTGGTGCCGCGATTACCTGCCCGGTTGGCCGCCGATCGAGCAGTGGGGGCTTTGCCTGTGCAGCCTGGTGTTGGTGTTTGTCCTCGGCTACCTGATTAATACCGCCATCGGCCTGCTGTCGTTCTGGTTCATGGAGGTCTCCAGCTTCCTGTTCATCTTCATGGTGAGCCAGTATTTCCTGTCCGGCCACCAGTTCCCCCTGAGCCTGCTGCCCGACGGTCTGCGCGACGTCATCACCTATCTGCCCTTCGCCTACGAAACCTTCCACCCGGTCATGTTGCTGCTGGGCAAGTACGATCAGGCGATGGCGTTGCAGGTGGTGGCCGGGCAGTTGCTCTGGATCGGCGTGCTGCTGGTCATCGTGTCGTTCGGTTGGAGAAGGGGGCTGCGCCGCTATGCCGCGTTCGGGGGTTGACATGGGTCTGGGCCGCTACGCCCGCATTGCCTGGTGCTTCGCGCGCAACGGCCTGGTGCGCGAACTCAGCTTCCGCACGAACTTCATCGTCACCGTGATCAGCGAGATCCTCTGGCTCGGCATGATGCTGGTTTTCGTTGAGGTCATCTTCCGCAACACGCGCACCGTCCAGGGCTGGGATCACAACCAGTACCTGTTCCTCCTTGGTACCCATTTTATCATCACCAGCCTCTTCGAGACCTTCTTCTTTTCGAATGTGCAGCGCCTGAGCGAGATGATCCGCACCGGCGGGCTCGATTTCGTGTTGCTCAAGCCCGCCAACCCGCAATTTCTCATTTCGCTGGAGCGCTTCGATTATGCCGCGTTGCCCAACGCGCCGCTGGGATTGTTTCTCTGCGGGTTCGCCGCCCACCGTCTGGGCGTGAGCGTCACCCTCACGGATGTGCTGCTGTACGGGGTCCTGGTGATCTGCGGCGTGCTGCTGCTCTACGCCATGATGTTCATTTTCAGCACATCGAGCGTCTGGCTCATCCGCCAGACCAGCGCCGCCCACTTCTGGTTTTACTTAACGAGCTGCGCCAAGTACCCGGCCGAAATCTACCAGCCGCTCGCCCGGGGCACGCTCCATTTCGCGCTGACTTTCATCATACCGGTGCTGATCGTGGCCAACCTTCCCGCGAATGCCATGGTGCGGGAAGCGCATTTCCAACCCTGGCTGGTGGGCTATGCTGTTGCGGCGACGGTGGTCATCTGCGCGCTGTCGGCCGCGGTCTTTCACTGGGCCCTGCGCTGGTACCGCTCGGCCAGCAGTTGAGGAGAATCCCGTGTCCCGATCGGCGTTGCTTCGGTGTGGGCCGGCCTGCTCAGGACGCTGCGATGGCATCCACCACCTGGCGCACCAGGCGGTTCTCGTCCTGGCGCAGCGTCTCCAGGACCGCCTTGTCCCGAAGCCCCGCGTGCTGCGCCATGATCTCCGCCACGTACAACCGCACCCACCACGCCTCATCCCCGGCCAGCCGGGCGAGTTGCTCTTGCGCCTCCGGTGTCGACTGCGTCGGCTCGAGAAACCCGAACGCCTGCCGCCAGAGCACCTCCGCGACGACGTGCTCGCCCCAAAGCAGTGCTTGCAGACGCTGAGGATCGCGGATCTGCACCGCCCGCATCACGCTCCGCAGGGCAACGCCCGGCGCCCGATCGTACATATGCTCCACCAGCCCGGCCGGCAGCGGGCGGTCGGCCCGGACGGCGTCGGCCAGAATCTCACGATAGATCGAATAATCCGGTGGCCGTTCGGCCGACGCGTCTTCGTAACCGCCGAGAATGTTCCCGGCCTGCTTGCGCACCTGGGCATCCGCGTCGTCGAGCAGGGGGGTAAGGGCCCGGACGGCCTCCATGTCGGCTATAGCCAGTTCAGCGAGCAGGGCGCCGGCCCCCAACGTCGTGCGCGGCCCGTCATTCTGAGTCACGTGGAGCACCACTTGCTGAAGCAGGTGCGGTCGCCGCTGCTGATCGAGTGCACGCAGGTCTGCAAGGGCGGTCTGCCGGGCATTAACCGCCTCGGCGTTCACGTAAGCGCGGATAAGCGTCTGAACCTCAGGATCCGACGCCGTTGCCTGCCGGGGTGCGGACGCCAGCTCCGGGGTGGCTTCCGCCGAAGCACGCGGCACGCCTGCCGCCAGGATGCTGCCCCAAAACACAACCAACAGGCGCACGCGCGTTCCCGGTCGATGACTGTGCCGAGTGCTGCACATGAGAAAACCACTCCTTCCTGCAAATGGCAGACTGCCAATGACCCGCCAGGGCATGCTCATCGCTCCGTCTCCGCCGTCAGGCTGTCTTCGATGGCCGTGCGCACCTGTACGAAATCATCGACCTCGAAGTGGGTGGATGTCGCGCCCCAAGCCGTCGTCTCCACGTCGAGTCCGGTGGGTGGGGGGTTCGAATCCGGCACCGGGCCGCCATCCAGAAAGAAGTCTTCGAAGAGCGTGCCGTGCTGATAGTGATTGAGATGATAAAGCGTGCTTGGAGGACGTCGCAGTTCCTGGCCGACGTCAATGTCGGAGTTGTTCGACACCGAGTCGACGTACGATGTGTAAACGATCTCGAACACGCCCAACGCGGCCCGGTAGAGGTCGAGCCGGTCGGCGAGGTCATACGTGGAACCCCCGCCGTGGCTGTATCCGAAGATTGCAACCGTGTCGACGCCGCGGTTCTGTATGGCCGTGGCGGCCTCGTTGTACACCGCCCCGGATCCGTCACTCGCCACGCTATCCTCGTCGTACATCAGTACGTCATAGCCCAACGCGTAGAGTGTATTCGCGACCACGAAGGTGCCTTGATTGGGATCCACCGGACTCGCCGGAACCTGCCCCTCCCCGCCGAGCGCCAGGACCAGCCCGCGAAAGCTGTGGAAGACCAGGACGTCCTTGCTGACCGCGGCGCCCGCAGGTTCGACGTGCAGTTCGGCCGCCCCGTGGCTGGCTGCGGCCCATTCGACCCACAGGGTGAGCGTGGTCGCGTTCGCCGGAAACGGCAGTGGCCCCGTCCGGTTGTTGGCAAACACAATATCACTGCCCGGCGCCTTGTTCCGCGTGGACCACACCCGCAATGCGTCGCCGCTGCGCCGCAACACCATGGCCGCACCGGACTGACCAAGGGTCACACGGACCTCGATCAGGTCATCCTCGCCCGCGGGATCGTCGTCTCCCGGCGCGTTGATCCGGATGCCTGGGCCGCGAGCCGGATCCGCTTCCCAGATCTCCGGGACGGCCGTTCGGGCGAAGGGGGCATAACCGGCGCCGACTTGCGGCCGAAATGCCTGCAAGCCGGCGGCGACCGCCGGCGCTCCGGTACAGTGGGGCGGGGTCTCATCGGATGCGCCGCCGAAGATCAGCGTGAAGATTGCGAAATCGGCCAGATCCACCCGCCCGCTGCCATTGAGGTCGGCGCATCCGCACCCGGGGGCCGCGGGTTCACCGAAACACGACAGGAACTCCGCCGCGTCGGACGCGTCGACCACCACGTCGCCGGTGAGGTCGCCGCAGGTCAGCGTGCAGGGGTCACCCGCTCGCGCCGTTGGGACGGCGCCCGCGACCGCCCAGGCCAAAACGAGCAGCACGGCGCCGATGCGCCGGCGGGTAGACACGATGATGGTTGCGTGCAGGTTCACGTTTCCGGCCCACGGAGGTTTCTGAACAGGTGCTTGACGGTGTATGATCGAGCTTGTGGGGGTTCTCGGCCCTATGCCGCCATTCTACTGGACGCCGGCCGCTCGCGGCAAGCAGGAAAGCACGGGGCCCGTGGACGGCGACGAGCGAATGCAGTTGTCGGCGCCCCATATGAAGGTCAGAATGGACTGATAAGGGGCTCTGCTCCAGGCGCTGTGGGAAGCGCACATCATCTTGCCGGCCGCCGGGGCAGCCGCGGTGGCGTTGACCACCAGGATCAACGATCGCGTCTTGCGACGCCAGTGATCAAAAACTCATGTTCGCCAAAGCCGACTCGCTTCGCATAACTTTCGTCTACGTCTTGTTTGTTCTCGCCTGGATGACTTTGGTGGCCGTCCTGCTGCCGCACCAGGCGCCGCCGCGGGTCTGGTTGATGCGGGACGCCCTGTTCCTGGCGCCCACCGCCGTCGTGGTGTACATTCTCGTCCGCCGGGCCTCGCGCATCCTGCGCATGGGGGAGGCGCGTTACCGCGAGATGTTCGAAGACCACCCCGACGCCATGTGCGTCTTCGATGACCAGGGGAGGATCGTACAGGTCAACCGTTCCATGGTGGCGCGCTACGGCTACACCCGTGACGAACTCATCGACATGCCCGTGGTCGAACTCACCCCCGAGGGTCTGCGGGCCGAAGTTCCGGCACGCATCAAACGTGCCCTGGGCATGGCGACCGGTATCGAGTGGCGCCATCGCCGCAAAGATGGCAGCGAAGTGCCGGTAGAGATTTCCAGTCGGCCGATTATGCTCGAGGGTCAACACTTCATCATCAGCAGCATTCGCGACATATCCCAGCGCAAAGCCGCCGAAGCCGACGCCGAACGCAGCATCCAACGTAGCAATCTCGCCCGCCGGATCGCCGGCATCGGCATCTGGGAATGGGACGTCGTTCACGACCAGGCCCACTGGACGCCCGAGGTATTCGAGGCTTTCGGGCTCGAACCGTCCGACAACGTGGACTTGGCCGACATCGCCGGGTGCATCCACCCGGATGATCTCGAAAGCTGGCACGATTCGGTGCGCCGCTGTGTCGAGAACGGCGTCGAGCACCAGATCGAGTTCCGGGTGGTGTCGCCTGACGGCCAGGAACGCTGGATCCAGGCGCTCGGCGATGCGCGCCGCGACGATGACGGCCGGGCGCTCAGCCTGCTCGGCGTCGTCCTCGATGTGACCGACCGGAAGTTGGCTGAAGCCCAGGTCGCGGCCAGCGCCCAGCGCTTCAAAGCCCTCTTCGACGCGATGATCGAGGGGGCGGCGGTCCACGAGCTGGTTTACGACGCGGAGGGCCGAGCTGTGGACTACCGCGTTCTGGAGCTTAATCCCGCGTTCGAGCGCCAGACGGGAATGGACCGCAGCCGATTGGTGGGGGCCTTGGCCACCGAGGCCTACCAATCGACGCCGCCGCCTTATCTGGACCGCTACGAACGGGTGGTGCGCACGGGGACTCCGGAGGTCTTCGATGCGGATTTTGCCCCCTGGGGGAAAATCTTCCGCGTCTCCGCCTTCACCCCGGGACCGGACCAGTTTGTGACCGTGTTCGAGGACGTCACCGAACGGCGCCACGCCGCCGACGCCCTGCGCGAGAGCGAACGCGTGCTCGCGACGCTGATGAGCAACCTGCCGGGCATGGCCTATCGCTGCCTGAACAATCCCAACTGGGATATGGAGTTCATCAGCGACGGTTGCGCCGCGCTGACCGGCCATACGCCGGGGGAGCTTACGGGGCAGGGATCGCTGCGCTACGCGGACCTTATTCATCCGGACGACCGCGATCGGATCTGGCAGGAGGTGCAGGCGGCGCTGGCTCGCGGCGTGCCCTTCGAGGTGACCTATCGGATCCACACCGCATCCGGAGAGGAGCGGTGGGTCTGGGAGAAAGGACGCGGCGTCAACGGCGTCCCCGAGACGATCGAAGGCTTCATCGCCGACATCACCGCGCACAAGCGGGCGGAGGCGGAACTGCTTCTCAAGAGCGACGCCCTCGAACACTCCATCAACGCCTTCGACATCGTCGACAGTTCCGGACGGTTCGTGTACGCCAACCGCGCCTATCTGAAAATGTGGGGGTACGACCATCTTGAGGAGATCGTGGCCACGTCGCCCGAAAGTCACTGTGCCGACCCGGAGACGGTGACTCGGATTATCGAAGCCTTGCGCGAGCACGGCCGCTGCACGCTCGAGTTCGTCGCCCGCCGCAAGGACGGCTCGACGTTCGACGTGCTCATGGCTGCCCAGATCCATCGCGGGCCGCAAGGGCAGGAACTCTACATGGGTACCTCGCTGGATATCAGTGACCGCAAGCGGGCCGAGGAGGAACGCCGCAACCTGGAGGCGCAGCTCCGCCAGGCGCAGAAGATGGAGGCCATCGGCCAGCTTGCCGGTGGCGTCGCCCACGATTTCAATAACATCCTCACCGCCATCCTCGGCAATGTCGAACTCGCCCGCGCACAACTTCCCGCCGATCAGGAATCCGGGTTGCAGGAGGACCTCGATCAGATCGAGCGCAGCGCCAACCGGGCGGCCAGCCTGACACGGCAGTTGCTGGCTTTCAGCCGGCGGCAGATCGCCCAGCCCCGGCACATCAACTTGAACGATACCCTTACCGACATGGAGCAGATGCTGCGGCGATTGCTGACGGAGCACATCGCGCTCCATTTCAAACCCGGGGCAGACCTGCACACGGTCCATGTCGATCCCGGCCATATTGAGCAGGTGCTCATGAACCTGGTGGTAAACGCGCGCGACGCGATGCCCGACGGCGGCGATCTCACCATCGAAACGGCCAATGCCATCCTCGACGCCGATTACGCCGCAGCCCGTGCGGAAGTCCGCCCCGGCGAATACGTCGTCCTCTCCGTGAGCGATACGGGCACGGGGATGGATGCTCAAACCGCGGAGCGCGTCTTCGAACCCTTCTTCACCACCAAGGCCATGGGGCAGGGCACCGGGCTGGGATTGTCCACCGTATATGGCATCATCAAGCAGGCGGGCGGGCACGTTGCGGTCTACACCGAGCCGGCCCGTGGCGCCACCTTCCGCGTTTACCTGCCCGCGGCCGCCAGTGGCGCCGAGCCCGCCGGCCGGACGGCGCCCGTGCCCAAGGCGGCCGGCGGTCATGAGACGATTCTGCTGTGCGAAGACGACAACAGCGTGCGCACGCTCGCCCAGACGATTCTGGAACAAGCGGGCTATGTGGTGCTGTCCGCCGCCAACGGTCGAGAGGCGCGCGCCATCGCGGCCGAGCATGCAGGGGCCATCGACATCCTCGTGACCGATGTCATCATGCCGGACATGAACGGCCGCGAACTTGCCACAGCGCTGAAGGCCCAGCACCGGCGTCTGCGCACGCTCTATATCTCAGGGTACACGGCCAACGTGATTGCGCACCACGGTGTGCTCGATGACGGCGTGGAGTTTCTCGAGAAGCCCTTCACCCGGGCAATGTTGCTCGCGCGGGTACGCGGCATTCTCGACGGCGACCCGGCGTCCTGAAAAGGCGCACGGTGGGGCGGGACCCAAAGGCGCAACGTTCGGCGGCGCCGCGGATCCCGCGGTCAAAACGGCGCGGCGTCCTGGCCGTAGGCCCCCGCGTACCCGGGCTCGGGCAGGGGCGAGAAGTTGTTGAACCTGGTCGAATGGGCGTCGAAGGCGAGGTTGACGACGCCGGTCGGGCCGTTGCGCTGCTTGGCCACGATCAGTTCGGCTCTTCCTTTGAGCGTGGGGTCGTCGCGTTTGTAATACTCTTCACGGTGGATGAGGAGCACGGCGTCCGCGTCCTGCTCGATGGCGCCGCTCTCGCGCAGGTCGCTCATCCGCGGCTGGTTCCCGGTGCGGCCTTCGGTCTGCCGGTTGAGCTGCGCGAGGGCGACGATGGGGATGTTCAGTTCTCGGCCCAGGGCCTTGAGCGATCGGCTGATCGCGGAGATCTCCTGTTGGCGGCTTTCGAAGCCGGGGGCGTGCATGAGCTGGAGATAATCGACATACACCGCCTGGATGTCGTGCTGCATCTTGAGCCGCCGGGCCTTGGCCCGCAGTTCCATGGGCGACATGCCCGGGGTGTCGTCGATGAACAGCGGCGCCGCCTGGAGCTCCATGCAGATGTCCGCCAATTCGCGCCGCTCGACCTCGCTGAGCATGCGCTTGCGAAACTTGTGCGAATCGATCTTGGCCCGGCTGCACAACAGTCGCTGCGCGACCTGCTGGCGGCTCATCTCCATCGAGAAAAACACCACCGGCCGTTGTTCGTCGATCGCCGCGTACTCGGCCATGTTGAGCCCGAGCGCCGTCTTGCCCATCGAGGGCCGGCCGGCCACCACGATCATGTCGCCCGCCTGGAAGCCGGTGGTCAACTCGTCCAATTCGCTGAAGCCGGTGGGCAGGCCCGATACCGTCTCTCCCTCGGCCTCGTTGATCTGCCGGTCGAGCTCCATGATCAGGTCGCTCAGGGGGACCGATTGACCGGCGACGCGCCGCTCGGTGATGCTGAAGAGCTTCTGCTCGGCCCGATCGAAGACCTCGGTGGCGGAATCCGCGTCGGTGTAGGCGTCGTCCGCGATTTCGCCGACGCAACCGATCAGGTCGCGTAGCATGCCCTTGTCGCGAACGATTTTCGCGTAGTGTTCGGCGTGGAGCGCCGTGGGAACGCTTTCGGCGCAAGCGATGAGGTACTCCGCGCCGCCGACCTGCTCGAGCAGGCCGCGGCGCTGGAGTTCGTTCCGCAAAATGACCAGGTCGATGGGCTGGTTCTGGTCGTAGAGGTCGACCAGCGTCTCGAAGATCAGGCGATGGTCCGGTCGATAAAACCAGTGGGCGTCCGTCTTGTGGACGATGTGGATCACATCACCCACCGCCTCCCGGTTAAGCATCAGCGAGCCCAGCAGGCTCATCTCCGCTTCCAGACTCTGCGGCGGCAGCCGATCGGCCGAGCGCGCCGCGATCCGGTCCGCTCCGCTGTGCTCCCGGTTATTCCTCGACGCCCCACTCCGGTTCGTCACTGCCTTCGGCCTCCTTGCCCTCTGTTTCGTCGATCGCCGCCTTGGAGCGCACGACCCAGACCTTCACCTTGGTGGCGATGTTCTCCGCCAGCACGACGTCGACCATCACGTTGTCCAGGTGCTTGAGCGGCTCGCGCAGGTGCACCTGGGCCGGGTTGATCTCGTGACCCGCGTCACGCAACGCCGCGGCGACTTCCCGCGGACCGACCGAGCCATACAGCACGCCTTCCTCGTTGGCGGCCGCCTCGATCGTCACCTCGACGTCCGCAAGGGCGTCGGCCGTCGCCTGCATCTGCTCTTGCATCCGGCGGCGGCGCGCCTGGGCCTCGGCCCGGGCGGTTTCGAGCTTCTTCTTGTTGGCCTCCGTCGGCTGCGTCGCCAGCCCCTGGGGCAGGAGATAGTTACGGGCGTACCCGGCGGACACGTTGACCACGTCGCCGACGATGCCCAAACGCGGAATGTCTTTCTTCAACAGCAGTTCCATGGGACTTCACACCTCTACAAGTCGCCGCGGACGTCTCGCGATCATAACGCCGCGCCGCACCGTGTCACTGTCTAATCCGATCATGCATCGGCGCGGAGGGTATTCACAACCTGCCGAAGCGCCGTTCAACATGCCTTGCTCTGTATCATCCATGCCGCAACTTCTTGTCCTCGGCGACGCTACCGCAATCGGCGCTTTGAGCTTGCCCACAGAGCACGTCTGCATTGTCGCAGTCGCCGATTTTGTATTCCGTCGAGACTCACAGCCGTGCCGCGACGATCCCAGCGCGCCTGCCGCGGCCGGTTCCAGGACGCCGCTCTCAGAACGGCACCTCGTCGCCACCCGGGGGGGGGCCATAGTTGTCCATATCGTCGGCCGCCTGCGGCGCAGGACGACTTTGCGGCTCACGAGCCGGAGCGCCCCCGCGCGATCCCGTATTCTGTCCGCCACCTGGCCCGCCGAGAAACTGGAAGGTCTCGACGATGACCTCGAGTTTGCTGCGCTTCGAGCCGTCCTGGGCCTGCCAACTGCTGTATGACAGGCGACCTTCAATCAGGATGCTCTGCCCTTTCTTCATGTACTGGTTGATTGTCTCCGCGCTCCGGGCGAAGGCGGTGCAGTCCACGAAGCAGGTCTCCTCGCGCAACTCGTTGCTGTTGCGGTCACGCCATCGGCGGTTGATGGCCATGCCCAACTTGCAGACCGGCGTGTTCGAAGCCGTGTACGACAGCTCCGGGTCCCGCGTCAGGTTGCCCGCCAGGATGACTCGGTTGTAGTTCGCCATGGCAGATTCCTTCCTGCGTGCGACGGCGGATAGAGCCTATTCCGCCGGCTTGTCTTCTTCTGTGTTCGATTCCGATTCGGCCGCAGGCTTCTCCGGCTGGGCCTCCGCGGACGATGGCTTCTCCGCGACGGCCGTGGCGCTCGGTGCGGGCTTCCGTTCCGGGGCGGTGTTACGCTGGGGCCTGCGCTCGTCGCCCGAATCGGATTCGTCCTCGCTGCTCGAGCGGGCTTGTGGCATGAAGCGCTCCATGTCCTCGCGCGCCAGGTCGTCCGCCCGCCGGACCAGGATTCGCAGGATCGACTCGCTCAGCCGGGCATCGCGCTCGATACCGGCGATTTTGTCGCCGGGGGCCTTGAAGTAGGTGAGTACGTACAAGCCGCGCTTGCGCCCCTGGATTTCGTAGGCAAGCTTGCGCTCCTCCCACTTCTCGCAGAAAACGATCTCGCCTTCCGCCCGCTTCATGATGCGTTCGATTTCGGCCTTCACGTTGCCGAAGTCCGTCCCAAAGGTCGGATCGAACAGAAACATCGCTTCGTATTGATTCAAGGTTCGTACCTCCTGGACGTCAGCGACGTCAACCACACTGAAACTCTTTTCGTATGCCTATCTCTCGCGATCGTCCTGCGGACCCCGCCGCGGGCGATCTTCTGCGTCAGACGGTTCCTCACTACCCGGATCGGCCGCCGGCAGATTGAACACGTTCATCGCCTTCTCCGGGCCGTCCGACAACCACGTCTCCACGGCGTCGGATGCCCGCTCGACCATCGCCGTCACTTCCGGCTCTTCCTCCTCGGCGAAGCGACTCAGCACATAACTGGTCTGTCCGCCGAGCGGCTTGCCGATGCCCAGCCGCAGCCGGGTGACGGCGTTGTCGCCCACCCGGGTGATGACGTCCTGCAAGCCGTTGTGGCCGCCGGCCGATCCCTTCATCCGGATGCGCAGCCGGCCGAGATCCAGCGCCACGTCGTCGTAAACCACGAGCAGGTCGCTCAATTCGAGCCGGTAGAAACGTCCGGCCGCAAGCACTGCCTGGCCGCTGCGGTTCATGAACGTCGTCGGCTTGAGCAACACGGCCTTCTCGCCGCGGATGACGCCGTCGCCGAACCAGGCGTGAAACTTCTCCGCCTGCATATCAATCTGCCAGCGCTGCGCCAGGCGATCCACCACTCGGAAGCCCACGTTATGCCGCGTCCGCTCGTATTTCTTGCCCGGGTTGCCCAGGCCGACGATCAGCTTCACGACACCTTCTCAACTGCGCGTTGGCTCAGCGGACCAGGACGCATCCCGTTATGCTCCGCAACCGGTCGGCAGGCCGATCAATCCGACTCGGACGCTTCCTCTTCCTTGCGTCCGATGACCTCGGGCTCGCCGCCCTCTGCGGCCTCCTCCTCGGCGCCTTCCTCTTCCTCGGCCGGGGCTTCCGTCGGGATGCGGCAGACCGCCACCGTTTCCTCGGGATCGGTGATGGCGGTCACGCCCTCGGGCAGGTGCAGATCCTTCACCTGAACAGTCTCGTTCAGACCCAGGTCGACAATGCTGTGCTTGATCTCCTCCGGGATGGCGGTGACCACGCACTCCACCTCGATCGTATTGAGCGGCTGGAGCACCAGGCCGCCTTCGTGAGCGCCCTTGGCGGTGCCTTTGAGCACGACCTCGACGTTCAGCGTGACCCGTTCGTCCAGATCGACGCGCATCAGGTCAAGATGAACCGGGGTGGTGCCCAGGTGGTCGTACTGCACCGCCTTGATCAGATACTGGCCGGCCTGGCTGTCGATATCGAGGTTGAGCACTCGCGAGTGGTGCTGAAGAATCTTTTCCACCTCGTGATAATCGATGGCCACGGGGATAGCCTCGCCGCCATGGCCGTAGATGATCGCCGGGATGAGCCCCTGCTGCCGCATACGCCGGGCGTGCTTGGTGCCCAGCAGTGTCCGGCGCTTGGCTGGTAGTGTGGTGACTTCCATAGTGACTGCTTCTCCAACGCTGAACTTGCCAACAACCGGCCGCGCCGCCTCCGGCGTCACCGGCCTGATCCCCGCGCCCAGCACCCCTCGTCCGGGCCTGGGCGTCCATCGAGATCCCGCATTCCAATTCTTCGCACGGGCGATTGCCGGCGCCGCGTGCACCTTTGCCCGTGGATCAATTGGGCCCGATCCAGGGCGTATAACCAAAATCACTTCCGCGCTTCTCAGTTCGAGAACAACGCGCTCACCGATTCGTGCCGGTGAATCCGTCGAATGGCTTCGCCGACGAGCTCCGCAACGCTCAGCACGGTCATGTTCTTCAGCTCATCCAGCAGGCTGTGACGCGATGGAATCGTATCCGTAATCCAGATGTGCTCGAACTCGGCCGCGCGCAGCCGCTCGACGCAGGGGCCTGCGAACACCGCGTGCGTGGCGCCGGCCGACACCGCCTTGGCGCCATTGACGCGCACCAGCCGGGCGGCTTCCGCCAGTGTGCCGCCGGTCGCGATCATGTCGTCGAACAGGAGCACGTGCTTGCCCGCGACGCTGCCGATGATCGTGCTCATCTGCACCGAGTCGCCGCTCTTGCGCCGCTTGTCGATCACCGCGATCTCGCTGCCCAGCACGTTGGCGAACTTGGTCGCCGTCTTGAGATTGCCCACGTCCGGCGACACGATGACCGTGTCGCGCAGGTCCAGACCGCGGATGTGCTCAGCGAGCACCCGAAAGGCCGTCAGGTGATCCACCGGAATATCGAAAAATCCCTGGATCTGGTCGGCATGGAGATCGATGGCCAGAACCCGGTGGGCCCCGGCGGCCGTAATCAGGTTCGCCAGCAGTTTCGCCGTGATCGGCGTGCGCCCCGCGGCCTTGCGGTCCTGCCGCGCGTATCCGAAATACGGAATCACGGTCGTGATGCGGTTGGCGCTCGCCCGACGCAGGCAGTCGATGAAAATGAGCAGTTCGATCAGCGAATCGTTCACCGGTGGGCTGGTGGACTGCACGACAAAACAGTCCCGCCCGCGGACGTCCACCTCCAGCTTGACGAATGACTCCCCGTCGGGGAACGCTTCCAGGTGCGCCGTCCCCGGCGTCACGTCCAGGTACTTGCAGATGCCCTTGGTCAACTCCCACCCGTTGCCGCCCCCGAAGATCATCAGGTCGCCGACATGCTGCTGGCTGACATCGTTGGGATCGATCGGGATCATGGGCTTACGCTCCTTGTACGGCGAGATTCCCGCAGGCCGCACCGGCCTCGATCGTCGCGCCGCGCGGGACCATGCCGTGCGGACCAATACGGCACCCTTCGCCCACCCGGGCGTCGGCGCCGATGAACGAATACGGGTAAATCACGCAGTCGCGGCCCAGCATGGCGCCGGTTTCGATCCACGTGCTCGCCGGGTCCACAATCGTCACCGCGTTGTCCAGCCAGTAACCCAGGATCCGATCCTGCATCATGCCGCCCACGACGGTCAGATCAACGCGGGAGTTCACACCCATGGCGTCCTCGGCCGGCACCGCCGGCACGGCGCCGATCCCCCAGCCCTGCCGACGGGCGATCTCCAGCGTGTCGGTGATGTAGTATTCGCCCTTGGGCTGATGCACTTCGATACGGTGCAGGAGATCGAACATGCGCCCGCCGTCGAAGCAGTAGTAGCTGATGTTGACCTCGTCGATCTCGCGTTGTTCGGGCGTGCAGTCGTTATGTTCGACAATGCCGACCAGCGCCCCGGTCTCGTCGCGCACGATCCGCCCGTAGCTCGCGGGATCGTCCAGTACTGCGGTGGCCAGGGTGACGGCGTCGCCGGTCCGGGCGTTTTCGGCCAGTACCTCCTCAACCGTCTGCTGACGGATCAGGGGCATGTCGCCCGCGATGGTCAGCACTGGACCGGTGAAACCCTCGAGGGCTTCCTCGCAAACCAGCGCGGCGTGACCGGTGCCCAGTTGTTCCGCCTGCTCGACCCAGGTGATGTCGGCATCGTCACCGGCGAAGGCGGCAATGACGTCGTCCTTGCGGTGGCCCACCACCACCACGAGCCGGTTGATGCCGGCGCTCCGGCACGCATCGATCACGTACCACAGCATCGGCTTGCCGCACACTTCGTGCAGCACCTTGGGCAGGTCGCTTTTCATACGGGTGCTTTTGCCCGCCGCAAGGATGATTGCTGCTGCGTTCAAAACGCGTGTTCCTTTCCCGGATTGCCGGACGGCGCCCGCGGCCGACGGGGCCGAACCCGCGTGCAGATTCGACCAGCCATGCTTCGAGTCAGTCACCCGGTAGGGGGCAAGTGACCGCACAAACTACCCGACCAGGACTCGAACCTGGAATACCAGGACCAAAACCTGGTGTGTTACCAATTACACCATCGGGTAGTGGGTTTCATCGCGCGACGCGCAATGGAAACGTCTCCTGGTGCGAGCGTCACAGCCCGTGGACGTGACGCGGCCTATCCGAACCAAGTTCGGGAATCCGACGCCGAGGCATGAGCGGTCCGCCGCGTGGAAAACCGCCCAGAGCGAATCAGATCCTCTACGGGACCCTAGACGACTGCCCCTGGGGCGCGGATGATTGCGGCGCACAGTGCGCCGCGGGACGGCCGATCCTCAGGCCGTCGCCTGGATCGGGACGTTACCGTCAGCCTGTATTGAAGTCAAGGGTGGGGACGCCCGGCCGGTCAGCCGAAATGGGGGCCCGAGCCGCCCCGCAGCTACTCTTTGGGGTTCTCGGGGGGGCGGGCGCCTGCGGCGTTCTCGCGCTGGATGGCCTCGTAGACCTCCTTGCGGTGCACCGAGACCTCGCGGGGCGCGTTGATCCCGATTCGCACCTTGTCGCCGCGGACGTCGACGATGGTGATCTCGATGTCATCGCCGATCATGATCGACTGGTCGCGTTGTCGTGACAGCACCAGCATGGCCCACTCCTTTGGCGGCTGCCTCCGCAAACCGATTCGCCCGGCAAACGCCGGAATCAAACCGGTTATTCCTCGATTGCTCGCGACGCGCTGCCGTCCGGCAGGACGGGCAGGTGGCGGCGGCAGCAATTGCGAGGGCAGCGTTCTCCTTCAAAACGCGTGCGGCACGCGACCGTGGCCTTCGCCATCCGTCTGAATTCAGACTTTCCCCAGCAGAAAACGCGCGCATTGATCGACGCAAAACTGCTGGGTTGCGGGCGGCGGACCGACGATTGCACGGAAGCTTATACGATGCCTACGGGTCTGTCACTTTTTTAGGCCGTTTTGCCGTAAGCACAGTCTGCCGCCACAGTTCCATGATCGGCTATCCCGCCGGACGACTTGCTCTTGATCCGTGGCTCGCCCCGGGCGTTTGCCGCGCGGCGAGGGCCCTCCGCCCGATAAAGCGGGTTCCTTTCGCCCCAGGGGAGGGGCCTTTCCAGGGCGCGCGGATTGGAACCTGCAAATGGGCGAATTGAGTAAGCAGGGAGGATTGGCGAAAAGCCGCTAACCGCTGGTCCACCCGGCCCGCAGCCTGAACCCCGCGAGCAAGGCCAGCAGCGTCAGGCTCGCGGCCAGCGCCCCCAACGCCGCCACCACCGGCAAATTCACGGGCCAACTGCCCAGCGTCCGCCGCTGAAGCTCGATCGCCTCCTCCGACATGGGGACCTCGGTCTGTGTTTCCCAGGCCGCCTGTTCCGCGTCCAGTTCCTCCAGGCGGGCTGCGAGTGCCGCGCGGCGCGTCTGGGCGGCCTCTCGGACGCTTGCCTGGTGCAGGAACATGGGCAACTCCCCCGTGAGCCGCTCCGTGCCCTCGTGCGCGGTCATTAACGCGTCCATGTCCCCCAGCAGGTCCCGTCGCATCCGCTCGATTTCGAGCGTAATGGCGTCGATCTGGGCGGCCCGTTCCGTGGCGGCCCGACGCCGTACCGTCTCCTCCAGCGCCGCGTCAATCGTCTCCCGCATCGCCCGGGTCCGTTGAAGCAGACCGCGGGCGCTTTGCAGGGCGGCATCCAGCATGTAGTTGTCCGCGGCGATCAAGTCCGAACCAACCGCCTCAAACCGCTGCGCCGCGGCCTGAACCGTGCGAAACCGTTCCCCAATGGCCGCCGCGATGCGGACGATTGGCTGCGGGCCTTCCTCCGATTCGGTCAACGCCCGGACCTGATGATGCAGGCTTCCAATCAACTGACCGGAGACATGGAAGTAGTCCCGTAAGTTATCCGCCGTCCGATCGTAGGTGGCCACCAGATCCTCCGGCAGGTTGGCCGGGTCCATCTCGTCCAACGCCAAATACACGCGCGTCCATGACTGGGCGAACGCCATCGTGCGACGGTGAAGTTCGTCCGCCGTTTCAATCAACTCCTCGACACGCCTGCGCTGCGCTGGCGCCAGGCCGCCCACGGAGGGATCTTCATACAGGTCAGCAAAGGCCTCCGCTGACCGGAGCACGTCGTCCAGCGCGGGGGAGGCGGCGTTCCGCACGGCCAGTATCGCACTTCGAATCTGGGCAAGCTGAAGATCCAGATGCCGCTCATCTTCCTGAAGGGCGGTGTGCCCGCGATAGGCCCGATTGCGCACGTCCGATGCGATCGTCGCCGATCGCGTCGGGGGAGACTGTTGCAGGGCGTCCCGGCGGGCGACAGCTTCTTGCAGGCGCGTTCGCTCCTTGCGATAGGCTGTCCACCGGGCGGTGATGTCCTCAACCCGGGTCTGGAGGGCTTCCAGGGGGCTGTTCGCCTCTCCCGCCCCCGATTCGGAGGCCAATTGGTCATCCAATTCGCCGATGGCGGCCTGGACGCGCCCTCGGGTGCGGGTGAACGCCGTCCGTCGCTCCTCCCGCTCGGCCTGCTGCGTTGCCGCGCGGCTGCCGACCTCCGCGCGGAATGCGGCTTCCGCTTGACCCAGCAGGGTCGCGACAGCGGGCCTGCCCGCGGCCGTGACGCTGAGCGCCAGCGTGGCGGAGTCGGCCTCCTGCGTCACTTCCCAGCTTGCAGCCCGATCGGGAACGAGGGATGCATGGGTTTGCCAAGCGGCGTCGAGCAGGGCCTGGCGATAAACGGGCAGAGAGGCCGGGTTGGACCCCTGCACTTTCCAGGCGGCTTGGCCCTCATAGCGCTTGTCCACTGCGGCTATGGTGATCAGCCCTGCGAAAAGCGGCAGGATCACCGCCAGGCCAATCCGCGCCATGCTCGCGGGCCATTTCAACGCCTGGTTGGACGCCCACGGCGCATGCGCTTCGGACCAGCCCTGGGCAGTCTCCTGCTGCGGAGACGCCGTGGTCAGGGGATAGGGGCCCTGATCGGAATAGTCCGTGTTGTGGGCAGGCACGCAGTATCTATCCTTGCAGGATGCCGCGGGTGCTGGCGACCGGCTCGACACGTGGCACACAGCCGGCAGCGCAGCGTGGGATGCATAGGTTACGCTGAATCGCTTCGCAGTGGAACCGTCCGTGGGGCGGCTTTCCAGCGCGGGTTCCCGTCGTCCGGTAACAGTTGGCGGGTGGCGACCGGGCTTGGTTCACCCCTTGAAATTCAGAGGCCGAAGCGCTTCGGTGGGGCGGGCGTTCACCGGTGCCGCACGTCCCTTTGTCGGGGTCCAAAGGGGCGGGCGGCGCGGGCCGATGAGGGACGATTCCGGCTGAAAATCGCGTTTGACATGGTAGGCGATATGTCTATACTGGCCACGCTCTGGCGTTGTCGTAAGCGGGTTACCCGCGCGCAACCATCGCAACGAAAGTGTCTTGCGCAAAAACGGACGGCCTCCGAGTGCAAGGCGGCGAGGTTGGTCGGCGGGCGTGGATCGCGCAAACGGCGGCGCCGGCGCATCGGTGTGCGACGATTGCTGTACGGCGCACACGGGTGGTGAACGCTTCTGTAGCTCAGTGGTAGAGCGCGTCCTTGGTAAGGACGAGGTCATGGGTTCAAGTCCCATCAGAAGCTGATTTCACCGTGACGCGCAGGTGGCATCGACGGAGCAACGTCCTCGGAGCAACGTCCTCCGGTTTGCCACGGTGTCGTCACGTTTGTCATTGCGCGTTGAGCCTGCTGAGGCAGGCAATTGGTGGAAGTTACACAGGCACGGCATATTCTGAAAACCCGTAATCGGCGGGCTCGGCTGGGCAGACCGCCCCGAGTTGCGAGAGTGGAGGACCATTAAACATGGCCAAGGAGACATTTGAGCGAACGAAACCGCACGTCAACGTAGGCACCATTGGTCACGTCGACCATGGCAAGACTACCTTGACCGCGGCGATCGCGACGACCCAAGCGGCGAAGGGGCTCTGCAAGGCGATCAGCTACGACGAGGTGGCCAAGGCGTCCGAATCGCAAGGCCGCCGCGACTCGTCGAAGATTCTGACCATCGCCACGTCCCACGTGGAGTACGAGACCGAAAAGCGCCACTACGCCCACGTCGACTGCCCGGGGCACGCCGACTACGTCAAGAACATGATCACCGGCGCCGCCCAGATGGACGGCGCCATTCTGGTGGTTTCGGCCGCGGACGGCCCGATGCCCCAGACCCGCGAGCACATCCTGCTCGCCCGCCAGGTGAACGTGCCTTACCTGGTCGTCTTCCTCAACAAGGTTGACCTGGTAGACGACCCCGAACTGCTCGATCTCGTCGAGCTCGAGGTTCGCGAGTTGCTCAGCAAGTACGACTTCCCCGGCGACGACGCCCCGGTCATTCGCGGCTCGGCCCTGCCGGCGCTGAACAACCCCAAGGACGCAGAGGCGACCAAGTGCATCGCCGAACTGCTCGACGCCGTGGATGAGTACGTGCCCGAGCCCCAGCGCGACGTCGATCAAGACTTCCTCATGTCGGTCGAGGACGTGTTCAGCATCAAGGGACGCGGCACCGTGGCCACCGGCCGTATCGAACGCGGCGTCGTCAAGGTCGGCGACGAGGTCGAGATCGTCGGCCTGCGAGATAACCGCAAGACGACCGTGACCGGCGTCGAGATGTTCCGCAAGATGCTCGATCGGGGTCAGGCGGGCGACAACGTCGGCTGCCTGCTCCGCGGCGTCGAAAAGGACGCGATCGAGCGCGGCCAGGTGCTCGCCAAGCCCGGCAGCATCACGCCGCACACCAAGTTCGAGTCCGAGGTCTACGTGTTGACCAAGGAGGAGGGCGGCCGGCACACGCCGTTCTTCAGCGGCTATCGCCCGCAGTTCTACTTCCGCACCACCGACGTGACCGGCTCGCTGACCCTCAAGGGCGGCGCGGAGATGTGCATGCCGGGCGACAACATCACCATGGAGATCGAGCTGGGCAAGCCGATCGCGATGGAGCAGGGACTTCGCTTCGCGGTTCGCGAGGGCGGCCGGACGGTGGGTTCGGGCGTCGTGGCGAAGGTTCTCGAGTAAAGCAAGTAGCAGCCGGAGGCCGCCGATGCGAGGCATCGGCGGCCTTCGGCTTCTTTTCGGCCAGGTCGCGGGCCGTCCCGCGGCGCGGCGAGGAGTGAATGGGTATGGCCAAGGCACAGAAACGCGAATACGTGTGGCTGCAGTGCACGGAGACGGGCGATCTGAATTATCGCACGTCCGTGAATGTGCAAGGCGGTGTGCCCAAGATTACGTTGAAGAAGTTCTGCCCGCGACTGCGCAAGCGCACCGTCCACAAGATCAAGCGCAAGTAGGCGAACGCGGTGCGGATGCTAGGAGCGTAGCTCAATCGGCAGAGCGTCGGTTTCCAAAACCGAAGGTTGGGGGTTCGATTCCCTCCGCTCCTGTCCAGTCGTCAAGTCGCCCGCGCAGTAGCTTGGGCGGCGTCAGGGTTTCTGGCGGCGAGTGCTCGTCCATCGATCGGACCCCAACGCGCAGAACGCTGGTAAGCCGATTTCGCAGTACCGATCCCGTCGGCGGGCAAGTATGTGTCGCCGGCATCTGTTCAGGAGTGGCGGATAATGGCCGAAGTGACCGGATCCGTGAGCAGCGAAACCAGAACGGCCCGTTCCGGACAGTCCATCTGGCAACCCTACAAGAAGGGGCAGGGATACTACACCCGTGTGGGGACGGCCATTGGGGCAGGCATTCTGATTCTCGGAATGGGACACTTTATCTGGGAGAACCTCACCTTCGACGAGGGGTGGGTCCCCGGCATGTGGCTCAAGATCTGCATTCCCTTGGCGGTCGTGGTGCTTTTGGGTTTCGGGCTGTACTGGGTCGTCGGGGTGAGCCGCAAGACCTGCGATTTCCTCATCGCCACCGACGGCGAAATGAAGAAGGTCAACTGGACCACCCGCAAGGAGATCATCGCCGCCACCAAGGTCGTCATCCTGGTGACCATTCTGACCGCGATTCTCCTGTTTCTGGTGGATCTGGGCTTTATGAATTTCTTCGAGTGGATTGGCGTGTTGCGCGGCGGGGAAAGCTAAGCGACGAGGAGCGTCCCGATGGTGGACCAGGAACACACGCAACGCCCCGAAGAGCAGCCGTTGTGCCAGCCCGGCATGCAGTGGTATGTCCTGCGCGTGGCCTCCAACAAGGAGGAGTACGTCCGGGAGGCGCTCGAGCGCAAGGTCAAGATCGAGGGGCTCGAGGAGCACGTCGGTCGCATCCTGGTGCCCACGCTGAAGGAGCGGCGGATGAAGGGCGGGGTGGCGCGGGTGTACAAGCGCAACCTCTATCCCGGCTATGTCTTTGTCGAAATGGGTACCGAAGAAGACGGCTCGATCCCCGAGAATGTGTGGTTCATGATCAAGGAAACCACCGGGGTGGGCGACTTCATCGGCTCCGACGGCAAGCCGACCGCCATGGCCGAGCACGACATTGCCGGCATGCTCGCCGCCTCCACCCAGGCGGAGGAGCAGCCGACCCTCAGCGGCATGAATTTCTCCAAGGGCGATCACGTCAAGATCACCTCGGGGAGCTTTGAAAACTTCGAGGGCGAGGTGGACTCGCTCGACGAAAAGCGGGGCATGGTCACGTTGATCGTCGAGATCTTCGGCCGATCCACCCCGGTTGAAGTGGAATACTGGCAGTTGGAGAAGGTCTCCTGAGCACGCGATCGGCGGCTTGCCGCCCGCGCCCGGGATGAGTGAAAGACGCGGCGCCACCATACGCCGCACGAGAAGGACGGACTAAACCGTGGCGAAGGAAATCACCGCAACGATCAAGCTTCAGGCGCCTGGCGGTCAGGCGACCCCCGCGCCGCCCATCGGCCCCGCGCTGGGCCAGCACGGTGTCAACATCGGGCAGTTCGTTCAGCAGTTCAACGCCCAGACCGGCGAGCTGAATGGTATGCCCGTCACCGTGGTGATCTACGTCTACGGCGACCGCTCGTTCAGCTTCGAGGTCAAGAGTCCGCCCGCCGCCATCCTGCTCAAGGACGCGGCCAAGATCGCCAAGGGCAGCGGCGTGCCCCACAAGGAAAAGGTGGGCACGGTGACCAAGGCTCAGCTCCGCGAGATCGCGGAGAAGAAAATCAACGAACTTAACGCGTACACCATCGAAGCGGCCGAGCGGGTCGTCGCGGGCACCGCCCGATCGATGGGCATCGATATTGTCGATTGACCAAGCAGGACCCCTGCGGTTGCCCCCTGACGCAGGGGCGGCGCCGCCAGGCAAGAGTAACGACCATGCCAAGTCGCAACGTTAGATACAAGAAGCAGGCGGAGATCGCCAAGGGTCTCGGCGCCTTGCCCTGTGCGGAAGCCCTCGCCAAGGTGAAGGAGATGGCCTCCGTCAAGAACGACCGTTCCTACAAGAACGGCCGCAAGCGCAAGGACCCCGATCAGACCGTCGAACTGGTCATGAACCTCGGCATCGATCCCAAGCAGGCTGATCAGATGCTCCGCGGGTCCGTCTCCCTGCCCAAGGGGGTCGGAAAGACCAACCGCGTGATCGCCTTCTGCGACGGCGACCTCATCGATGAGGCCAAAAAGGCCGGCGCCGTCGAAGCTGGCGCCGATGAACTCGTCGACAAAGTCTCCAAGGGCTGGCTCGATTTCGACGTCGCCGTGGCCCATCCATCCATGATGGGCAAGGTCGGAAAGCTCGGCCGCGTCCTCGGTCCGCAAGGCAAGATGCCCACCCCCAAGGCCGGGACCGTCACCCCCGACATCGCCACGGCCGTGACCGAATACGCCGCCGGCAAGCTCGAGTATCGCAACGATGCCGGCGGCAATATCCACCTTCCGGTCGGCAAGACCAGCTTCCCAGTCGAAGATCTGGTGACCAACGTCGAGGCGGCGATCTCTTTGATGATGAAGGTCAAGCCGTCGTCGTCCAAGGGCACCTACATGAAGAAGGTGGTGGTGTCGGCGACGCGCACGCCGAGCGTGGAAGTGGCGGTAGGCACTTAAACGGCAGGGTGGCGACGCGACGTCGCCGCAACGCTTGAGACTGAACTGAATCGAACAGGCCGCCAGGCTGCGGGATGTCGCCCGCGAGTGATGCGGCCGGACGGGATGTAAGCGATGAGCAAAACGCTCAAGAACATGCTGACGGGTTACCTCAAGGATCGCTATTCGGCCGTGGACAGCGCCTGCGTCATTGACCTCACCGGCATGGACGTGACCGCCACCGAAAAGCTGCGCAACGTGGTGCGGGGCAAGCAGGGTCGCGTGGAGGTGGTCAAGAACCGCCTGGCCCGCGAGGCCTTTCAGGATACGCCCCTCAAGCCGTTGGGCGAGGTCCTCACCGGGCCGTGCGCGCTGGTGACCACGGAAGACTCCATCATCGACGTTGCCAAGGCCCTGGTGGCTTTCGCCAAGGAGCATAAGAAGCTCACTCTCAAGGAGGCCATCCTCGAGGGCGATCCGGGCCTGTTCTCCGTGACCGAGCTCAGCAAGATGAAGAGCCGCCTGGAGATCATCGCCGAGTTGTCCGGCCTGATCGGTTCCCCCGGCCGGGCGGTCGCGGGCGCCATCGCCTCGCCGGGCGGCAAGATCGCCGGCTGCCTCAAGACCATCGCCGAGAAAGAGGAGGCCGTGGCGGCATAATCACCGGCCCTTGGTCTCGCCCGGCCTCGGCTGCGCGAGCGACGCACCTTACTGACGAAGTCAGACTGACACATACAGAACCCAGTCGTTCGATCCGACTGGTCCGGATGCGGCCCGCGAGCCAATTCGTCCGGATGAAATGCCGCTGCGTGGGCGGCGCCTATCGGGTGAACGGCATGACGTAATTGCGGAGTGGTACCCATGGCGGAAGCACCAGCGAAAGAATTCAGCGCGGAAATCAAGGATCTGGCCGACAAGATCGTCAACCTCTCGGTCAAGGACGCCCAGAACCTCGTCGATTGCCTCAAGGACGAGCACGGGATCGAGCCCGCCGCCGGCGGCGCCGTGATGATGGCCGGACCGGCCGCGGGCGCTGAGGCGGCCGAGGCTGAAGAGAAGACCTCGTTCGACGTTGTCCTCGCGGCTGCGGGCGACAAAAAGATCCAGGTCATCAAGGTCGTGCGGGCGGCGACCGGTCTGGGCCTCAAGGAGGCCAAGGAACTGGTCGACGGCGCTCCCAAGCCGATCAAGACCGGCGTGTCCAAGGAAGACGCCGAGGCGCTGCGCAAGGAACTGGAAGAGGCCGGCGGCGCGGTCGAGATCAAGTAGGGCGGGTAAATCCACCAGGTTAGCCCGATCGGGCGGTATGCCGCCGTGGTCGGCGCCGGCTGTTGAAAGCATGCGGCCCGGCATCGAGAAATTCTCGGTGCCGGGCCCTTTTGTGGTTGACAAGCTGTCCGCGGTCGCGAGAATCGCTGTTTCCGCCGCAGGGTAGCAGTACGCCTGGACGGCGGAATCCCACCGCGGCGTGAAGCGGGATCGACTGAATCGTCGGGACGGTCAGTCAACCGGATGCTCACGCCTGCTGTTGTGCAACGTCCCCCCAACATCGCAACGCGATCCATCTGCGGTCGGTCCGATGACGCCTCTTCACCCAGGCGCGGCGGTACGATCGTGCACGAAGTCTCGAGCGAAAGGGCGAGTCGAAATGATTGCCGAAGGCTCCAACGGCCGCGTACGTAACTTCGCCAAGGTCGGCGACACCGTCCCGGTGCCCAACCTGATCGACATCCAAACGAAATCCTACGCCGCATTTCTCCAGGCGGACAAGGGCCCCGATGACCGGGCGCCCCAGGGCCTGGAGGCGCTGCTTCGCGAAGTCTTCCCCATCGAAAGCTACGACGGGGATATGCGCCTCGAATACATGAGCTACGAACTGGGCAAGCCGAGGTATACTCCGGCCGAGTGCCGCGAGCTCCGCCTCACCTACGGCATGCCCTTCCGCATCCGCGTTCGCCTGCACCGCAAGGACAAGGATGAGATCCAGGAGGATCTCATCTACCTCGGCGAACTGCCCGTGATGATCGGCGGCGGCGAGTTCATCATCAACGGCGCCGAGCGCGTGATTGTCTCCCAGTTGCACCGCTCCCCGGGCGTCGATTTCGTCAAGGAACAGACCGAGGGCGACCGGGCCCTGCACGCCTGCCGCATCATCCCCGAGCGGGGGAGCTGGATCGAGATCAACGTCACCAAGAAGGACGTGCTCGCGGTCCGTATCGACCAGTCGAGCAAGATCGCGGCCACCACCTTCGTGCGCGCGATGGCTCCGGCGTTCGGCACGGACGAGGCCATCGTCAAGGCCTTCCACGACACCAAGTTGGTGAAAGCCGGCGCGCTCAAGCCCGAAACCTATTCCGTTTGCACCATCGTGGACGAGGAGACCGGCGAGGAGATCGTGCGCAGCGGCTGCCAGATCGGCGATGCCGTCGCGCGCCTCCAGGCCATGGACATCGAGCAGATCCCGGTCATCACCAAGGTCGCCGACCCACTGATTCTCAACACCCTCGCGGAAGACAGCACCCGGACCCACGAAGAGGCGCTGCTCAAAATCTACGCCCGGTTGCGCCCCGGCAACCCGCCCCAGCTCGAGAAGGCCCGCAAGCTCTTCGAAGAAAAGTTCTACGACGAGAATCGCTACCGCCTCGGCAAGGTCGGACGCTTCCGCCTCAATCGCAAGCTCGACGTCGAGGCCGGTGACGAGGTCATGACGCTCACCGTCAACGACGTCATCAGTTGCCTCAAGTACCTCCTGCTGCTGCGCACCGGCGAATCGCAATTCGAGGTGGACGACATCGACCACCTCGGCAACCGCCGCCTGCGCACCATCGACGAACTCGCCACCGAGGAACTCCGCAAGGGCTTCCTCAAGCTCCGCCGCACCGTCACTGAGCGGATGAGCCTGCGCAATCCCGACGAGCTCAGCCGCATCGCGGAGCTGATCAACAGCAAGTCGATCTCCAGCGCCATCGAGTTCTTCTTCGGCCGCGGCGAGCTTTCGCAGGTAGTCGACCAGACCAATCCGCTCTCGCAGCTCACCCACGAGCGGCGCCTGTCGGCGCTGGGACCCGGCGGCCTCAACCGCAAGCGGGCGGGCTTTGAAGTGCGCGACGTGCATATCTCCCACTACGGGCGCATCTGCCCGATCGAGACGCCGGAAGGCACCAACATCGGGCTCATCGCGTCGCTCGCGATTTACAGCTCCGTGGATGATTACGGCTTCTTGATCACCCCGTACCGCAAGGTCGTCAAAAAGGGCGAGGTCGAGACCCAGCCGAGCTACCTGCGGGCCGACGAGGAGATGCGCATGATCCTCGCGCCGCCCGAGGCGATGGTGCGCGGCGAGAATAAGATCGAGGAAGGTCCGACCATCGTGCGGGCCTACGGCGACCTCACCCAGTCCGACAGCACCGAGGTCAACTACGTCGATATTTCCCCCAAGCAGACCGTCGGCGTGTCCGCGTCCCTGATTCCCTTCCTCGAACACGACGACGCCAACCGCGCCCTGATGGGCTCGAACATGCAGCGCCAGGCCGTTCCGCTGCTCAAGGTCGAGCCCCCCGTGGTGGCCACCGGCATGGAGCGCGCCGTCGCCGAGAACAGCGGCATGGTCGTGCGGGCGCTGACCGCCGGCACGGTGACCTACGTCGACGCCGAGCGCGTGGTGATCAACGAAACCGACGAATACGTGCTGCGCAAGTTCGAGGGGCTCAATGAGCGCACCTGCCTGAACCAGAAGCCCATCGTGACCAAGGGGCAGAAGGTCAAGACGAACCAGATCATCGCCGACGGCCCCTCGACCAAGGAGGGCGAACTGGCCCTGGGCAAGAACGTGCTGGTCGCCTTCATGACCTTCGATGGCTACAACTTCGAGGACGCCATCGTGATCAGCGAAAGGCTGGTCAAGGACGACGTCTTCACCAGCATCCACATCGACTCGTTCGACGTCGAGATCCGCGAGACCAAGCTGGGCCGCGAGGAATTCACTGCGGATATCCCCAACGTCTCCGAGCGGGCCCTCCGCAACCTCGACGAGCACGGCGTCGTCCGCACCGGAACCCGCGTGGGGCCGGGCGACATCCTCGTCGGAAAGGTCTGCCCCAAGTCCAAGACCGAGCTCAGCCCCGAGGAAAAGCTGCTGCACGCCATCTTCGGCCGCGCCGGCGAGGACGTCAAAAACGATTCGCTCGAGGTGCCCAGCGGCGTCGAGGGCATCGTCATCGACGCCAAGCGCTTCAGCCGCCGCATGCACATGACCGAGGAGCAGAAGCGGCAGTTCAAGGAGGAGATCGACGCCTTTACGGCCGAGTCCAACGAGAAAATCTGCAAGCTCTTCCGCCAGATGTGCAACGAGGTGGAGAGCATCGCCGGCGAGCCCATGGTCGACCCCAACACCCGCCAGAAGGTCGGCCACAGCGACATCACCGAGGTGCTCCTCGAACAGATCGAGGCCATCACCGAGCAGGTGCGCTCCGGCGACCTCAAGTGGGTCAAGCGGGTCACCGACGACCAGAAGGCCTTCGACGTGGTCCGGCGCTACTGGCCCCGGATCAGCGAGCTGATCGAGGAGCAGCAGCGCAAGATCGGGCAGATGAAACGCGGCGACGAGCTCCCTTCCGGCGTGCTCGAAATGGTCAAGGTCTACATCGCAACCAAGCGGCGGCTCTCCGCCGGCGACAAGATGGCCGGTCGTCACGGCAACAAGGGCGTCATCGCCCGCATCGTCGCCGAGGAGGATATGCCGTTCCTCGAAGATGGTACGCCGGTCGATATTCTGCTGAATCCCCTGGGCGTGCCCTCCCGTATGAACGTCGGCCAGATCCTTGAAACGCATCTGGGCTGGGCGGCCCGCATTCTCGGTTTCCAGGCCGTCACGCCCGTCTTCGACGGTGCGACCGAGGACGAAGTCCACGCCTGCGTCCGCGAGGCCAACGAGCACGTGGCCCAGCGTCGCGACGAGCTCGACGCCCTTCACAACGCGGGGCGCAGCCGCGAAGTCTTCGCCAACATGCCCTTCGGCGGAAAAATCGACGTCTTCGACGGCCGCACCGGCGAACGCTTCGATCAGCAGGTCACCGTGGGCTTCATGTACATGCTCAAGCTCGATCACCTGGTCGATGACAAGATCCACGCTCGCGCCACCGGACCCTACAGCCTGATCACCCAGCAGCCCCTGGGCGGCAAGGCCCGCACCGGTGGTCAGCGCTTCGGCGAGATGGAGGTGTGGGGCCTGGAGGCCTACGGCGCCGCGTTCATGTTGCAGGAACTGCTCACCGTCAAGAGCGATGACGTCGAGGGACGCACCAAGATCTACGAATCCATGGTCCGCGGCAAGAACACCCTCGAGGCCGGCACCCCGGTGTCCTTCGACGTGCTCTGCAACGAGATTCGCGGCCTTGGGCTCAACATCCAGTTGGAGAAAAAGCGCATCCTCTAGCAAGGGGCCGGCGACGGATTCGCCGAGCGGCGCTGCCGCTCGGTCCCGGCGATGGAGAACGACCTGATGCTTCAGGACATTCAGTTTGCCACCAGCCCGGAGTTGGAAGCGCGCGAACTCGCCGAGTTCTACGCCCGGCAGCGGCACGCGACGACCTCCGACGTCTCCAAGCTGGAGCGGATGATCGCCCAGTCGTTCTGCTTCGTCACTGCCCGCCGGGACGGCGAAATCATCGGCATGGCCCGGGGCGTCACCGACGGCGTCCGCGGCTGGCTGGCTGAGTGCAAGCTCGATCCGCGCTATCAGGGGCCCGCGTGCGTGACCCGCACCGACGGGCGCATCGAGCACGACGCCGACGGCATCGCCCGGGAAATGGCCGAGCGGGTGGTGAAGGCGCTGACGGAATACGGCGTGGACAAGCTCCACGTGATGGCCTACGGCACGGAAGTCGATTTTTGCGAGGAGTTGGGCTTCAAGCGGGTCAGCGGCATGGTGCTGCTCGAGAAGACCGCCGTGGCGGCGAGTGCCGCCCAGGCCTGACCCAGTCGAAAACCAGGTCGGCGCCGGCCCGCGGGCGGACGCCGAATCGATAGACGGGAAACCCAAACACGGGGCGACCGAGTATTATGGCAGAAAACATTTACGATCGGATCAACGACTACGGCAGCGTCAAGATTCAGCTCGCCAGCCCGAACGACATCCGCAGTTGGTCGTTTGGCGAGGTGAAGAAGCCGGAGACGATCAACTACCGCACCTACCGTGCCGAGAAGGATGGACTGTTCTGCGAGCGGATTTTCGGCCCCGAACGGGACTGGCAATGCGCCTGTGGCAAGTACAAGGGCACCAAGCACAAGGGCATCATCTGCGATCGCTGCGGCGTCAAGGTGACCCATTCGCGCGTACGCCGCAAACGCATGGGCCACATCAACCTCGCCGCCCCCGTCGTCCACATTTGGTTCCTCAAGGCCATGCCTTCGCGCCTGGGCAACCTGCTCGGCATGAAGACCACCGCCCTGGAAAAGGTCATCTACTTCCAGGACTACACCGTCGTCGATCCTGGCGATACCCCCCTCAAGAAGATGCAGCTCCTCACCGAGGAGGAGTTCCGCGCCGCCCGTGAAAAGTACGGCGCCAGCTTCCGCGCCGGCATGGGCGCCGAGGCCGTCCGCGAACTGCTCACCTCCATCGACCTCGCGGAATTGTCGGCCGAACTGCGTGACGATCTGGTGAAAACCGGCAGCAAGCAGAAGATGAAGGATCTCTCCAAGCGCCTCAAGATCGTCGAGGCCCTGCGGTGTTCGGACAACGACCCCACCTGGATGGTCATGGAGGTTATCCCGGTCATTCCGCCCGACCTGCGCCCCCTGGTCTTGCTGGAAAGCGGCAACTTCGCCACCAGCGACCTCAACGACCTCTACCGCCGCATCATCAACCGCAACAACCGGCTCAAGAAGCTCGTCGACCTCAACGCGCCCGAGGTGATCATCCAGAACGAGAAGCGCATGCTCCAGCAGGCCGTGGACGCGCTCTTCGACAACGGACGTTGTCGCCGGCCGGTGCTCGGATCGAGCAACCGCCCGCTGAAATCGCTGACCGACATGATCAAGGGCAAGCAGGGCCGCTTCCGCGAAAACCTGCTCGGCAAGCGCGTCGACTACTCGGCCCGGTCAGTCATCGTGGTCGGTCCCGAATTGAAGATCCATCAGTGCGGCCTGCCCAAGAAGATCGCCCTCGAACTGTTCCAGCCCTTCATCATCCGCAAGTTCAAGGAACGCGGTCTGGCCGACACCATCAAGAGCGCCAAGCGTATGCTCGAGCGCCGCGACCAGGAGATCTGGGACATCCTCGAGGAGGTCATCCACCGGCACCCGGTCCTGCTCAACCGTGCGCCCACGCTGCACCGCATGGGCATCCAGGCGTTCGAGCCCATCTTGGTCGAGGGCAACGCCATCAAGATCTCGCCGCTGGTCTGCCGCGGCTTCAACGCCGACTTTGACGGCGACCAGATGGCCGTGCACCTGCCCCTTTCAGTGGAGGCGCAGGTGGAATCGCACGTGCTCATGCTGGCGACCAACAACATCTTCTCGCCGGCCAACGGCTCGCCGATCATGTCGCCGTCGCAGGACATCGTGCTCGGCATCTTCTACCTGACCACCGATCACACCAGCCCCCCGGTCGAGGAGCAGGACATGCTCCGGTTCCGGGACGAGCATGAGGCCATGCTCGCCTACGATCTGGGCAAGATCACCGTGCACGACAAGATCGTCGTGCGCATCAGCCGCACCCACCAGATCGTCTCTCAAAAAGAAGGCCCCAAGCCCGTTCCCCAGCATGGCCGGGTGGTCACCACGGTGGGGCGTCTGATCTTCAATGATATCCTTCCCCAGGCGATGCCGCTCTACAACTACTCCCTCTCGCAGAAGGGGGCGGCTCGGGTGATCGCGGACTGCCACGCCCAGTTGGGCCGGGCCTACACCATCGATCTGCTCGACGACATCAAGGCCATCGGCTTCCGCCATAGCACCCTCGCCGGTCTCTCGTTCGGCGTCAACGACATGCGCATCCCCGCAGCCAAGCCGCGCATCATCAACGCCGGCCAGAAGGCGGTCGATCGCATCGAACGCGGCTTCAGCCAGGGCGCCCTCACACGCCTCGAACGCTACAACCAGCTCATCGACGTCTGGATTCACGCCCGCGAACTGGTCACCGAGGAGATGATGAAGGAGCTCAAGGCCGACTACCGCACGCCGACCGGCGGCAGCGCGAAGCCCGGCGACAAAGACGCCTTCCCCTATCTCAACCCGGTCTTCCTCATGACCGAGTCGGGCGCTCGCGGCAGCGTCGACCAGATTCGTCAGCTTGCCGGCATGCGGGCCCTCATGGCCAAGCCCAGCGGCGAGATCATCGAAACGCCCATCAAGTCGAACTTCCGCGAAGGCCTCAGCGTGCTCGAGTACTTCTCCTCGACCCACGGCGCCCGTAAGGGGCTGGCCGACACCGCGCTCAAGACTGCGGACTCCGGTTACCTTACCCGTAAACTCGCCGATGTCGTGCAGAACGTCATCGTTAATCAGATCGATTGCCGCACCATCCAGGGCATCACCAAGAGTGCCGTCTACAAGGGCGAAGAGGTCGACATTCCGCTCCGCGAACGGATCCTCGGCCGGATCGCCCGCGACTCCATCCGCAACCCCATTACCGACAAGATGATCGTTGCGGAGAATGAACTGATTACCCTCGAAGCGGCGGTCAAGATCGAGGAGCTCGGTCTTGACAAGATTCGGGTTCGCAGCCCGCTCACCTGTGAGAGCCAACTGGGCGTTTGCGCCAAGTGCTACGGCCTGGACATGTCCATGGGCCGGCTGGCCGAAGAAGGCCTCGCCGTCGGCATTATCGCCGCCCAGTCCATCGGCGAGCCCGGCACCCAGCTTACCATGCGGACCTTCCACACCGGCGGGGTGGCCTCGCGCGATGTCGTGGAAAACGAGCTGCGCAACAGCCAGGCCGGTCGGGTCGTCTTCCACGATCTCCATGCGGTGACCGTGCCGCCGCAGTACGACATGCCGCAGAAGACCGTCGCGCTCAAGCGCAATGGCGAAATCGCCATCGTCGACGAAAAGGATCGCGAACTCGAGCGTTACAAGGTCCCCTACGGCGCCGAGATCCTCGTCGAGGAAGGTCAGGAGGTCGACAAGAAAACCTCCCTGGTCACCTGGGACACCCACCTCACGCCGATTCTCGCGGAGGTGGAAGGCTTCATCCGCTTCCAGGACATCGCCGAGGGCGAGACTGTCCGCGTCGAAGAGGAGCGCCACAGCCGCAAGTTCGTCGTGATCGAGCACAAGGGCGAAAAGCACCCCCAGATCATCATCGAGGACAAACAGGGCGCCGTGCTCGATTACCACTACCTCCCGGCCAAGGCCCGCATCGAGGTCGCCGAGGGGGACGAGATCAAGCCGGGCATGCTGCTCGCCCGCCAGCCGCGGGCCATGAGCGGCACCCAGGACATCACCGGTGGTCTGCCGCGCGTCACCGAAATCGTCGAGGCCCGCAAGCCCAAGGAGCCGGCCGTGCTCGCCGAGATCTCCGGCGTCGTCGAGATCCGGGCCGAAAAACGCCGCGGCAAAATGACCATCGTCGTCCGCAACGAGCAGAGCGGCATGGAAAAAGAGCACCACGTGCCCCAGGACAAGCAGCTCCTCGTGCACGCCGGCGACCACATCGACGCGGGCGATCCGCTCATCGAGGGACCGTTGATCCCGCAGGACATCCTCCGCATCCGTGGCGAAGAGGCGCTGCAAAACTATCTCCTCGCCGAGATTCAGGCCGTCTACCGGGCACAGAACGTCTCCATCAGCGACAAGCACCTGGAGATCGTCATTGGCCAGATGCTCCGAAAGGTGAAGATCGAAAACCAGGGCGATTCCAACTTCCTGCCCGGCGAGGTGGTCGACAAGTTCGCCTTCCGGGGCGAAAACGATCGCCTGACCAAGAGCGTCAAAATCTCCATCCCCGGCGACACCGACCTCGCCGAGGGGCAGGTCGTGCTCAAGAGCGAGCTGGCGGAGATCAACGAGGCCATCGAAGAGGAGGGGGGTGAGCCCGCCAAGGGCAAGCGGCCCAAGCCGGCCGTCGCCACCACGCTCTTGCTGGGCATTACCAAGGCCAGCCTCTCCAGCGACTCGTTCATTTCGGCCGCCAGCTTCCAGGAGACCACCAAGGTGCTCACCGAGGCTGCCCTGGGCGGCGCTCTCGATCCCCTGCTGGGACTGAAGGAAAACGTGATCCTGGGCCACCTGATCCCGGCCGGCACGGGCTTCAAGCCCTACGTGCACATGCAGGTCGATCACAAGGCCGAGCCCCTGCCCGAAGAGGAAGATCGTCCGGCCGAGGCCTTTGCGGCCGCCATCGGCGATGCGGCCAACGCCTTGGCTGCGGCCGACGAGTCCATGGCCCTGACGGCCGCGACCCTCGGCGGGGCCACGGAGGAAGAAGCGGGGGGCGGCGAGACGCCCGACCAGGGTTCCCGGCCCATCATGACCGATGTTGATTCTTCGGAGGATTCGTCTAAACTGCCCGATTCCGGCGATTCTGCGCCCCCTGGGGGCGGCGAGGGACCGGAACAGCAGTAGTCTCCGCAGTGACCATTAGCGCATCGCCGGCTGGTGGGGCGGTGACAAAACGGCGTAAGGACCACTGGCGCAAGGACCACCGGCTATAGCGGTCGGATCGGACCGCGGCGCCCGATGAGGAAAGCAATGCCGACCATCAACCAGTTGATTCGCAAGGGACGCAAGAACGTCGTCAAGAAGTCCAAGGTTCGCGACATCGACCGATGCCCGCAGCGCCGGGGCGTTTGTCTGATCGTGAAGACCCAGACGCCGAAAAAGCCCAACTCCGCCCTGCGCAAAGTCGCCCGTGTGCGGCTCACCAACGGCAAGGAGGTCACCGCCTACATCGGCGGCGTCGACCACAACCTCCAGGAGCACTCCATTGTGCTGGTCCGCGGCGGCCGAGTTCGTGACCTTCCCGGTGTCCGCTACCACATCGTGCGCGGCTCGCTCGACTGTGCCGGCGTCGAGGCCGACAAGGAAGGGCGCCCCCGCAACCGCGGCCGCAGCAAGTACGGCGTCAAGCGCCGCGGCAAAAAGTAGCCGGCTCTTCCGCGGGCCGGTGTCGGGTTTCGAAGGATCGAAGTGAGGTAAGCAGCGGATGCTAACGCAACAGAAATATGCCCCCCAGGGTGTGTTCGCGGGGCTGACGGCCGTCCGCGTTGACGCGTTGAAGGTGGTGGCGCTCGCGGCGTTGCTCGCGCTCTCCGCCCAGGTTCGTTTCTATCCCCCCGGCAGTGCCGTGCCGGTCACCATGCAGACCATGGCCGCGCTGCTCTGCGGCTTCTGGCTCCGGCCTCGGCTGGCCGCGACCGCCGTCGGGCTCTACCTGGCTGCCGGCCTGCTCATCGGGCAGGTTGCGACCGGTGTTTCCCTGTTCGCGGCGTTTGCCGCGGGCGCCAGCGCCACCCTGGGCTACCTGTTCGGCTTTCTGCCGGCCGCCGTGGTGGTCAGCCTGCTTGCCGGTAAGGTGGGGCGGTTGACGCTCGGGCGTGCCTGGGCGATTGGGGCGGTGGGGACGCTGGTGATCTTCGCCGCCGGCTGGGCATGGCTGACCTGGCTGCTCGGCAGTGCGGAGACCGCCTTGATGGCCGGCGTGCTGCCGTTCGCAGGTTGGGCGGGGGTGAAGGTGCTGGCTGCCGGGGCGTTGGCCGCGGCGTGCCGGCGACAGTAAGACGGACTGCAGGCGGCCTGCGGGCTTGTCAGGCACGCCATGTTGGTTTAATATGCGTCGCTCGCCGCGGACAAATCGGCGTCTGGCGGCGGTGGACTACGGTAACTGACCGGAATAGCAGACGATGCCACGGAAGAAGTTCACGGTCGCGCGGGAGCAACTCAAACCCGACGCGCGCTACAACAGCTTGCTCGTTTCGAAGTTCATCAACTGCCTCATGTGGGACGGCAAGAAGTCCGTGGCGTCCGCGGTGTTTTACGACGCCCTCGACATCGTCGGCAAACGCATCAAGGATGCGTCCCCCGTCGAGGTGTTCGAGACCGCGATCAACAACGTGAAGCCCAATATCGAGGTGCGCTCCAAGCGCGTGGGCGGGTCGAACTACCAGGTCCCCATGCAGGTGAATCGCAAGCGCCAGCAGTCGCTGGCCATCCGCTGGGTGCTCCAGGCGGTCCGCGGCCGAAGCGGCAAGCCGACCAGCCAGTACCTCGCCCAGGAACTGCTCGACGCCTACAAGCGCGAGGGCACGGCCATGACCACCCGCGAGAACGTCCACCGCATGGCCGAGGCCAACAAGGCTTTCGCCCACTTTGCGTGGTAGCCCCCACGGGGCGAACGTGACACAATTTTCCGCGGCGATCTTCTTGCGAAGGTCGCCGTTTTTCTTGGCCGTCCGCCGTGCACGCATAGTCGGTTCGCCGCCGGCGCCGAACTCCGAGGATCCCGCGATGCCCATTGATCTCAACAAGGTACGCAACATCGGCATTGCCGCTCATATCGACGCCGGCAAAACCACCACCACTGAACGCATCCTCTTCTACACCGGCGCCAGCCACAAAATGGGCGAGGTCGACGAGGGTACCACCATCACGGATTTCGACGCCCAGGAGCAGCAGCGCGGCATCACCATCTACTCCGCCGCCGTGAGCTGCCCCTGGAAGGGCCACACCGTCAACCTGATCGACACCCCCGGCCACGTCGACTTCACCGCCGAGGTGGAGCGCAGCCTCCGCGTCCTCGACGGGGCCGTGGCCGTCTTCGACGCCAAGGAGGGCGTGGAGGCCCAGAGCGAGACCGTCTGGCGCCAGGCCGACAAGTACCACGTCCCCCGCCTGTGCTTCGTCAATAAGATGGACAAGGCCGGCGCCGACTTCGACGCCAGCGTGAAGTCCATGGAGCAGCGCTTGCACGCCCACCCCCTGCCCATCCAGTTCCCCATCGGCGCCGAGAACAGCTTCGAGGGCATCGTCGACCTGCTGGAAATGCACGCCTACTACTACGATGAGTCCCAGCTCGGGGCCAAGTTCGAGGTGCGCGAAATCCCCGAGCACCTGCGCGCCGAGGCCGAGACCCGCCGGGCGACCCTGGTCGAGCGGATCTGCGAGCTCGACGAAAAGCTCACCGAGAAGTTCGTCTCCGAGGAGCCGATCAGCCGCGACGAGTTGAAGGCCGCGCTGCGCAAGGGGACCATCGCCAACCGCATCCAACCGGTGCTGTGCGGGTCCGCCCTCAAGCACATCGGCGTGCAGCTCATGCTCAATGCCGTGTGCGAATTCCTCCCTTCGCCGTTGGAGGTGCCGCCGGTGGTGGGCCGCGATGTGGACGGCAAGAAGGAAATCAAGGTGCCCACCGATCCGAAGGCGCCCTTCGTCGGCCTGGTCTTCAAGATCGTCGCCGAACGCCCCGTCGACCTGTACTTCGTGCGCATCTACTCCGGCCAGCTCAAGCCCAACTCCCGCGTGCTCAATGTCGTCACCGGCGAAAAGGAAAACGTCACCCGCGTGCTGCGCATCTACGCCAAGCGGCGCGAACCCCTCGACGTGGCCGAGGCCGGCGACATCGTGGCCGTCATCGGTCTCAAATCCGCCCTCACCGGCCACACCCTCTGCATGACCAACCATCCGGTCGTGCTCGAATCGATTGAATTTCCGGAGACGGTGATTTCCCAGTCGATCGAACCGGTTTCGTCCCGCGATCGCGACAAGCTCACCGACGCGCTCGCCGCCCTCGGCCGCCAGGATCCCACCTTCCGCTTCCGCATGGATGAGGAGACCGGCCAGACGCTCATCATGGGCATGGGCGAGTTGCACCTCGAGGTGCTCACCCGGCGCATCACCGACGACATGAACGTCGCGGTTCGCATCGGCAAGCCGCGCGTCTCCTACCGCGAGGCCGTCTCCGTCGCCGCGGAAGGGGTGGGGCGCTTCATCCGCGAGCTCGGCGGCAAGCCGCACCATGCCGTGGTGCGCCTGCGCCTGGAACCTGCCCGCGGCGATGACGAATCAGGCGGTTTCCACAGCCGTCTGGCGCCCGACAGGCTGAGCAAGCAGTTTCTCCAGGCCGTTCGCACCGGCGTCGATGACGCCGCCCTCAGCGGCCCGCAACTGGGCTACCCCATGATCCGCTGGCGCGCCGAACTCATCGACGCTGAACAGCACGAAACCGACAGCACCGAGGTCGCCTTCGAAAACGCCGCGCGCCTCGCCTTCAACCAGGCCGCCGAGGCCGCCAGTCCCGTGCTCATGGAGCCCGTGATGGCCGTCGAGATTCGCACGCCCGACGAGTACTTCGGCGCCATCAACGCCGACCTCAGCGCCCGCCGGGCGATCATCACCGACACCGACGTGCGCGGCGGCAATCGCATCATCGTCGTGGAGGCCCCACTCGCCGAGATGTTCGGTTACACCACGCAACTGCGCAGCCTCAGCCAGGGCCGGGCGACCGCCAGCATGGAGCCCCTGCACTACGCCCCGCTCCCCAAAACGATCGCCGACAAAATGCTGGCATCCCTGGCCTGACAAAGACAGTGGCGTCAAACGCAGACTGTCACGTTGAGTGTCTCAAGCTAACAGCTAACAGCTAATCGCCGATGGCTGATAGCTGACAGCCAATCACTTCCCGGCCGGTATCTCCAACCGAAACTCCGCAAAAATCATCCGTGGAACCTCCGCGTCATTGAGAAATGCACTACCGCCTTCGAAGTGGCCGTCATCGAGCAGATTGCGCACCCCCATGGCGATCGATGCCCGGTCCTCCCAGAATTCCCATTCGCCACGGATGTCCCAGCGCAGGTACGCATTCACCTTGCGCGGAACGATGGGAATCGTCTGCGGGGCCAGCACCGCATCGACGAAATAGAGGTGGGTTGAAAGCACCAGGTCGTCGGTCATCCGATAGCGGGCGCCCGCCATGGCCTTGTGGCGGGGCGGGGTGATGAGATCGGTGAGGTGGTAGGGGATGCCGGCGCGCCAGTTCAGATTCTCGTAGCTGTAGTTGGCGAGCAGTTCCAGGCGCGGCGTCGCTTGCAGGCGGCCCTCCACTTCTGCGCCGTACACCGACGCATCGCCGACGTTTTCAAACCGGGCCTTTGCCAACCCCGGCGGCCCCAGACCGATGGGCAGGCCGAGGTGATCGGCGTATTCGTTCCAGAAAATGTTTGCGGATAGATCAAACCGGTCCCCCAGCCGGCTGCGGTAGCCCACTTCGTACGCGAGCACCTTGCGGGCGTCGACGCCGGGGTCGGCCGTGACGTAGAAGAGTCCGCCGAGGGCGGGTTCATTGACAAAGCGCGACGCCGCCGGCGGCATCGAAAAAGAACGCGAGACCGATGCGTACAGGGCCGACGTGTCCGAAAGCTCATACGTCAGGGCCGCGCGGGCGCTGGGCTCAAAACCGCCGTACGAGTCGTAATCCAGACGCCCGCCGAGATTCAAGGTCCAGCGCGGCGCAAAACGCCACTCGTCCTGAATGTAGGCGCCCAGGATCGCGGTCCGCACCCGGTCCTCGCGCAGCATGTACGGATCCGAGTTGGTCGCGTCGACCAGGTCGAAACGCGTGTCGATGCCCCACGTGAGCGTGTGGGCGTCGCTTGCCCGCACCGTCCGCATGTACTGCAACGCTGCCTGGTGATAGATGAAGTCAATTCCCGACGAGCCGGGTTGCGACATCGACGAGTTGATGAAAGCGGTGATCTCGCTCTGATGATCCTCGTCCTCCTGGTGTTGCCAGCGGGCGAGCACGTAGTGGGCCTGGGATGCCGTGTTCTGCGGCGTGGGAATGTGGAAGATTGTGTTGGACAACCCGCCATCGACCAGCTTCGTTCCCGCGGAAATCACCAGCTTGTGGCGGGGCGAACTTTCGTATACCCCGTGCAGGGCGAAGCTGCCGGCGTTCTGCCGATCGTCCAGCGGCGCCAGCAGGTTGCCGCCTTCGCGGAAGCCGTCCGTGCGATCGAACGATCCAGAGACGCGGAGACGTAGCTTTTCCTCGCGAAGACCGTAGCCGAAGTACTGCCGCGCCGTACCCCGGGACGCGGCGCTGCTGGACAAGCGGAATCCCAGTTGGTCGGCCGGGTCCTTGGTAATGATGTTGATGACCCCGTTCACCGCGTTGGCGCCCCAGGTCACGCCGCCGGGCCCGCGGAGCACTTCGATGCGTTCGATATCCTCAAGGTGAAAAGGCCAGGCGTTCCACACCGTGCCGCCGAACATGGCGTCGAAAATCTGCCGGCCGTCGACAAGCACGAGCAAACCGGTCGCCAGGAAGCCATGCGAGCCGCGGATGGAGACGGCCTGCTGGCTCATGCCGCCGTCGGCGACATCCACGCCGGCGGAGAGGCGCAGGGCGTCGGGGATGGTCCGCGCGCCGGACAGGCGGATGTCCTCGGCCGTGATTACGGTCATCGCCTGCGGCACCGTCGTGATGCGCTGGGCGCGGCGGCTGGCCGTCACCACGATGGGCACGTCGAGCTCGAGCAACGCGATATCGTCCAGGCCGCTGCCAAGATCGAAGTCCAGGCTGCCGCTGGTGGTCGCGTCAAGCCCGTTGGTGGGTATGTCCACCCCGTTCGTTGTTGCCTGGACCTCCGCGGGAGCCTGTCCGAACGCCGGCGCGACCAGCGGAGTGGTGAGACCAAGCGCCAGAGCAACAACGCCGCCGCGCACGCGGTTCGACGCGCCGACCGAAGGGCGCAGACCCATCCGTGACAGCCGGGACGGCGGTGTCAGATTGGCGGCTTGTTTACTCATTGCATTCGCCTGGGTTGTGCACCGTCATGCCTACCGGCGCCGGTTTCGATGTTCCGTCCTCAATGGGGTCCTAGGGATCGCCGGCCGGGATCGCGATACGCAATTCCGTGAAAAACATCCGCGGCGCCTCACCGTCTCCGATGAACACCGTTCCGCCTTCCGCGTGACCGCCATCGAGCAGATTGCGCATGCCGGCCGCCAGCGACGCCCGGTCGTCCCAGAACTCCCATTCCGCCCGCACGTCCCAGCGCAGGTACGAATCGATGGCCCGGGGCGCAAAAATGTTGTTCGCCTGGGGAGCGAGCACCGCGTCCACGTAGTACAGGTGGGTGGACAGGTGCACATCGTCGGTGAGGTCGTAGCGCGCCCCCAGCGTCGCCTTGTGCTCCGGCGGCGTCATGAAGTCGGTCAGGTGATACGGCGTGTCCGACCGCCAGTCGAAGTTTTCGAAGGTATAGTTGGCCAGCAGCTCCAATCGTTCGGTGACGCGGAAACGGCTCTCCAGCTCAAAGCCGTACGCCGACGCGTCGCCCACGTTGGTGAACTCGGTACGGATCAATCCCGGCGGGCCCAGGCGCAAGGGCAACGCGAGATAGTCGGCGTATTCGTGCCAGAACAGGTTGGCCGACAGGTCCAGCCGATCCCACAGCCGGCCGCGATAGCCGAGCTCGTAAGCCAGCAATTTGCGCGGAGCCAAGTCCTGGTCCGACGTCACGTACGCCAAGCCGCCGGTCAGGGGGAAATTAAAGAAGCGGGCCCCCGCAGGGGGCATCGCGAACGAGCGGGCGACCGACGCGTAGATCGCGGACGCCTCCGCAAGTTCGTAGGCCAGCGCGGCTCGAGCGCTCGGCTGGAAACCCCCATAGGTGTCATAATCCACCCGGGCGCCGAGATTCAACGTCCAGCGCGGCGCGAAACGCCACTCGTCCTGGAGATAGGCCCCGATGATGCCGCTGTTCACCCGATCGCGGGTGAGCATGAAAGGAGCGGCGTTGGTCGTGTCCACCAAGTCCAGGCGCGTATCGATGCCCCAGGTGACCGTATGGTCGGCGTCGGGACGCACTGTGCGCATGTATTGCAATGCAAACTGGTGGTAGAGGTAATCGAGCGCGTCGGTCCCGGCCATGCCATGGAACGAGTTCACGTACGCCGTGACCTCTTCCTGATCGTCTTCGTCGCGGTGATGGCGCCAGCGACCCAGCAGGTAGTAGGATTCCGATAGAGGGCTCTGGAGATGGGGCCAGGTGAAAATGGTATGCGCGATGCCGCCATCCACCAGCTTGGCCCCGGCGGAAATCTCCAGTTGATGCCGGGGCGAACTGTCGTATATGCCATGGAGCGTAAAGCTGCCCGCGTTCTCACGATCGTCGAGCGGTACAATCAGGTTGCCACCCTCGCGGAAGCCGTCCGTGCGATCGAAGGCGCCCGATACGCGCAGCCGCAGCTTGTCATCCTTCAAACCGTATCCGAAGTACTGCCGCACCGTTCCCCGCGATGCGGCGCTCGCAGAAAGATTGAAACCCAACTGGTCGGCCGGGTCCTTGGTGATGATGTTGATCACGCCGTTCATCGCGTTGGCGCCCCAGGTGACGCCGGCCGGCCCGCGCTGAACCTCGATCCGCTCGATGTCTTCCAGGTTGAACGGCCAACTGTTCCACACCGTTCCTCCGTACACCGAATCAAAAATCTGCCGCCCGTCCACCAACACCAAAATGGTGTTTGCCAAGAAACCGTGAGAGCCGCGGATCGATACCGCCTGCTGCTGCATGCTCAGGTCGGCCACGTCCACGCCCGCCGCCAGCCGTACGGCGTCGCCGATGGTGCGCGCACCGGAGCGTCGAATGTCTTCAGCCGTGATTACCGTCATGGCCTGCGGCACGGACGTAATCCGCTGGGCCCGCCGGCTGGCCGTCACCACGACGGGCACCTCGAGTTCCAGTAGATCAATATCATCGAAGCCGTCGCCCAGATCGAAGTCGGCGACGCCGTTCGACGCGGCCTCGACGACGGTCGTCTCTTCGCCGCGGGCGACGAGGGCCGCTGCCAGCAGACCACCCGCCAGGGCGGCCAGCAGATGCCGGCCTAACGCGATGCCCCTGCACGGGGACGGGCCGCCAGACCGCCGACGATTCGGTTGCGTCAGGCGTCGCCGCATCAGCTAGTCCCCCCCCATGCGTATCGTGTGTGGACCGATCGCCCACTCCCGGAGACGGACGCGAATCATCTCCGCCGTACGCAGGTTGACTGCCCGTTGGGGTTCGGCCACGTAGCTCACCGGCAGCTCGCCGGGCTGCGCACCCGCAAGGATGCGCTCGATCAGTTGCGTCGTCTCCCGGGCGACCGACGCCTCGTCGGGAAACTGCCCCGCCAGCGCGCCGGCCTTCACGATGCTGTCCGAGAACCCCCACACCGCCCGCTCCTGCCGTAGGCCCCACAGCAGCAGACGCTTCACGTTGGGGGCGTTGTAGACGGCCGCGTCCGGGATCATCAGCACGCCGTCACACGCCTGTTGCGTGAGCGCCTCAACCGCCTCGGGAAAGGCGTCTTTGGAAGCGTCGATCGCGGTCACCGTGATCCCGCGGCGCGCGCCGGCGCTGCGCAACGCGCTCACCGTGCGTTGGGTGCGTTCGCTGTGGAGCACGCCTACGTGGTCGTGGTCCGGGGTAAGGTCAATGATCCAATCGATCAGTTGCTCGGGCGCCGGGTCGGCGGCGACGGCCGCCACCCGCGAACGCAGAGCGTAATCGTCCGCCAGAAACGGGGCGTCCAGCGCGTTGGGAATCATGAACGCGACCACCGGCGTATCCGGCGTCGCCTGTAACGCCAACAGCGACGCATCCGAACCGGCGCAAGCCAGCACGTCCACGCCGCTCTCGCGCAACTGCCCGGCCAACTTCGCCATGGCCTGCTGATTGTTACCGATTGGGAGCACGTATCGAATGCAGGTGTGACCGGCCTCGCGCAGCGCCTGCTCGGCCGCGTCCGCCGCTTGGCGGTACGTCGTCTGGGGCCCGGCAACAATGCCGATCCGCGCCGCGTCCGGCGGCGCAGCCGGCGCCGAGCCTGCGCAGCAGCAGATCAGCCCGAGGGCGGTCAGCAGTCCCCTGGATGCCCAGTGTTTCATGTCAGAGTGCGAATGCCGCAAGCCGCAAGTCCGTCAGAATCCCACGCTCGCGCCGACGCGAGCCTGTAGTGTCATCCTCTCGTATCGACGGCGTAGCCGAGCCACTTACCGATAAAGACAGGTTCCATCACACTGAAAACGGGCGATGACAGGCAAACGTCACGATGTTCGGAAGCCGATGATATGCGGGGAACACACGCGCGATGGCGCCGGAGCCGTCGCTGCACGCGGGACGCTGTGTATCAGACTGGGGAGCTGGCGGGAATGTCTTGGTTCAAGTCGATCAGCCTGAAAGGCCAGGCGATCGCGGCTTCGGTTTTTCTCTTGCTGGCCGCGATCAGTGCGCTCAGCGCCGCGCTCATCGGCAAGAACTACGAGGACGCGCTCCGCGCCGCGACCGATCACGCCGTCATCTACGCCCGGGCCATCGGCCGCTCCGCCGAACCCTCGCTGCTGCTCAACGACCGTGCTGCCCTGCAACGCATCGCCACCGCCGGTGGAAGTCCCGCCGTCGAGGCGACCTACATCCTCGATGCCCACGGACAGGTCCTGGGGACGTATGTCCGTCGCGATGGTTTTGTCGCGGAATTGGGGCTCGCTCTGAACAGCCCCCTCCATGATGTCGCCCTCGATCGCGACGCAGTGCGCGTGGAGCAAACCTCCAGCCAGTTGGCCATTGTCACCCCCATCTGGTCTGAAGAACCCCAGCTCGATCTGGGCGTGATCGCATCCGATACCGCCGCCGCCGACGGCAAGCTGGTGGGCTACGTCTGGATGGTGCACAGCCTCGACCTGATCAATGGCGCCATGCGCGACAGTATCGTCTCCAGCGCCTTCATGGCCCTGGCCATCCTCGCCCTTGGCGTTACCGTGACCGTCTTTCTAATGCGCCAGGTGCTTACCCCGGTCCATAACCTGGTCTGCACCACGACCCAGATCGCCGCCGGCGATCTGGGCCGGCGGGCGGCCGCGGATGCCGTCGGCGAAATCGGCGAGCTCGCCCGTTCGTTCAACCACATGGCCGATCGGCTCCAGGAAAGCTACGAGTCCATCGAACGCACCGTGGAGCAGCGCACCGCCGAACTCGTTCGCGCCTCCCGCGCCAAAGACGATTTCCTCGCCAACATGAGCCACGAGATCCGCACCCCCATCACCGCCATTGTCGGATTTCTCGAACTGATGGGCGAGGGGTGTGCGCACCGCTGCGCCTATGGACAATCCCAGTTCGGGGAGCATCTCGGCACCGTGCGCCGAAACGCCAACCACCTGATGCACGTCATCAACGACATCCTGGATCTCTCCAAGATTGAATCCGGCAAGCTCAGAATCGAGCGCATCGACTGTTCGCCGGTCCAGACCCTTCTCGACATCCGCGAACTCCTCTTGGGGCGTGCGGTTTCCGCCGGCCTCGGACTCACCGTCAGGGGCGAGGGCCCGCTCCCCGAACGCATCCGCAGCGATCCCGTTCGATTGCGGCAGATTCTCATCAATCTGATCGACAATGCGATCAAGTTCACCTCCAGGGGCGGCGTGACCGTCACGGTGAGCTTGCAGGAACCGACGGACGCCGACGGCCAGTCACTTCTCCGCTTCGACGTGCAGGACAGCGGCATCGGCATCACCCCCGAGCAATGCGAGGCCGTCTTCCGACCCTTCACCCAGGCGGACGAGACCGTCACCCGCCGATTCGGCGGAACCGGCCTGGGACTGACCATCAGTCGCCAACTCGCCCGCGCCTTGGGCGGCGATCTGACGGTGACCAGCGTTCCGGGAGAGGGCAGCACCTTCAGCCTCTTGGTGGCGACCGGGCCGCTGAACGGCGTGACGCTGCTCAAGGCCGAAGACGCTTTCAGCCAGGCCGCAAAACACGCGACCGCCGTCAGCGCCCGCCCATCCGCCGACGCACGCCTCCTGGCCGGCGAGGTTCTCGCGGGCTGCCGCGTCCTGCTCGCCGAAGACGGCGAGGACAATCAGCGGCTGATTCGCCTGGTCCTCGAGAAAGCCGGGGCGACGGTCCGCATCGCCGTCAACGGCCAGGTCGCCGTCGACGAGACCCTCGCCAACCTGACCGCCGGTACCCCCTACGACGTCATCCTCATGGACATGCAGATGCCCGTCCTCGACGGCTACAGCGCCGCCCGCATCCTCCGCGAGCGGGGGTATACTGGGCCCATCATCGCCCTCACCGCCCACGCCATGGCCGGTGACCGCGACAAGTGCCTGGACGCCGGCTGCAACGAGTACACCACCAAGCCCATCGACCGTGCAGCCCTGCTCCGAATTATCCGGACCCAGTGGATGTCCGCCGCGTCACAAACCGCCGCCTTACATTGACCAATCGCTGACAATCACGTACCTTTCCTGGTTCTGCGTGCGCCGGCACCGCGGCCTTGGGGGTCGTGGTGCACCCGCAAAGGAGTGCGGCCCATGGGACACAGGCACGGATTCTACGCGGTAGGCTTGAGCGTAGCGTGGCTCGCGATCGGCCTGGGGAACGCCGGGTGTGATCTGCACAAGCCGGTGTACACCTCCGGACACCTGTCACCGATGAGCCGTCCTTTCGAGGGCGACGTCCCGGTGCCCATCGGATTCCGTTTCGTCGAGTCCGGTTCGGAGGATGCCTCGACCGGCGCCCGCCGCCTCTATCTGCGCCATCTTTACGTGGGCGAGGCCCACAAACTCAACGTGCGCAATTTCTACCGCGAGCAGATGCCCTTGGCCCGCTGGGTCAAGATCAGCGACAACCACGTGAAAGGCGAGTACTCGCTCCGTTTTGAAAAGAACCAGGAAACCTGCACGGTGATGATTCGCGACCGCGCCGGCAAGCGCGGACTCACCGAGGTCTGGGTGACCATCATTCCCAAGGAGACGGGCCTCAGCCGCCCGTAGTGGAGTCTGCGATGAAAGCGAAACGCCGTCAGGAACTCAAGACCAACGACCTTGCCGCCTGGCTCGCGGATGCCGGCAAGTCTTTCTCCCAATGGGGTGTATACGTCATTGGTGGAGTGGTCGTCGTTGTCCTGATCGCCGTCATCGGCCTGTTCATGAGCCGCGCCAAGGCCGAAGCCAAGGCCCAGAACTTCGCCGATCTCACGGCCGCCGTGCAACAGATCACCGCCAGCGGCGAACCCTCCCAGGACGATGCCCGCCGCGCCCTGGAAAGCATCGACGAACTCATCGCCTCCGCAGGCAACGATGATTTCAAACTGGCCGCGCTCCTCCGCAAGGCTTCCATCGCCGACTTCATGGCCAACGAAGTCGCGACCGATCTTGAAGAAGGGGCTAGCGACCGCGAGGTAGCCAAATACCTCGCCGAGGCCCGCGCGGCTTACGAGACCATCGTCAACCAGTATCAAGACCACGCGCTGCACTACGGCCGGGCCCTTTTCGGTCTCTTCCAGGTCGAGGCCCATGCCTTTGCCATCGAGCCCGATCCTGACCACCGGAATAGGGCCGAGCAGTATCTCACCAAAATCCGCGATGACAGTCGCCTCAACGGCACCCCGTTCCAGATGGCCGCCGTCTCGTACCTCAATGAGCTCGACAACGTCTTCACCCCCATCACGTTCCCCGAGCGTCCCGAGCCCGTTGCCGGCCCGACCGGGCAGCCCATGGGGCGGCTCAGCGACATTCTGCCCGAGGGGGCCCGGCGCGCCCTCGGCGAAGCCGGCGGCCGCATTCCCCTCGACCTGAGACCGGCCGACGAGCCCGCCGAAGAGCCGGGCGAACCGGCCCCGACCACCGAGAATGAAACTGCGGAGCCGGACCAGACCGAGACGACCGGCGACGCCGGCGCGCTCGATGCCGACGCGGCCGATGCCGACGCGGCCGAGGCCGCACCTGCGGATACCGAAGACAACGGTTCCAAGGAGTAGCTCGACGCAGGGTTCGATGCCTGGGGGCCGATCGCGGCCTGGGATGGTGCCCTCACGAAGGGGGAGGCTCGTTGCGGCCGACATGTTCGCCGGCGGTCGCCCCCGTTCCCGCAGTCAGGCGATACGCTGGCGTCCACGGCACGCCTGTCCATTCCAACTGTAAACTGCATGGTTCAATCTGTGGATCGCAAGCATCCCATCACACTGGTTATCGGGCTTGGCATCATCGCCGCCTCTCTGCTCGGCGCGCTCTACATGATGCGCCGGGCCGACGCCCGCATGAACGCCGCCGACGAGGATGCCGTCGACCCCGCCCTCACCGTCGAGGTTGCAGCCGTCACCGTCGGCGATTACCCCCGCACCATCCGCGCCCGCGGCTTCCTCAGCGGTATCGAAGAGGTCACCCTGCGGAGCGAGGTCAACGGGCGCTTGCAGGAGCGGGCCGCCGAGGAGGGCGAGTCGGTCAGCGCCGGCGACGTGCTGCTCACCATCGACGACACGTTCTACACCCTGGCCGTCCAGCGGGCCCGGGCCGAATTGCAGCGGGCCAAGGCGCAGCAGGGCGACGCCACGGCCGGCATCACCCAAGCGGAAGCCCAGTTGGACGCCGCCGATGCCGTGCGCAAGAACCGCACCGACGAGTTCGAGCGCATCGCCGGCCTCTACGAACAAGGCAACTCCCCACAGATCGAATACGACCGCGTCCACACCGCCCTGCGCACCGCCGAGGCCGATTACGAGGCCGCCAAAGCCGCGCTCGCCCGCGTCATCGATCAGCAGAGCACCGCCCAGGCGCTCGTGGCCGTCGCCGACGCCGCACTGTCCGAAGCCCAGGCCCACCTGGACCGCTGCAAGGTCCACGCCCCCTTCGACGGGCGCGTCAATCGCTATTTCATTGAGCCCGGCGAGTACGCGGCCGCCACCGCGCCGCTGGTCGAGTTGGTCCGCCTCGATCGTATGAAGATGAATGCGGCCCTCAGCGATACGGAGGTGCCGCTTCTCGATGAATTCGAGCGGGCCGAGGTGACGGCGGATGCCGGCGAGCGGGTGCACACGGCAATGCTCCACCACGTCGCACCCAAGGTGGATCCCCTTACCAAGCGCTTCCAGGTGGAGTTACAGGTCGAAAACGACGACGAGGAACTGCTCAGCGGCATGTACGGCGAGGCGGTGCTGTTCTGCGGGAAATACACCGATCGCATCCGCCTGCCTCGCGTGGCCGTCTTCAAACACTACGGTGTCGACCATTGCCTCGTTGTCGAGCAGCTCAACGGGGAGCACGTGGCCGCCCTCCGCCAAGTGGACGTTCGCAACGTGATCGGCCGGCTCGACGAGGTCGAAGTAATCTCCGGGCTGTCCCCCGGCGAACAGGTGATTACCTCGCGCCGCCGCGAGTTGCACGACGGCGTGCGGGTTGAATTCAGCAAGACCCGCGGCCCCGACGCCGCAGGCGGCGCTGGTTAGGCCGGTGCCCCCGGTCCGCTTTCTCCCTCTTTGCCGAGGTCCGCAATCTCACCCATGAGCCTGGCTCGCTTTTCAGTTCAACAGGTCGTGCTGATGAACCTCGTGTTCATCGTGCTGATCGTCGCGGGCATCCTCGTGCTCGACCGCTTGCCGGTCGACGTCTATCCCGATACGGCGCTCGACGTCGCCACCATTACCACCCTCTACCTCGGCGCCTCCAGCGAGGAGGTCGAGCGGCTGGTCACCCGCAAGATCGAGGAGGAGATCGGCGACGTCCTCGGCCGCGAACGCATCATCAGCGTTTCACAACCCGACGCCTCCGTGATCACGGTCAAATTCCGGGAAGACATGACGCCCCAGGAATACGAGGCCGCCTTCGAAGACCTCCGCTCGCGCCTCGACCGCGTGGCGGATCTCCCCGACGACGCCGAGGAGCCCATCCTCGAGCGCGTCACCACCGACGAGGTGATCCCCATCATGCAGGTCGCCGTCTACCAGACCGGCGACTTCAACGAGACCATCCTCCGCCGCGTCGCCCTGGACATCAAGGACGAGATGCGCCGCCTGCCCGGCGTCAAGCGCGTCCGCGTCATCGGTCTCCGCGAGCGCGAAATCCACATCATGGTGGACAAGAACCAGCTCGAAAAGCACGAGCTCTCCCTGCCGCACGTGGCCGAAATCATCCGGGCCAGCAACCTCAACCTCCCGGCCGGCAACATCGAAATCGGCGACAGCGAGATCACCCTGCGCAGCGAGGGCGAAATGGCCTCGCCCTACGCCTTTGGCGACGTGTGCATCGTCCGCAGCCCCACGGGCGCCCACGTCCACCTGCGCGACATAGCAACCATCGACGAGTCGTTCGAGCGGGCGGTCTGGACCGCCCGGGTCAACGGCCAGCACGCCATCATCCTCCCGGTGGCCAAGGACCGGGGGGCCAATTCGCTCGCCGTGCGCGCCGCCGTGGGCGATTACCTCGACGAATACATGTCCCGCCTCGACATTGAGGGCGTGCAGCTCGAGGTGCAGGCCGACGCAACCGCCATCATCTCCAGCCGCCTGAATGTGCTCAAAAACAACCTCGTGGTCGGGCTGGTGCTTATCTTCGTCGTCCTCTGGGTGGCGGTGGGCATGCGCAACGCCATGCTGGCCATCGTGGGCATCCCCTTCTCCTTTCTCTGCGCCACCATTTTCATGTACGTCATCGACGTGTCGCTCAACGCCGTCAGCGTCTTCTCGCTGGTGCTGGTGAGCGGCATGATCGTGGACGACGCCATCGTCGTACTGGAAAACATCTATCACCACGCCGAGCGGGGCGTGCCGCTGCGCGAAGCGGTCATCATCGGAACCGACGAGGTGCTCTGGCCGGTCATCACCTCCAGCATGACCACGGTGGTCGCGTTCATGCCCCTGCTCATGATGACGGGCGTGCTGGGGCGGTTCTTCTCGATCGTGCCCAAGACGGTGACCGTGGCCCTGGTGGCGTCGCTGTTTGAGTGTCTCGTGATCTTGCCGGTGCACTATCTCGACTGGGGCCCGCGGCCCAAGCGCATCCGCCCCCGCGACGAAAAGCCCGCCGACGTGCTCGCCGACCAGCGCGGCTGGCGACGCGTGATCTACAACGCCTACGACCGCATCCTGGGCCAGGTCCTCGCCTATCGCTACCTCGGCCCGGTCGTGCTCGGCGCCTGCCTGCTCTTCGTCTGGCAGGCTCAGCGCACCCTCACCGTCGAAATGTTCCCCTCGGACTTCCCGACCTTCGTGGTCGATGTGAACAACCGCCCGGGCGCCAGCCTCGACGCCACCGCTCGCGAGGTCGAAAACCTGGCCACCGTGATCGATGGCTTCAAACCCGATCCGCTCGTCCGCTCCGCCTCCGCCGTCGGCGTGCAGGTCAACGAGGACAGCCAGCGGATCATGCGCACCGACATCGCCCAGATGTGGATCGACGTCAACAACCAGTCGGCGTCGGTGGGGGACCCCGTGGAGGTGCTCAACCGCGTACGCACCGCCCTCAACGACTACCTCGCTGCCCATCCCGAGAGCACGGTCGAGTCCATCCGGGTCTGGCCGGTGCGCGACGGGCCGCCGGTGGGTAAGCCCGTCGCCATCCGCGTCGAGCATCCCGATTTTGATGTCGCCCGCCCGATCGTCGACCAGATCAAGGACTACCTCCGCACCTTGCCCGGCGTCCACGACATCACCGACAACCTCCAGATCGGCAACCGCGAGCTCGTCCTCCGCGTCGACGACGACCGCGCCAGCGAGTTGGGCGTGACTTTCCTCGACGTCGCCACCGCCCTGCGCGGCGCCACCGACGGTCTGCGCGTCGGCGTCTACAAGGACACCGCCCACGATGAAGACCTGGACATCAAGGTCCGCTACGCGAGCGAATACGTCCAGGACGTTGATCAGCTTCGCGAGATCGACGTGGTCAGCGCCGTCTCCGGAAAGCCCATCAGGCTCCACCAGGTGGCCGACCTGCGCTTCGATCAGACCTACACCAACCGCTACCACTACGACACCAAGCGCGCCGTCGAAATCACCGCGGCCGTGGACAAAAACGTCACCGACGAACGCGTGGTCAACCGCCTCGTGCAGCAGACCTTCGGCCCCCTCGCCGCCAGCGACGACACCCTGGACATCATCGCCGGCGGCCAGTTCGCCGAAACCCAGGAAAGCTTCGCCAGCCTCAGCAACAGCGCCGCCATCGCGCTGCTGCTCATGTATCTCATTCTCGCCTCCCAGTTTCGCAGCTATCTCCAGCCGGTCGTCGTGCTGACGGCCGTCGTCTTTGGCGTCATGGGCATGATCCTGGGCCTGGTTCTCAACGACTACCCGTTCAGCGTGGTCACCGGCATCGCCATGGTCGGCCTCTGTGGTGTCGTGGTCAATGACGCCATCGTGCTGCTCGACTTCATCAACCAGGAACGGCGCAGTGGCCGAGACCTCGTCGATGCGATCCGCACCGGGGGCATCCGTCGGTTGCGGCCCATCATGCTGACCACGATCACGACGATCGTCGGCCTGGCCCCCATGGCCCTCGGCATCGGAGGCTACAGCAAGATCTGGTCTCCTTTTGCCATGAGCATGTGCTGGGGCCTCGTCTTTGCCACCATCCTCACCCTGGTCGTCGTGCCCGCGCTCTACCTGATCCTTGAGGACGCCAAGGTCCTTGCGGCCCGCGTGTTTCGCCGATCAACCGCTGATGTCGGCGAGGTGGCGGCCGATGCCTGATGCGGTTGTCGTAATCAGCGGACGATGTCGCCATAGATGATCATGCACCGACCTTGCCGTATGTCTCTGTCCGCCCGCCGGTTCGCATTTCTTCTCCTGCTCCTTCCGGGCGCCGGCGCATTGCTCGGCTGCGTGGAGCCTGCGCCCCCGACGGTGCGACTCCACGCCGAGCACGACGGTTGGGCCGACGTCGTCCGCCCGGACTTCCCTTCCGAGGGCGCGTTCTACGATGCGCCCGCCAACACCGTCCACCTCCGCGGCGCCCTCAACGAGGTTCTCGGCTTCCGGCTCTTCGTTGCTGCCGACGGCCTGATCGATATCACCCCCAGCGCATTCACCGCCGACGATCAGGCCTTCCAGGGTAACGTCTCCCTTTACCGCATCCACGATATCCACGTCGATCGCTGGCCCGGCTGGCACCTCAAGCACGTTCTTCCCCAGGATCGCCGCACGCAAATCGGTGACGTGCTGGTACCCGCCAGTGCGCCCCGGGGCGGATTGCCCGCAGCCACGCGCGCCGACGCGCCGCTCGCCGTCTGGGTCGACGTACGCATCCCCCGCGGCACCGCCCCCGGCGACTATCGTGGTTGGCTCGACGTGGCCGTAGACGGCGCCGTGCTCGCCAGCGTGCAAATCGAATTGACCGTTTGGCCCTTTGTCCTGCCCGATGCGGGCATGCCCGAAGCCATCGCCGACGTCGATCACCAGGCCGTTTTCCGGCACCATGTCGAACGCGGTGGCCAGCCGTGCATGCCCCCCAGGATCCTGCACGACCATCCCGCCCGCGATGAACTGACCGCCGCGCTCGCCGCCACGATGCGCCTGCTCCACGACCATCGTATCAGCGGCCATCTGCCCCGGCTTTACCCCATCGCCAAGATCAACGCGGCCGGCTCGATCGATGTCGACTGGACCGATTACGACCGGGTCGTATCACCCTATCTCAACGGGGCAGCCTACCCGGACCGTGTTGCCTCTCGCACTTGGCGTTTCCCTTTTGACGAGACCTTTCCGCCGCCCCCCGCATACGGAGCGCTACAGTCACCAACCTACGCGCGCCTGGCCACCACCTACCTGGCCGATGCGGCCGATCACTTCGCCACCGCCGGCTGGCTCAATCGGTCATACGTCCGCATTCCGCACGCCGACGCCATGTCGCCCGCCGCCCGGGAGGCGACCGATCACTTTGGCTACCTGGTGCACCATGCCGATCCGCGTCTGCGTACCCTCTCGCGGCTTTTTCCCCAGGATGCCGCCGCCGATGGCTGGTATGCATTTGACTATCATGACCTGCGCGATCAGGTGGACGTGTGGGCGCCGCCCGCCCAGTTCTTCGATCGCGCCGCCATCGCATCCGATCGGAACAGCGCCGCGCTGCTCACCGTGGGACGCCCACCCTTTAGTGGAACGGCGGATGTCCGTGGCTTGCCCGCCGACGCCCGGGTGATCCCCTGGCAGGCTCGCGCCGCCGGTGCGATCGCCGCGCACCTGGGAACGGCCAACCCCTGGCCCATGGACGAAGACGCCGATGGCGCCCCCCAAGCCTGCATCGATCACGATCCCGCCGCCCTGATCTACCCGGGAACGCCCTTCGGCCTGGCCGAGCCGATCCCCTCTCTCCGGCTCAAGCGTCTCCGCCGCGGCATGCAGGATGTCGCATACATGACACTCCTCGCCGCCCGCGGTCAGGACCACATCGCCGCCACCCTCACCGAATCGCTCATCGCGCACTGGGGCAGCGACGCGTACGGCGCGCACTGCGCCGATGGCCGACCCCATGGCTGGGTCCAGGATGTCCGCATCTGGGACACCGCCCGCCGCATCATGGCCGACGAACTCCTCTCCGACCTCCGCGTCAGCAATCCCGGCGACGTCCCCGACACCCTTCGATGGCAACGCTTCATGGACGACACCCGCGACCTCCGCTTCGAGGTCATGGGCGTGCGCGTCCGCCGCGCCGGCCCCCGCCCGGAGGACGGAGTCGAGGTGGAGTGCACCGTCTCCATCCACAATCGCCGCCGCACGCCGGTGGAAGGTCGCCTCGCTTTCGAACAGCTCCCCGTGGGCTGGAGCGGCATGCCGGCCGTCCGCTACGTCGCGGCCATTCCGCCAGGTGGAACCCGGCAGGTCGTCCTCGCGGCGTTGGTCGGAGGGCTGACCTGGGACAACGACGGCGTCCGGTATCTTAAACTGGTATTCGAGGATGCCGCCGGCGCCCGCCGCCGCCTCCGCGCCCGTATGGCGCACGTCGCCGCCCAACCGCTGCGCGAACCGATCACCCTGGACGGCGATCTTAGCGACTGGCCCACGGGCGCCGGCAACTCGGCTGGTGACTTTGTTCTCATCGCCGGAGAGGGGTGCGACGATTTGTCCGGGCGTTCCGCTCGCCCGCAACATGAAACCCTCTGCTTCGTGGGCCTGCGCAATGAGCGACTCCACTTTGGCGTCCGCTGCGAACTATCGGACGCCGGCCGTCGAGGCCTGATGCAACGCCGAACCGCCGAAGCGGACGATCTCGTGCCCAGTGGTGAAGACGCGGTCGAAATCCTGCTCGACCCCACCAACAGCGGCAGTGCGTCATCGGCCGACGTTTACCGAATTGTAATCGGAGCAGGGGGGGCCTACGCCGAGCTCGGCGTCACCACCGAACCCCCAACCTGCCCGCGCCGACCCTGGGCGGCCGACATTCGCCATGCGGTCCGCGTGGCCGACGACCATTGGTCGGCCGAAGTGGAAGTGCCCCTGGCGGCCATGCCTCCCGCCTTTCGCCATACTTGCGTCTGGGCGATGAATATCTGTCGCTTCAGCTACGAAGATCAAGTGTATGCAAACTGGTCCGGCGCGGTCGGTAATGTGTACAATCCCTGGTCTTTTGGTAACTTGACGGTACCCTAGGACTGGCTGCGCCGAAGACCCCGCATGGGGTGTGCCCGACTGCGCAGGGTCCGGCGGCGGGCGCACGCCACGCCCCGGGCTACCCATCCGCCACGATCGGATCGCAATTGCACGTCGGCGCGGTCCCCGCGGCGCTATCGATACAGGGAGTCTCGACTGCAATGAAAATCAACGGTACCTGGCGTTTCCTCCAACGCTACCTTGCCGCGCCGAGTGTCACCGGCGCAATCGCACCCAGCTCGGAGAGGCTGGGGCGGGTCTTGGCCACACCGTTCATCCATCGCAAGCAACCCGCCCGCGTGCTCGAGGTCGGGGCCGGCACCGGGCCTTTCACCCGCGTGATTGGCGAGTACCTTGGGCCGGAGGACTATTTCGACGTCTGTGAATTGCAGCCCGAACTGGCCGACGTTCTTGAACGCGAAGTCTTGCAGAAAGAGCCGCTGGCCACGCCCTATGCCGAGGGCCGCGTCCGCCTGATCCGCGGCGCCGTCGAAGAGATCAACGCCCCGCACACCTACGACTACATCATCTGCGGACTCCCCTTCACCGCCTTCACGCCCCGGCTCGTGCGCCGGGTGATGGCCACCATCGAACGCAACCTCAAGCCCGATGGCGTGTTCAGCTACTTCGAGTACAAAGGCGTGCGCCGCTTGGCCTGCACCTTCGGCCGCGGGCCCAAAGGACGCAACGTCCGACTGGTTTCACGCTACATGGACGAACGCATTGCTCGCCACCAGATCGCCCGCACCACGGTCTGGCGCAATTTCCCCCCGGCCCACGGCCGGCACTGGGTTTTCAACAAACCCAACAACAAGTGATGCCCCCCGCGCGCCGTTCATGCGCGCCCGGCTTCGACCGGCGGGTCTCTCGTACTGGATCAGAGAGGTTTAAGGCCGCCCGGCGTTGCGGCGATCGCGCGCGGCCACCGTCCGGACCGTGTCCGCGGCTCGGCGGGCGTCGTCGGCCGCCGCTCGCTGCTCACGCAACACCACCCATACGCCCAACGCGAGAAACAGCACGCCCACGATGATCGCCAACACCGCTTTCGCGGCCATGATGGGCAACAAGTAGCATCCCGCCGCAACCATGAAGACGCCCAGCGCGAGAAACAGATACCGCGCCGGCAGCAGCCACAAAGCGGTTATGCATACGGCGAAGGCAAACGCGGCGACGCGGGCATTCATGGCGGGCTCCTCCCCACGGGACGCGGGGGCGGCGAAACTGACGGCCAATCTCCCATTCTCCAACCCGTCCACCAAGGCGTCAAGCAACACGCCCTGCCCTCCGCCGCGATGGGCCCCTGCACCGCCATCGTCATCCCCGCCGCCCGGCGGGACAGTCCGCCCGCTTGGACCGACCTCCCGGCGTCCGCTATACTCGACGAGATGTCGCGCGTCCGCCGGCGGTACGGGCTGACCGGCCGGACCAGTCGCGCTCCCGATGGGAACCGAGCGCCGTGGATCGTTTTCAACTGGTCAGCGAGTACCAGCCGGCGGGGGATCAGCCCCAGGCGATCGAGAAGCTGGTGGCCTCGATCGAAGAGGGTCGGGGCAAGGCCTGCCTGCTCGGCGTCACTGGTTCCGGCAAGACCTTCACCGTCGCCCACACCATCGCAAGGCTCAACCGGCCCACGCTGGTGATTTCCCACAACAAAACGCTGGCCGCTCAGCTCTACGAGGAGTTCCGCGAGCTCTTCCCCCAAAACGCGGTCGAGTACTTCGTCAGCTACTACGATTACTACCAGCCCGAAGCCTACATCCCCCAGCGCGACATCTACATTGAGAAAGACGCCTCCCGCAACGACGACCTCGACCGCCTCCGCCTGCGCGCCACCAGTTCGCTCGCCTCCCGCCGCGACGTCGTCATCGTCGCCAGCGTCTCGTGCATCTTCGGCCTGGGCTCGCCCGAGGCCTACAAGGCCAGCATGATTCCCCTGTCCGTCGGCGACACGGTCGAGCGCGACGCGCTCCTCCGCCGGTTCGTCGATCTCCAGTACGACCGCAACGACATCGCCTTCGAGCGCGGGCGGTTCCGCGTGCGCGGCGACGTCGTCGAGCTCTGGCCCGCGTACGAACAATTCGCCTACCGCATCGAGATGTTCGGCGACGAAATCGAGCGGCTCGACTTCATCAACCCCACCTCCGGCGAAGTACTGGCCAGCGAGGATCGCCTCTTCATCTTCCCGGCCGTCCACTACGTGATGCCCGAGGAGCGGATCAACGCCGCCGTCGCGTCCATCAAGGCCGAGCTGGAGCAGCGCCTCATGGAGCTTAAACGCCAGGGCAAGCTCCTGGAAGCCCAGCGCCTCGCCGCCCGCACCCGCTACGACGTCGAGATGATCCAGGAGGTCGGCTACTGCTCCGGCATCGAAAACTACTCCCGCCATCTCAACGGTACACCACCCGGGGCGAAACCCTACACCCTCATTGACTATTTCCCGGACGACTATCTCCTGGTCATTGACGAATCGCACGTCACTGTGCCCCAGATCCGCGCGATGTACAACGGCGACCGCGCCCGCAAACAGGTCCTCGTCGATCATGGCTTCCGCTTGCCTTCGGCGCTGGACAACCGCCCCCTTAAGTTCGACGAATTCGAGGGCACCTGGAAAAACGTCCTCTTCATGTCGGCCACCCCCGCGCCCTACGAACTCGAGCATTGCGGCGGCGAGGTGGTCGAACAGATTATCCGTCCGACTGGGCTCATCGATCCGCCCATCGCAGTCCACCCCGCCCGCGGCCAGGTGCCCGACCTGCTCCACCGCATCGCCGAACGCGCCGCGGTCGGCGAACGCGTGCTCGTCACCACCTTGACCAAGCGCCTCGCCGAGGACCTCTCCCGCTACATCAAGCAGGAGGGCCTGCGCGGGGAATACCTGCATAGCGAAATCGACACGCTCGAACGGGTGCAGATTCTGAAATCCCTCCAGGCGGGAGTCTTCGATGTGCTGGTGGGCGTGAACCTGCTCCGCGAGGGGCTCGACCTGCCTGACGTCTCCCTCGTGGCCATCCTCGACGCCGACAAGGAAGGTTTCCTCCGCAGCGAAACCTCCCTCATTCAGATGATCGGCCGCACCGCCCGCAACGTGAACGCCCAGGTCGTGCTCTACGCCGACCGGATGACCCCCAGCATGCAGCGCGCGATCGACGAAACCGAACGCCGCCGCGCCATCCAGATGGCCTTCAACACCGAGCATGGCATCACCCCCCAGACCATCAAGAAGGGCATCCGCTCTGGCCTCGAACAGGTGCTCAGCGCCCGCAAGATCGCCGCCGAGGCCGTCCACCAGACCTCCGAACAGCTCGATCGGGCGGAGGCCCTCGAAACCCTCAAGGCCGAGATGATGCGCGCCGCCGAAAACCTCGATTTCGAGCGCGCGGCCAAACTGCGCGACCGTATCCAGGACCTCGAGGCCGACGCAGGCAGGGAAACCGTGTCCGCGGCTGTGCTCGACGTCGACCAACCCGTTGCCAAATCCATCAAGAGCCGCCGGCGGGGGAAAATCGTGTGAACGCGCTCATCGAACAGACTCGACGTCTCGCCCAAATGGCCAAAGAAGAGGACTTCGGTCGGGGCGACATCACTGCGTCCCTCGTCGCCGATCAGGGAGCAGGGCGGTTTCGGGTCATCGCCAAGCAGCCGGGCGTATTCGCTGGACGTGAGCTCGCCCGGGTTATTCTGGATGCATACGATCCGGCCCTCGAGCTGGACTGGCTGGAGTACGGCGACGACGGTACGCAGTGGGAGACCACCCCCGTGGACGTCGCGGAGGTCCGCGGCCCGGTCGCCACCGTATTGGCCGCCGAGCGCGTGTTGCTGAATTTCCTCCAACGCCTCTGCGGCGTCGCCACGCTCACCCGTCGCTTTGTCGACGCCGTCGCGGGCACGAACGTCGACATCCTCGACACCCGCAAAACCACCCCCGGCTGGCGCCTGCTGGAAAAATACGCCGTCCGCTGTGGCGGCGGGCGCAACCACCGCATGGGCCTCTACGACGCGATCCTGATCAAGGACAACCACCTCGCGTCGTTCCCGCCCGAACGGACGGCCGCGGCCGTCTTCGAAATGCTCAACAAAGCCGGCACGTTCAAACCTCCGCCGACCCTCGTGGAGGTCGAGGCCGATTCGCTCATCCAGGTCGAGCAACTCTTCAACGTGGTCGGCGTGGACGTCGTCCTGCTGGACAACTTCACCCTTGAGGACATGCGGACCGCCGCGAACTGGCGCGACCAACGCGGGCTGCTCGGCAAGGTGCGCCTCGAGGCGTCCGGCGGGGTGACCCTCGACACCGTCGCCGCCATCGCCCGCACCGGCGTGGATTGCATTTCGGTGGGGGCGCTCACCCACTCCGCAACGGCGCTCGACCTCTCGCTCGAACGACTGGCCTGAAGCGTGACCGGGTCGTACGCCGCCAACCGGAACAACGCTCATGTCCACGCAGTCTCAGCCCGCGCGTAGAACCGCGTCGTAGCACTCGGCGTAACCGGGCGCAATGTTCGACCAATCGAATGCGGTCCGGATTCCGGCCCCGGCCTTCTCGCCCATCCCGCGGAGTTCCTCCGACGTGCGCCGGGTCAAACTGTGCAGCGTCTCGCGCACGCCTTCTGGCGTGGCGGGGGACACCTGCGCCACGTTGCCCAGCACCGACGCCGGCGGCGTCGCGTCGGTCAGCAGCACCGGCCTGTCCGCCGCCATCGCCCACAACGCGGCCACGCCCGTATTCGGTGTAAGATGAGGCTGCACGACGAGGTCGGCCGCGTCCCGCAGCGCCGCCTGTTGCGCCGCGTCGGGATAAACCATGAAGTCCACCGCCAGCGCCAGCTCGGCCGTCAGCCGCTGAAAGTGCTCCAGCCAGTGCTCAACCGGTCGCCCCGCAAGCACCAGCCGCCAGCCGGCAAGCTCCGACCCCAATTCGGTGCACATTTGGATCAGTTCCACCAGCCCGCTGCGCCCGTCGATGTCGCCAAAGTAGGCCATGAGCCGCCGTTCATCGCCCCAGGCCATGCCGCGTCTCGAATCCGGCGATGCGCCGCGCGCCGCCTCCGCCGCCCCCGGCGTGTATCCAACCGGAAGCACGATGAACGACCCCTCGAGCCCGCGCTGTCGCATGCCCGTCACTTCGTCTTCACTCACGCAGATCGTGCGGGCAGCGCCGCCGAATTTCTTGGTGAACCGCCGGTTCTCGAACCAGAGTGACACGCGGCCGCGCTCCGTGCTGTCCGCGACCAGCGCGCCCCCCGTGGAGACCACCATGGGCTTGCGCGCCGCCCGCGACGCCGCCACCGCCAGCATCCCGATCTCCGCCTGCGGCGCATGCACGTGAACGACGTCACAGCGATACGCCAGGTGGGTGAGCTCAACCAGCGCAGCCTCGGCACGGTCCTCATCGACCGCCGCGACCTCGCCCGCCGCCTGCGCGGTGTGCGACCAGTCGTCGTGCGACGCCCCGGCCGCCACGTCCGCCTCCACGCCCGCGTCGCGCAGCGCGGTCAGCATGCCCCCCAGCGTAGTTGCCAGCAGGCCGGGGTGGCGGTCGAGCGTGTCCAGCACGTGGAGGATACGCATGAGCGCCTCCGATCAGGGTGTTGCGGGCCCGGGCGCCGGTTGCACCAGCAGGCAGAGATGGTCTTCGCCCAGGCGGTCGAAATGGAAGAGCACCTCGTGGCGCGCCGCCGCGTCTTCCGTCAGCTCCTCGACTTCGTCCGCCGGACAGATGGCGTAAGCGCGCTCGCCGCCCGCCTGCGCCAGCGCATCGTCCAGCGAAGCCGCGAACTTGAGCGGTGTGGCGGCATAGATGGCCGTATCGTGATACTCATGATCGCCGAGCACAAACAGCCGCGTGCCGGCAGGCACGGTTTCGTCGATTTGCTCCGCCGCGGGCCGCTGCGTATCGTGACGCACCCGCAAAGGCCACCACACGTCGTGCAGCACGGGCTGAAGGCCCAGAATCGCCGCCAACGTCACGATCAGCCGCGCCCGCAGCATCCGCCGCCCGCGATAAACCAGGTCCACCGTCAGCGGGATCAAGCCGCCCACCGCCAGAAACGCCCAGGGACGCCACGCGTCCGCATCCCCCAGGCCGAAGTTGAGCCCGAAGAAGCCGGCGATCATGCGGACCAGCCCGAAGATCCCCGCGGCCGCCAGCGCCCCGAAAAACACCCGCCACACGCGGTCAACGTGACGCCGCGTCGAATCCGTGACCGGGTTCAAACGCACCGCCACCAGCGCCGCCAGCAAGAAGATCGGCGGAAACAGCGGGATCGAATAGCGCGGCGCCTTCGCCGGGGCCCACAGCATGAACGCCAGGCTGGGTACCAGCCACAGCACCATCATCCGCGTGTGCTCCTGCGCCCAGTGCGCCCGCCACCAGTTGCGCAACGTCGGCCACACGCCCGTCGCCGCTGTGGCCGGCGCCGCCGCCAACCCGCACGACGTCCGCACATCCCGGCGGAACCCGAGCAGCATGAACGCCGATGCCGGCAGCGTGATAATCACCAGCATCGGCAAAAACGTCACGAACTCCACCAGGTGGCCCGCCTTGTGCGGCACCAGCCGAACGAGCAACTCCAGCGCCGCGCTGCGCCCCACCGTCGAGGGACCCGCGAACGCGCTCAGCGCCGCCGTCCACCACACCAGCACGCCCAGCGTCGCCGCCAGCCCGATCCACTGGGCCGGCGATTTCAAGAAACGCCATGAACGCGTCAGCCCGCCGTACGCCAGCAGCGTGAGCCACATGAAGATCAGCACGTGCGGACCCTTCCACATGCTGGCCGTCAGCGCCGCCGCGTAGGCCAGCAGCCAGCACAGCCCGGCAACCACGCCCCGCGCCCGCAACGCCGTCAATGTCAGCGCCATGTTCACTGCGCAGAAAAAGCTGAACGGCAGATCCAGCTCCGCCCGCACCGCGTAGTCCGCGATCGTCGGGCTCAACAGCGCAAACGCCCCGGCCGTCAGCCCGCCGTCGCGCCCGATCCAGCGCTCCCCCAGCAGGTACATGAGCAGCACGAACAGCGTGCCGCAGACCGCCGAAGGCAGCCGGGCGAGCTGCTCGTCCAGTCCGCCGGCTTGCCGGGCGAGCAGGGTCGTGATCCACGCGTAAAGCGGCGGCTTCTTCAGGTACGGGGTATGATGGACCGTCGGCATCGTCAGCCCGTCGCGCTCGAGCATCTCATCCACCACGATGGCGCGCAGGGCCTCGGTCTTGATGTAATCGTGACGCTTCAGCGTGGTGAAAAACGCGAGATAGCAGACCACCAGCAGCAGGAGGATTTCCAGAAGGCGTTGCACGGCTCCATCCGTTGAAAGCAATGTCGTCTCTCACACAGCGACGTCCCGGCCTGCTCCGTCGCGCCGGCCGCTGCTTGCGAACCGGCATTGTAGGTCCTGCCGCTGAACCTGCCACTTCCGCCGCCGCACCCGCTGACGGTGGGCGTTTCGTGACCCGCCCGTTACAATAGCTTCAAGCCCGACAGTGGTTTATGCTCCACAGCGGTTCAGGCCTCGACAGCGATCTCGGCGCGGTACAAACTCCGACAGCCCGGCGGCAATGGACCCGCGCCGCGGGGGAATAGACGAAGGCCGGGCAGCTTCCGGCGCTTCCGGATCGGGCCGCCGTGGTCCCATCGTCAGTTTCAACCAAGCGAGGTACATGCATGCTACGCACCAGGCAATCGCTTCTCATGCTTCTGTTGATTCTCCTCAGCGCGGGCGCCGCCTTCAGCCAGGGCAAGGCCCCGTCCGTCGGGCTCGACCTCCACGCGTCCGTCGCCAAGATCGCGCCCGGCGAACCTTTCGACCTCGCCCTGCGCTTTGACCTTCCCGACGCGTATCACATCTACTGGGAGAATCCGGGCGACAGCGGCATGGCCCCCAAGGTGACCTGGACCCTGCCTGACGGTTTCACCGCCGGCCCGCTCCAGTTCCCCATCCCCGACGTCCACGAGGCCTCGGGCCTGACCACCAACATCCTCAAGAACAAGCCCATCCTGGTTACCACCATCACGCCCCCCGATGACCTGGCCCGCGGCAACACCGTCACCATCCAAGGCAAGGTGAGCTGGCTGGTTTGCAAGGAGCAATGCTTCCGCGGTTCCCGCGAGGTGAGCATCACCCTGCCCACGGCCGCCGAGGCGGCGCCGCCGTCCGATGACGTTGCGCTGATCTTCAAAATCGCCGAACTCCCGGCGCCGGCCGGTGAGGGCAAGTACCTCTCCATCCAGCCCTCGATTTCCCAGGCCACCGTCGCCCCGGGCGATACCTTCAACGTCATCCTCGACGTGATCATCAAACCGGGCTTCCACGCCCAGTCGCACAAGCCCCTGGACAAGAACCTCGTGCCCATGGGGGTGTTCATCAAGCCGATTGCCGGCCTGGAATTCGCCCAGCCGCGGTGGCCAACGCCCCACATGCGCCGGACGCCCATGGGGCGGGCGAGCGAATTCACCGGGAAAATCCAGGTGCAGGTCCCCGGCAAGATGGTCTCGCCGACCGCCGACGAAACGATCGACATCGCCGGCATCCTCAAGTACCAGGCGTGCAACGAACAGGGGCAGTGCTTCCCGCGTGAAGCGGTGCAATGGTCGGTCACCGTCCAGTCTCAGGCCGTGCGCGCGCAGGCCGAGTTGCCGGAGACGAAGCCCGCAGACGCCACCGCGGCCCCCGCGGAACCCACCGCCACCCCGCCGCAATCCGCAGACAAAGCCGAGCCCCAAAAGCCGGTCAAAGCCGCCGGCGACGACGCCCGGTTCCGCAACATCGGCGAAGATGACGTCGCCGACATGGGCAGTTGGGGCGCCATCCTCCACGGCCTCTCCCAGGCCGTGCGTGAGCAGGTCGCGACGCCGGACACGAAGCCCGCCGACGCCACCGCGGCCCCCGCGGCCCCCGCCGCCACTCCGCCGCAAACCGCGGACAAAGCCGAGCCCCAAAAGCCGGTCAAGGCCGCCGGCGACGACGCCCGGTTCGCCTTCCGCACCATCGGCGAAGACGACGACGCCGACATGGGCATCTGGGGCGCGATTCTCCTCGGCGTCCTCGGCGGACTGATCCTCAACATCATGCCCTGCGTTCTTCCCGTGATTTCGATCAAGGTCCTCAGCTTCGTGCAGCAGGCCAACGAGAAGCCGCGCCGCGTTTTTCAACTGGGTTTGGTGTTCTCGGCCGGCATCGTCGTGTCCTTCTGGGTCCTGGCCGCCGGCATTCTTATCATCCAGGCGTCCACCGGCGCTCAGCAGAGCTGGGGCGCGTTCTTCCAGCAGCCGGCCTTCGTCATCGGCATGCTCATCGTCGTGTTCGTCTTCGCCTTGAACCTCTTCGGCGTCTTCGAGGTCGCCTTGCCCGGTAGAACCGCAACCAAGCTTTCGGAAGCGTCCGAGGGCGAAGGCTTCGGTGGGGCGTTCATGAAGGGCGTGCTCGCCACCTTGCTCGCCACGCCCTGCACCGCGCCCCTGCTGGCCCCGGCGATCAGTTTCGCGCTGGCCAGTTCCGCTGCGGTCGTCTTCGTCATCTTCACCGCCGCCGGCCTGGGCATGGCCCTGCCGTATCTCCTCCTGACCGCCCGTCCCGCCTGGATGAAGTACCTGCCCAGGCCGGGCACGTGGATGGTCGCCTTCAAGCAGTTCATGGGCTTCCTCCTCGCCGGGACGGCCGTCTGGCTGCTGCTGTTGATCGGCGATCTCCAGGGCAAGGACGCCATGGCCGGCGCGCTCGTGTTTCTCACCTTCCTCGGCCTCGCCTTCTGGATGTTCGGGCGGGTGCAGTTCGGCGGCTCTGCCGTCCGACGGCTGACGACCGGCGTCCTCGCCTTGATTGTCCTCATTGGCGGGGGGTGGGCGGCCTACGGCATCGCCCGTCCCGTGCAGCCCATCGCCTGGGTCCCGTTCGAACCGGGTCTGCCCGAGCGACTGGCGGCCGAGGGCCACACCGTCTACGTCGATTACACCGCGGCGTGGTGCCTCACCTGCCAGGTCAACAAAAAGGTCGCCTTCAGCAGCGAACGGGTCCTGCGCAAGTTCGAGGATTTCGACGTCATCTCCGTGCGTGCGGATTATACCAATCCCGACCCCGCCATCGCCGCCGACCTGAGCAAGTTCCGCCGTGACGCCGTGCCGCTCAACGTCGTGTATCCCGCCGGTGACGGGCTGCCCATCCGCCTGCCGGTCGTCCTGACGCCGTCGCTGGTGGTTCAGGCCGTCGAGATGGCTGGCCCCTCAACCGTCGAAACCGCTGCGCAGATGACCGCCGGCGGCGCATGAACGCCGCCCCCTCACTGCGGCGGGCGCGCATACAACGTTTGAGCCAGCGCCGTCAGGCGCTCGCGCGTGGTGGCGTTCGCGTTGCGCGTGGCCGCCATCCACTGGTTGGCGTGGGTGTGGAAGATCTGCGGGCTCAGCAGAATCACCGTCGGGTGCTCGAGCCCCAGGTCGCGGGCGATGCGTCGCAATAGCTCGCGTTGCGGAATGGTTAGAGGCAGGTGGCGGATCACCTCGTGAAACAGCTTGCGCGGGTTGTCCGTCTGGCGGCGCCGCAAACGTCGCAGCATGCGGGCAAGCGCGTACAGCAGGACAAACAGTCCGGCCATCGCCAGCAGCACCAGGATAAACCCCTGCGTGGAACCGCCCGTGCTGAACCGATCCCGGATGCCGTGGATGCGATCGAGTGGGGCGGCCGGTGCGACCTGGGCCATGATCACCATAAGGGATTCCTGCGTGGCCATCAGCGCATCCCCTCCGCGGATATCTTTGGCGCGTCCGATTTCGACCTGCCCGCCCGCAAGACCCGCTGGGCCCGGCGGCGCACCCGGGGGTCGGGATCGGTCTCCGCCAGGGAACGCATCCGCGCCATCAAGCCGGTCAGCCCCATCCGCTCGACGACCCATAGGGCGCTGACCCGGTCCCCGTTCGTCCCGCTCCGCAGCATGGCCAGCAGATGCACGGCGCCGTCACGCAACTGCATTCCCAAAAGCGCCCGCACGGCGTTCGCCCGCACCCGGCTGTTGGTCGAGGCGAGCTTGGCGGCAAGCTGCTCGGGCACGTCCGGACCGCCCAGGCGATCCAGCGCCTCAACCGCATTCGCCTGCACCCGCTCGTCCGGATCATCGAGCGCGCCCCGCAGAATTCGCCGGCTGCTCGCCCGATCAAGCCCGCCCAGCAGACTGACCGCCAAGCTGCGCACGACGTTGTCCCGGTCGCGGGCGGCGTGACAAACCTCTTCCTCGAAGTTCTCCACCAGATCGAGCGTACGGACAATCGCAAGGGCCCGGACGCGATCTCCCGCGGCGCCCATGGCGAGCTTATGCCGCAGCAGGGCCGCGAAATCAGACACCCCGGCCTGCACGGTCAATCCGATGCCGCGCCGGCTGTCCGGCGGCAGCGAATCAAACGCCTCCCAGTACGGTTGAAAGGCGCTGATCGGCGAGCTCGCGCGCTGCGCAACCGGCGCGGCCGCGACCGGCGTGTGGAAAGGGCGGTTCTGCCGGCGACGCAGCTCGAGCCTCGCGATGTACGCCAGGGGATTCTCCTTGCGGGCCGCCATCGCCCGCAGCGCCTGCTCGCTCTCGCTTGACTGGTCTGCAATCAGCGCCCAGCCGGCCGCCCGCGCCAGCGCTTCATTCGGACTGCCGTTCAGACGCCGAAGACGCCCCACGCGATCCGCCGACCGCATCCCGCTCGCGATCAGCAGCCGCACGGCCTGGCGTCCCCACCCCGCATGCGCATACTGCAAAACCTCCGCGTCTTCCGCCAGGCATGCAAACTGCCGCACGCGCCCGCACGAACGCCGGACCGGTTCATCGGAGAGCATCCACGCATCGGCGAGCAGCGCCCGCCCGAACTGTGCATCCTCGTTGTCACCCAGCAGCTTGGCGGCCGCGGCCCGCAGCGGATCGCTCCGCAGCACCCGCAGCGCATAACCGGCCATCCGGGCGTCGGGCATGGCCGCGACGGCATTATTGAACGCCCTGGGCAGGTTGCCCCGCGCCTCCGCCGCCGCCTTGAGAATCGCCCCTTCGAGATCGCGCGCCAGCATCGCGACGGCCACGACCACCTCCGCCCGAAAGTGCAACGGCCAACTGGCCAGCGCGTTCCGCAGCGCCGCGGCCAGATGGTCGGCGTCGCCGTGCCGCTTGGCGCTCCGCGTGTGCGCCGGCCGCGGCCCGCGACGGTCGATCCGTTCGGTCAGCGCAAACAACGCCCGGGCGGCCAGTTCGGCCGTCTTCGGACACGCGTGTTTGAGCGCCTCCGCCAGCAGGTAAGCGAGTTTGCCGCTGCCGCTGGCCTGGATCAACGCAATCGCTGCCCGGCGGGCATTGACGTCGTCAGAGGTGATGCAGATGCGGGCGCCCGCGGACAACCCGTCGGCGTGCCGGACGACAAGCTGGCGGAGCCGGTGGCCGTAGCCTTCAAAACCCCGCACGACACCGGCCAGCGCCGGGTCGTGGTCCCGGGCCAGCAGCACCGACAATGCGACCGGTTGAATCGCGTCCTCCAACTCGGCCAGCGCCGCCACCAGCGCATGGTCAGCCGCGAGGTTGCGCGTGCGCAGCAGGACCTCGTAGGCTGGCGGCCGGGATGGCTGCTCACCCGTCATGGCTACCGGTATATCGGACGCTCAGGTGGGTAACTTGGGACATGGGCCCGGAACCGCCCTGGCGCGGTCGGGAGCCGGACCGCAGGGCGGGCTGTCCGCGCCACCAGGAAAATGGGCTCCTTCGCTCCGCCGTCAATCGAGGTCGCGGCGCAGTTCCTTCTCGAAGATCACCAGGTTGGTGTGGCGGTCGTTGTCAAAACGCAGCCCGACGACGTCGTAGCCGAGCGTGACGGCCATCTGCATGACCGGGCGGTGCTCGTTCTGGCATTCCATCCGGGCGTATTCGTAACCGTGGTCGAGCGCCCAGGCGTGCTCCGCCTCCGTGAGCTGCGAAGCAATCCCCGCGCGGCGGTAATCGGGCAGCACGCCCACCAGCCAGTTGAACCAGGTGTTGGGTTTGAGCTCAAAGCCGCTGGAGAACCCCACCGGCCGACCGTCCACTTCCGCAATCAGGTTCAGAATGTTGCAACGGCTGCGAAAGCGGCGCTCGAAAAATGCCACGTCGCGGCGCGGTGCAAACACCTCGTTATACAGCGAGGCGAGCAGCACGCTTTCCGTCGGTCCGATGATGATGATGTCGGCGTTGGCCATGGTGATCCGTCTCCGTTCCCCTGTTGCCCGGCGTCCGATTATAGCAACCCAACCGCCGCCGAGGAAAGCGAAGCCGATGATATGTCACCAGAGCGCCCGTCCGTGGAGTTCCCGCGCCTTACGGCCCCGTGAAGACGCTCCCACGCACCGATGTATCGGACGTTCACGGCGATCTGGCGCCGCAAACGCTTTCGGTGCGCTAAGCTGTTCGCGCAGGCTTCAATCGTCGTTGGGAAACTTGAAGTCCACGACCTGCATCTCCACCTTGCGTCGGCCGTTGAACTCGTTCAAAATCGGCTCAAACGCCACCCGGCAGCGGCGGTGGGCTTTCAGGGCGTCCACGTGTTCGATCGCCCCAAACGCGATGCCCTTCATCAGCTTGCCCTCCCGGCCGAGGGAAAGTTGCAGGTGCTCGCCGCTCTTGCCCACGCAGCGCGGGTCCTCCGCCAGGTCGAGCCAGTCGGTGGCCAGCAGAGGACGGGGATTGCCTTCGCCGAACGGGCCCAGCGCCCGCATCGCCAGCACCGTCCGTTCATCCAGCTCCGCCAGCTCCACCTCGCCGTCGATCCGGAGCCGAGGCCGCAGCGCGGATCCACTCAATGTGTTGTTGGCGTATTCCACAAACGCCGCGGTGAAATCGGGGACCGCCGATGCGGCGATCTTCAACCCGCCCGCCATCGCGTGCCCGCCGTGGCTCAGCAGGTGCCCGGCGCACGCCTCCAAGGCCTTGTGCATCGCGAAGTGCGGCACGCTGCGCGCGCTCCCCTGGCCGGAACCGTTCTCCAGCGCAATCAGCACCGTCGGCTTGTGGTAGCGATTCACGATCTGCGAAGCGACGATCCCGATCACGCCGGGGTGCCAGTCCTCGCCGGCCAGCACGATCCCGCGCTGCGTGTCCCCGTCCAAACCCGCACGCTCGATCAGCTCGCACACCACCTTGACGTGCTTGCGCTGCTTGGCCTGCCGGGCCCGATTGTGCTCGTCGAGATACAGCGCGATCTCCCGGGCCCGGTTCTCATCCGCCCGCGTCAGCAGGTCGATCGCCAGCCGGGCGTGGCCCATACGCCCGGCCGCGTTGATCCGCGGGGCGAGCTTGAAACCCACGTCCGTACCGTCGATCGCCGCATCCGCCAGCCCCGCAACCTCCAGCAGCGCGCGAATCCCCGGGAACGGGCTGTCTTTGATCAAGGCCAGTCCGCAGCGCGTGATAATTCTGTTTTCCCCAATCAACGGGACAACGTCGGCGATCGTCCCCAACGCCGCCAGCGGCAACGCCTCGGTCAGAAACCGCCGATACTCCGCGCTGACCCGCTCGGCGCCCGTCATCGCCTGCGCAAACGCCCACGCGACCTTGAACGCCACCCCCGCCCCGCAGATGTCTTTGTTGGGATATTCACCCCCAACCGTCGGATGCACGATCACCGCCGCCTCCGGAAGCTGCGCCTGTGGCTGGTGATGATCCGTGATGATCAACTCCACCCCGCGCTGCCGCGCAACCTCCGCCACCTCCACCGCCGTCACCCCGCAGTCAATCGAGACGATCGTCTGTGCCCCGTCGTCCGCCAACGCGTGCAGAGCGGCCGCGTTCAGCCCGTAGCCTTCCTCGATCCGGTGCGGCACATAAAACGACACGTTCGCATCCGCAAGCCGCAGCGCATGCCAGAGAATCGCCACCCCCGTGATGCCGTCCACATCATAATCGCCGTACAGCACGATCTTCCGCCGGGCGCGCACGGCCGCCGCCAACCGCGCAGCAGCCTCCGTCGCCCCCGGCATCAGGTGGGGGGGATGCAGGTGATTCAGCGCGGGCGCCAGAAACGCCTGCGCAGACTCCGGCGTGTCCACCGCGCGATTATGCAGAAGCTGGGCGACGAGAGGGGGGACGTTCCACCGACGGGCGGCGTCTGCGCGGCCTTCCCATGGCCGGTGTATGATCCACTCCTTGGACACGGAGATGCTCCTTGCCTGACGACGGCCACCCCGACGCGACCGCCTGCGGCTCAGTCTATGAGCATGATTACGCCCTTGCAATCACGACCCGCATCGATTCACCCGATCGCGCATCGCCGCTGCGGAGGAACCGGCCGAGGACGCAGCGCAGACGCAGAGCAGCCGGCCGAGAGACCCCGCCGGGCGAAGTGCAAGTGGCCAAGGGTGAACGCCGGACGCACAGCGGCCGGCGAAGGGCGCAAGCCGAACGCGGCGCACGGCGCAGACCGGCCGCTCACCATAGGCCCGCGAGGCGACGAATGCCCCGGCGGCCGCCTGCTCAAAACTCACTGCTCAGGATGGGTTTGCGCGTCCGACGCCGGGCAGGATTCGCCCGTGCACACCTGCCCGAGTTGATGCCGCCGCCGCGAGACCCAGCGATACGCGGCCTGCGGGAGGCGGCGGATCCCGGGCAGTCGGCCCACCACCGCCGCCGGCCGCCAGATGGGACGCTCAGCGAGCGCGCCCAGCACCGCGTCGGCCCCGCCCAGCATGCGCCCGTCCGGCATGAGCAGCTTGATCTCGCCGGGGGTGGCGCCATCGCCGAGGATCTCCCGTGCCGGGGCCGCGTCCACCCGCGCATCCGCCATGCGTACCAGACGCCGCACGTTCTTGCGGCAAAACGGACACGACGCGTCGTACAGCACCAACGGCCGACGAAGCGGATAAGGCTGCGCTGTATCGATGGTCCGGAGGATGTCAGCCATGTCTTCACCGTCCGCTGAATACCGATCGTAGCACGTGCCCACAACAGCCGGCCCAGCCGCCAGGAGGACGACCCGCACCGATTCTCGATGCTCCTCTGCCCGACCCGGGCCGATGCTCGACGTTCGTCCAGACGATTGCAGCAGAATTCCGCCCGCCCGATGGACGATTCAAGCGAGATCCTCGCCCGCCACTGGACGATTTAAGCAACATTGCGCCCCCGCCTACCGGGTGACGGATGCGCCCGCGCCGGCGTAACGGATACCACTGCGCAAGGATCGTAGCGCCCAGCCGCGCGCCCAGCCACGCCAACTTGACGGATTCACCCCCGCCTGCAATCATGACCTGGTAACATAGGGAGGCGTAGCTCAGTCGGTAGAGCAACGGCCTTTTAAGCCGTAGGTCCTGGGTTCGAGCCCCAGCGCCTTCATTCCCGCACGATCACCCCGCGACCCCCGATCACCCCGCGCGCCCCCTGATCGCCGCGCGCCCATCGCCCCGTTACGCCAACTCGGTAGGGGATTCATCCAGCCCCGACATCAGCCGCACCAGCGTCTCCAACTGCACGCCTGCCGGCGCCGACCAGACCAGAAAAAACAGCGCCTCCCGCACGTGACGCTGCACAGGCCGGTCAAGCAGAAACCCACTGCCTTTCGACAGCGTCAACGCCGCCAGCGCCAGCCGGATCACCACGTCGTTGACCAGAATGCGGATGTCCGTCGACGGCGCCTCGTACGCCGGATCGTCGACCCGATCGGCCGTCGCAAACAGCCGCTCGCGCACTGCGTGGTAGCGGGCCGACAGCGGCGCCACCACCTCGTCAAAATACGAGCGCACCCCTGGCGCAACCTGCATCACCGCTCCGTGCAGCGCGTCGGCCACCCCGATCCCGCACGCGCTGGTCACCAGCGGCTTCACCGGCGTACGCAGGGCGAGCACCTTCTCCGCCGGCCCGCGCAGAATCTCATCGCCCTCCACCCGATAGTGTTCACAACGCACGCAACTCGTCCGCGACGCCGTCAGCGTAATCAGCGGATCTGGCGCCTCGACGTGCAGCCCCGCCCGATCCGTCGGCACGCACGCCAGAAGCTGTTGCCCGTCGGCCAGTACCGCCCCCGTGACGATCACCGCCGCTTTCTCCGCCCCCGTCGCCCACGGCATCATTCCCGTAAGCCGATAGCCATCACCGTCCGGCGTGGCCGTCAGCAAGTGCTTGCCCCCACGTTTGGACGTCGTCAGTTGGGCGATGCCCACCGTCGTATGGATCTCCCCCCGGGCCAGCCGCGGCAGCAGCCGCTCCTTCAGGCTCTCGTTGGGCGACGTGGCGATCAGTTCCACCGCGCCGTCACGCTGCGTGCTGATCAGCGCCGTGCTCATGCAGCCGGCCGCCAGCGCCGCGTAGGCCCGCAGCAACTCGCCATGACCCAGCGGTTCGCCCCCGAACTCGGCCGGGATATTCCAGCGCCAGCCGCCCGCCCGACCCAGCAACGCAACCGAACGGGCGGGCCACGTGCCGGTCCGATCGTATTCCATGCCCCATTCTTCGAGACGCTCCGTAAGTTCTGCGAGGGTGGTTTCCGTTGGCCGATTCATCCCCGGATTGTAGGGTTTGAGCGACGACGGGCCAATTCAGCCTCCCCACACGCGGCGCCACAGGTCCGCGTCTTCAGCGCATGCGTTGACGGCCGGCATGTGGCGGCCTAATTTACCCTTGCCGGTGGCGATCGCTCGTGGCGCCGGGCGTCACCCCGGGCTGACCCACAACTGCGCGGAGTGTCCAGGCATGCCGATCAAGGTCGGATTCAGCACGTCAGTCTGTCCCGGATGGGAATGGTCTCACATCGCCGAGCAAGCCGATACCCTGGGCTTCTACGGTGTGGAACTCGGTGCGGTCAACGGCGCATTCCATCTGCCGGCGTCGCCCGAATTCCAGGACGCCCACCGCATCGACGCCGTTCGCGACCTGTTCGGCCAACGCAACGTCGAAATCGTCAGCCTCCTCACCCGGCACGCAGTCGATTCTCGCATTCCGCGACAGCAGCAGCAGTCTGCCGATGCTGTCGCCGAGGTCATCGACCTCGCCGGCAAGCTGGGCTGCGCCTACGTGCGTATGCCCCTGGGGGCTCCCCAGGGCCGCGAGTCGCTCGACGCGGCCATCCCACGCCAGTTGTCGCAATTGCGCCGGCTCGCGGACCACGCGGCCCAGTGCGATGTGACGCTCCTCGTCAGCAACACCGCCGGGTTTCCCGGCAGCCGGGCGTTGTGGACCGCAGTGGACGGCGTAACCCATCCCCGCTTGCGCTGCAGTTGGAATCCGGTGATCGGTCTGGGAATGGGCGAACGCAGCACCATTTCGATTCCGCGACTGGGCGCCCGCATTCGCATGGTCCAGGCCGCGGACGCGGAGTTCGACGACACCGGCCGCTTTCTTGGGTTCTGCCCCATCGACGAAGGCGCCGTGGATTGGGCGAACACAGTTGACCTGCTCAAGGGCGTCGTCTTCGATGGCTACCTCATGCTCGATTGGCCGGCGGCCGCCGCCCAGCGCCTGGCCGACCCGCACAAAACCCTCCCCGCCGCCTTGTCCCATCTGCTCGAACGCATCAAGCACCAGGAGCCTCCGCTCAGCGCCTACCAGAAGGACAAGAACGCACCCAACTGGAGCGCCGCCCCGCAGGCCTACGTGGAGCGCCCTTCGGCGGGGAGTGCGCCCGGGGCCGACGTCGATGTCGACGCGACGGCCGCCAGCGGATCCTGACCACCGACCAAAGGGCGCCGCGCTCGGGCGGGCGCCTTACGCCTCAAGTCTTTCTACGCTGTTGGACAGCGCGGGGGTGCAGACGCCGTGATCGTCTGGGAGCTTTTCTTCATCACGCTCGCCGTCGTCGTGGCGGCGATTGTCGCCCGGTCCGGAGCGGCCCGCATCACCCAGCGCTATCGTCTGGCCTGGACCGATCCCGATGCCCTCGCGCTGCCGGCTTCCTGGTCGGCCGCGACGCTCAGAATCTGCACGGTGCTGGCCGCACTCCAGTTGGCCTGCGGTCTGGCCATCCTCTGGGCCGGTGTGACTGAGCCAGCCCCCATCCGGCTGACCAGCGGGGCCCTGCTGGCCGGAGGATTGGCATCGGCCGCGGCCATGTTCTTCCAGGCCGGTCGACGCTTCGCCCCCTCGACGGTTGCAGTGGCGGTCGGCTTGCTCGCACTCGCGATCGCAGGGGGGCTCCTGCTGGTGCTGGCGGGCGGCATGTCGGCCGGTCCGCTGCGGCGCTTGTCTTGCCTGCTCATCGCCCTGGCCGTCCAGGTCTGGTTTTGGGCGTGGATTGCGGGCGTCTGGGAGCAACAGTTGGACCGCGGCGCTGCATGGACGACCGCCGGACGCCTGCTGGCCTGGACGCCGCGAGTCGCCCTCATCCTGGCGCTGTTGGCCCTGATGGCATCCGGGGGGTTGCTCTACCTGCTGACCGCAGGATACGGTGGCGCCCCTGGCCACGGCGCGGTCTGGGCGATCGGGGGCCACGTGATCCTTCTGGCGGGCCTGGGGCGTGCGCTGCGGACCTGGCGTCGCAGAGTATTCACGGGCCTGCTGATCCTCGGCTGCGGCGCGTTGATCGCCAGTCTGGCCCTGGGCCTCAGGTAGCCGAGTGCAGGGGCGGCGCCTCGGCCGCACATCCGCCGGCCGGGATGACGGCAGGGCAGTTACAAAGGAGCAGGTCGCGATGCGGGCAGTGGTCCAGCGCGTACACAGCGCCGAGGTGGTCGTCGATGGTGCGGTCGTGGGCGCGATCAGCGCCGGCCTGCTGGTCTATCTCGGCGTAGCCGTCGACGACACGGTCGAGGACGCCGCCTACCTGGCCGACAAGGTGCGCTATCTCCGCATTTTCCCGGATGACGCGAAACCTTTAAATCGTGACGTGGCAGACGCTGCCGGCGGCGTGTTGGCCGTAAGCGCGTTCACCACGCAGGCCGACGCCCGCAAGGGACGGCGACCGGCCCTGGGCGCCGCCGCCACGCCCGAGCACGCCCAGACCCTCTACGATGAGTTCTGCATGTTGCTCGAATCCACCGGCGTGCCCCTGGAGCGGGGGCGTTTCCGCGCGCACATGGACGTTCGCAGCGTCAACGACGGACCTATCTGCATCCTGCTCGACTCGCGGCGCGCGTTCTGACCCCAGGCCGAAAGAGCGGTCTCGCCCTCGCGCTCGCCGATGCGGTCCCTGCGGGCCTCGCTCAGTTGGGTCTTCCCGAAAGCGCGCCGTCCGCGACGACCGTCTTGCTCGACAGCATGCGTTGGATGGAATCAACCAGCTTCCGCGGCGCAATCGGCTTGGTCAGATAGTCGTCGCACCCTGCCGCCAGGCAGACCTGCCGGTCGCCCGACATGGCGTGAGCGGTAAGCGCCACGATGAGTCCCTCGTAGCCCAACTGACGCAGTTCCCGCACGGCCTCGTAGCCGTCCTTGATCGGCATCTGCATGTCCATCAGAACCAGGTCGAAAGGCCGTTGGGCCCGGCGCGCCGCCAGGGCCGCTTGCACCGCGAGGTCGCCGTTCTCCACCACCGTCACCTCGGCGCCCGCCTTCCGCAGCACGTGGGATATCAGCCGTTGATTGTCTGGTCCGTCCTCGGCCAACAGAATATGGTAGGGAAACGTCGTTGACGTCGGCGCATGGTCCGTAATCTCGTCCGCGCAGATGGTCGTGGCGGTCAGCGGGTCGGCGATCCACGCCGCGCCCTCCAGGCTGCCGACGCCGATGGTCGCGCGGAAACAGGCGCCCTCTCCCGGACGCGTGTGCACCAAGGTCACGTCGCCACCCAATAGCCGGGCGAGTTGCCGGCTGATGGTCAGCCCCAGCCCGGTGCCGCCGAAGCGCCGCGACATGGAAATGTCGGCTTGCATGAACGGCTCAAAGAGCCGCGCCGCCTCTTCCTCCGACATGCCGATGCCCGTGTCGGAAACTTCAAACGCAATGACCGTGTCCTCCCCGCGGCGCTGGAGACCGATGCGCAGCGCAACTTCACCGCGCTCGGTGAACTTCACGGCGTTGCTCAGCAGGTTGATCAGCACCTGCCGCACGCGCGTCGGATCGAGAGACACCGTCTTGGGCATCGGCCCGTCGTATGCCAGTTGCAGGGCGAGCCCCTTGGCTTCCGCGCGGACCCGTGCCACCGACAAGACCTCGGCGATCAATTGGCATAGCGAATAATCAATCCGCTCAACCGTCATGCGCCCTTCCTCGATCTTGGACAGATCGAGGATGTCGTTGATCAGCCCCAGCAGGTGCCGGCCGTTCCGCTTGATCGTGCGCGCCGCCTCGATGCGCTCCGGTGGCGCTTTGTGCATGTCCCCGGCTTCGAGCATGATGTCCGCGAACCCCAGGATCGCCGTCATCGGCGTCCGGATTTCGTGGCTCATGTTCGCCAGAAAAGCGCTCTTGGCCCGCGTGGCCGCTTCGGCCTGCTCCCGGGCGCGCTGACGCTCCGCTTCCACGCGCCGACGCTCCGTAATGTCGCGCCACACGACGTGAATGCATTGCTTGGGCGCTGTGGCGATCGTCGTCAACAGCACTTCCACCGGGAAAATCTCGCCGTTGCTGCGGCAATGATCCCACTCGAACCGGTGGCTCCCCTCCGCCAGGGCAATCGCCATCATCTCCTCGGCCTTCTCGCTGGAAGGCCGACCGTCGCCCTGTCGGGGAGGCGAAAGCTCCCAGGGATTTAGTCCAAGAATGTGTTCCTTGCGCTCATGACGCAGCATCGTGGCCGCCGCGCCGTTGCAATCGACGAACCGGCCATCTTCGAGCATGAGAATCGCGTCGGCCGAACGCTCGAACAACTGGCGGTACTTCGCCTCGCTGTCGCGCAGCGCCGCCTCCACGTTCTCGCGTACCCGGATTTCTTCCTTCAGACGACGGTTCGCCTCGGCCAGTTCCGCCGTGCGCCGTGCAACCCGCTCCTCGAGGTCCGCGTGAGCCTGCCGCAACGCCCGCTCCGCATGCCACTTGGTGGCCAGGGCGTGGGCGCAATGCCGCAATTCATCCGGCACGAACGGTTTCTGGAGGTAGAGGAGTTTGTCCGCCGGGGGGACCCGCTGGGCGACCTCCATGGGGTCAACGTCGCAGTAGCCCGTCGCCAGGACGATCTGGAGATACGGATCCATCGCCCGCAAGTGCTCGGCCGTCGCGATGCCGTCAATGCCCGGCGGCAGGTGGGCGTCGAGGAATGCCACCGAGAAAGGACGACCCTCCGCCAACGCCGCGGCCGCCGCGTCGATCGCCTCCTGACCCTGTCGACACGCGACCACCTCGAACTGCGGCGTCCGAAGCGACCCGCAGGTTGAACGTTGCGCCTCCCGCGGGGCCAGAAACCGACGGATCAGGTTGAGAGTCATCGCCTCGTCGTCGACGATGAGGATGCGTGAGTTGTCCATTCCGCAAAAAGGCATGGTCGACCTGCTCTTGATGGCCCGCTGTGTGACCCTGGAAATACTGGACGCCGGACCCTGACCAACGCAAGTGAATACGCAACGCCACTCGGCCATCTGGCCACGTGTGGCATTTCAGCCTCCTTCTCGCAGTATCGACACGGCTGATCGCAATCTGGGCTACAAAATCGGATTGCCGATGGCACGCAAGCACGGGCCCGGGGGCAGTTGGCACGGAGACCGCTCGGCACGGGCTGCGCCACGCCGAGTCATTCCCCAGCAAGTGGGGTGCCAGCCCGATGTCATCGCGGGACACGCGTCCGTGCCCGGGTGCCGCCGCGCCGCGGCAGTACGTGGTCCGAAAAAAAGCCCACCCGACCCCGGTGACGGGGTCGGGTGGGCCAACAGGAAATCACCTTTCCAGCCGCGAGACTACGGCGTGCAGTCAGGCAGCACGGAACCGTACGCGAGCTGGAACAACTGGAAGTCCACCAGATCGACGTCGAAGTCGCCGTTCATGTCTGCGCAAACACACGCCGGCGCTGACCCGGCCCCTGGCCCCTCGACGCACGGCGTGAAGAGTGCCAGGTCGTCGATGTCGATGTCGCAATCGCCATCCACATCACCCGGATTCGCGCAGCCCGCGAGCAGCAGCACGTCCATCCGCACCGGCTGCGTGATGTCGATGATCGGACGCGACAGGTGTGCCGTCCCCGACGTCACGATCCGCACCCACCGCGTCTCCGCCGTGTCGCGGAAGAACCACGTCAACAACTGCGACCGATCGCCGCCGTTATCGTACAGGCCGGTGTTCGCGCTCGCACTGGGCGGGAAGGAGAGGTTGAAGTCGGTCGACCCGGAGAACGTCGGCTCCTGGAACATCACCTCGCTGTCCAGATCGTAGCCCTCAAAGTCACTGACGAGGAAATCACCCATGCCGTCCGCGTTCTCATTAACCACGTTGTCAATGTAGAGCCGGTAGACGCCGGTGCTCCGGTCTGGCGAGACGGCGTCGACGGTAACGGCCAGGTGCTCGATCACGCCGCGCGTGCCGTCAATCACGCCATTGCCGATCCACGCGACCACGTCGGCCGGGTCAAACGTCACGGTCTGCCACGCGTTCATCGGCACGACCTGCGTACCGATCGGGCCGCCGCCCGTGACTCTGCCCGTGGCCCCGATCCATTCGAGGCTGCCGCTGGTTCCGCCCGTTGAGCCCAGCGGACCGGCGTCACCCGTCTCACGGATGCCGAGACTCAGGTAGATCACCCCGTTGCCCTTGCCCACCTCGAGACCGCTCGATACCGGACTCGTCCCGTCGGCGGTCTGACGCGCCGTGATGAGGTCCAGGTGCTCCAGCGGCGGCACGGTGACTTCGAATCCGTTGGTCGCCCCCATCGGGTCGACCGACGCGATGACCACACCGTCGGCGAGAATGTCCACCTGCGTCGCATCCGCCGCAACGTCGTCCAAGGTCACCGTGGTGTCGCCGGCCTCTAGCGGGCTGCGAACGCTCGGCGGATCCGGCAACGACTGCTCCAGCAGCAGAATGTCGAACGACAACGGTTGATCCAGTTGGATCAATGGGTTCGGCAGCACCGGTGCGTTGAAGGTGGTAAACCTCAACCATCGTTGAGCGCTCGAATCCACATAGTAGAACTGCGCTTCCATGCTGTAGCCCGGGTTGCCAATCCCGCTGACGGCTGCGAGATTCGGCGGCGTCAGCAGATCCATGGACGTCGAGCCCGAGAAACCGGGCGGCTGGAACATGTAGCTGCTACCGGGGGTCTGACTGTCAAAGTCTGCCAGCACGGTGGTCCCGCTGACGAAATTGTCCAGGTACACCTGGTACGAGCCGACACTGCGGTCCGGCGAACCGGCATCCACCGCGATCGCGATGCTCTCCAGAACGCCCCACGTGCCCTCAACGGTGCCGTTTCCAGTGAAGCCCACCGCCGGATCAATCGTTCGGTCAAACGTGACCGTCTGCCAGTTGGGCGACGGGCTGATCGGCTTGCCCTGCGGCGCGCCGTTCGACGTGACCGAAGCGCCCAGCCACTCGATGGTGCCGCTGGAGCCGCCATTCGCCCCTACCGGCCCCGCGCCGCCTGTCTCGCGAATGCCCAGCGTCAATAGGATGTCACCGTTGCCCCTGCCCACCTCGAGCTGTTCCGATTGCGGACTCTCCCCAATCGGGTTCGAGGCCGTCGCCGAAATCATGTCCAGATGGACCAGCGGATCGACCGGCACCTCGATCGTCGCGGCGCCCTCCGGATCGATCGACCCGATGAGCCCGCTCGAGTTCGCATAGACCGACACCAGCGTGGCCGACGCGTCGATGCCCGACACCGTCACGAAGACGTCAGAGGCCTCGAGCGGATGCTCGACGTCCGGCGTGCCCGGAATGGCCCCAACCGTCGCGGGCAGCGAATCACAACTCCACATCCCATCGACGAGTTGCCGCACGGTTACCAGCGAGCCGTTCGCCAGCGGCGGCGTCGCGATCCCGAAACTGGTCTGCTCGAAACCGCTCGTGGTCACCGACGCGATTTCCGTGCCGTTCTGATCCACCGCGATTTCCGTGGCGTTCGAGTTGACGTTGACCACGTTCACCACCACGTCATTGGGCAGCAGCGAGCCGTCGATTTGCGGGGCCGCCGGCGGCGGATCGCCGAAGGGCAGCGTCTGCTCACCCAGGCTTACTGCGATGTCGTCCCAATGGAACATCGACCCGTTGTTGCTGACCCCGATGCCCAGCGTAACGAACTGGTACGGATCCGCGTTAGGCCGCGGAACCCCGTTTGTGCTGGCCCCGCCCGCGATCGTAAACGCCTCCGGCGTGACGAGCGCATCGTCGATATACCAGTTGATGTAGTCGGAGTTGATCACGACCTCAAACTTGTGCCAGATGTTGGCCGACTTCGTGACGCCTGACGGGGCGATCTGGAAGCCGAAATCGCTGACGAATCCGTTGGTTCCCGCCACCTCCGGGTCGCTGGTGCGGAGGATGACGTTATAGCCTGTGCGGTCGTAGGGGTTCGCCGCGGAGTTGCTGATGGAAAATCCTACCGAGCCTTCCGCGCTCGCGCCCGCCGACCAGGTCCCGCTGGCGAAACGCGCCAGCTCAAAACGCGTCCGCTCGTTGCCCGTCACCGCCGTCTGCCGGAACCGCCACGTCACGTGCAGCGGTTCGGCGTCGCTGCCGTTGCCGCTGCCAAAGCCGCGATAAAGACGCGCCTCGTTGAAAGTCGTGCTGTTCTCGTTGTCTTCCTGCACGAAGTTGTTGCAGCTCACCGCGTCACCCCGCTCCAGCGTGAGCTGGTCCGAGGGCGCCGCAATCGAGTTGCTCCAAACCGCCAGCAGATCCTCTTGCGTCATGTACTCGTCGAAGGTCTCGACCAGCAGCAACCCCAGCGGTGTGGCAATCACGTCCTGCGAGAACTCGCTGACCTCGCCGCTGTCGCCGGACCGCTGCTTGGCCCGGAACACATCCCCTGCCACCGCCGGCCCGGTCAGGTTGATCACCAGGTCATTGTTGTTGCTGACGTTAACCGTCCGCTCCGCCGTCGTCGTCGAGTTCCGGAAGAGCTGAATCTGGTTCACCGCCGGCATCAGGTCCGTCACCGTCACGGTCGTGTCGCCCTCGCGGATGGGGCTCACGATACTGGGTGGCGTGACCGGGTCCGGATCGAGGGCCTCGAATTGCAGCTCGTCAACCGCCACGAACTGCTCGGCCGCAAAGTCCGTCGCGTCGTTCGTGAACGCGATATGCTCGAGCACGCCCCGGTTGTTGGGCGCATCCGACAGGTCGCCGTTGCCGGTGAACGCCGCGGTGCCGACCGCGATCGGCGCTCCGAAGCCTGCCGGCGTGGCATTGGTCGAAACGCGCACCGTGCTTGCGGTGAGATCCCATTCGACCAGGTTGCCGAACGACGTGTTGGGGTCGAGCACAATCGCCGGCGCCGGCGCCCGGGCGCCGCCCACCGTGCGGACGTAGCCCGTCGTGGCCACGTCGTCGCCGCTCGCCACCGAGTCCAGCACCCGGTTGGCGCCCCAGGAAATCGCCTCGACGCCGTTGGTGCTCAAAACGTCGTCGCCGGCAACAATCGAGTCCAGAATGCCGTTGCTCCCCGCTTCGATCACCGACAGGTCGGTCGTGACGCCGAACCACTCAATCGGGCCGCTGCTGCCGCCGTTGAGCATCTGCCCGGTCACAACCCCCGTCTCCCGGATACCCAGGCACACGCCCAGCGGCGAGTTGAACACCGGCGTGCTCGTGAAGATGAAGCGGACCTTGCCTCGCGTATCCAGCGAGGGGTTGGGGTGAATCGGCCCGTCCAGCGTGGTCAGCCGCAGCCACGCATCCGGATCGGTCGCATCCACCCAATCGAATGCGATGGTCAGCGCGGCCACGTTCCCGCTGATCGGAGCGATGATGCCCGCATCACGCCACGCGGCGTTCTTCTCCAGGTCTTCGGTCGTGTTCGCCACGATGTACGGGTTCGTCGATCCTGAGTGCTCCGGAATGCGGAACATCTCCTGGTCGCGCACCCTGTCGCCAATCGTCGGGCCATCGAAATCGATAGTCGCCGACGGGTACGGTTGGGCGAACAACACGGCCGGGCCGACGAGCAAGGCCAACGCCCACAGCGCTGCTCTACGAGTAATTGTCCTCATGGGTCCTTCCTTCCCTGATTGAATAAAGTGACGGAATGTCATTATGGTGTTGATCTCACCGAATCGCTCATGGTGTCTTGACGGTGATGCGGCGGAACTTTGCCGTATTGTCTTTGCGGGTTCATCCTATATCCATCGGCCCGTCCAGCTTGCGGCTCGTGTTACCCGGGGCATTTACACCGGGGCCAGCGGCAGCCTTCAGGCTACGCGGCGGGGCGTGTGTACGGGAACGGATGATATCGGAACCACGCGGGCCATGCGGAACCGTGCCGGCCGAGCGATGGGGAGTGATGGGGCCGGTCGGTGGCCACAATCGCGGACCACCCCACTTTCGGCCCGCCCGGCGCGGGCATGCCGATGTGCCGGGTATGCGTTCTTGTTTCGTTTGCTTCACTGCCTGAAAGGCCGCGATCGCAAAAGCGGTTTCGCAGGACCGCGGCCCCTGGACATCCAGGGGCCGCGTCGTGCGTGAATTCTTGCGGTTGCTCTCGCCGAAAGTCAAGCGAGTATGCCGCGATTTAGCGACGCCGAATGACCGCCAGTCCGCCCAGCGCGAGCAGGGCCAGCGTACCCGGTTCCGGCACCATGCCATCGTTATTGTACATGACCGAGTCAATGAACACTGTCGCATCCTGTTCCGTGCTGGACTCGAGAAAAATCGAATCGATGGTCAGAGTCGGGCCGTCGATGATCCCGTTCCCGGTCACCCACCCGTGCCACTGAGTGTCATCATCCATATTCCACTGGTACACGTGCCATTCGCCATCAGCGATCACCGGAATGAAATTGCCGCGATCTGCTGTGCCAGGATCGTCCAGCGCGATCGATGCAGTCAGCCCAGGCGTCTCCGTCTTCAGGGCATAACCGATCCATCCGGTGGCCGTGATCGACACGTTGCCGCTGGCCGACCCACCGCCCGAAAGATGACGCAGCGTCCAGCCGCTTCCATTGGGGTTGTCGAGCAGGTCCAATTGCTGAGAGCCGATACCCGCGTAAGCCTCAGTCTCGACACGATCAGCGGTTGAGGAGGCGAGCAGGCCCACCGTGCTGCCGGAAAACGTCGGCTGAAGAGTGAAGTGCCCCTCATCCACCTCGAAGTCGTCGATCACGGTCACCGTCGCCAGTGCCGCCGGCGCAAAAGCCAACAAAACAGCAATTCCCAAAATCTTCTTCATTGCATCTCCTCCTTTAAACTTCGTGTCGTCGCGGCCACCGCGACAATCGCCCAGAGAGAATCCCACCCTTTCGCGGTGAGTGCGGTCGGCTGCACTTCGGCGCAGCCGAGAACTTCCTGTAAATCCTGCGAGCGACAACACGACGTCACCAGCCTGGGCTGGTTTCACGGAGATGCGGTCAGAAAACTGAGCTGCGCACCCGTGTCGCCACGTGCCGCAACTCCCTCTCTCCCCTTATCCACAACGGATCGGTGGCCGTTAAGATCGGCAGACCCCGTGGATCATTTGATTATTATAGCATCATGGGCATCGCCGGTTCAATAATGAAGAAAGGATGATTCGTCACAATCCGGCGACGCTTCCATGCGAGACAATAACCTTATGTTTCATATGAAGTTATGTCCATTTTGGCTCCGGCCCGCCGATCTCCTGAAGCATGTCCTGATGCTCCAACTCCTGAAGTGCAGCCGCACTTGCATCCGGGCACAGCGAAGACGTGCCGCAGATCCGCTGTCCAGTGCCTGTCTGACGCGAAGTGCCTGACCCGTCCCTCAAACCCATCCCGCCTGCTCCCCAAACACCGAGCCGACCCACCCTGCCGCCTTCCATTATTGCAGATGGGCGTACGCTTCCTGAAGCAGCTTGAAGTCCGCCAGGTCGACATCCAGGTCCCTGTCGCCGTCCATCGGACTGCAAAACGAGTATGGCGGGTAGAGACCTGCGGGACCCAGGTGGCAGTACTCGAATACCTGCATGTCGAGCTGATCGATAACGCCGTTGCCATTGTAATCGAACGGCACCGGGCCCGCCGTCTCTTCCAGCCACGGAATCACCCGCTCCATCACCGCCGACCGAGCCGCCGCCGAGCTGATCGCCTCAAACGGAAAGCCGAACGTCACCACCCGGTAGTCACCCGCGTCATACTGCACGCCCGCCACCCCGCCGCCCGCATAGCTCAGCACCGCCTCGCCACCAGTGAGCACCGCCAGTTCATCAGGCTCGTAAACGATGTAGGGCGCCCCTTGGCCCGGATCGAAATCGAACGGATCCACGTCGCCCAGAATTCCGCCCGCCGCTTCCACCCCGTAGGTGCCTACGTCATTCGCCACGAAATCGATCTTGAACGTATTCCGCGCGTAGTTGGCCGCTCGCCCCTGGTCGATCAGGTCGTACGCCAGGTCCGCGCCCGAAATGAACAACGCCCCGCCGCCGTTCAGAAAACTCGTGATCGCCCCGCGCTCGGAACCGCCCAACGTCGCGTCTTTCGCGCTCTCCGTACCCAGGTTCCACAGCGCAATGTCGTATTGGTAAAGCACGTTCTGACCGGCGTCGAACGGGTCATTGAGGCACGAATCAAAGCCCACATCCAGGTTGTCCATGGCCTTGGCGAACTGCACCACGTAGTCAAACGAGTTGATCTGCCGCCAGATCGGACGCTCCGGGTCATCGCCGGCGTACGCGGGCGGCTGGGGCAAAACCGGCGCCGGATTCTGCTGCCGTCGCAACCGGTCAAAACCGTTGACGATGAGGATTCTGGCCACGCCCTCCGCCGGCCGCCGCACCGCCAGCGTCTCCGACGGCATCGACTCGCCCCCCGCGTTCGTCGCCGCGATGCGGTAATACCACGTCTCCCCAATCGCCAGTCCGCTCAGCGTGGTCGCGGTCACGTCGCCCAGCGTTTCGGCCAGGGTGAACCCATACCCGTTGGTGGAGACGTATACCGCATAACCGGTGGCCGCATCGCCGATGGCGGGCCCCGAAAGCGGGGCGGTCCAGCTCAGCCGCACGTCCCCGCCGCCCAGATCCCGCACCCGGACATTCCCCGGCTTGTCCGGCGCAAATGCCAGCGGAACCTCGCTGTCCGGCAGCGTGTTCAAAAACCGGATCAGCCCCTTCACCGACGACCGGGCCGCCGCCGCCCGCACCCGCGCATCGCGCATCAGCCGCGCATCCTGCTGGTTGTCGTGAAAGGCCACCTCCAGAATCGTCGAATCGAATTCGTTGCTGTTGCCCGCCGTCCCCAACGCCCCGTAGTTGCCCCCCAGCGTGGTCAACGCGTAGCTCCCCCAGTCGTACTCGAAGTCCGCGTCGAGCACGAACATGTCGTTGTCGAGCTCGTCGCACACGATCTGCGCCAGCGTTTCCTGGTTTTCCGTGGGCATGCTGTTGTGATACAGACCCACCGAGCCGCGGGCGCCCTGATTGAAGGCGTTTGTGTGAAACTCAAGGTAGACGCGTTTCCAGCGATCCTCCAGGACCCCGCCTGCCGGAACCTGGTTCATTTCCCGTGCCCAGCGACTGGCCGTGCTCACGTTGTCGCTTCCGTCCACCGTCGAGGAATCCCAGATCTCTTCCGCGGCAAACCCCGTGGCGTTGTTCCCCAGCGTGCTGTGCGCCCAGTACCGGGCGCACTCCTCGTGCCGGGGATAACCGCTGACCGAATTCGGACCGGGCCTTACGAGGTCGCCCATGCCGTTGCCCCAGCGAATCGCGTCCGCCGCCACCACCCCGGCGACCGACGATGCGTTCGAAATCTCCACGTAGTTCTCGTCGCCGGCTGCCAGGTGATACTCGCCCAGCCAGATCCACCCGTTGCCCACCTGCCGGTGATCCACCACGAAGCTGGACACGCCGCCGCTGTGCTTGATCCGGTACGTCTGCGGCACGCGGTCCGTCCCCGCGATGGTAAAGCAGTAGACCGGGTAAAAGTCCGTCTTCGTGATATTCACCGAAAACCGCGCGGTCGCCGTCTCCGTCGGGCTCGCCGACGCGAAACGATACCGGTCGCTGCCGTTGTGCCCGTAGTACTTCGCACTGCTCGTATTGACCGTCCACGCCCCCGTATACGTGACCCCGGCGTCGTCGTTGTCCACCACGTGCTCCTCGACCTGATAGCCCACCGGCCGGAAGGGCACCACCACCGCCCCCGCGTTGTAGGCGTAATGCACGAAGTAATTCAACTGGTCCAGGTTGCCGTAGTCCTCGTTCATGTCCCACAAATCACCGGGCCGCTGGAGGTACCATTCGTTGCCGAATTCGCCGTTGGTCGACGTGTCCGCCGTCCACCCGTGACCCGCCGAACAGAACACCACCACCCCCGACAGCGCCCCGGACGGCTGGTGCGGCGCCTGCGTCACCGGACCGGCCATTCGCCCGCCCGCCGCAAACAGCGCTTCCGATACCGCGACCGCCGCCGCCTCCTGGGCCATGCCCGATTCCGCGGACGGAGCACCCAGCACACCCATCGATCCTGCCAAGACGGCGCAGGACGCGACCACCAACGAACGAATGACGGACATGGATCGATCCTAATCAAGAGCCAAAGGCCCCCACGCCACCCTGGACGGATGGCGACGTACGCCGCTCAAGTCTACTCCAGCGCGCCCCTGCGATTCAACGTTTGGTTATAGAATCATCCGCCGCCAGCCCGGTCAGGCCGCGGATTCTCAAAAAGATATGTGTCCAAAACATGTCGCCGGCGCGATTCTTACACGCGGCAGCAGGGCCTTGATCCCATCCCAAGGCCTACGCTACCGGTTCCGGCTCCTCCGTTCGACGCCCGGCCAGCAAATAGCCCCATATGAACGCAATGGTGCTCCCCACCGGGGCGTACCAAGGCCAGGAAAGCGTTCGAATGATGGGTATCCCGGCCTCCGTCAGGACCGGCGAGCCGTCTGGCCCATGCTCATACCAGTAGCCATGGTAATTCAGCCAGAGCATCACCCCCAGGCCCAGAAGCAACAGCAGCGTCTGCGGATAATCGCGAATCAGAATGCCCCAAACCATCTGCTCACGCTTGGCCCCATCCGGCTCATCCAACGCGCCCCGCGTATCGCGCATCAAAAAGCACAACCAAAGCACAAGGAACACGACCGCGGCGATCCAGCAGACCGTGTGCGTCCAGGGAGCGTGCCAGACCAACGCGAAAACGCACAGACACGAAAGGGGCCCCGACCACATGAAGCCGCGTCCGTCGATATTTAACGGCAGAAACGCCAACGCGAAGCCCGCGATGAGTGCGCCGGCGGTGAAGCCGACCATGGCGAGTCCGAGGTCGAGGATCGACTTATACTCCTGGGCAATGAAGCTGGCCAGGTACGCCATGAGGCATAGCACCACGCCCCAGAACACAACCATCAGCCGCCCGACGAATACCGAGCGCCGGTCCTCCGCGGAGGCGCTCTCACCTCCGATCAAGCCCTCCATGTCGTCTGACAGCGAGACCGCCACCCCTCGCTTTCGCAGTTGCCGCTCGCGTAACGGATTGTAGAAAGCGGACATCACCACCTGACTCAGGGCCGTGAGTATGCCCATGAGGCTGGATATCGCGGCGGCGAAGATGCCGGCGATGATCAGTCCTTTCAGGCCGGTAGGAATGCGCTGCAGGATGAAAATCGGGAAAATGCGATCTTCCTTCTGGGCATACTGAACGTAGGCGTCGCCGCAGAGCGAGGGGTACTGCGGATGACACTCGAGCTGCACCGCGTCAAGGTCCAATGGCTCAGCCGCGATTGCTTCACTCCCGACGCTCGCGCCGGCTTCAGTTTGGCCTGCAACCCACTCCGCCTTCATCTCGGCCACTTGGGCCTCGCTCGGCTCCTGTGTGTAGTAGGCGTAGAGGCCGACGCCCACGAGCATCACCGTGATCGTCACCAGTTGACCCGCGGTGCTGCTGATGATCGCCCAGCGCGCGTCCCTGGCGTCCTTGCAGCAGAACATCCGCTGGGCCAGTAACTGGTCCGTTCCGTAGGCTCCCAGGCTTCCCCAAGTTGACAAAAACGCCGCCGTCCAGATGGTGTACTGCCGCGCGGGATCCAGGTCGAAATTGAAGAACGTGAACTTGCCCCACGGACCGGCGTGGTCGGCGTGGTAGCCCACGCTGAGCAGTTGTCCCAGACCGCCGGGCAGGTCGTGAATGACCGTGCCGAGCGCCACAACCGCCCCGAGGAGGAACACCAGAAACAGCAGCACATCCGTCCAGATGACAGTGGTGATGCCGCCGATCAGCGTCCACCCGACCGACACCACGCCGATCAAGAAGATCGCCCAGGCGAGCGCCGGCATCCCGGTCGCCGACTCGAGGTTCGCCAGTTGATCTTTCAAAACGACCATCACGACTTCGGCCGTCAGATAGATGCGCGCCGATTGACCCAGGATGCCGCCCAACGAGAACAGCACGCTCGTCATCGAGCGCACATGCCCCCCGAGCTTGTTCCCCATGTAGTCGTACGGACTGTAGATCTCGCGTTCATAGTAGGCGGGCACGAGCACGTAGCCCACGATGATCCGGGCCAGGAACGTGCCGATCAGCCCCAGTTGAAGATACGTGAAGTTGCCCTCGGGATCGATCTTGAACACGATCGACGGCACGCTCACGAACGTCAAAGCGCTGATTTCCGTCGCGATGATCGAGCCGCTGACCGCGTACCAGGGCAGCTTGCGCCCACCCAGGAAAAAGTCGCGCATCGACGCTTGCCGGCCCGCGAGCTTCGCCCCCAAGAACGTGGTGAAGGCCAGGTAGCCCACCACGACGGTCCAGTCGATCCAACCAAACTGTGAACTGAGCGATGCGAGAAGTGGGGCGTTCATTGCGATCCTGTGGGAGTTGGGTTTAGTGTGCCATCGCATCCGGGCGCCACGGCGGGCCTTTCCATCGTGCCACCCCCGCGTCACTTCTGCCCGGTTGGAAGAATCGTGCGCCGGAAAACGGCGTCGCGGTAGTCTGTCAGATTCACCCGGCCGACGCAACGGCTGGATTCGTGCGCAAACCCCCGCTATATCTGGTTACCTGCAATCGTCCATGCGCCTGGACAGCCAACCTGGCCCCAGCATAAGGAGTTCTCCGCGTGACCATCCGAACCCTGCTCTGCCTAACCCTCATCGCCCTCGGCGCCTTCGCCGGCTGCCTCCGCCCCGAACGCTCCGCGCCGTCGGACGCCCCGACCACCCCGAACGCCGCCACCGACGTACCGGATTCCCCCGCACCCGCAACCGCCGATCCCACAACCACCGATCCCGCAACCGCCGATTTCACAACCGCCGATCCCATGACCGCCGTCGACACCCTCCACGACGCCCCGCCCGACTTCGCCCTGCGCCGCATCGGCACGGACGCCTACCCCATCCCGGCCTACGCCCGCTACCTCGACGGCGTCAAAATCTGCCTCGACCCCGGACACGGTGGCCAGGCCCACAAACGCGGCTACAAACGCGGGCCCACCGGCGTCCGAGAGGCCGAAATGAACCTCCGCGTCGCCCAGTACCTCCGCGATCTCCTCGAGCACTGCGGCGCCGAAGTCCTCCTCACCCGGGAGGCCGATGTCCACTCGACCCTCGCCGAACGCGCCCAGATGGCCAACGACTGGAACGCCGACCTCTTCATCTCCTGCCACCACAACGCCATCGGTAAGCCCGAGGTCAACCGAACCACCGTGTGGTATCACCGCGATGTCGATTACCGGCCGGCCAACCTCGACCTCGCCCGCCACCTCTGCCAGGGGCTCCTCGATGAACTGGCCCTCCCCGACCTCACCGGCGTCCCCCTCAAGAGCGACCAGTTGATGTACGAGAACGGCTTCGGCATTTTGCGCCATGCCAACGTGACCGCCGCCCTCTGCGAGAGCTCCTTTTTCACCAACCCCGCAGAGGAGCAGCGCCTCCGCGATCCCGAGTACAACCTCCGCGAAGCGTACGGCCTGTTCCTCGGCCTCGCCCAGTACGCCTTCAACGGCCTGCCCAAGCTGACCCTCACCAGCCCGGCCGACGGCGTCGTGCCCGCCGACGAGCCCGCCACCCTCGTCTTCCACCTCGACGACGGCCTCCGTGGCCGCAAAGCCTGGGGCAGCGATCGCCAGATGATCCTCTCCGACTCCCTCGCCGTGCGGATCGACGGCGCCGAACGCCCCTATACCTTCGAGAACGATGGCTACCGGCTCACCGTCGAGATCCCCGAGGGCTTTGCCGCCGGCGACCACCCGGTGGAAATCCAGTTCCAGAACATGTACAAGCAATCCGTGCTCAACCCGTTCCTGACCCTGACTGCCGAGTAGGGGGGCGGCTTGCTCCGCGAAGTACACTGCCAAGGCGAGTGACATCATGACTAACCTGAACATCCGTCCGGCCCAGCGTGCGGATCTGCCGGCGCTATACGAACTGTTTCAAGCGGCCCTCCCGCTCGACACCTTTTCGGCCGATCTCCTCGCGGAAAAGCTCTTCGCCGCCCGCCGACCGGACCAGGAACGCTACGCCGTCCACCTCGCCGAGCAGGACGGACGGCTCGTCGGCGCGATGCAGAGCGTCATGCGCATCCCCGCCCGCAAGGCCTGGCTGGGCATGTTTGCCGTCGCCGCCAACATCCGCCGGACCGGCATCGCCACGCGCCTGCTCCATCACGTGATCGCCGAATGGCAGTCGGCCGGCATCCAGCAGGCCGAGGCCCTCGCTATCCCCGGCAACTACTTCACGCCCGGCCTGGATCCGCGCTACACCGCCGCGCACTGCTTCCTCGAGCGCCGCGGCTTCGAGCGCTTCCGCGATTGCGTCAACCTGGTGGGGGACCTCGATCAGTCCTTCGACACGTCGGCCGATGAGCAGCGCCTCGCCGCCGAGGGCATCGCCGTCCGCCGGGCGTCGGCCGGTGACGGTCCGCTGCTTGATCGCTTCTTCGACACCGAGTTCGGCGAGGACTGGCGCCTCGAAGCCGAACTCGCCCTGGCCAACGACCCGCCCGCCTTGCACCTCGCCCTCAAGGGCGACCGCATCATCGCCTTCAGCGCCCACTCCTCCCAGAATCGCGAGTGGGGTTTCTTCGGCCCCATGGGCACCCTGCCCGAGACCCGCGGCCTCGGCATAGGCCGCGTCCTCCTCCTCCGCTGCCTGGAAGACCTGCGCCGCGCAGGGCACCGAACCACCGTCATCCCCTGGGTCGGCCCCATCGCCTTCTACGCCCACCACGCCAACTGCCGCGTAGACCGCGTCTTCTGGCGCTACCGCCGCACCGTCGTCTTCCCATAGGAGAGAACCTCTCTCCATGAGAAAGGACGTCGCCGCATAAGACGAAGGAACACCCATCGGCCCAACCCGTCCCGCCACCGGCTTGACGACGGTTTGTTGGTCGATGGCACCGGGGGCGGCGGAGGTTGGTCTGGCGCGTTTGGGCCGGTTGGGTAATTGTGTATACACTTCAAAATGGCTTCGTTTTTTCATTTTTCTTGCGCGCGCATTTGGGCGAAAACCGCGTTGGCGATAGCGCCCGTTGGGAAAATGGCGTTGCGTAAAACGGCTTCGTTTTTTTGCCGCATCGGGCATGGGGATTCTCCGCAGCCGGCTGGGGCATTGTGCCGCGGCCGGCGGTTTCACCCGGTTGTCGGCCCGGGGTTAAGCGTGGCCCCGGGGCGTGGCGGGTTAGAGAGGAGAGAGGAGAAAGGAGAGCAGGTGAGCGTGGGCTCACGAGGCTCCTTGGCAGACCGCTCCTGTCTCGGCCGCCGCTGCCATTGGTTGCAGCGCGACGGGTTGGCCATGGGGCCGGGCCGGTCGTTGGCGGTTCGGATGTCGGCATACGGAGGGTGTATGGCTCCGCATCCACCCTATATAACGCGCGGGGTGATCTATCCAGGGCCCCTGGCGCTATCGGGAACGCCGGTTTTTTTTATGGAGCGTCGACTTCCCGGCGGCCGGCCCGGGAACGGATAGGGGAGGGCAAAACCAGTGGTGGTGATGGACCGCTGGAGCTACCGGAGTGGGGCATGCGGCCGGCGGTGCTTTGGTGGCCGGCGGTGTTTTGGTGGGCGGGGGGCAGTGGCGGCGAACCAGGCCAGGTCGGGCGCGGGCTTGACGCTGGCGATTTCGTTTTGCTCGAGGATGCCGAGGCTGAGGTCGGTGCAGGCGAACCAGCGGTTGTCACTGGCCGGCGCGGGGCGGAAGCCGGTGTCGGCCAGGAATCTGACGACGTCGGCATAGCCGATGGGCCGGCACTCGGTGTCGGCGAGGTTCTTGCCCAGTTGCTCCAGGTCGATGAGCACACGGTACGTTTCGGCCATTGCTCAATCCTCCACGCATTGCCGGGCTCGGCTGCGCGGCGAGCGCCCGGGCGGCAGGCCTGAACTAAGTAGATATCCGTATGCGTGTCGATGTGGGCCACTGGGCCGAGAACCCGGTGGAGTCGCCCGGCCGGTGCGTGGAGCGCCCGGCGGTCAGGGTTGACGTTGCATCGGCCGAACCGCCGGGTGCATCACGCGGTGGAGGTGATTGTACCACCGGCGCGATCCGTGCAGGAAGCGAAATCCGTATCGTGCCATGGCACGGAGGTCACCAGCGTGCCATTGCGTGTGGCACGCCCGTTGCCTTATCGGGTACACTGGCGGCGTGTCAGATCGCAGCCGGCAAACAACACGACTTCACCAGATCATTGAGGTGCTCCAGAGCACGAGCGGGGGCGTTCTCGGTTCGTTGCTCGCCCAGGTGATCGTCAATCCGGCCGTCATTGCGGGCGCCGGCGTCGCAGCGACGCTAGGTGGCGTGCCCATCGCATCACTGCTCGGCGTTGCGGGGCTCTTGGGGATTACGACGAAGTGGCTTTCTCGCAGGTCCAACGAAGACGCGAAGCAGGCCGCTGACGAAATCGAGTCCATCCTCCACGGAAACCAGAAGGCCATCGAGCTGCTCGAAGGCATAGCGTCGGCCAACGACGAGCGCACGTACGCGTGGGGCGAGTCGCAGGAGAAGCTGGCGGAACGGCTTGCGGTCGCCTTGGTGACGGCGGGCGTGGCCACCTCGAATGATGTCCAGCGACTGGCGGAGCAATGCGAATCCTCCGGCCAGGACACCTTCATCTACCTGAACACCCTCGACCTGAATGTCCGTGAGATCCTCCAGATTCTTCGCGAGCGCAACCAGACACCCGGTGAACCACCCAGCAACAACTTCCACCAGGTGGCGTTGCTGTACAATCAGCGGTTTGTGGGGCGCAAGGGCATCCTCGGCGATCTGCACGCACGGCTGGAGGGCGGGGGCGCGGGCGGTAAGGCCGTTGCGTTGGTGCAGCACACGCCGCGGCAGGCGGCCGCGGAGGCGCTGGTGGGCGAGGGCGGGATCGGGAAGACGGAAATCGCCGCCCGGTACGTGCTCACCCACGAGGGCGAATACGACGGCCGATGGTGGCTGGACGCGTCCAAGGTGGCCATCGCGACGGAGACTGCCAAGCTGGCGGGATTGCTCGGGATTCCGACCGCGGACGGCCGTTCGCCGGCGGAGATCTGCTTAGACCTGCGCCGGCGGCTTTCGACGGGGCGACACCTGCTGGTGCTCGACAACCTGGACGATCCGGGGATTCTCCGTGAATACGCGCTGCAACCGCCGTCCCGCGTGCTGGTGACGACGCGACGGCGCGACCTGCCGCCGGAGTTCGTGAGCGAGGTTGAGGTCGAGGTCTTCAGGCCGGAGGAATCGATCGAACTATTGAAAAGAGCGCGCAACGACCTGGCGGGGGAGGAGCACGCCGTCGCACTTGCGGCAGTAGCGGAACACCTGGGCCACCACGCGTTGGCCTTGTCGGTGGCGGCCGGCTATCTGCGGACGCGCCCCAACGTAAGCCCGGGCGACCTGCTTGACCGGCTGAAACGGGCCGACCTGGGTGACAAGGCGCACATCTTCGACGAACTCGATCCCACGTCGGGCTATTCCCGCAAGGTGGCGGAGTCCCTCAGCCTGCACCTGCCGGACTTTGACGGCACGGCCGGCATGCAGGTACTCGCCATTGCGTCATTGTGTCACCCCGACGACATCCCGCTGGAACTGATTGCGGGTTGTGTGGAGCTGTCGGAGGAGGAACTCGAAGAGTGGCTGCATAGGCTGCACGCGGTTTCCATTCTGCACTACAGCAGCGACGCGGTCAGCATCCATCGGCTGATGCAACAGGTGATCCGGGTGCATGTTGGCAATGAAGTACTGCGGGCAGGATTGAAGGTTGCCATCGACGTGACGGGCAAGGTATTCGTGGACGATGAGGACTACGCGAACTGGGATCGCATGGAAAGCCATGTCAAGCACGCCCAGAGCTTGCTCGGGCACGCTGGGGCGGTTGAGGGAATAGAGGGTGCTGGATATGTGGGCAACCAGGTGGGGCTGTACCTACAGCGTCGTTCACGCTTCTCCGATGCCCTGGTGTGCCTTCGCGATGCGG
>NPIG01000096.1_pt1 | contig 100047 bp, 79 predicted proteins | sample 8637441 | NCBI WGS metagenome assembly NPIG01 (sample SAMN07420675, study PRJNA396082) | bioreactor metagenome | isolation source: sample BR6 brine-fed electro-methanogenic bioreactor BR | place: Japan: Kochi | collected 2016-06-14
CTCCCCGACAAGGACTCGAACCTTGAACCTAGCGGTTAACAGCCGCTCGCTCTACCGATTGAGCTATCGGGGATCTGGTTTGTCTGACTCGTCGCCCGGCGTTGGGGGGTCCCCATCTGCCCGGCCGGCGAGTCCCTTATTAATACCGGCCCGGTCGATGAAGTCAAGGGCACGGCCGGCGCGGGCGGCAACGCCTGAAAACCGCTCGGCGGGCGGCCGATGACCTCCATCCGCCGATGGCTTCCATCCGCCGATGGCTTCCAGCCGCCGATGACCTCCATCCGCCGATGGCTTCCACCCGCCGATGGCCTCCATCTGCCAGGATTCGGCGCCGCCATAGCCCGCCCGCGCACGAACCCCTCATTGGCGACTCCCCCGGGCTATTCCGCGCCTCGATGACGCCGTCCCCGCTGCTGGCGGCTGCCGGGCTTCGACTCCCGGCCCTCACCGGTCGCCGACCTGGTCCTGTCCACGCAACCGCCCTGGACCACCTCAAACGCCCGCCCGCACCGTTCGCCCTTTGACGACCTGCCGAGCCGGCCGATTCCGGCTATTCGGACCTCCGCGACCCACACCCGCCGCAGGTTAGCCGACCTCTGGTCGCCATGGCTTAGCCGACCTCTGGTCGCCATGGCTTGTCCGACCTCTGGTCGCCATGGCTTGTCCGACCTCTGGGTCGCTGCAGGTTGGCCGACATCCCGGGCGCGGCGGATCAATGCCCCCCGGCCGCCGGGAATCACGTCCAGCATCCCCAGGTCCAATCCCCCGGCCTGCTCAGAATATCAGCACCGGCTCGGCGTCGACCGGCAGAAAATCCACCTTGCGCTTGCGCGAAATCGGCGGCAGGCTCACTGTTGCAGCATACTTCACGCCCACCTCGGCCCCACGCTTCGCCGCCAGGCCGGTGTAGTAGTGCAGGTAGTCGAACGAAATCTCCCCGCGGAGCAACGCGTGCTCGCTGCACGCCGCCTGCCACGTCGCCAGCACGTCCGATACGTCGATCCACAGGTCGGGCTGGTAGTCCTCCATGTCCTCCCAGTTCTCGAGGTAATACAGCCCCTTGATCAGGTGGGCCGGATACGACCGCTGAATGTCCGGCAACGCCGCCAGAAACCCGCCCTCCATGGTCACCGTGTACGCGTTGCGGTGATCGCGGTGAAACGAGCCCCGCCAGTGGGTCAGCACGATGTCCGGCCGCAGCTCGCGCACGAGATCGCACATCTGCCAGATGGTGTCCTGGTCGGTGTGCAGCTCGCCGTCGCGATGCTCCAGCACCAGGCACTGCTCGGCGCCGAGGCGCTTGGCGGCCGCCTCGGCCTCGCGGACGCGCTGCTCGCGGTATTCCATGGCGTCCATCTTGGGATTGCCACGTTCGCCGCCGGTCAGGTGGAGCATGGTGGCGCGGTGCCCGGCCGCGGTGTACTTGGCCACGATCAGACCGGCCGTGATTTCCGCGTCGCCCACGTGGGCCCCGATCGCCAGGATATGCTTTTTGCCTTGCTCGCTCATGAATCAGACTCCTTGATCGTCTCAGTCCGCGGCATGCAGTGTTTCGCCGCGGATCGTTTTCCATGCTCCGCCAGACCGCATGCGCCAGGCAGCATCCGTGGCGGTGGCATCCCTGGCGGTGGCGGCGCCGTTTGTTTTCCTCTGACCCGGCGCTGGCGCTTTGGGGTCCAATCCAGTTGTCCTGACCCGGCGCTGGCGCTTCGGGCTCTGATCGGGCCGCGCAGCCGGGTGCAGATCTCCCGGCGCCCTGCCGACTTTCGCCCTGCCGACTGTCGCGCGCACCTACGCGCCGCGCAGCATGATTTCCCAGACGGCCGTCAGCGCAAACCAGCACGCCGCCAGCCCCAGCGCCCACTTCCACAAACCCGGCCACGCGTGCAGGCCCACCCACGGACCGCGCACGTCCTCGAGCGTGTGCACCGTCAGGTTGACCAGCTTGCTCGCCGGGGGCGCGGGCTCAAACCGGCTGAGTACCAGCGTCACGATCACCGCGAACGCGAACGAAGCGAACCCGCGGTAGGCGAAGTTCAAGCTCGTCCCGTAGTGCAGCCCCATTCCCAGCGCAATGGCCGAGATCATCGCGACGAACGCCGCCCGGGCCGTTGCCCGCCGTGAGAAAACGCCCACCACATACAACGCCACCACCACCCCGAGCACGTCGCCAAAGAAGTCCTGCACGAAGGTGACGGCCGACTCCATCCGCATGGCCACCGGAATCAGCGCCACCGACACCGCCAGCACCCCGGCCTCACACACCCGCGTCACGAACTTGGCACTCGCGGCCGACGCCCCGGGCGCCAACACGCGCAGGAACAAATCCTGCGTCAGCAGCGTGCTGGAGGCGGTCAGCAGCCCGTCGGCCGACGACAGCAGCGCGGCCATCATCCCCGCGACCAGCAGTCCCCGGGCCCCGCGCGGGAACATGTTCAGCATCACGTCCATGAACGCCTGGTCCGGGTTGGCCAGGTCGGGATGCAGTTTGCGCATCGCCACGCCCACCACGAAGGTCAGGCAGCAGGCGAGGTTGGCCAGCACGGCGAGAAACAGCAGGCTCTTCTGGGCATCGGCCTCGCTGCGCGACGCGAGCAGCCGCTGCACCACGCCGAAATTGCAGCCCAGCCACGAAAGTCCCGCCACCGTCGCCCAGATCAAGATCGCCAGCGCAGGGAAAAACGTTTTGGTGTGCAGGCCGACGTCGTCCGGCGGGATCATCGTGCTCATGGGCACGCCGGCGTTGCCTTCGGCGTCGAACGCTGCCAGCTCGCGGATCCCGCCGATCTCCGCCAGTACGCGCCAGGCGACCACCGCCAGCGTAATCAGCAGGATCGCGCCCTGGTACACGTCGAGCGCCAGCACCGTGCGCAACCCGCCGACAATCACGTAAAATCCACACACGCCGACGATGAAGGCGACGCTCGCCCACAGCGACCAGCCCAGCAGCCGCGTCACCAGCAGCGACCCGAGATACAGCGCACTGGTCAGGATGATCACCAGCACCACGGCCATCAGCACGCTGAACAGCGCCCGGCACGCCAGGTTGAAACGCCGCTCGAGATACTCCGGCGTGGTGACGATCCGCGTCCGCCAGTAGATCGGCACCAGAAACATCGCGGCGAACCAACTGGTGAACCAGATGTGCACGGCCGTCCACTGAAGTACGTACATCCCCCACAGAAACGCGATGCCCGCCATCCCCATGTAGGTCGGGTCGACGGCGAACGAGACCATGGTGAGGCCGGTCTGCTTCCAGGAAAAGGTGCGCCCGCCGGTGAGGAACTCCTCGTCGCCGCGGTGGGCGTAGCGCTTGGCCAGCACGGCCCCGGCGATGAAGACCAGCACGAAGTAGCCCGCGACGATCGCGGAATCGATGGTGAACATGCCCCGCGTCTCCCGCGCCTACAGGTCGCACCGCAGAATGGCGAACCGCCGCGTGGCGGCAAGCCCGAACCGGCCGTAGAACCGCGCCGCGTCGTCATCCGCCCAGTTGAACCACACCGAGCGCCCGTCCGCCGCCCGGATCCGCCGGGCCGCCTCGACGAAGAGCTTGGCGCCGATGCGCTGTCCGCGCGACGCGGCCACCACCCCGAATGGCCCGAAGTGCTCGGCTTCCCACTGGCAGTAGCCGAGGATCTCGTCGCCGCGCCGGGCGATGAGCAGTTCGTGGAATGCCCCGCTGCGGATCTTGGCCCGGGCGGCGATGTTCCAGTCGCCGGGGAACTCGGCCGCCATGAACAGCAGGTAGTCCTGGACCCGTTCGGGCGTGAGTGACTCGACCACCACGTCGCCGCCGGCCGCCCAGGCGTCGGCGTGGTGCTTTTCCAGATCGAAGTCCACCACCGCCCGCGACATGGCCACCGGCTCGTGGTCGACGACGAACCCGGCCTTTTTGAAGACAGCCAGAGCCCGCGCGTAGACGTCCTGATCGACGCCGGGAAAGACATAGCCGGGGGCGGAGCCGGTGTTGCCGCAGACCCAGATCCGGCGGCGATCCTGCCCGCGGAGATAATCGACGGCCGACGCGAGCAATGCCCGGCCGACGCCGCCTCCCTGATGCTCGGGATCCACCGCCCACACCGGGATCCAGCCGTCCTCCGGCTCCAGGCCGACGCGGTCGTTGGGCCAGCGGCGGACGATCGCCCGGATGAACCCGCGGACTTGCCCGCCCTGCTCGGCCACCAACATGCCGGAGTCCGGCCCCGGCCAATAGTCGCCGTCGCCCAGCAGCCAGGCGGTGAACCGTTGCGTATTGACCGGGTCGCGGACGAGCGCCCGGTTCCAGATGTCGACCACCGGCGCCAGATCGCGCCCGGTGAAATGCCGTACGGTGATATCCGCCATGGACCACGCCTCCTGCTGAGCGGGCGTTGCACCCGCAGAGAAAAACGAGACCGCCGGCCGAGGACGCCCCCCCGCGAGCAGAGCATTCCCCGTCAACCCGGCGTCCCCCCGCTGCGCGTCAACCGCGCGGCTGCCAGTCTACCGTCACCCACTTTCGTTGCCTACCTCGCGCCGCTGCCCGGCGGGATCCGTAAGGGTTACATGGGCCGCACCGTCCGCGCACCAGGCCGCGCCCCTCTTCGTACCCTTGCCGCATGCCTCCGCCCCGGGTAACGTTGCCGCCACTATGAAAACACCCCATGCCGTACTCCACGACTGGGTCATGGATGACGCGATCCCCCTTGATCCCGGCGGACCGCAGGAGTTGTTCGATGCCGCGGTCGATCAACTGATGGGCTCGGTCTCGGACGCCGTCGACGTCCTCGCCCTTGGCGAGCCCCTGCACGGCGCCGAGGTCTTTCCCCTGATCCGCAATCGCATCTTCCGCCGCCTCGTGGAGGCCCACGGCTTCACCGCCATCGCCCTTGAAAGCAGCTTCCCCCGCTCCGTGCTGGTCGACCGCTACATTAACGGCCGCACGCCTGGCGACGCCGTGCTGGACGACGTCCTCAGCGCCGGATTCAGCCACGGGTTCGGGCGCACCGACGCCAGCCGCGCCCTCGTCGACTGGATGCGGGCGCACAACGCCCATGCCGACCGCCCCCTGCGCTTCTACGGCTTCGACGCCCCCATGGAGATGACCGGAACCGACAGCCCCCGCGCCCTGCTGGTGTACGCCCTGGATTACCTCGAGCGGGCGAAGTTGGCCGGCGAGGCCAGTCGGCGCCGGCGCATCGAGGAACTGATCGGCACGGATGCCGCGTGGGAAAATCCCGCGGCCATGCAGGACCCGAATCAGTCGATCGGTCTCACGCCCGCGGCCCAGGGGCTGCGCGTCGAGACGGAAGAGCTCATCGCCGAATTGCAGCGCCGGCGGCCCGCGCTCGCCGCCGCCACCGGGCGAGACGCGTACCTTGCCGCGTTGCAGCACGCGGCCGGCGCCCGCCACCTGCTGACCTATCATGCGGCCCTGGCCCGACCGACCGATGACCGGATCGCGACGGCGCTGGGCTTGCGCGATCTGGCCATGGCGGACAATCTCACTTTCCTGGCGGCGCGCGAGCGGGGCCTCGGTGATGGGCGCGCTGGGGTGCAAGTTCGGGGGAGGATTCTAGTTTTCGCGCACAACAGCCATCTTCAGCGGGCGCAGGCCCGCTGGCAACTCGGCCCGCACGATCTGCGCTGGTGGCCGGCGGGCGCGCACGTGCACCACGAGCTGGGCCCCCGCTACGCCGTCGTGGGATCCGCTGCGGGTATTTCCCCTAACCATGGAATCGCCGAGCCCGAGACCGGCTCCCTCGAGGCGCACCTTGCATCGGCCCCGCACGCCGGCTGCTTCATTCCGACCGCCAGGCTCAGGACCATGCCTCCATCGGTGCTGAACGACTTACCCGTGCGGTCGGGCACTCCCGCCTGCTTCCCCCTGACCCCGGAAACGGCCACGGCCTTCGATCACCTCCTCTTCCTCCGCACGCTCGATTGACCACCCCCGATCTGCCGGCGCCGCGCTGGGCGCACTCCCGGCGGTCAAGTTCGACAAGTCGCGTGGCCCAGCCGTACCGTCGGGACGTTGTGGTGTCGCATTGGATCGGTGGAGGACTACGGGGCGCTCCCAGGCGTCCCTGAAACGCCCCGTAGTCAGGCTGACTGGAACGCCCGGAAGTCAGGCAGATCGGGTCGAACCTTGGGGCCGGCGCCGGTGCGGCGCCTGGCCGTCGCCCTGACGGGGGCTTCAGCGAAAACTCAGCAGGCGTTCAGCGCCTCGGGATAGCCTCCTGGAGAAGGAGGTACACATGTTCGCCCACACCTTGGTGGCACAATCGGTTCAAGCCTTGCCGGAGGCGTATCCGTATCCGGCGCCGGCGTGGTCGCCGTACCTGGTCGGGGGGCTGATTGGTGTGCTGGTGGTGCTCACCCTGACCTTCTCGCAGAAGCCCGTGGGGGCCTCGAGCGCCTATGCCAGTCTGGCGGGTCTCATCGGTCGGCTGGTTGCGCCGCGGCATACGGCATCGCTGCGTTTTTTTCAGGAGCACACGCCGGCCATCGGCTGGACGCTGCTGTTCGTCGTGGGGGCGATGGGGGGCGCGTTCGTGGCCGCCTGGACGGGGGGAGAGTTGACCGGCACGTATCTTCAGGACCTTTGGGTGGCGCGGTTTGGGGCGGAAAGCTACGCGTTGCGCACCGTCGCGGCTCTGGCCGGCGGGGCGCTGATGGCCTTCGGGGCCCGCATGGCCGGCGGCTGCACCAGCGGGCACGGGATCAGCGGCACGCTGCAACTTGCGGTGGGCTCATGGATTTCGGTCATCTGCTTTTTCATCGGTGGCGTGGCGGCGGCGATGCTGTTGTATCGCCTCTAGCGCGTATCGTTTGCAGGGGTAGCCTTGGGGTTCAAGTGGGGCATTGAAGAGAGGGGAACGGCCTGCGGAATGGACGCCAAGTGAAAGGAGCCGGACGCATGACCAGCGAGCACGCACATCCCGGGAGCATGCATTTGCGCCAGCGTGAGCACCCGGTTCCCGAATCAAAGGCGGCGCAGCAGGAGGCTGCGCCGCAGGCCACGGCGCGCGACTGGCCTTGGCTGGGCGCGGCGGCGAGCAAGCTGGCGCAGGCGGTGGTCTTCGGATTCGCCTTCGGGTTTCTGCTGCAAAAAGGGGGCGTGGCGAAGTTCGACATCCTCGTCGGCGTGCTGTTGCTGGAGAACTTCGTGGTGGTGAAGGTGATGGTCTCGGCCATCATCGTGGGCATGGTCGGCGTGCACCTTGGCGAACGCGCCGGCCGGCTCAAGTTTCAGATCAAGGACACCGTCTACGGAACCAACGTGATCGGCGGCCTGCTCTTCGGGCTGGGGTTTGGGCTGATCGCGTATTGCCCGGGGACCAATGCCGCGGCCGTCGGGCAAGGTAATTTCGACGCACTGACAGGAATCGTCGGCATGGTGGTCGGTTCGTACCTTTTCGCCCTGGTTGCCGACCCGGTGCGGGCCACCATCGGCGCCTGGGGAGCGCGAGGCGAGTTGACTTTGCCGGAGGTGTTTCGGCTGCGCCGTGGCGTGTTCGTGCTCATGGCGGTGGTGACGTTGGCGGGCGTGCTGCTGTTGCTCGAGTTGTTCGCCGGTCAGTAACCGTCGCTTGCGGACGCGTCGTGCGGAGATCCGGGCGTGTGGGAAAGCCTCCATCACATCATCGGCTCGGACGCCGACACCATCCTCTGGTGGCAGATGGTCTGCCGGGGGGTGGCGATTTTCTTCTACACGCTGGTGCTCGTGCGGGTGGGGGGCAAGCGGATCTTCGGCAAGCAGACGAGCTTTGACATCGTACTGGCGGTCATCCTCGGATCGATCATGAGCCGGGCTCTGACCGGCAACGCCAAGTTCATTCCCACGCTGGCGGCCGGAACCGCACTGGTCGCATTGCATTGGCTGCTGGGCAAACTCGCCCAGTTCAGCCCTCCGCTCGGGCATCTCATGAAAGGCCACGAAGTCCCGTTGATCCGGGACGGCAAAATCTGCGAACGGGAGCTGCGCCGCAGCAACATGACCGAGCACGACCTGAAGGAGGCCTTGCGGATCAACGGCGGCACGGGGAATACGGAAGAGGTGAAGGCGGCGTATCTCGAACGCAGCGGCGACGTCAGCGTGGTGTCGCGTTGAGCGGAAACGGTACGCGCCCAGAGGGAGAGCGGGAATGAACACCGGCGGAAGGTCCGCAGCGCCAGTTCGCAAAGACGTTGCGCATGAACGTGGCGCGGACACTGCACCCGCGGCCCCCGACCACGTGACGTATTTCTTCGACCCCGTCGTGGTCAAGATTCGCAACCGCAGCGAGGTCTGGACGCTGACCCCGCACGGCCAGACGCTGGGTGAGGGGATGGTGTTCGCCCGGCACGCGCTGATCGGCCAAGCGGCAATCGAGTTCGGGGCGGGCACCGGCGTACACGCGATCGCGGCCTTGAAGCTGGGCGCTCGCTCGATCGACGTCACCGACATCGTCCCGTCCGCCCTGGAGGCGTGCACGGAAAACGCCGCCCTCAACGACGTGCGCCTGGGACGCATGCGGTGCGCGGACTGGCTCGATTTCCCCGCCGACCAATCTTACGATACGGTGATCTGCAACCCGCCGTTCTGCAAGGCCGGGACGCCCGATCGGCGCTGGTTCATTCGCACGCTGATCGCGGAAAGCCCGCGGTTTCTATGGCCCGGGGGGCATCTGCTCTTCGTTCAGAGCAGCATGGCCGATTTCGCCGAGACCGAACGGGAACTCGCGGACGCCGGCTACCTCTTCACGCGACTGCACGAGCGGCGCTACCTGTTCCGGGCGTACTACTTTCAGGAACCGGGCTTTGTCGAGGAAAGCCGGCTGGTGGCGGGCGGGTTCGATGTGATCGACGGCGCCTGCATCGAAACATTGCGGGTGTATCTGTGCACCCGGCCGTGAGCCCCGGTGCGGGCGTCCGTTTGCTTGTTCGGTCCCGAAACCTGCCGCAAACAGCGGTCAGCCAGCGCCGTTGCCGTCGGCCACGGGCAAGCCGGCGCTGGTCCAGGCGGACCAACTGCCCGGCACGCTGCGCACCCGTTCGAAACCGTGCCGTTGCAGCAGACTGGCGGCAACATTTGCGCGGTAACCGCTGGCGCAGTAGGTGACGGTGGGCTTGCGGCGGTCCAAGCGGTCCAGCCGGTCGGGAAGCTCGGGCACGAAAATGTGCTGGGCGTCGGGGACGTGCCCGTCGGACCACTCGTCGTCGGAGCGCACGTCGATGAGCTGCACTTCGCGGGTCTGGCCGCGGAGCTCGTGGACCGGCATCTGTTCGAGCCGCTGGAGGGGCAGGCCGGCATTCTCCCAGGCGGTCATGCCCCCGGCCAGGTAGCCTGCGAAACGGGTGATGCCCACGCGGGCGAGCAGGGCGCGGGCCTCGTCCAGATCGCGGTCGCGTTCGAGCACGAGGAGCAGGTCTTTCTCCGGATCCACCATCCACCCGGCCCACACGCTGAGTTCGGGTTGGAGTCCGATGTTGAGGGCGCCGGCGATATGTCCGCCGCCGAAAGCGAGCATGTGGCGCGTGTCCAGCAGAAACGCGTCGTCGCGCCGGGCGGCCTCGTGGAACTGCCGGGGCGTCAGGGCGGGGATCGCCGGCCCGGCGCCGAGGAGGTCGGGGCCGCCGCTGTTGGTTTTCTTCAACCGCTTGTAATGGGTCGGTTCCGGCGGTGCGGCGGCGAGCATCTTCTCTTTGAACGCGTCGAAGGTGTCGCATTGCAGATAAGGATTGTGGGCCTTCTCGTAGCCGATCGAACTGTCCAGGCGATCGGCGATGTTGGGGCCGCACTGCGAGCCGTGGCCGTGGCAGGGGTATATCATCACACCGTCGGACAGGTTGAGAAAGTAGTGCTGCACGGTGTCAAACAGCCGGCGCACGAGTTCGTCGGTCTCGTCCTCGCCGAGCAGGTCGGGCCGCCCCACCGAACCCACGAACAGCGAATCGCCGGTGAGCACGCCCCACGGCGCGTCGGGCGCGGCTTCGTTGGCCAGCTCGTACGCCAAATGCTCGGGCGTGTGCCCGGGGGTGAAACGGGCGGTCAGGCGCAACGTGCCGAAGGTGAACACGTCGCCATTGCGGACGCCGACGTGATCGAAGCCGTAGGTGGCGCCGCCCTCGGCGCTGACGTGAATGCGGGCGTTGCCGAGCCGATGGGCCAGCTCGCGCGCGCCGCTCATGAAATCCGCGTGAATGTGCGTCTCGAAAACGTGGGTGATGGTCATGCCGAGCTCGCGGGCGATCTCCAGGTAGACGCCGCAATCCGGGCGGGGATCCACGACCGCCGCGACGCCCGCGCTGCTGTCGCCCACGAAGTATGAAAGCTGGGAAACGCCGGGCGTAAGGACGCGTCTGAATTCCATGGTCATGGGACAGCTCCTTGCAATGGTCAGCGAAGTACGTTCGGGCCATCCACGTTGTCCGGTCAGGACGACTCGCGGCTCACGAACTTGTTGAAGCGGCTGACGCCGCCGTCGTCGGTGCGATCCTGATAGAGAAAGGCAAGATCGGCCTGCTCGAACTTCTCGAAGAAGTCCTTCCAGCTCAGGTGTTCGAACGCCTCGTCCTCGCCGTAGCCGGGGAAATCCACGCGCAGCACGCCGGCCGACTCGCTGCGTTTTTCCGTCCCGGCGACGGAGGCGGGCTTGCCGCCGCGCTCTTCGATCCAGGTGCGGATGGTGTCGTGATTGGTGGTCACGTGAGACGCCTGGCTCGCAGACATGCGTTACCTCCCTTCGACGTTTCTTGCGTCCGGCGCGCCGCAGGCGCATCACCGCCCCAGCGCGCTTTGCCGGCGCTGATCAGGCAGCGCGACATCCCTAAGGCTAAGAATCACGGAAAGGTCTGAACGACGGATGACGCGGCGCTGAAAAAGAAGACAAGCACCCGAGGCGCCCGCGCCGGGTGGGGGCTACGGCGGCGTCGGCCCAGGCCGGCCGATCCAGCGCGGCGTGCGGGCCCGGTATTCCGTGTACTCCCCGCCGAACTGCTCGGCGAGAATCCCTTCCTCCCGGCGCAGCCAGATGGCCGAGGCGATCCAGGCGACGACCGCGAGCACCAGTGCCGCGCCGGAGTCGCCCAGCAGGCCGGCGCCGAGCAAGGCGATCATGATGCCCAGGGTCTGGGGATTCCGCGAGTAGCGATAAATGCCGGTGGTAATCAGGCGGCTCATGTCCATGCCCCACGCCCGCCGAAAGGAGCGGAACTGCACGCGGGCGATGGTGTGCAGGGAGACACCCAGGAGGATGGCGGCGATGCCGACGCTCATGGACACCGTCCGCGGGACAGGCAACGGCCAAACGCCTTGCCACGCGGCGATGAGCGTGATGGACCAGTTGCCGCCGTAGGCGATGACGGCCGCGACGACGGTGATGGTGCTGAGATGTCCGGTGCGGGCGGTATCGCGCGGCGCGCGGCGGTACACGATCGATCCCGCGATAAACAACAGCGCGACCCCCAGCAGCACGTGCAGCATATCCCGCCCCTTCGCATTGGTTGGTCCGTTGGCTCGAACCGCCACCGTACCCGCGGAAAGGACCGCCGACAAGGGAAACTGCCCCCGGTTAGCGGTGGCGCGACGGCGGCCCGCCGTACATCTCCGCACGACGATGGGTGGAGCGATGCCCGCCGGCTGTCAGGCAGGCTTCCGCACTCGGCGTCCGGAAGGTGCATGTCCGGCGGGTTATTTCGCGACGCCGATCACGCCGCCGGCAACGCGGCTGCCGGCATCTCCGGTCGGCTGGGTGAACTGATCTTCCATAGCATGCACGATCAGAGCCCGCCCGATGATGGAATGCGGGCCGTTGAGGCGGATGACGTCGTCGGTGATGTCCACCTCGGCGACGCCGTCTTCGTTGGCGGTGATGTTGCCCAAGTCGCCCACGTGGCGTTCGTCCGCGTCGCGTCGGCCGTGAGGTTGGTCGGTGGGGTTGAAGTGGCCGCCGGCCGACTTGCCGGTTTCGCGGTTGGTCAGGTCGCCGAACTGGTGGACGTGGAAGCCGTGCTTGCCCGGGTCGAGACCGGTGATCTTGCCGGTGACGTGGATGCGGTCGCCATCGCGGGCGAACTCGATCGTGCCGGAGACGCCGGATTCGCCGATCGGGGACAGAGCGCAGACCGCGTGCTCGACCTGCATTTTGCCCGCCGCGGCGTCCCGCCCGGCAGCGGTCCGAGCCTCCGCGTTGCCGTCGCCGTTCGGCGCCGCCGCGCCCGCTTCGCCGCGGTCACATCCTGTGAAAGCCAAGAGTCCGCCCACCACGAAGCACAGGGTCAATCGTATCATCGTCATACTCCTTGGGTCAGAGGTTGCGTTGGGAGGATCCAACATTGATTCAACAGCGCCGACGGGCAGCATCAATCAGACGCCGCGGGACGCCGCCGTCAAGCGACGCCCGCGGTTTCCAGAGCCTGGCGCAGCCGCTGCTCGTCCTCGTGGGACAGCGAGGTTTGCAGCACATAGCCGTTGAAACGTTCGAGTTCGGGGAGCAGCTTGTCGAGCGTAGCCTTGCGGACCAGCACGAAGAGCACCGACGACCCGGGGCGCACGCGTTGGGCCAGGTTCTTCATGAACTGGTCGTCGACGCCAACGTCGGTGATCGCGCCGGTCACCGCCCCGGCGGCCGCTCCGACCGCGAGCCCGAACAGCGGATGCAAGAAGAGCAGCCCGATCAGCGTGCCCCAGAATCCGCCGCTCACGGCGCCGGAGGCGGTAAGGCTGTAGAGTTGGCGCAGCTTGACGGCGCCGTCGGGCTTGCGCACCGCGACGACCGCGTCTTCCAGGTCGACCAGGTATTCCTTCTGCATGCGCAGCAGGTCGCTGCGGACCTCTTCGGCCCGGTGCTCGTCCTCAAATGCGATGGCGACAAGATCGCTCATGGTTGTATCTCCTTTTTGTTCGCCGATTGATATTGGACCACGATCCCACGTGCGTGGATCCACTCAGCGGCGCTCGCCCGCAACGCTCTCCGGCACGGAGAGATTGTGCCGCCCATACCAGCCTTCGGGATCCTGCTGGAGGCGCTCGATCATCTTGGGGATCACCGACAACACCCGGTGCTGCGGGACCCAGTGGAGCAGCTCGCGAGCCCGTTCGATGTTCAGCTCGTAATGGTCGTCGGCGAGATCGATCATCCACGGCTTGATGAAGGGATCCTCCACGCCGGGGGCCTTGTCCTGCACCCATGCGCCGCTCTTGGCGACGGTCTTGGGAATCTGCCGTGTGGTCCAGTCGGATTCACCGTGCAGGTAGCGGGCGATGGCCTGCTGCACATCGCCGTAGCCGGGCGTCTCCGGTTCGCCGATCAGGATCGGCGTGACGTCCTTCGGGAGTTCGCCCCGACGGGTGACGGTAAGCCAGAAGGCCTCGACGAGATCCTCGATGTGGACGAATGCCTGGCCGTGCGCCAGGTCGCCGGGATACACCGAGGAGGTCAGCGTCCGCTCGTGGATGCGCTGGATCTGGTTGGACAGGGGCAGTGAATCGCAGGCGTCACTGTAGACGCCGGCGATGCGCAGCAGCACCGTCGGAAGGTCGCCGTGCTCGGCGTGGATGATCTTTTCCGTGTCCACCTTTGACTGCGGATAGTCCCACTTCGCCTGCAACGGCTGGTCTTCATTGAAAGGTTGCCCCTTGCGGGTGGGCGCATGCACCAGCATCGTGCTGGAAAAAACGAACTGCTCCGCGTTGATCTCTTTGGCGGAGTGCAGGACCCGTTCGGTGCCGCGAACGGTGATCTTCTCGTACATGTCGCTGGGCTCGCCGGCAAAGTCGTAATACGCGGCGAGCTGAATCACGGAGGCGATCGGGCCGTCGTGCTCCTGCCGCACCTTGTTCAGGGTCTGGCGCACGTTATCGTCCGAGGTCACGTCGATCTTCATGAACGTCGCATTCTGCGGCAGCGCGTCCTCGGGCTCCTTGATGTCCAGAGCGAAGACCCGAAAGGCCTCGGCGAAACGCCGGACCAGGTGCGTGCCGATCATCCCCGTGCTGCCGACCACCAAGACGGCGGGTTGCGCATTCTGTTCAGTCATTGGGGACCTCCTGCGTAAAACAATGGTCGTTGTCGCGCGCCGGGGTCGACCGGTGCGCGTCGCACAATTACTCTCGCGAGCACGTCTGAACCCACGCTGAACGCACGCTGAATAACGCGACAAACGCAGTACCGGGATAAACAGAATTTCAGTTGATTCTCACCATTCGCTCAGGCCCGACGGTTAACCCTCGCGTATCCTGAACCGGGGAGTGTCCGAACGGCGGACGTTGCGCGGTACCGAACTGTCGACTGTCCGTCGGACTCGAGCGACCGGGCGCCCGTGGACTGAACTGGAGTGTGTCGTCATGGATCGCAGCGCCAAAGAACAACCTTTCACGGTATCTGCCCATCCGGTTGCATCCGACCCGCGGCGCGATGTCCCGCTGTCAGTCGCGGTGGCGGCCGACCATGGCGGATTCGCCCTCAAGAACGAACTCATGCAGCGGCTTCAGCAAGTCGGCCATGAGGTTCGTGATTTCGGCGCCACCGCCCTGTCGCCGGAGGACGACTATCCCGACTTCATCATTCCGATGGCCTGTGCCGTAGCTTCCGGGACGCCGTCGCGCGGCGTGGCGATTTGCGGGAGCGGGGTCGGCGCGTGCATCGCCGCCAACAAGGTACCCCGGGTGCGCGCCGGACTGTGCACCGATGTGGAAACCATTCGCCAGGGCGTCGAGCGCGACAGCATGAACGTGCTTTGCATCGGCGGGCGCACCACCGACGTGGACGTGGCCTGGCGCCTGGTGCAGGCCTTCCTGAATGCGCGGTTCAGCGACGAGGAGCGTTACCGCCGGCGCCTGGAGACGACGGCCGAACTCGAACGCCGAAGCTGATCATCTTCATTCCATCCTGTATGGCGCAGGTATGGCGGTGCTGGCTGTGTGGTAGCCGGGCTGCGTAGCGACGGCCCATGGTCCGCTGGTCCGCCTCAATCCTGAACGCCGCGATCGCGCCATTCCGATTCGACCAGCCAGGTCTGGATGGCCAGTTCCTGCTTGCGGATGCGAATGACGAGGCCGAGCCCCTTGTCGCGCACGGCCTCGATGCGTTCGGTCTCGACGGCCTCATCGGGTTCCGCGGTGGGCGCTTCCACGACGAGCTGGCCGGCTTCGGTGAGAAAGTCATCGAGTTCCTTGCGGATCGTCTCGTCTTCCGTGCGGATTTGCTCCACCCGACGCACGAGGGCGTGATCGTCCTCGGTGATCTGGCTGAATTGCTCGGCGTGGCGCTGTTGGATCTGCTCGCGGAGCAGTGCGGCGCACGCCTCCCCCGCTCGTCGAACCTCGCCTGCCCAAGCCTCGAGCTCGCCAGGAATTACCGGTCTTTCGAGGGTCGTTTCCAGTTGGGCGAGTGCCTCGGTCAATGGCGTGTCGCGCTGCGTGGTCATGGGACGAAAACATCCTTTCCATTGTGCGTTGCGCCACAGTTGCGGACGACCGCCCCGCACGCAGCGCAGCGTATAGGCGTCTGAAAGAGCTTAGGTCGATCACACGGGAACGTCATCCGTGACCGATGGACGTCCGTCATCGATGAACCCATTCAAGCTGGAGCATTCGCGGATCAGTGCGCCTCGGCGAGTGATTACAGCGAGTTAATCTGGGTGTTACGTGGGCTTTAGCCCCGCATCGTACCTTGGCCAAGAGACGACAAACGGCACGAAAGGAGATAACCATGTTGGCAGTGACTGATGCGGCGGTAGAAAGACTTGAGGAAATGAGCGCCCAGGCGCCCGAGGGCGTGCTGCCCCGGGTACAGCAGTCGGGCGACAAGCTCATGCTGGCCTGGGACCGAGCGAAGCCACGTGATCAACAGGTGTCCCATTCCGGATCGGTCGTGCTGGTGTATGACGAAAGCCTCGATCAGCATCTGGCCGACAAGACGCTTGACGTGGTGGAAACCGACCAGGGGGCGGCACTCGCCATCACCTGACGCGCTCGGGCTATTCGCGACACTTGGGGGCGAAGCGAGCGGTTTTTTTGCGGCGGGAGGTTTGCGTTATCACGCGGGCTCCCGCCGTTGTTTTGCGCGCGACGCCCTGGCGTCACCAGTCGGGCTGGTTCACGAGGGAATGGGAATGTGCGGATGGATGGTTTCATAACCAACCGCCCGTGGAAACATGTCACCGAAGAACCGCACACGGTTTGGACAAATCGACTTTGATCTCGACTGTGTTCTCCCGAACGGTTAGGATCATGCCTGGTCGGGCAGTTCACCTCACCATGTAAACTTTCTCAGCGCCGCACCGGGCGGGCCGGAGTAAACAAGATGAGTACGCAGCGACTTGCGGGCGCGTTCGCGCGCCTGAGTTTCTTGGGATACGGATCTGCGCACCCTGCGGCCGGAACGATAGGTCCGGTTGCTGCCAACGCAACGGGAAACGCCGGACGTGGATCCACGCGCCGATGGGCGGGTGCGCTGTTGGTCGGGTTGGCGCTTTCATGGATCGCAGCGCAGCCTCCCGGTGCGCACGCCGGCCCGCTTGTCACGTCGTGGATCGCGGGCGGACACGCCGATCCGGCCAGCACGGTCCGGGTGTTCGGCCCCGACCTCGTCTTTACCGCGAACCGCAGCTTCGAAGCGCACGTCTGGAGTCTGGCTGATCAACGCGTACGCTATTCCCCCATGTCACCATTCGGCGTCGCAAGCGTGACGCCAACCGGCGTGGCATGCTCCCCGGACGGCAAACTGCTGGCCGTGGGCGATGGCTATAACGTACTGATCCTGCGCGCCTGCGACGGGCACTTGGTGGCCATCCTCGACGAGCACTTCAGTCTGATCTCGGGTATGGACTTCTCACCTGACGGTGAGTGGTTGGTGACCACGGGCAGCCACGACGGCCAGGTCATTCTCTGGCGCGTCGCGGACTGGAGCATCGAACGCATTCAAACGCCGGTGTACGTTGAGAGCCTCCTGTTCAGCAAGGACAATACGACGTTCTACGGCGCCGGCTATGGTATCCGCGCCTGGCGCACCACGGACGGGGCTCTGTTGCGGACCATGGAAACCCCCGAGCGCGTCTGGCGCATCGCACTGGCCCCGGATGGCCAAACACTGCTCGCCGCGTGTGCCGACGGAACGATTCGACGCTTTGACCCGGCGACCGGCGCGGCGCTGGAAATCTACGCGGAGCACGGGGACGAGGTACTCGACGTACGCTTTGCGCCCGACGGCCAGTTCTTTGTCTCGGCCAGCATCGATCACACCGCCAAGATCTGGCAGTTGGGCAATACCACCGCCGTGCACACCCTGACCGGCATGCCCGGCGAAGTACTCTCGGCCGACTTCACCCCGGACGGCGCGCAGGTCATTGCCGGGGGCGGGGACTACCACGATGCTTCTTTGCGCACCTGGGACGCAGCCACCGGGGCATCGACGGGCGAGTGGCCCTGCTTGCCGGCGGAAGTCTCCGCCTTGACCATTTCGGCTGCGGGAAACGTCGTGGTGCTGGGAGATCGATTGGCCAATATCCACGTCCTCAGCGCTGGCGATGGTGCGATGTTGCATACGTTCGCTGATGCGTATGCCGTGCCGGACAGCGGAATCGCGGCCCACGTCCACGATCTTGACGTTTCCCCAGACGGCAAGGTGCTGGTTTCCTGCGGGACCGGCGCGATCGCCAAGCTGTGGTCGCTGGAGACCTTCGCGCCCATCGGCGCCTTGCCGGAAGAAGCGATGGAGGCGCAGTTCCTGAGCGACGGCGCCACCCTGGTGACGCTCGGCCAGCGGGCGATCCACTTCTGGCGTACCTCCGACTGGATGTTGACCAACACCCTCACGGCCGGGGCAGACAACCCTGACTTCATCAAGCTGGCCGCCTCGGCCGATGGAAGCGTCATTGCGGCCGGCCGGGCCGACGGCGACGTCACCATTCACCGCGGATCGGACGGCATGCTGCTCCTAACGGTGTCCACCGAATCCTGGACCGTGCGGAAACTCGCCCTCGCGCCCGCCGGCGACACCGTTGCGGCAGTCGGCGCCACCGACACGCTGCGGCTGTGGCGCGTCTCCGACGGTGCGCTGCTTGCCGGTCCGTTTGACTACAGCTTCTTCCTCGGAGGGCTGGTGTTCGCGCCCGACGGCCGCACCATCATGTCCGGCGTGGATGCCGGCCTCGTACGGGTGCGCCGCGTGCAAGACGGGGCCATCCTGCGCGATTACGTGCACCCGGTCGGCGGCCGCGCCGACTTTCTCGCTCTGTCCGAAGATGGCCAGCAACTCGCGTTTGCCCGCGCCGGCCTCGACGTCGGCGTGGTCAACCTGCCCCCCGTCTGCGGCGGCGACATCGACGCCGACGGTGACGTTGACGCCGACGATTTCGCCCTGTTTCACGGCTGCGTAGCCGGACCGGGCGAGACGAACGCGCCCGCCGGGTGCCCCGGCGACCGGTTCGAGCGGGCCGATCTCTCCGGCGACGGCGACGTCGACCTCGACGATTTCTCCGCCCTCGCGGCCATCCTGGAGCATTGATCCGCCGGCCCCAAGCCGGGCATCCCCGCCTTGGCCGGATTTCTGCGTCGTCCAACCACGGCTCGCGTTCGTCACCTTAACGGTGATTGAGGCGTTGCGCCCGTGTCCAGGGCGTGGTGCCGGCAGCGCCATCGTACAGGTCGATGGCAGCACAAACTCAACGCAACCAAGTGACGATCGGATGGCTGTGGTTCGACAACACCCAAACCGTGCGGCAGGGCGCTCCGCATTCACCCTGGTCGAATTGCTCGTGGTGATCGCGATCGTGGGTCTGCTCATCGCGATCCTGGTGCCGACGCTTTCGCGCGCCCGCAAACAGGTCCAGGGGGTGGTCTGCCGCTCCAGCATGAAGCAACTCATGAACGGCATGTTCTACTACATTGCCGATCATGGCGTCTTCCCCGCCACGCACAGCGTGTACTACTTCCAGAATCTCTTCACGGCGGAATGGCCGCGCATCTCCGGAGTCACCTGGGACGGCGCCCGCGACAATCTGCACGGCCTCAACTTCACCGACGCCTACACCGAGCCGCACCACCTCGACCCGGAGTTCATCCGCGACGTGCCCGGCCGCGGCACGCTCTTCCCCTACCTCAACGACGAGGGCGTGTATGTCTGCCCGTCCGACCGACCCGGCGCCCAAAACGACTCACCGCTGGGCGGTGGGGGCAATGGTCGCCTGAGCTACTCATTGAACGCTTACGTCGGCTTCAAAGCGCCGGATCAATTGCAGAGTTTCACCTACGCGGCCGACGCGCTGGACAATCCCCTGCCCGGCGGCGGCACGCGCTCCTTTTACGCCGGCCAGCAGGTCAACTATTCGGCCGCCGACTTCATGACCATGTTTGAAGAGCATCCTGCGTTTCACCTCAACGCCGCGTTCCCGGAAGGCAACTTCAACGGGATCGACCGCATCGCCGTGCGCCACGGGTTCCAGGCGGCCGCGGGCGACGACGGCGCCAAAGGCCGCGCGAGCATCGCCTACCTGGACGGCCACGTGGCCAGCCCCTTCTACCCGGCGCTCACCGAGGGGCGCGAGCTCTTCGCCGAGGTCGGCCAGCCTTTCTACTGGCGGCAAAGCGGTCCGCCCGACCGCGTCAACATGTCCGTCTTCATCAAGCGTCTGAGCGGTCCCTGTCCCTGGTGAGTGGCGCAATACAAAAGCAGGCGTGCCCGTATCTGAGCGCCGCCTGCTTGGGATTGCTGATCATTGTGGCCGGCGAGGATTCAGTCCTTGGCGCGGTCGAGATACTCGCCCGTACGGGTGTCCACGCGGATGCGCTGGCCCGGCTCGATGAAGCCGGGAACGCGAACGCGCGTGCCGGTCTCCAGGGTGGCGTCCTTGAGCTGGGCGGAGGCGGTGGCGCCCTTGACCACCGGCGGAGTGTCAGTGATGGTGAGGGTCATCACGTTGGGCAGTTCAAACGAGATGATCTGGCCGTCGAGCAACTGGCAGGCGACCTTGGTATTGGGAATGAGGTAGGCCGTGGCGCCGCCGACGACATCGCTGGTCACCGTGATCTGGTCGAAAGTCTCGGTATCCATGATGACGAAGCCGGTGGCGTCCTCATAGAGAAACTCGTAATCCTTGGACTCCACGAAGGGGACCTCGACGGTATCATCGACGCGGAACCGGACATCGGTCATGGTGCCCTGTTTGAAGTTTTTGAGCTTGGTCTGCATGTAGCTGCGCTTATTGCCCTTGGCTACGTGCTGGGCCTCATGTACGACATACAGGTCGCCCTCGTAAATGATCGTCTTGCCCTTGCGGAGATCGACGGCCTTCATCATCTTCGCTAATCCCGGTGGTTGAAAGAGGTTAGGACTGATGCCCCGGATGTGGGCCGGCAACCCCACCGGTCGCGACGGGCCCCTTCGCCCGTCCCCCGACATCCACGCCGGCGCCCATGCTCCAGCGCGAATCATCAGTGTCCCAGACCCGTCGAAATCGGTCAAGAGCCCCGATGCACGCACCAACCAAACCGGCCAGCGTCGCGGGGGACGCCGCGTTGCTTTAGAATCAGACCATGGCACGCAAAAGGAAACCGGCGGTGCAGAAGTACCACGATCGCGTGGCCCGGCGCTACGACGCCAGCTACGAGGACGCCTTCTGGCAACTCCACGACACCCTTACCTGGAACTACCTCAAGCCCCATCTCCCGGTCGATCTGGCGTCCCCCGTCCTGGACCTGGGCTGTGGCACCGGAAAGTGGGGCTTGAAACTCCTCCAGAGCGGCTATCGCGTCACCTTCGTCGACATCTCCGGCGCCATGGTCGAGCGGGCCCGCGCCAAGGTCGCAGACGTTGGCAAGTCCGACCGGGCGGCGTTCCTCCAGGCGAACCTCTGTGACCTCGACGCACTCGACCGCGATGCCTTTGGCCTGGCTGTCGCCTTCGGCGATCCCATCGGCTGCACCCACGCACCCGCCAAGGCCCTCAAAGAGATCCGCAAGCGCCTCTGCCCCGGCGGAACCCTGGTCGCCACCTTCGACAACAAGCTCGCCGCCCTCGACTACTACCTCGAAGGCGGATCGGCCGACCGCATGCGTGCCTTCCTCAAAACCGGCCGTACCCATTGGCTCACCAAGGACGAAGACGAACAGTTCGAGATCCACACCTACACGCCGCAGGAGGCGGTGCGGCTGGTCGAGACGGCTGGTTTCGAACTCGTGGACCTGCGGGGCAAAACCGTGTTGAACCTACGGCATCACCGGCCTTTGCTGGCGGAGTCGGCCGACCGGCGGGCGTGGCTCAAGCTGGAGGAGGGTCTGAGCAAGGACGCCGACGCCATCGGACGGGCCGGCCACATCCAGATCGCCGCCCGGCGCCGCAGCGACTGAACCCCGCGCGGCGGTTTCCCCTCGTTTCAACACTGGCAGCGCGGTCGCCCGGGCTGCCCATCGCCGGCGGCGCGCCGGTCGGGTCGAGCGATCGGCCCGGTTCATTCGTCGGGGCTTTGCCCCCGCAGGTTGCGCCGACAAGTTCCGACAGATTCGCGTACAAGGGCGGAATCGCCGATCTGTATAACAGATGTGCGCGGCATCGGGTTCATCGGGTCTTGGGGCAAATCGTGGCGTTGCGGGCCGCGCTCGGCGAGTTGCGTTTTTCAGAAGACGCGCGCCGACGGTACCCTGCTCGGCGGGGCCGCGATCTGCCGATCTTGTCTTTGCCAAGGAGCGTAGCCATGCGAGCTTACCTCACCATCATCTGCGCAGTGTGCGGGTTGGCGATCGGAACCGTGCGGGCGGACGACGCGCCGCCGTCGGCGGCCGACGCCCAACCGGCTGAGTTGTCCGACACCGTCAAGATGAACATCGCCGAGATGGTCATCCAGATGGCCGGCGCCGCGGACGCGGAGAGCGGCAAATCCGACTCGGCCTATCCCGACTTCAAAGAAGTCACCAAGGATATGGTGGCCAGCGAAGGCATGTTCACCCTCTGGGCCTACCCCCCGGGGGCGGTCGACAAGGATACGGAGAAACTCCTTTGCCAGGTGCCCGCCGCCATGCTCGGCCAGAAGTTCATGCTCTCCACCAGCATCTCCGGCGGCGGCTTCTTCACCGGCTTTCCCCTCGACGAACGGGTCGTCCAATGGGAAATCCATGATCGCCAGCTCGTGCTCGTCGAGCCCGAGACGCGCTACGTCGTCAACCAGGCCAAGGAGGTCGCCGACGTCGTGCGGCGCACCTACCCGGAGCGGATCCGCACGGCCGTTCCCATCGTGACCAAGGCGCCGGGCGGCGACCCGGTCATCGACCTCGGTGCATTGCTCAAGAGCAGCTTCGCCGACGTGGGGTGGATGTCCATGTTCGGCATGGGCGGGATCAATTCGTCGCTGAGCGAGTGGACCAAGAAAAAAACCTTCCCCGGCAACGTCGAGATCGGCGTGGCCCTGGCGATCAGCAGTTACGCCCCGCCCGGCTCGTACGAAAAACAGATGGTTCACTACAGCTTCTGGAAGCTGCCGGAGACCGGATACCGGCCCCGCAAGGCGGACGACCGCGTGGGCTACTTCCTCACCACCAACCAGGACTGGTCCAAACCCACCGACGCCCGCGACCTCTTCAATCGCTACGTGAACCGCTGGCAGTTGGAAAAACGCGATCCGTCGCTCGAGCTGTGCGAGCCCAAGCAGCCCATCGTGTTCTACATCGAGAAGACGGTGCCGGTGCGTTTCCGGCGGGCGGTGCGCGACGGCATCCTCGAGTGGAACAAGGCGTTTCGCCAGGTCGGCTTTCTCAACGCCGTCGAGGTGCGCCAGCAGACCGACGACAACGAGTGGAAGGACCTCGATCCGGAGGACATGCGCTACAGCTTCTTCCGCTGGATCGTGACCGGGGCGGGCTTCGCCATGGGGCCGTCGCGGGCGAACCCCTTCACCGGGCAAATCTACGACGCCGACATCATCTTCGACGACTCCATGGTCCGCTTCTTTGAGCAGGAGGCGAACCAGATGCTGCCAGACGTCGCCATGAGCCGCAAGGCCGAAGACCCCGCCCTGGCCGCCTTCTTCGAGGCCCACCCTGAGTGGAAGCGCCCGGCCGCCCAGTGGCGCCAGGCCCCCGCCGACCCCCAGCAGGAGCGCGAACGGCAGATGCAGACCGCCCTCCGCGCCCGCCTGCACGAACGCGGGTGCAATCACAGCGGCGGTTGCGATTACCTGCACGGCATGAAACACCAGATGGCGGTCAGCAAGGCGGTGATGGCCGGCCAGCCCGAAGAGGTCATCGACCGCTTTCTCTACGAGGTGATCAGGGAAGTGGTCATGCACGAGGTGGGGCACACCCTGGGCCTACGGCACAACTTCAAGGCCAGCTCCGTTTACAGCGTTGAGGAAATCCAGAAGCGCCGCGCCGGCGGCGAGGCTACCTGCGGATCGGTGATGGACTACAACCCGGTTCTGTTCTTCGCCCAGAACGCCACCGGCGGCAACTTCATCACCCCCACCATCGGGCCCTACGACTACTGGGCCATCGAGTACGGCTATCGTCCCTTCGACGCCACCTACAAGAGCCACCAGCAAGGCCAGCAGTCCACGGAAGAGCCGCAGGAAAAGCCCGCCGAGACCAACGTCGTCCCTGAGGAGAAGGTCGCTGAGCAACCTGCCGGAAAACCGGCGTTCGACCTGAGCCAGATCCCGGCCGACGTGCTCGCCCAGATGCCCGACGAGGTCAAGGCCATGCTGACGAGCGGATCGGCCGCGATCGCCACCGGCGGCGAACCGGCGAAGAAAACCGCCCCCGCACCGGCCGCGCCCATCGCCGGCGAGGACGCCATGCTCGCCGACATCGCCAGCCGCTCAACCGAGCCGCAACTGGCCTACGCGACCGATGAAGACAGCACCTTCCTCAGCCCGGATCCGACGGTCAACCGCTTCGACATGGGCGGCGACCCCATCGAATGGGCCGAGGCGCGCATGGCCGTCGTCGACCAGCGGATGAACCACATCCTCGACTGGGCGGTCAAGGACGGCGAAAGCTGGTACCACCTGCGCAGCGCCTACCAGACCCTCATGTTCGAAAAACTCCAACTGCTCGACTACGTGGGACGCTACATCGGCGGCCAATACTTCGACCGCGCCCACCGTGGCCAGCAGGACAAGCCGCCGTTCGTGCTGGTCGAGCCCGCCCGCCAGCGCCGCGCCCTGGCGTTCATCGCGGATAACCTGTTTCAGGATGATTTCTTCTCCACCTCGCCCGAATTGCTCAATCACCTCGCCCCGTCGCGCTGGTCGCACACCGGTTCGAGCGTCAGCTACGCGTTGGATTACCCCATCCGCAACCTGATCGGGCTCATGCAGTGGTGGAACCTCCTCGACCGGGTGCATCCGGCGACGCTGCGGCGGATCCACGACGCCGAACTCAAGACCGACGCGGCCGACAGGTTCACCCTCGCGGAGTACATCCGCGCGCTCAAACAAGGGTGCTGGGCCGAAGCGGTTGACGGTCAGCGCCTGTCGGCCGGTAGCTGGAGCGACGCGCAGCCGTTCGTCTCGGACATTCGCCGCTCCCTCCAGCGCGAATACCTCACGCTGATGGAACAGCTCGTACGTTACGCGCCGGGGATGTTGAATTCGCCCGACATCCACGCCCTGCTGCGGGCCTCGCTGCGGGAGTTGGCGGACGAGATCGCGAAGGTCAAGGACGCCGAGGAACTCGATTTCGCCTCCCGCGCCCACTTCGACGCCTGCCACGCCCGGATCGAGCGCGTGCTGTCGCCGGAACTTCCGGAGTACGACTATTGATGAGCCAGATGTGCTCTCGGAGCAATGACTTCTACGGGCCTCCGGCGTTCTGCCAAACGCCGGAGGCCCGCGTCACGCCGGGGGCTTGCCTTTCGCCCCGGACGCAGCGCCGCAGGGCCGGCTCATCGGCGGTATAATGGCGGAGATGAACGACCTGGCCCTGCAAGCCTTGCGCATCGAGACCGACTTCCTCGCCGGCGTCGAGGCCAATTTCCGTGGGGGTCTGTCCGACGGCGCCATCCGCGGCGGGCGCCTCGTGCACAGCGACCAGGCCGCCGCCCTCCGGGATGCGCTGGCCGACCGGGGCAGCCCCGCACCCGCCGACGCCAGGCCGTTTCCGTGCAACCGGCGCATCGAGGTACATCCCCGCCGGCGCTGGTGGCCGGGCAGCGCGCCCGCCGAAGTGACGATCGCGACCGTGCTGAGTCCGATCGGGCGTCTGGTCGACTCTGCCGACGGCGTCATTCCGCCCACCGACCTGGGAATGCTGGTCGACCACGTCCAGGCTGTCGCGCCCGAGCCGGAGTGGTCTTACGTTGTCGGAGTATGCAGTCCCGGCGGCTTCACGCCCGAAGTGCTTCGTTCGCAGCTTGAGTTTGCCCACGTCAAGTTGGTCCTGATCGAACCCCGGCAGGACGGCGCGTGGCGGGTGACCGCGCTCAATGAAGGCATTCCAGCGGACGTCCTGGCCCTCTTCGATCCAACGACCACCACGTTGCGATTGGAGCAGTTGCGCCGCGAGATTGACCGGCGGCGGGCAGACTTGTCGGGGTCCGGGCTGCACGCCGGCGAACTGGCCGCCCGGTTCGACCTGCTACGCGACGTCGTGGCCGCCGCGTTCCGCCAGGCCGCCCTAGCCGACCCCGAGTTGCACGTATCTGAGCAAGAGGGCGAGTCTCTGCTGTATCGCGGAGCGGCGACCAGCCCGTCAAGCGTGTCGGCCGGCATTTTCGAGCGCGTGCGGGCCCTTTTCGACGCGGCGGCCGGGGAGGCCGAAAAGATCCGCGTCCTCGCCGAACGCCGCGCCGCCCTCAGCGCCCAGCGCGACCGCATCTACGACGACATCGTCCGGCTGGAGCAGGAGGACGCCCGGATGATGGCGGAAGGACGCCGGGCAACGTCGCCAGCGCGCCGGCGGCAGCTTGCCGGACGCATCGCCCAGTTGCGCCGCGACGCCGCCCGCCAGGCCGGTCTGGCGGATCTGATCGGCGCCCAGATCAACATCCTCGCGGCCGACATCCACAACCTTACGCTACTCCAGCAGGGGCGGTTGGTGGAAATTCCATCGACCGAGACGCTGACCCGCAACGCGTCCCGCGCCGAGGAGATGCTGGAAAACATTCAGGCGACCGCGGACCTCGCCGCGGCGACGGAGGCGCCGGCCGACGATCACGTCGCCGAAACGGAACTGACGGGCATCCTGGAAGAATTCGACGGCGCCCAGAAAACGCCCGCGAATGCAGACGCCCCCGGCCGCCAGTCCGAGAGGGCCGAGCGACCGGAGGCGCCGGGGGAAGCATCCGAAGCGCCGTCGCGCCGGCTCACCGAGCCGGAAGCGTGACGGCGGTCACGGTGTGATCAAGCTTTACCGTCCGGGTCCGGCTTAGCGTCATCATCGGCGTCCGTTTCCTCCAGGTCCTCGATCTTGAATTCCGAGATCCGCTTGCCGTTGCCCGACGAGGCGACCTGCTCCTGAGCTTCCTTGGCCAGTTTTTCCTCGACGATCTTGCGCACGGTATCCTCGATCATCTCCGGCGCGATGCGTTTGCCCGTGGCTCGCTCGACCAGCTCGGCCAGGGCGGCGCCGGTGCCGGTCAGCGCCCGGCCGGCGATCTCAGCCACGTCCTTGGGCAGGCCCTTGCGCAGGCCGTTGACCGCCTGGCCCCAGCCCGCGGCCGACATGAACCGCGAGGTCATGGACGACAGGGTGGTCGGATCGCCGAAGATCTGCATGTCGGCCCCGGCCATCATCTGTCCGATCGCGGCCGCAAAGGCCTTCTGCACGTCGGCGCCGGCCTGGATCTCCAGCTTTTGCACCTCGAATTTGAGGGCGGCCTCGCTGAATTCCTGCTTGTTTTGCAGGGCCTTGCGTTCGACTTCGACGCGGGCCCCTTCCACGTCCACACGCTCGCGATCGACACTCACGGGGACCATCTGCTCGGCCTCGGCGCCCTCGGCTCGCTTCTTGGCCGATTCGGATTCGGCCGCCGCCAGGATGAGCTTGGCCTCCTTCTGCATTTTGGCCGCCTCGAATTCGCCGTCGGCGAGCTTGGCCAGCTCGTACGCCCGGACATCCGCCTCGGTCTGCTCCCGGTACTTGCGAATGTCGACCTCCTGGCGCTCCTTGATCATCTTCTCGGCCGCCCCCCGGTCAGCCGACGCGGTCACCTTGATGGTTTCGATGCGCTGCGTCTCTTCCTCGCGCTTCGCCTCGGCCGCCCGGGTCTCGGCTTCCGCCGCCGCCCGCTCGGTCTCCTTCTTGGCGACCTCGATTTCCTTCAGCCGGTTGGCCACCTCGATCGCCTGCATTTTGAGGACCTCGGCCTCCTGCACCGCCCGGTCCCGCTGGACCTGCTCGGTCTGCACCTCACGCTCGCGGGTTACGTCCGCGAGCTGAATAGCTTGGTCCTTGAGGATGACGGCCTTGTTGACCCGCTCCGCCTTTGCGACTGCCGCCAGTTCAACTTCGCGGCGCTGGTTGATCTCGTACTCCTCGCGCTCGCGCCGCTTGACCGCCTGGATATTGGCCACCTCGGTGGCCTGCTCTGCTTCCGCCTCGGCCTGCACCTTGTCAAAATCCAGGATCTGCTTGCGCGTATCGACATCCTTTTCCTTGATCGCCCGCTCGGCGTCGCGGTCGATGCGGTTGCGCTCCACATTCTGCGACTGGGTGATCTCGGTGATCTTGCGCAAGCCCTGGGCGTCGAAGACGTTGTGCGGATTGAGGTTCTCCGACGGCGTCTGGTCGAGCATGCTGATCGTGACCGTCTCGAGCGTGAGCCCGTTCTGGCGCAGGTCGGCCGCGAGGTTCTCCTGCACCGCCGCAGCGAACTCGTCGCGCTTGAGCTGGAGTTCCATCAGCTCCTTGGTCGCCGCCACCGCCCGCAACGCGGAGATGAGCTTCTCGCCGACCAGCGATTTCACCGCGTCCGCCCGGATGCTCTTCTCGCCCAGCGAACGGGCGGCCGCGAGAATGTCCTCCGGGTTGGGCTGCACCCGGATGTAGAACTCGCTGTTGATGTCCACCCGCAGGTTGTCCTTGGTGATGAGGGCGTCGCCGGCCACGCGTTTGACGTCCAGGCGCATGGTCTCGAGGGAGACCTCCACCAGCTTGTGCAGGACCGGGATGACGAAATCGCCCTTGTCGAGGATGACCTTGGCCTTGCGCCCGCCGGTCTTGACGTACGCCTGGTTGGCCGACGTCTTGCGGTAGAGCTTGGTGATCATCGCCACCAGGCCGGTCAGCCCCAGGATGACCGCGCCGATGATCACGCACACGCCGAACTGCATCGAGCTCATGTTGAGCTGCTCGCCTACGAAGAACGGGCCGACGATCAACGCCAGGCCCAGCAACAGGAATCCGATCAAATACGCCATGGCTTTACCCCTTTCTTCCAGGGCCGGAGGTGTCCGCCGTTCGCTTCGTGCACGGCGCAGAAGCTGCCCGGCCGCGTCCGCAACGGCTCGCGCGGGCGCTAGCGGCTGCGATCGGCCGCCACGTAATACAGATCCTCGTCCGCGAGGTACTTCACCACGATGATCTTCGTGCCTTTCGGCAAGGGTTGGCCGCCGGGCACGACGCGGCAGCGCACCTGGTGCCGGGTGCCTTCGGCGTCGGTGACCTGGGCGCGCCCGCTGTGCTCGTCCACCGGCAGGCCGGTGACGCCGCGCAGCCCCACCCGCCGTCGCCGGGCGAGGCCGGATACGTTGCGCGTCGGCAGGTAGCGGGCGATCAGGCTGCTGACCACCCGCATCGCCCCCAGGCCCACTAGCAGGGCCGCGAGCAGGTTCACCGCGAACCAGCCGCTGTCCACGCCGTCCGGACCGGCTGTCAGGGTGTTGAGAAACCAACCGGTCAGCCCGAACGCGTATCCGAACGACATCAGCAGCATGGACATGGGCACTTTGCCAATGCCGAGAAAGTAGAGAATGTCGTTCAGGGAGAGGGCCGCGGCGTGGCTGCCGGCTAGATCGTGGTCGGCGTCGAAATCCGCGCCGTGGCCGCCATCGAGGTCGCCATCCATGTCCGCGTTCCAATCGGGATCCGCGCCGGCCTCGAGGTCCGCGTCGGCGTCCACGTCGGCGAGGGCATCGACGTCTCCGTCGATATCCGCGTCAACGTCGAGGTCCGCATCAACATCGAGATCGGCGTCAGCATCCAGGTCGACGTCGGTCTCGGCGTCGGCTTCGACGTCGGTGTCACCCAACCCGACTACGCTGAGGGCGGTAAACAGTACGGCGACCGCAAACGATGCCACGAAGGGCAGGTTGGCTCCGGTGAGCAGGTCGCCCGCGACATTCGCCAGAATGCTTTCCATCGAAGTGTCACCACGTTCGGCACTGGCTGCCGACGCTGAGAATAGCCTTACCGAACCGTGCCTGTCAATGTGGGCAAACGCCCTTGCACCACCGCACGTCGGATTCTCATCGGCAAACATACTTGATGCCGCGCGGCGGAGCGATTATGCGCTGGAGGGGGGTTTATAAAAGCGGGATAGCCGCCGTGTGAGTAAGTTGGGGAATTTGGAACGCGCTGAACGACGCGCCTGCCTGCGCATGCCTGAAACTTCCGTCGTCGGGTGACCGGCGATCTGGCCGGCCTGGGCGAGCGCGAAAAAAGGCCCGCGAGTGTGTGCTCGCGGGCCTGTCCCCCCATACTTGCACCCGGTGAAGAGGATTCGGTGCAAACGCTGGCTGGTGCGCAAATCGCTTTGCTGTGCGAAATCGCGTTCTTCGGACGGTCTCCTAGCGGCCGGCCGACCAGTTGGCCAGGACATTGGCAGGATCGCCCTCGGCGTACTGGCCCTGGGCCTGGCCGGTGTTGGGGTCGATGGCGCCGATGTAGATCCCGGTGTTGAAGCCGATGGTCTGGGCGTTGTCGGTCAGGCTGATCTGGCCGCTGGCATTGACCGTGCCCGTCAGATTGAAGTTACCGGTCTGCGGCCAGGTGCTGGTGCCGGTGACCTGGCCGTTGGCGGCGACGGTAAAGGTGATCGTGTGGACGGCGTTGGCGGGCGTGCTGACGCCGCCCTGGTAGGTACCGGCGAAGCCGTTGGTCTGCTGACCACCGCCGCCGCCTCCGCCGCCACCGGGGATGAAGGGCGGCGGGAGTTCGAATCCCTGGATCGACTGGTCCTTGAAGAGATCCACCATCTCGGTGAGGAACTTGGCGTGCACGCCGAAGTTGTTGTTCGCAGCGGCCGTGCGGTCCTCGGCCAAGGTACCGTCGCTCTGGACGGTGACGACGAGCTTGACGGTGCCGGCGTTGTGGACGGCCGCGACCTTGCCACAGCGCACCAAGGCCGATCCGCTGGTGCCTGGGGTGGTGGGAATCTGGTGTTGAATCACGTCGGTCGTATCCTGGCTGACGACGACGTTGGGGTCGTGGGCGCGGAGGGCGGTGATTCGCCCGGTCAGGGAGGTCGCCTGGGGCACGGTGGTGCCGGGGATAATATCGAACAGATCCTGGACGTCGCCGGGGAAGCCCGCGAGAAGAAGCTCGTTGCTGACGGAGAGGGTGCGCAGTTCCGCTTCGGTGGCGATGGGCAGCGTGGCGGGCAGTGCCTCCTGCGTGGTGAAAAGGCCCACATCCGGCGAGGTCAAGGGGTTTTGGTTGTAGTCGGGGTGGGTGAGCGCCCGCAGGAGGGTCACGACGTCGCCGGTGCCCGATTGCACGGCGAGCACGCGGGTGACCGCGACCCCGGTGAGGCCGTTGAAAAACTCGGTGACGTGGGCGTTGGTCGCCAGCAGGCGGTTGTCGATCGCGAACGCGGTTCCCAGGGTGAAGTAGCCCACGTCGTTGGGGCCGGGTCCGGTTTGGGCTTCGACGACGACCGCATAGGTGGCTTGATTCACCTTGGCAAAGGTTGACGAGGTGATCGGGCATGCGCTGTCGTCATCGGTGAACGTGGGGGTGGAGTCGCAGCCTGCCCAGACGCCGCTCGCGGCGACGAGGGCCAGCGTCAGCCATTGGGTTTGGATTCGGCACTTCATGGTTTGCTCCTGCGTATCCTGCCTGCTGGTGTTCCGTGGGGACGTCCGCGGCGCGAACGCCCATTGACATAAGTCTCTGCGAAGTAAAGAAATACGACGATCCAGCAGTTGTGCTGCGAGCTTTTCCGGCCCGTCCGGAGGCCCTGATCATCGCCATCGGGAAGGTAATGCGTCGCCGCGGGGGGAGAGAGGCCACACAGGTGCGTCTTTTTTTTGTAAAGGATGCCCCAAGAGATACGATGCAAGGGCATGACCGAAGGGAAGAACGACAAATCCCGAGAGCGGGCGGCCGGCCCCCCCGGATCCGACGAAGGGCAGCCTGGCGGCACGGATACGCTGTTTGCGGTGGTGTACGACAATTTGCGTGGCCTCGCGCGCGCCCGCATGACGCATGAGCACCAGGAACAGACGTTACAGACCACGGCGCTGGTCCACGAGGTGTACCTGCGCCTGCAACGCGACGCCGAAGTGACCTGGGACAGCCCCGCCCACTTTTTCGGGGCCGCGGCGGAGGCGATGCGGCGCATCCTGATCGAACGCGCCCGGCGGAGGCTGACGCAGAAACGGGGCGGCGATCGCAAGCGTGTGGCGCTCGAGGACTTCGATCTGCCGGCCGGGGTCAACATCGACGCCGCGGCGGAGGGGATGGTCGAACTGGATGAGGCCTTGCAGGCGCTGGAGCAACTGGACCCGCGCATGTGCGACGTGGTCAAGCTGCGCTACTTCGTGGGGATGAGCGTGGTGGAAACCGCCGCCGCCCTGGAGCGGTCGACGCGCTCGGTCAAGCGCGATTGGGCATTTGCCCGCGCGTGGCTCGCGCGGCGCATCGAGGGCGCCGAGTAGCCGATTGGGAAATTATCGTATGTCATCTTGGGACACGCTCAAGGAGCTGGTGGCCACGGCCCTGGAACTTCCCCAGGGTGAGCGGGTGGCGTACCTCGAGGCGCACTGCGGCGAGGAGGGCGTGCTGCGGGAGGCGATCGCGCTGGCCACGCAGAGCGACCTCGACGACGACACGCACTTGCTGGATCGTCGCGCCGACACGTTCGTCGGCTTCGGCGGTACGAACCCGGCGGGGCTTGCCGGGCGGCGCCTGGGCAAGTACGAACTGATTCGGTTGATCGGACAAGGCGGAATGGGCGCGGTCTACCTGGCCCGCCAGCACGGGGTGGACCGGCAGGTCGCGATCAAGGTGGTTCCGCCGCACGCGTTGATGTTCGACGCGCGGAGCCGATTCGAGCGGGAGATTCAAGCCCTGGGTCGGATCGACCACCCCGGAGTCGCCCGGGTGTTCGATTCCGGGCTGCACGTCGAATCGACGACGCCCGGGCTGGCGCCGGTTCCTTACTTTGCGATGGAGTGGATCGACGGCACGCCCCTCACCGACCACGTGCGCGCGCGCGGCCTGGGGCTGCGCGCGCGGATTGAGCTGATGTTGGATGTGGCGCACGCTGTTCAGGCGGCCCATCAGCGCGCCGTGGTCCACTGCGATTTGAAGCCCGCAAACGTGCTGGTGCTGCCGCCCGATGGTGGAAACCCTCACGGGCAGGTGAAGGTCGTCGACTTCGGGCTCGCCCGCCTGATCGAGGGAAGCGCTACCAACGTTACCGCCACGTTTTCCGCGAGCGCGGTGATGGGGACGCTCCCCTACATGGCCCCGGAACAGGCCCGCGGCGATCAGAACGAGATCGGGTTTCAAACCGACGTTTATGCCCTGGGGGCGCTGCTGCACGAACTCGTGCACGGCGCCGCCCCTCTGGAAGTACAGGGATTGTCACTGACGGAGGCGCTTCGCCGGATCACCGAACTCCACATACCGGCGCTGGCGGTGGCTGACGATTTCACCGGCGGCGACCTGGCGTGCGTGCTCGCGACGGCGTTGGCGGCGGACAAGCGTCAGCGCTACCCCTCGGTCGAGGCGTTTGCCGACGACCTGCGGCGGTTGCTGCACGACGAGCCGATTGTCGCGCAACCGCCGACCCGGCTTTACCGGGCGCGCAAGTTCTGCCGGCGCAATCGGCTCGGCGTGCTGGCGGCGGGAGGAATGGTAGCGGCCTTGATCGTCGGCTTCGGCGTGGCGCTGTACGGATTGCTTAACGAGCGCGTGGCCCGTCGGGAAGCGGTCGCGGCCACGCGGGCAGCGAACCAGGAGCGGCGCAAGGCTGAGTCGGCGCGGGACTTCTTGCGTTCCATCGTGGCGTCGGCGCAGCCCGGCGAGAGCGGGCGCGACGTCACCGTGGTCGATGCCGTGCGGGCGGCACTGCCCGCCATCGAAGCCTACGCTGAGGGCGATGCGGCGACGGAAAGCGATTTGCGCTTGACCGTGGCGCGGTCGTTTCGTGCGCTCGGTTACGGCAAGGAGGCCCGCGCGCAATACGCGGCCGCCGGCAAACTGGCAGTCTCGGCGTACGGTCCGGACAGTGAAGAGGCCATCACCATTGCGATTGAACGCGCAGTCACGTTGGCCACCAGCGGCGACCTGGACGCTGCGGCGCGCTTGCTGGAGGACGTACCCGAGCGGATCGAGCGCTTGGCGGACGGCGTCGCGGCCGAGCGGATGGAAGCCATGCTGGGCGAGGCCCGGGCGGATCTGCTGCTGGAACAGGGCGCGTATGAGCGTGCGGCGGAGGCCTACGAGAAGATCTTGTCGCGTTGGGGCCAGCGCGCGGAGCTGGTCGGGGAAGACAATCTTGAAATCTGGCGGATGAATTACGCGCTGGCGCTTTCGTACGCGGGTCGGCCGCGTGATGCGGAGGCGGTCCAGCGTCGGGCGGTCGAAGCGAGCCGAGCCCGGCGCGGACCCGATCATGTCCGCACGCTGGTCGCCGAACAGAATCTCGCGGGTACGCTGGTGGACCTTGGCGAATTTGAAGAGGCCAAGGCATTGCTCGATCACGTGGTGACAGTCGGCACGGAGGTTTGGGGGGCGAAGCATCCGGACACGCTGGCCACGCGGCGGGCCCTGGCCACGCTGGAGTTCACCCGTTCCAACTACGCCGCAGCGGCCGACATCGCGGAAGCGGTTCTGAACGAGGGTCGGCAGATCTACCCGGCGGATGCTCCCTTCCTGCTGATGACGCAGAACGTTTACGCGGCGTCGCTGCTGGGCGCGGAGGATTGGGAGCGCGGGCTTCCGGTGATGCGCGACCTGGTGGATCGCCTGACGCGCCTATACGGTCACGATCACCCGGGCACGCTGGCCAATCGAGCCGGCTTGGCGCAGGCCCTGGGTGCGAGCGGCAACCAGGCGGAGGCCGCAGCGGAGCTGCGCGCGATCCTGCCCGTGCAACAATCCGCCATGGGCCAATTCGCAATGGGCACGCTCATCACGCAGAACAATCTCGGCATGTTTGAGCTGGAACTGGGCAATACGAAACGGGCGCTCGAGTTGATTCGGGCATCGCTGGCGGGCGCCATCGAGGGGGGATTGCAGCCGCTCATTCCGAAGTGCCGTCGCAACCTCGGCCGTGCCCTGACGGCGGCCGGGCGGTACGGCGAAGCGGAGACGGCGCTGCTCAGGGCGTATGCGGAGGCGGAAGCGATACCCAGCGAAGCCGAGCAAAAGCAAACGGCCCAGCACCTCGTCGACCTGTACGCCGCCTGGGGGCAGCCGGATGTGGCGTCCCGGTGGATGGAGGTTGCGGGGGACGACGATTGATGGGGAAAGCTGTTAGGTGTCAGCTCTTAGCTGTTAGCTCTTAGCTTTCAGCCTGAGACAGGATTGCATCTTGGCCGGAGTTGCGGATACCATGATATTCGCGCTCCCATACGCACCGGCGCGGCGCCTGCGATCACGCCGGGCCCACTGCTTGGCCGGGGGGCGCGCCGCTGGCCCCGGTCGGGGGCGCCGCATGAGCAACCATCGATGGACAGGGAACGGTTCTTGAACCTGATGAACTACGTCGCACTGTTGATCATGGCCGCTGCGCTCGCAGGCGGCTTCCTGGGGGGGTGGTCGCGCTTGGCGGCACTGGGCGCCCTGGGGGCTTGTGGTGTGCTTCAGGGTGTCGTTATCGCCCTCGTGGGTGAGTCCGATGAAAACGAAGCGCCGTGAGACGAGCGTCACTTCTTGCTTCAGGCCGCTGGCCGGAAAGGCGCCCATAAACCGATTGCACCGGTGGCTGCACACGGGCTGGCCGATGGCGTGGATCGTCGTGGGCGTGTTGGTCGCGCAGGCGATGCTGATTGCTACGATCATCTTCATTGAGGCGATGACGGGAGCCCGCTGATGGCGGATGTGAAAGACTGGATTTTCGTCGCGCTTTTCGGCGTGATCGTGGTCTACGCGGCGGTGCGAGGCGTGTGGGAGTGGCGGGCTCACTGCCGACGCCGGCAGCGGTTGGAAGCACGCAGCGCACTTCAACCGGCTGACTGGTTCGAGCAATACACAAGTTTTCCGGTTACCGCACGGCCGGCACTGACCGAGGTGATGCTCGGCTTGGGCGAATCCATTTCAGTAGAGTGGACGCGACTTCGGCCCAACGACACGTTTGCCGTCTCCCTGAGGATAAACAACGGGCGGGATGATGAATGGCTCGAGATGTTCGAGACCCGGCTGGAGGATTGGCTGAATCGACACAACATCCCGGTAGACTTTGAGTGTCCCGACCGCTTGGGCGATCTGCTTGCATTGCTGGAGAACCAGCTCGCGCGCCAGAAGCCAGGGACATGAGAGGAAAGGGCATCGCCGCGGATGATGAAATTTGTTTGTCACGCGCGGACGCGGAAATGGCGAGCACAGAAAGGCCCGAAGATGATCCACAGTTCTTCAAGACCCGCAGGGGTCCAACCCGGCACTCGGTCGTGTCCGGACAGCGGCAGCGGTGATACGACCAGGGCCGCTCGGCGAAGCTACCGCCACCTGTTTGTTCTGTCGGCGCCCCTCGTCTGTCGCGACTGCGGATTTGTGTTTCCGCGGGTTGCGGGTGCCGCCGCGACGGCCGCATTCGTACTCATCGGAATGGCCGGCGCCGCCGCCGCGCTGATCTTTCAGATTATCCCGGCCGTCGTGGACGTGATCGAGCGAGGGTGGAGTTTCGGCGTTGTCGCGGATCTGTTCATCGGAGCAGTGGTGGTGCACTGGTCGGCAACCGTGGTGCTGATGGCCCGTGCGAGCGTTTGGCATGCCCGTCGCCGACAGCGAGCAGCCGCGGGGGATTAGTACCGTTTCCAGGGCGATTCGGGACGGCAGGGAAATATCGCCGGCTCGAAGGCATGTCGGCACACGGCGGTTCTGAATGGCGGGCGTCCGGCTGCCGGCCGATGACGGAACGGCCCTTTCGGCGGCCGCTGAGAAAAGCGCACGGGGCCGAATGGTATTAATCAATCTTCGCGATGAGGACGGTCTGGTCGTCGTCGGCCGGGCGACCTTCGGCGAAGGTCCGCACCGCCCCCAGAAGCCGCTCGATCAGGTCCGAGGCGTACAGCAGGCAGTTCTCCAGCACTGCGTCCAGCCGCTGGGGACCGAACATCTCCCCCAGCGGGTTCATCGCCTCGGTGATGCCGTCGGTGTAGAAGATCACCTGGTCGCCCGGGCGCATCACCTGGGTGTACTCGTCAAAGCCCTCATCTGGCAAAATCCCCAGGGGCAGGTTGCCCACCGCATCCAGCGAGAAAATCGTGCCATCTTCGCAGCGCTTGACGCGCGGCGGGTTGTGCCCCGCCAGGGCATAAGTCAACTCGCGGGTGGCGGGGTCGTAGACCGCGTACATGGCGGTCACGAAGGCGCTGCCGGCGCCGGTGTAGCGCCGGTGCAGGCTATTGTTGAGGTGGGCGAGCAGGTCGGCCGGGCGGCGATCCACCCCGCAGAAGCTGTGGGCGAGGCTGTGAGTCACGGCCATGAGCACCGCGGCCGGCGTGCCGTGCCCGCTCACGTCCGCGATCAGGATGCCCCACTTGCCCTCGGGCAACTCGAAAAAGTCGTAGTAGTCGCCGCCCGCCCGCCGGGCCGTTTCGTAGTAGGCGGCAAGCTGCATGGTGGGGATGCGGGGCAGCTCGGCCGGCAGCAGCGAGCGCTGAATCTGGGCGATGACCTTCAACTCCTCGTCCACGGCCTGGTAGGCGGCCTGCAGCTCGCCCGAAAGCACCAGGTTGTGCGTCGCCCGGCCGAAGAGGTTGCTGGTCAGCACCAGGTTGGGAAGATCCTCACCGCCGAACGCCCCGGGACACCGCCGCAGGAGCACGACCATGTTCAGCGCCTCGCCGTGATCGTAGAGCGGCAACGCCAGCAGCGAACGATGCCCGGCGAGGTAGTCGGCCGCGGGATCGTCCGGATCGACCTCGAGGTCGTCGATGATGCGCGGCTCGTCGGCCCAGATGAGTTCGGCCAGCAGGCCGCCGCGGAGCAGGGGCAGGCGGTCCTTCTCCTGCCAGGGGTTGACTTCGTTTTCCCACGTGCTGCTGCGGGTGATGCGGTAGGCCGGGGCCGCAAGCTCGCGGCGGCTGAGCGACACGGTACCGTCGACCGGCAGGGTCTGCCGTACGCGCTTGCCGTAGTTGCGCACCATGGCCTGAGGGTCGGTCTGGCTGCTGAGCTCGCGCACGGTCTCGACGGCGTGGGCGAGTCGAGCGGCGTGGTCCATGCTTTCGGCTTGGGTGAGTTCTCGCACGTGCTGATCCTCGGCCCGGCGGGTCATGGTGTTTTTCGCGCAGCTCACGGCGGCGGCGCTTACAGCAACTGCTGCTCAATGGCTTCCAGCCGCCGGCTGAGGTCGGCGAGCTGTTCGTGGAGATCGGCCACCTCGCCCTGGAGCGCGTCCACCTGGTCCTGCCAACCTGTTGGCGGGGCCGCGTCGGCAGCGGCCGGGACGCTCGGCGCCGGCTGGGCGGCTTGGGCGCCAGGAGCGGCGGGTGCGGCGTTCATTCGGGCCGGCGCCGCGGTCTGCGGGGTCTCGTCTGCGGGGTAGAGCAGATGGGTGTAGCGGATGGCGGAGCGGCCCGGTTCGCGCGGCATGGGAGCCACCAGGGGCGTGTCGCGCTGGGCGAGGTTGTCGAGCACGATGGAGACGGCCTCGAGGTCGTCAAACGGGGTGAAACGCGAGCACCGGGTGCGCAGTTCGCCGACCGTCTGGGGGCCGCGAAGCAGCAGTTCGGCCATCACCGCCCGTTCGCGGCGGGCCCAGCCGAACTTGGTCTCGACCTCATGCTTGAAGCGGCGGGTGCGGGCGCCCGGGCCGGGGAGCACCGTGGTGACCAGCCCGTGCTGCCGCAGCGATTCGAGCGTCTCCCAGACGGCATCTTCGTCGAGGTCCATGACGGGATCGCGATTCTGCTTCTGGTTGCAGGCGGCGACGAGGGCCTTTTCGGTCATGGGGTAGTAGTCGGGCTGGGCCATCGACTTCTCCATCAACGCCCCGAGCACCCGTCGCTCGTATTCGTTCAGCGCCAGTGGTTCCACGCGGGTCCGTCCTTTCAAGGATGCACAGGTTGCATCGGCGATGATGCCGCAGTTCTGCCCGGAGTGCCGCGCGTCGCGCACGCGGAACCCGGTCCCCTCGCCCGGCTTTCGTCGTATCCTAGAGGGATTAGAATGGACCCGGCAAGGCGAGGGCCGTTTCCGGCGGGTGGTAGCGCGATTCGGGCCTGGTCCGGCTGACGGCTGCTTGGGTAGGACGGTCTGGGTGGTCTACGGGGGATCGCGGGCGGTGAGTGGCAATCGGTGTGAAATCGTCAGGGCCCGGTTCCCCGAGGATACCGAACTGGTGCGGCGGCTATTTTGCGAGTATGCGGCCGCCCTGCCGTTCGATCTCGGGTTTCAGGGCTTCGAGCGGGAGCTGGCCGACCTGCCGGGCGACTACGCCCCGCCGCGGGGATGCTGCCTGCTGGCTCGCGTGGAGGGTGAGCCGGCCGGCTGCGTGGCCCTCAGACCGCTCGAAGCGGGGGTTTGCGAGATGAAGCGGCTGTGGGTCCGGCCGCCCTACCGCGGGGACCGCGTCGGCCGTCTGCTGGCCGAGCGGGTGGTGTCGGCCGGTCGCAAGCTGGGTTATGCCCGGATGCGGTTGGACACCGCGCCCGACATGACGCCGGCGATTCGGCTGTATCGCGGGCTGGGCTTCGTTGAAATCGCCCCCTATCGGCCGAACCCGATCCCGGGGGCGCTCTTTTTTGAACTGACTTTGCCGCCGTGATAGGAGCGCGGTTGGGGGCTGACGAAAGGCGACGAGATTACACATGCCAAGCCCTGCCAAGCCGTGCTAAACTCAGTGGCGGTGGTCGAGTAGGTTGAAACATAAGTTTCGAGCATCGCCGAAGATAGCCGTGCGAGCACGGTCGTTGACGCGAAGGACGGAGCGCATGCGCGAACGGAATCGCGAGGCATTCTGGCGTCCCGCCGAGCGGGCGGGGTCGAGGATTGGATGGGTGTTTTTCATGGTTGCGCTGGTGCACATGACAGGCTGTGCGTCACGCGAGCGGGCAAGCGCGTTGCTCTCCCGCGAGCAGCGCGCCGCCAACGTCGCTGCGTGTGACGAGATATGGCGCACCGTACGTGCACGCCACTGGGACCCTGCCCTGGGCGGGGTGGACTGGGACGGCGTGCACGATCGTTTTCGTCCGCAGGTGGCGTCGGCCGTCACCATGGACGACGCCCGCTGCGTGCTTCGGGCGATGCTCGCCCGGCTGGGGAGTTCACATTTTGCGATTATTCCCGCCCCTGCTGAGGCGAGCGGCCGACGTTCGGCGCCGTCCGGGGGGTCGGACGAGCCGATCGCGGATCTCGCGGCGGCGGGCGCGCTGATGGGCGCGCCGTCGGACCGGGGCGAAACAGGGATGGACATTCGCCTGATCGATCGCCGCGTGGTGGTGGTCGACGTGGTACCCGGGTCACCGGCGGAACGGGCCGGCATCGCGCCTGGGTGGATCATCGAGGCCGTGGGCGACAAGCAGGTCAGCGCTACGGTGGACGCGATGGCCCGGCGGTTTCCGGAGCATGCCGCGCGTACGCGCGCCGTGGTCCGGGCGGTGCGACGCGCACTCACCGGTCCGGCGGGGGCGACCGTAAAGGTGGACGTGTTGGACGGTGCGGGCCGACGATCGCGATGCGCGGTGGCGCTGGCGCCTCCGCGGGGGCGGCGCGCGCAGTACGGGCATCTGCCGCCCACGCACGTGTGGTGGGAACGCCGCATGCTGGATGACGGCATCGTGTACTTCCGGTTCAGCGCGTTTCACGATCCCGAGCAAGTGCTGCCCGCGGTGCGGGAGACGGTGGCGCGGCATGCGGATGCGGCCGGCTTCGTGCTCGATCTGCGCGGCAATGCCGGGGGGATGAGCGCGATGGCCCGGGGCGTCGCCGGCTGGTTCGTGGCCGACGCGGACAGTCATCTGGGGACCATGCAGTTGCGGCAGGCCGAGTTGAAGTTGACGGTGGCCACCCGGCTGAGGACTTACGAGGGGCCATTGGCGATCCTGGTGGACGAATTTTCGGCGTCATCAGCGGAGATGCTGGCGGCCGGGCTGCGGGATCTGGGCCGGGCGCGGATATTCGGCGCTACGACGGCCGCCACCGCCCTGCCCTCGCAGGTCATGGAACTGGCCAACGGCGACCTGTTCCAGTTCGCGGTGGGCGATTACCGGTCTCGCGGGGGCCGGCGGATTGAAGGTGTCGGCGTTGAGCCGGACGAGGTAATCGCGAGCGATCGGGCAACGTTGCTCGCCGGGGGCGACGCCGTCGTGACCGCGGCGTGCGGTTGGATTCGAGCGACCCGGACCGCCGCAATGGCCGATAGCAAGAGTTAGATGGGCAACCCGTGTGCCGGCGGCGCCGGTCGTTTTCGCCGCGGGGCAACACTGTCAGTACCACGGAGCGCGAGGTTCATGAGCGCAAAACGATTCATCCTGGTTGGAAGCCTGCTGCTGGGCGCCGTCTCGGCCTGTGCGGCGCAATCAACCCCCGCAGAGACTCCACCCGCAACACAACCGGCTGAAGACCTGCCCAGCGCCGAGGCGGTGCTGGAGCGCTTCGTGGAAGTGACGGGGGGACGGGAGGCGTGGGAGCGGATCGAGAGCCGCCGCATGACCGGCACGCTGGACTTCGTCGGCATGGGCGTCAAGGCGGAGATCACCGCGATCGAGGCGCCCGGGCAGCGCATGCTGGTGATCCTGGACATCGCCGGCGCCGGCAAGGTGGAGGAAGGTTGTGACGGCGCGGTGGCCTGGACCCGGTCGTTGATGAACGGGCCGCACATCGCCGAAGACGAAGAGAAGGCCTTTCGCCTGCGGATGGCGACATTCAACGAGCATCTGCATTGGCGGGAGATGTTCACCGAGGTCGCGTGCGTCGGTACGGAGATGGTGGACGACAAGCCTTGCTACAAGTTGGTGCTCACCCCGCCCGTCGGGCAGCCGGATACGTGCTACTATGACCAGGAGACCGGGTTGCGCGTGCGTTGGGATTTCTCACTGCCCAGTCCGATGGGGGTCATACCGGTACAGATTTACCAGGGCGACTACCGCGAGGTGGACGGCGTGCGCATCCCCCACCGCACAGTGCAGCACATCCTGGGCCAGAAGCGCGTGCTGACCTTCACGAATGTCGAGCAGAACATCGATCTGCCCGACGGCTGCTTCGAACTGCCCAACGACATTGCGGCATTGCGGAAGAAGTGCCAGCGCCAGACGGTGATCACGGAGACGACCGACGGCGAGACTCCGTCGGATGCCCCGCCGGCGCCGCGGCCTCATTGAGGCGTGGTTGGCGTTCATGGCTGCATGCACAAGCAGTTAGGCGAAAGCATGGCGGCGCTCGATTCCGTCGAGCTTGGCCATGGCGCCCAACATACGAGTTGGGCACCCGAGTGGATAATGGCGGCGGACCTTCAGCAGTTGGCAGGTGCGCCGGCCGTTCAACGAGCAGGGGCTAGGTTACCTTGCCGACCATGGCGGGGATCAGGCGTTTCTTTTCTTCGTAGACCCAGCGATAGTAGTCGGCACGTTTGAGGTGGGCGCCGGCTTCCGCGTCGACGATGACCGTCACGTGGGGGTGCATCTGGAGCGCGCTGGCGCTGACCTGGGCGGTGATCGGACCTTCCAGCGCTTCGGCGACGATCTCGGCCTTTTTCGCGCCGTTGGCCAGGAGCAGGATTTCGCGGGCTTCCATGATGGTGCCCACCCCCATGGTGATGGCGAAGCGGGGAACATCCTCGAGCTTGGCAAAGAAGCGGGCGTTGTCTTCGATGGTCTGCTTGGTCAGCGTCTTGAGGCGGGTGCGCGATCCGAGCGAGGAGCCCGGCTCGTTGAAGGCGATGTGGCCGTCGCCGCCGATGCCCAGCAACTGAATGTCGATGCCGCCGAAGCGCTTGATTTCGGCCTCATACCAGCGGCAGAAGTCCTCCACCTGCTCGGCGTGGCCGTAAGGCACGTGGATGTTGCTCTTTTGAACGTTGATGTGCTTGAAGAGGTGCTGGTCCATGAAGTAGCGGTAGCTCTGGTCATGCGTGGGCGGCAGGCCGAGGTATTCGTCGAGGTTGAAGGTGGCGACCTTGGAGAAGTCCAGCCCCTCCTTGCGGTGGAGCCGAGCAAGTTCCTCGTAGGTTCCGATGGGCGTCGAGCCGGTGGCCAGTCCAAGCACACTGCACGGCTTGCGCAAGACCTGGCGTGCGATCATCCGGGCGGCGAGCTTGCTCATTTCGTCGTAGTCTGCGGTGATGATGATCTCCATGTAGTTTTCTCCTCGCGGGATCGAGCCCGCACGATGCCTCGCTGGAAATGGATGCCGGTTTCCGCGCAGTGCAGAGACGTGAACCGCATGCGCGGCGCCTGCCAATCCACAGTCTAGCAGCGCCGCCGGGCGAGAGGCGAGACATTTCTCTGGCACGCGGTCGTCAAAAACGCTATCAATGGAGGTCGAAAGGAGACACTGCCATGTCCAAGCACCTCGTCATCTTTGAAGATCGTGGTTATCGAAATCTCCTGCCGCTGACCTGGACGCGCCCAGCGTGCCGCCTGCGGTGCGGCATCGTGACACTCTGGGACAAGATCGCGGCCGCGTATCCCGACGCCGCGGTGGCCATGCACAGTCGGCCCGAGGTCGCGGCCGTCGTCGCCGAGGAAGTGCCTGAAGTGAAGGTCAATGAGGCGGCCGGCGAAACGATGCTGCTGATCAACGGGCGCTTGCTGGCGCCGGCCGACCTGGCGAAGATGATCCCGCCAACCGGGCCCGACGTGGCGTATGTATCGAGCCAGGAAGTGGTTGCGGCGCGGGTCAGTGGGGCGCGGGGGCAGGCGCTGGCGACGTTACTGTCGGCCGGACCGTTGCCGCCCGATTGGCACGAGGGGCTGCCCCGCGAGGCCGTGGATGTGCCACTGGTGAAATACCCATGGGAGCTGGTGCATTACAATGCGGCTGAGATTCAGAACGACTTCATTCGACTAGGGCTTGATGGGCAGATCCTTGGTGAGGCTCACCCGTCGGCGGTGCTGACGGGCGCGCACCCGATCCACGTGGGCGAGGGGGCGAAGATTCAGCCGGGGGCGGTGCTGTACGCCGAGGAGGGTCCGATCTACATCGGGCCGGGAGCGACGATCATGGCCGGGGCGGTCCTCCAGGGGCCGGTGGCGATCGGGCGCAAATCGAGCGTGAAGATGCAGGCGAAGATCTATGAAGGCGTGAGCATGGGGGAATTCTGCAAGGTGGGCGGCGAGGTCGAGGAGTCGATCTTTCAGGCGTATTCCAACAAGCAGCACGACGGGTTTCTGGGCCACGCGTTCCTGGGCGAGTGGATCAACCTGGGGGCCGACACCAACAACAGCGACCTGAAGAACAACTACAGCACGGTGACGGTGACGATTGACGGTGACGCGGTGGATTCGGGGAGCCTGTTCGTGGGCAGCGTGATGGGCGATCACACGAAGATCGGCATCAACACGATGCTGAATACGGGCACGGTGCTCGGCGTGGGGTGCAACGTGTACGGTGGGGATTTTCCGCCCAAGTACGTGCCGAGCTTCTGCTGGGGCGGCAGCGGCGGCTTCGTGGAGCACACCTTGGAGAAGTTCCTGGTGACCACCGGCCGGGTCATGGCCCGGCGGAAGCGGGCGTTGACGCCGGCGACGCGGGCGATGCTGGAGGGGGTCTTTCGGGAGACTGTAGGCGAACGGCGGCGGTTGCTGGGCGGATAATCAGTGCTTCGGGATGCCAGCCAGGGGTCAATATGAATAACCCCGGACGCCGCGGGGGCGTCCGGGGTTGCTTATTGGGCATTGGGGTGATCCGCATGGCGGCGCACGGCGTTGGGCCGCTGGTGCTTGGGGGGCCGCTTACGCCGTGCTTGGCCATGGCACCCACTTTCTCGGCCATGGCACACTTGGGATGATCCGCATGGCGGCGCACGGCGGGGAGCCGCTGGTGCTTGAGATGCCGGTAACGCCGTGCTTGGCCATGGCACCCTCGTTCTTAGCACCCACTGCTTAGCCATGACACCCACTATTTGACCGTGGCACCCACCATTTGGCCATGGCGCCCTGCTGCTTGGTCGTCATACCCGCCCACCTGAGCGTAGGGTCCCTCCGCTTGGCGGCGGTACCCAGTCGCAACTTGTACGTGCCTGGGGCGGGCTAGCAGTTGGCCTTGCTGAAGTATTCCTTGGAGCCGACGGGGTCGGCCTTCATGGTGTCGGCGCCGGGCTTCCAGTTGGCCGGGCAGACCTCGCCGTGCTTGGCGACGTACTGGTAGCCCTGGACCAGGCGGAGCGTCTCGTCGACGCTGCGGCCGACGGCCAGGTTGTTGACCGTGTAGGTCTGGAGGATGCCCTTGTCGTCGATGAGGAAGATGCCCCGGGCCGCGACGCCGCCGTCGAGCAGCACGCCGTAGTTCCAGGCGACCTCTTTCTTGATGTCGCTGAGCAGCGGGTACTTGATTTCGCCCAGCCCGCCCTCCTTGCGCGGGGTGTTCGCCCACGCCAGGTGCGAGAAGTGGCTGTCCACCGAGCAACCGATCACCTTGGTGTTGAGCTTCTCGAACTCGTCGATCCGATCGCTGAAGGCGATGATCTCGGTGGGACAGACAAAGGTGAAATCGAGTGGATAGAAAAACAGCAGGGTGTAGTGGCCGGTGGTCTTGTGGTCGCCGACCGTGAGCGTGCCGTTCTCGAACGAGAGGTTTTTGAACTCGTTGCCGACCAAGGCTGTGCCGGAGAATGCCGGCGCCGCCTGCCCTACCTGAATCATGCTGAATTCCTGTTCGATCTCTTCCATGGTGCAAGCTCCTTGTCCATGTTGAAGTTGAGGTTTCCGGTTGATCGCAGCGGCCCACGGGCCTCGGGAAGGCGGACCCGCCGGATGCGTGACTTTCGCGGATTATACGGCCGGCGCGGAGGTTGACGAGAGGTTGGCGAGAATGCAGGCCAGAGCGCCAGCCTATGGCTGTTTGGAGCGGGCGATCGCGGCCAGGGCGTCACGGGAGGCGGAAAGGGTGGCGTCGATCGCGTCGTCGTCGTGGGCGGCACTGATGAACCAGGCCTCATAGCCGCTGGGCGGCAGGTGCACGCCGCGGCCGATCATGGCCTGAAAGAAGGCCGCGAAACGGCCGTGATCGGCCGATTGCGCGTCGTCGAAGCAGCGTACCGGCTTGTCGGTGAAGAAGAGGGTGAGCATGGATCCGACGCGTTGGACGGTCGCGGGGACGCGGGCCTGCGCACAGGCCTGCTTCAGGCCGTGTGCGAGGCGGTCGGCCTGGCGTTCGAGTTCGATATACACGCGCTCGTCGAGCAGGCGCAGGGTCGCGATGCCCGCGGCCATCGCGAGCGGATTGCCGGATAATGTGCCAGCCTGATAGACGTCGCCAGCCGGCGCGACCCGGTCCATGAGGTCGGCGCGTCCGCCGTAGGCCCCCACGGGGAGCCCCCCACCGATGATCTTGCCCAGGGTGGTCAGGTCGGGGGAGATGCGGTAGAGCTCCTGCGCTCCGCCGGGCGCGACGCGGAAGCCGGTCATGACCTCGTCGAAGATGAGCAAGGCACCCGCGGATCGGGCGCGATCGCGCAGGCCCGCCAGAAAACCGTCTTCCGGCGGCGTCACGCCCATGTTGCCCGCCACCGGTTCAACGATGATCGCAGCGACGGCGTCGCCGTGCTCATTCAGCAGGCGGTCGACCGAGGCCAGATTGTTGTAGCAGGCGATGAGCGTGTCGCGGGTGGCGCCGGCCGGCACGCCGGGCGAGTCGGGCAAGCCGAAGGTGGCCGCACCGGAGCCTGCGCGCACGAGCAAGGCATCGGCGTGTCCGTGGTAGCAGCCGGCAAACTTGATGATCTTGTCGCGTCTGGTCGCCGCCCGTGCGAGGCGGAGGGCGCCCATGACGGCTTCGGTGCCGGAGTTGACCATGCGGACCTTCTCGATCGCGGGCATACGCTCGCAGATGAGCCCCGCGAGTTCGACTTCGGGGCGAGACGGCAAGCCGTAGCTCGTGCCGTGGTGCGCCGCGGCGGTGACGGCCGCGATGACCTGCGGGTGTGCGTGGCCCAGGATCATGGGGCCCCAGGAGCCGACGTAGTCGATGTAGTCGCGGCCCGTGACGTCGTAGAGGCGGCAGCCGGCGGCGCGTTCAATGAAGCGCGGCGTCCCCCCCACCGCGCGGAAGGCCCGCACCGGCGAGTTGACGCCGCCGGGGATCAGGCGGCACGCCTCGGAGAAGAGTCGGTCGTTCGGATCCATGAGGGCATTATGGTCGCCGCGGATCAGGACGCCAGCCAGCGGGCGATCTGGCGGGCGAAGTAGGTGATGACGACATCGGCACCGGCGCGGCGGATGCCGGTGACCGCCTCCATGACCGCCTGGCGTTCGTCGATCCAGCCGTTGGCGGCGGCGGCCTTGATCATGCCGTATTCGCCGCTCACCTGGTAGGCGGCGAGAGGGTAATCCGGCAGGGCCTGCTTGATGGTGCGGATGACGTCCAGGTAGGGACCGGCCGGCTTGACCATGAGCATGTCCGCCCCTTCGGCTGCGTCGAGGTGGGCTTCGGCGAGCGCTTCGGCGGCGTTGGCGGGGTCCATCTGGTAGCCGCGGCGATCGCCGAATTCGGGTGCGCAGTCGGCAGCCTCGCGGAAGGGGCCATAGAACGCGGAGGCGTACTTGACGGCGTAGGAGAGGATTCCGCAATCGGTGAAGCCGGCATTGTCCAGGGCGTGGCGGATGGCCTGGACCTGCCCGTCCATCATGGCGCTGGGGGCGACGAGGTCCGCTCCGGCCTGAGCGTGCAGGACGGCCATGGCCGCGAGCCGCGGGAGGGTCGCGTCGTTGTCCACCTGCCGGCCCGCGAGGACGCCGCAATGGCCGTGATCGGTATAGCCGCAGAGGCAGACGTCGGTGAACACCACAAGGTCGGGATGGCGCACCTTGCAACGGCGCACCGCTTGGGGAATGACGCCATCCTCGCGGGCCGCGGCCGAGCCGGCGGCGTCTTTGTCTGCCGGGATGCCGAAAAGCAGCACCGCGTGAACGCCGGATTGCACGAGTTCGTCGATCTCCCGGTCCAGCGTGTCGAGAGCGTGGCGGGCGACGCCGGGCATGGCGGCGATCGGTCCGGCCGCGTGGGGGTCTTCCACCACAAAAACAGGCGCTATGAGGTCGCGCGCCGCGACGCGCGTCTGCTGCACCAGGGCACGGAGCCCGGGATTGCGGCGGAGGCGACGGAGGCGGCGCTGGGGGTATTCTCTCATGAGATGGTTCCCGCGATTTCGATGAAGTGGCGTTCGAGGGCGGCGACCAGACCCGGACCGGTGGGCGCGGCGGCGGCGACGTCGGCGGGCATGCCGGCCGCTGCGAGGGCCTCGGCCGTCACGGGTCCGATGGCGACGCGTACGCCCTCTTCGATCACGCCGACGTGCTCTGCAAAGGAAGCAACGGCGGACGGACTGCTGAAGACGATGGCATCTGCGCCGCTGAGGGTCGCGCGGGCGTGGTCGCCGACCGGGGCGGTCGGCGCCGTGCGATAGACCAGGACCGTATCCACCTGATGGCCGTGGTCACGCAGACGCTGGGGCAGCGTGGGGCGGGCGCGGTCGCCGCGGGGGCACAAGACGCGTTGTCCCGGCGGCCCCGGCGATTGGAAGGCCGCCGCCAGCGCCTCGGCCGTCGCATCCGGCGGCACGAGGTCCGCACTCAGACCATGGCGGCGCAAGGCTTGCGCGGTACCCGGTCCGACCGCAGCCAGCTTGGCTTTTCCGAGAGAGCGTGCGTCGCCCCCCGCAGCGGCGAGCAGCCGGAAGAAGCCGCGCACCGCGGGAATGGAGGGGAAAACCACCCAATCGTATCGGGCGGCGCCGGCAATCATGGCCAACGTCGGGGACGTCGGTCGCACGGGGCGAACGGCGATGAAGGGCTGGTGGAGCACGATGGCCCCGGCGGATTGCAGCGCCGGCCTCATCCGTCGGGCGTGGCCGCGCGTGCCGGTCAGGACGATGCGTCGACCGGTAAGCGGCAGAGCGCGGCGAACAGCGATGAGATCGGCATTGGCCGCGGTCGGCCCCACGATCGCCGTCATGGGCGCGGACAGTTCCGCCCGCTCGACCGCCTCTGGCAGGTCCGCAAGCGGCGCACGGACGGTTTGCTGATCAAGTGTGGTCGCGCTGGCGATGCAGGCGGCGGGGGTGGAGGGATCCATGCCGGCCGACACCAAGCCATCGACCCAGCCGCGGAGCCGGGCGCGCCCCATGAGCACGACGACGGTGTCGATGGCGGCGAGCGCGGCATAGTCGAGATCGAGCTCGGACTCGCCATCGCCTCCCTGGGCCGTCACCACGGCGAAGGAGCGGGCGACGCCACGCTGGGTCACGGGGATTTCCATGGCGGCCGGTGCGGCCACTGCGCTGGTGACGCCGGGGATGACAGCGCACGCCACGCCGGCTTCGCGGCAAGCCTGGAGTTCCTCGCCGCCGCGGCCGAACACGAACGGATCGCCACCTTTGAGCCGCACGACACAGGCGCCGGCGCGGGCCCGCTCGACGAGGACGGCGTTGATCTGCTCCTGAGTCCGCGCGTGGCGGCCGGGGGCCTTGCCGGCGTCGATGCACTCCGCCCGGCGCGGAGCGCGGCGCAGGAGTTCGCGCGACACGAGTCGGTCGTACACGACCACGTCCGCGGATTTCAGCGCCCGCAAACCCGCTACGGTGATCAGGTCCGGATCGCCTGGACCGGCGCCGACGAGATAGACCACGCCCCGGGTCGCGTTCATCGCGTAGCTCCCGCCGGTTGCCGGGGCGAGGTTGGTAAACGCGCGATCACGTCCCACCACACCGCGTCGCTGGTTGCGCCGGCAGCGTGCAAGTCGTGGGCCTGGCCGTTTTGGAGATCCAGCACTCGAACGTGCACGCGAACCTCATCGTCCGCTGCCTGGGCATACGCGGCAACTGCCAGGTTCGGCCGATCATCGAAGGCGGCGAGCAAGCGCCACTCGAGATCGGTGGCGGCGCGCGTGGCGGAATCATCCAGGTCGGCCACGGCGCAGGCGGCCAGTTCGTCTCCCGCGCGAACCTGCACGGCCAGGGCGGCCTGGGCGGGCGCCGGTACGAACACATCGGGCGCGAAGATTTCGGCGGCCTCGCAGAGCATGCCGAGCCGCTCCAAGCCGGCGACCGCGAGAATGGCCGCATCGAGCTTGCCATCGCGAACCTGGCGGACGCGATCGTCGACCGGCCCGCGCAACGGGCGAATCGCCAGATCCGGCCGCAGGGCGCGCACCTGGGCGGCGCGCCGCGGACTGCTCGTGCCCACCGTCGCGCCAGGGGGAAGGGTCGCCAGGGTGAGGTGATCGCGCGCGACCAGCGCCTCGCGCACGTCGCCGCGCGGGAGCACGGCGGCCAGCTCGAATTCTCGCGACATGTGCGTCGGAAGATCCTTGCGGCTGTGGACCGCCAGATCGATCGCGCCGGAAGCCAGTGCCACGTCGATGTCATCCGTGAACGGCGCGTCGCCCGGCAGTTCGGCGATCGCGGAGAGGCGGTCGCGATCTCCGCTGGTGGCCAGTTCGACGATCTCGACCGGCCAGCCCCCTGCCCGGAGCATGGAGGTCACGTGCCGCGCCTGCCACAGCGCCAGCTTGCTCGACCGCGTGCCCAGGCGGAGCGGACGCGGCGGCAGGGATGGCTGCCAGCGCAGGGTGGGCTGCTCGGCGAGGTCGCGGACAAGCCGAGCGATCGCGGGATCCTGCCCCACCGGCCGATCGACCGCCAGTATGCGGTCGCCGCGGCGCTGCACGAGGGGGAAGCCGGCACTGCCGGACGGCCCCGCCGGGGTCATGCCCAGCGCTGCGGGAATATCTTCCGTGGCATGCGGGCCCGCGCCGATCAGAAAAGGCAGCACGATGAGATGCCTGGAGCGGGCGCGCTGAAGAAGTGCGTCGAGCCCGGGCTCGTCATCCAGGAAGACGGCCAGCGTCTGTCCGATCCTGGTGGTATATCCTAACTGGCTCGCCCAGTGGACGGTGGTCCGGCGACTGTGCGGGTTGCGCCGCGTGCCGTGCCCGACCAAGGCCACGGTGACCTGCGCCGCGTCGAGGCGCCACGCGTGCAGGAGTTGCTCGACGCGCTCGGCCAGTAGCGCGCCCATGCCGAGATGCCGCCCCACCGGCTCAGTGATGACCAGGTCGCGCGTCTGCGGGGGGCGCCCGCGGGCGAGCTCACGCGGGAGCACCCGGTCGGCATAGTGGCCGTGGCTGGTCATGATCGGCACGACCGTGACGCGGTCGGCCGCACAGTTTCCGATTGCCTCGGCGAAACCGGGCGAGCCCTGGTGAAACCCGGTGCACACCTCGTCGTAGTCGGGCGGCAAATCGAGCGAAGCGGCCAGGGCGCGCACCGCGGCGTTCACCTCCGGCCGATGCCGGGATCCGTGGACGGCGAGCAGCAGGACCGATCGGCTCATGCCGCCACCTGCCGTTTCAAGCGGAGAATGGCGGCGTGGAGGGCGCGGCGCTGGGCGGGCGTCGCGCGATCAGCCTGGGCAACGAGAGCGGCGACTTCGGCCGCCACGCACCGGCCGCGTTGCCAGGCCTGCAAGCGGGTGAATTCGTCGGCGACAACGGCCTCGGCCGCCGCGATGGCGTCCGCCGGACGATCGGCGAAGGCGTGCAGGTCTTCGAGGTGGGCAAAACGGACGCCGGGCAGCGGCGCGACGTCGGGATCCACGTTGCGCGGTACGCCCAGATCGACGATTCTCAAGGTTTCTCCACGGGCCGCGAGCAGACCGCGATCGATGATGAAGCTGCCGGTGGAACAGGCGATCAGCCCGTGAACGCGCGGGAGCAAGGCGGCCACATCCGCGGCAGCCACCGGCGTGGCGTGATGCCGTTGCGCGAATGCTTGGGCGCGCTCGGCCGATCGACTGGTGACGTACACCTGGCCGACGCGGCGTCCGCGCAGGATGCGGGCGACGTCGGCGGCCAGGCGTCCCGTGCCCCAGAGGAGCACCGTCTGGACCGGCGCGGGTTGGTTCGGGGCCAGAACGCGTTGAACGGCCAGGGAGGCGGCCGAGGCCGCGTGCCGGCCCAACGGCGTCGCGTGGCGTATGCGTCGGCCAGTTCGAATCGCCGACCGACCCAGAGCCGCGAGCAGCGGGCCGCACGTGCCGGCATCGAGAGCGGCGAGATAGGCGCTGCGGACCTGTCCGAGGATCTGATGCTCGCCGAGCATCCGCGACTCCAGGCCGGCCGCCACGCGCAGCACGTGCCGGGCGGCCGCATCGCCCGTGCGCACCTGAAGGTGACGCCGCAGGGCCGCAACGGAGAATCGAAACGCATCGGCCAGGGTTTCGACCAGGGGCTCGACCGGGGGCTCGATCGGCGTCGCGCCGACGGCGTAAACCTCGAACCGCTCGCAGGTGCTCAACACCCAAGCCTGCGGCACGATGTTCGTCAACCGTCGTCCGAGCGCCACCGCACCCGCGGAATCGACGCGCAGTCGCTCGCGGATGCCCAGCGGCGTGCTGTCCTGCGTGATACCCAGATAGATGAGGTCGGACGTCACACCTTCAGCTCCAGGTGGACCAGCGGAAGGGTCGGCTCCTCCTTGCCGGTGAGGATGTGGCGCGGGGCGTTGCGGTGCACGTGCCGCTGGTAGAAATCGCTCAGACTTTCATCGCCCTGCCGCTGCGTCGCCCAGGCGGTGAGCAGCGGGCGGAGGGTGGGGACAAGGTCGTCGGTCTTGACGCTGTCGGCGTAGAGGTCGGCCAGACGATCGCCGCCCAGCCCGCCGCCCACGAACACGTGATAGACGTCGGGCGCCTTGCCCACGAAGGCGACGTCGGCGGTGTAAGGCCGGGCGCAACCGTTGGGACATCCCGTCATCCGCAGGGTGATGGGCACATCGCGCAGGCCCAACGACTCCAATTCCGCCTCGAAGCGGTCCACGACGGAGGGCATCATCCGCTCCGACTCGGCCATCGCGAGCCCGCAGGTGGGCAGGGCCACACAGGCCATGGCGTAGCGGCGCGCGGCCGACAGCGCCCCGGGCAGGGTCACACCGTGCGTCGTCAAGGTTTTTTCAAGATCGACAACGCCCTCGTCCGTCAGGTCGGTGAGCAGCAGGCTCTGGTTGGGCGTGAAGGTGACGCCGGGCCGGCGCCGCTCGATGAATTCGCGGAGCGCGGTTTTGAGGGTGTGTCCGTCGCGGTCGATGATGCGACCGTTCTCCACGAAGACGCCGTAGAACAGCTTGCCGTCGGGCTGCGGGTGCTTGCCGATGAAGTCGCGGTACTGCGGGCGCGGGGCGGGGCGCCAGGGTTCGAGCGGGAAGGAGAGTTGCCGCTGCAATTCGTCGCGGAAGCGGTCCAAGCCCCACTCTTCGAGGAGGTACTTGAGCCGGGCGTGCCGGCGGTCCGCCCGGTTGCCGTGGTCGCGGAAGATGGCGGCCACGGCTTTGACGGCCTCGACCGCGCCGCCGGGCGGGACGAAGCCGATCTCGGAGGCGAGGCGACCGAAGGTGTCGGGCTTGTTGTGGGTCATGCCCATGCCGCCGCCGGCGAGCAGGTTGTAGCCCTGGATGGATCCGTTTTCGATGAGGGCGATGAGGCCGGCATCGTAGGAGTAGATGTCGATGGTGTTGTCGCCGGCGACGGTGACCCCGGCCTTGAACTTGCGCGGGAGGTAGCGGTCGCCGTAGAAAGGCTCTTCGTTCTGCGTGGAGAGCTGTTTTTCGCCGTCGAGCCAGATTTCGTGGTAGGCGTTGCTCGCCGGGCGCAGGGCGACGGCGATGTCGCGGGCGATGCGGCGGAGCGTGTCCTGGGTTTCGCCGGCGAGGGGAGCGACGTAGCCCATGACGTTGCGGCCGACGTCGCCGCAGGCGCTGATGGTGGTGAGCAGGGCGTCGTTGATGGCCTTGAGGTGGGCCTTGAGGTTGCGCTTGAGGACGCCGTGAAACTGGATGCCCTGGCGGGTGGTGACGCGCAGGGAGCCGTTGGCGTATTCATCCGCGAGCCGATCGAGGACGAGGTACTGGTCGGCGGTGATGGCGCCGCCGGGCATGGCCACGCGGACCATGAAGCTGTAGGCCTTTTCCTTACCTTCGGCGCGGAGTTGGCGGCGCAGGTCGCGATCGTCCTGCTGGTACATGCCGTGGAACTTGAGCAGTTGGACGTCGGACTCCTCGAAGTGGGTGACGTCGTCGGCCAAGCGTTCGGCGATGTCGCCGCGCAGATGGTTGCTGGCTTTTTTGATCGCCTCGATTTTGGATTCTTCATTGGGTTTGCTGGTTGCCATGGGCGCCGCCTTGTCTGGGTTCATGTGTCGGGTGGGTCGGGGGAAGCTGGAGGCTATGAGCTGTTAGCTGTTAGCTGTTAGCTGTTAGCTATTGGCTTTAACTGTCAGCTTTCAGTACTGTGTTTGAGGCTCCCCGCCGGAGCTTGCGCTCCTACTTCTTACTTTGGACTTCTGGCTTCTGACTTTTGACTTCTTACTTCTGACTTTCCTAGATTCCTTCGCCGTGCAGTCCGCACTCGGTCTTGTTGAATTCCTTCCAGCGTCCGGAGCGGGAATATTCGCCGATGGTCGAGCCTTCCACGGGCTGAGTACAGTGGGTGCAGCCCACGGTGGGATAGCCGCGCTCGTGCAGGGGGTTGTAGGGCACGTCGTGCTTCTTGATGTATTCCCACACCTCCGAGCGCTCCCAGGCCGCGAGCGGGCAGATCTTGAGCGCCTGGTATTTCCAATCCCACGCGACGGTTTTGAGATTGGCCCGGGTAGCCGACTGGCTGCGGCGGAGGGCGGTGATGTAGACGTCGATGTCCTGCATGGCATCGAGCATGGGGTCGACCTTGCGGAGCTTGCAGCACTGGTCGGGGTCGCGTTTCCAGAGTTCGTTGCCGTAAATGCGGGCCTGCTCCTCGGGCGTGAGCGACGTGCCGCGGTTGACGAAGGTCAGGTGGGGGTAGCGCTCCACCAGCCGATCGCGCAGGGCGTAGGTTTCTTCGAAGAAGAACATGGTATCGAGGTAGACGACGGTGAGCGGCCGGCTGCAAGCGGCATACATGTCGATGAGGGCGCAACCTTCCATCCCGAAGGAGGAGATCATCACCAGGTTCATGCCCGAGAAGCGTTCCAACGACCAGGCCACGATCTCCTGGGCCGAGCTGTTCTCGTGGATGTCGGCCAGAGCCGGGTTCGAGACGATGGGCAGTTCCATGATGCACACTCCGCGACAGCCGCGCTGCACCTGTATTATCGGCCCGCAGGATAGCCGCTGTGGCCGTTTCGCCTACAAAAAAAGACCCGCAGGAGCTATCCCGCGGGCCTGAAATACGCTTGCGCTGCTGGATTCGCGCTGTTTCACCCGGTCAGGACGCTCCCACATCCGCTGCCGCCATACAACAGCAACAAAGGCAGATCGCCCGAGCCAGAGCGCTCCTGAGGTTGATCATGAAGCCATGAGCAGACATCGATTCCAATCCCGAATCCATCGTGAATGAGGGTAGCGATCGCTGTCCGGCAAGTCAAGCCGGAGCCAGTTACGACCTCGCGTTACGACCTCCCGGCGGTCTTTGCCGGCTACAACGGGCTACTCCGCGCCGTAAAGGGCCGTGTAGCGGGCCTGGAACCGGGCGGCGTCCTCCAGGTCCACGTCGCCGTCATCATCGCTGTCGAGAACTGCGAACTGAATGTCCGAGCAGCCGGCCGGCGGGGTCGTCACGCCGGGCCCGCCCACGCACCCGAAGTCCAGCCGATCCGGGCGAATCTCCTGGTGGACCACCACCTCGGTATCCCAGTAGACGTAGCTGCGGTATTGGCCGCGGAGCCAGGCAATGACCCGAACATCGCCATCGTAAGCGGGGATCACCGGCCTGAGGTTGTCGACGGTGGAATGGGCGGTGAGCGCCGTCCACCGCCAGGTGGTGCCCAGGTCGTCGGTCTCGCCGCGGTAGAGTTCGTACATCCGGGTCGTCTCGCCAGTCCGCGGATCGATCGGCGTGGAGATGACGACGACGCTGGGATCCTGGGTATCCAGGGCAGCCAGACCGGTGTAATCGTTCTCCGCCGCGTAGAGAAATGCGCCCGCCTGGGCGAGTGGCCGGATGACCCACGACCGCCCGTTGTGCCGGGCGTAGAGGAAGCGATGGTCGCCATCGTAGTCGTCCACCCGCGCGGTGATGATCGCCGCCGGGCGATTATTTGCGATGGCCATGTCGATGGTCCACGCCCGGCGCATGACCAGTCCGTCGATGACGCGGCCGGTCTGGAAGATGCGGGTGAACGCGCTGGGCGGCTGGCCGGCGCCGTCGAACACGTTGCCGTCCACCACGGCGCCGGCCTCGTTGTAGGCCGTTCCGTCGACGATCATGCCGTGATAGATGCTGTTCTCGTAGTTCCGCGGGTGCCGCTCGGTTGCGACGAAGTGGATGGCGTTTCCATCGGTGGTGTACTTGACGTAGGGGCGGTCTCCCCCACCGCCTTCGGTCAGGAGCTTGCCGCCGTAGGACCAACTGCTGCCGTGATCGCTGGAGATGAGGATATTGGGGTCGAAGTTGACCGTACGGGTGAAGTTGTACAGGCGGCCGGCGCCGCCCGCGTCGTTGGGAAGGTAATACAGGTTGTTGTACGTCGCGCCGGCGCCATTGGTGAAGGTCTGCTCCGGATCCCACGCCGTGGGATCGTGCGGATTGGTTGATACCCGCCAGCGCGTGTACGGATCGGTGATGTGCCGGGCGTAGGCGGCCACGTAGCGTCCATCGGGTCGCACCCACAGTCCGGCGGAGTCGTGGTCGTCGCGCTCGAGCCGGTCGTGCAATTCCACGGCGCCCTTGGCGCCGGTGACCAGGTTGAGCCAGAGCAGATCAATGTCGCCCGATTCTGCGTCGCTGTTGGGGGCGGCGGACACCGAGCTGGCCAGCAGTATGGGCCCATCGGGATGGGCAGCGTCGATGACGGCCCGCTCGTCCTCATACCAGGACCAGGCGCCGTTCGGCGCGGCGGCGGTGTCCGTAAGGGTGGTCAGGGGGCCGGGCGTATACGGCGGCGGTGGCGGCGGGGCCAACTCGTAGCCGACCCCGTCGTACCAGGTGCGCTCGCCGAACGCGGAGGATGGGAGGTCGTCCACGTACACCGCGATTTCGCCCGAGGCATCGGCCACGGCCGAGCCCAGGTAGGCCTCGTACATGTCGCGGTCTTCCTCGGACACGAGCACGGAACCGGTGAAGTGACCGGTATCCTCGAAGCCATTCATGTCGGCCGCGGCAAGCAACGGCCGCACCGTGTAGATGTCGATGCCGTCGGCGTGCTGGTTGATCGGCGGGGCGTGCTGCAAGTCGGAGTTGATGTTGTCGTTGCCCACCCAGCCGGGCAGGTCTCCGGCTTCGTCGGCGAGGCTGAGGCGGATCCGCCAGGCCGAGCTGTTGGCGCTCCAGAAGTACGCGTAGATCGCATAGCTTTCGCCGGGGATGAGACCGGTGAGCGTGGTCTTGAGCCGGGGAGCGTCCTCGGTCGCGCCCGGCTCGCCCGCCTCGTACACCGTGCCGCTCTGTCCAAATCCCGTCCGCTTCTTCCACTGGTTGTCGGCGCCGGTGGCGCCGTTGACCGGCGGTGAGAATACGGAACCGTCGGCCAGGGTGGTGTTGCCGCCGGCGCCCGAGGTGGCGTCGACGTAGTGCACGGCGGCACGCGCGGGCGCTGCCACGAATGCTCCGAGAATGCCCACCGTCAGCGTGGCCGTTCGTGTTGCCTGCAACATGGCGTCTCTTCCCGCGGACCGCATTCTGCCATGTTGCCCCGCGCGCGGTCCGCTCGACGCGGAAGCTGGGACAGAACCGTGATTCCAGCGAACGGCCGGCGCGCCCGTGCGAGGCCGCGATGCGGGCCGGAGTGGATCACGGCCCCGAGCAAAAAGAAGCCCGACGTCGACGCACCGGCCGACGTCGGGCTGACGTATTGCCATTCGCAAGGCAGGCCGGGGCGAACGGCGGCGTTGATGCGCCGCCGCCTCGACCCGGAGCTTACCATTACGTTACGGCGTAATGCGGCGCATGAACTCCGCCGCATCCTCGAGGTCGACATCGCCGTCATTGTCGCTGTCGGCCTGGTCGAACTGCGAGGTGGTCACGGACGGAGGCACAGATGTGACGCCCGGTCCGGACAACGCCAGGGCGAACACCTCCCAGTCGTCGCCATCGATGTCGCCGTCCGCATCGAAGTCAAACGGATCGAACTGCTCGATGACCAGCAGGCTGTGCGGATCCAACAGGTTGGCGCCGGCGCCCAACGCCACCCCCGCCGTCGTGGGCGAGGCCACCCGCTTCACCACGTCGTTGGTGCTGTCGGTGAAGTAGACGTTGCCGGACGCGAAGGCCACATCGGGATAATCCTCACTCGCATCCTGCTCCAGCACGGACTCGAACGCGCCGTTGGTGGTGGAGTTGGGGATGTAGTCCTGCGTCAGATCGGTGTACGCCCAGATGTCGTTGAGCTCGTTGATGCTGACCAGCAGCCGATCGTTGATCTCGTCGTAGGACAGACCCTTGGCCTCACGATGTTCGGTCGTCAGCGTGCCGGCGTAGACGCCCGTGGAACCGCTCACGTCGAACCGCAGGACGCGCGAGCCGGGGTCGGGCGACGTGGAGGCCGGATCCAGGTTGTTGCTGACGTACAGGTAGCCGTCGGGACCGAACGCCAACCCCTGCGGATCCTGCAACTCGTAGTTGCCGCCGACGTCGGTGGTGTCGATGTAGACCACCGGCGCGGTCGCCCCGCTCAGATCGACGCGGTAGATCACGTCCTCGAGCGTGGTGTCAAAGGCGGCCGAGTTGGGCTCCGCGATGGAGATGAAGAGGTACGAATCGGTCGGATCCACGACGATGTGGGCCGGGGTGCCGTTGATCTCCCGCGCGGGCTCCAGGAACACGCCCGCCACGGTTGCCAGGTGGTTGCCGTTCGCGTCAAGCTTGAGGATGCGGTCTTCCAGGTCGTTGCGGCCCTCCGCAATGTACACATTGCCGGCCGAATCCAGAGCCATACCCGTCGGGCTTTCCAGCTCGTAGAGGCCCACGACGCCTTCGGCGAAGACGGGCTGAACCGCGTCGGGCGACAGGGTGCCGAACTGCGTGATGTCGTACTTGAGCACGCGGAAGTTGCCGGTGTCGCTGACCAGCATCTTGCCCCGCGACTCGAGCGCGATGGTGAGCACCAACTGCGATCCGTCGATCGACAGCGCCCCGAAGTTGCTGACGAAGTCAGCCAGATCCACGTCGGTCACGGTCGAGGCCACCGACCAGTCGAGGAGCGGGTAGACGCCCGGCGTGATCTCGCCGCCGATGTCGATGTTGATGTTGACCTGTCCGCTGGACGGCCCGGTCAGCGAGCCACCGGCGAGGATGTCGATCCGGTCGGTGGCCGTCGAGCCCAGTTCCACGTTGATCGTGGCCCCGGCATCCAGCGTGAGGTGCTCGATGGGCAACGTTCCGACGCCGCCCGACCCGGGGGCGATGGTGCTGCCGGACACGGCCTGCACGCCGCCGAGCACGTTGCCCAGGCCGGCGAGGGTCTGGGTGGGCTCAAGCACGATGCCGCCGCCAGCCAGACCGCTGAAGTCCAGGACGCCGTTGGTCGTCAACGTCTCGAGCAGACCGGAGCTGGTCACGTTGTTGCTCGAGCCGCCGTCGATCAGGGCCAGGGTGCCGGATGCCGCCTGGGTGGCGCCGTTGTGGGTCTTGGGACCCACGATCTCCAACGTGCCCAGGTCGCCGTTGGCCTTCAGCACGGCCAGCGTGGCGTCGTCGTCGGAGTCGTCCAATTCGCCGTTGACCGTGATCGTGCCGTCGCCGTCGAAGCGAATGGTGTCGGTGCCGAACGCAAAGCTCAACTCGACCCAGTCGGCGTTCACGATCAGCGAGCTATCCGCCTCGGAGCGAATGATCACGCGGTCGCCGCCCGATCCGATGTCGATCCGGCCGTCCATGGTATTCACGCCGTTGGTGGAAATGATGTGCGCCGGGTCGCTGACCGTGCGGGCCCAGAGGGCGTAGACCTTTTCCTGGGTCACGCCGCCGTTGAGCACGAGCGTCGTCATCGGACCCTGGAAGGAGGCATTGAGCTGGATCCGCGACTCATCGTCCGCGGCGCCCAGCGCGCCCGAACCAGTGACCACGATGTCACCCGTACCGGTGATATCCACCGGGCCGGAGAAGTCGTTGGCGCTGTTGCTGAGGATCACCGGAGCGTCACCGAGCTGGGTCAGACCGTTGGTGCCTGACAGCGCGCCGCTGGCGGTAATCGGGGCGAATGCCGCGTCGAATTCGAGCGTGCCCGTCATGTCAAAGGCGATCTCCTGGCCGTTCGAACTGGCGTTCGCGACCGGACCGCTGATGTCCACCGCATTGCCGGCGAGGATAAACGACTGGGCGATGCCGGGTAGGAATTCGATGCCGGCCAGTTCGGCGCCGACGATGTCGTTGGTCAGCGTGCCGCCCACGGCGCCAATATCGGCGAAAGACGGGGTGGTGACGAAACCGAAGAAGTTGGGCAGGGCATCGGCGGACCAGTTGGCCGCGACGCTCCACAGGTCGCTGACATCGCCGTCCCAGGTGCCGGCCGGCGCGCCGACCGCGAGCACGCCGGTTCCTTCGTTGAAGCGGTAGCCGTTGTTGGCCCAGATGCCGGGAGACGATTCGGTGAACCCGGTCACGGAGAAGTTTGCGCCAAAGGTCTGCGTCGCGACATCCACGATGGTCCAGGCATCGCCTGGATTGTTGGTCGCGTTGGTCAGATCGAATACAAACGCGCCGTTGAAGGCGGCGCTGCCGCCGCCGGCAATCTGGTTGTTGACGCCCGGGGCTCCGATTTCGAAGAGCCACGAGCTGCCGCTTTGCCACTCGTGGTTGGTGCCGGAGGCGTTGACGTCGCCGGTGAACGCATTGGTACCGGCGAAGGCGACGCCGAAGCCTCCGCCGAGGGTCAGGGTGCCTTCATCGCCGGTGACGTCCGCAGTAACGACGTAGGGCGTCTGGTCCGCGTTGATCTGGCCGCCGTTGCTGGTGATCTCCATGGTACCGGCCAGCGTCTCGACAACGTCGCCGCCGGAACCGCTGCGGATGAGGCCGCCGTCCAGGATCCACGGGGCCGTCAGCATCCGCGAGCCGGTGTGCTTGGAGATGAGCGCGCCGCCCGATTTGAACGTAAGGGTGTCGCCCTGGAAGGTGTAGTCGACCGCGTCCGCAGGCGAGCGGAGGTACTGCACAGTCACGACGTAGTCCTTGCCGGCCGACGGATCGAGCCCGTCATCCCAGTTGTTGGCCCCGTCGTTGTCGAAGGACGACTCGCCGATGGCGTCGCCACCCGTGGAGAGGAAAACGCCGGTCAGCGAGGGGGGCTCGCCGTAGGACAGCACGCCCGTCGAGGCGTCGAACCAGTAGTTGGGTCCGTCCCACACGCCGGGGATCGTCTCGGTGTAACTGGCCACGGCAAAGGTGGCGCCATACGTCTGGTTGGCCACGCTGGCGATGGTCCAGGTATCGCCGGGGTTGGCGCTGGCGCCGGAGACGTCAAAGGTGAACACGCCGTTGTACACGGCACTGCCGCTGCCGGAGACGGCGTTGTTGACGCCGGCGGCGCCGATGACGAAGGTCAGCCCACCTGTTTCGTCCAGACGGAAGCGCCCGGCGACATCCAGATTCCCGCTGAAGCCCGTATTGGCACCGAAGAAGGTGACGTAGCGGTTGTCCTCGCCCGGAGCGTCGGTCACGGGGAAGGTCAGGTCGGCCGAGCCGCTGACCTCGGCGAGGATGTCGATGTTGCCCTGCTTGGCATAGATGGTCGAGGGGCTGAGCACGGTGATGGCGCCATCGAGCTGAAAGAGGGCATCGATACCTTGCCCGTGCGAGATAAGTCCGCCGTCAAGAATCAGGTCGGCGATCGTGACGATCCCGGTAGTTCCGTTGCCCTTGTAAAACAGGCCCGTCGGATAAGCGGTGGTGTTGTTCACGGTGAGCGAATCGCCGGCGAAGGTGTGACTGTTGGCGTCCGGAGGCGTCCGCAGGATGAAGTCGCCGGTAAAGTAGTCATTGCCGGCGCTGGGCGCAGCGTCGTTGTCCCAGTTGCCCGCCGAATTAAACGACGAGTTGCCGAAGCCGTCGCTGGCATCCAACGTCACGTCGGCGGCATATGCCGGCGCCGCGAGCAGCGCCGCCGCCAAGGCGACAGCGGCCGACACGCCGAATATTCTGCCAAGTGTTCTCGGGTTCTGCATGTTCATTACCCTCCAAGGATTGAAGAATATCTCTGGTCTGGACGTGCCGTCCTGCAACGGCGTCCGGTGACGGCCGGAGGTGGAGGCGCAGCACTGGCCTCGTTCACCGGGATGCCGCCCATCGGCTCCTCGACCACGGCGGAGCCGCCGGAAATCCTCGATTACGCGTTATGATCCTGCTTAATGCTTCCTTCCTGCACCACAGGCCACAGCGGGTCCCACTCCGCCGGCCGCTTCGTTTCCCGTTTCTCTTTTTCTCATCTCCTCCGCTAACCCGTGCGCTGTCGCCTGCCGCGTGGAATCACCAGAACCATCTGTAATTGGAATCGACAAACTTCAACTGAAGCCAGCGATACTGGACGCGGTAGCCCTGGCGTTGCGCGAACATCGCGGCCCCCCGGCCGGCGGCCGGTTGCCCCAGTTCGTTTTGTTGCCGCCACTCCACGCTGCCATCCAGCTTGGCGTAGTTGATGCCCCCCTTGCCTCGACCGATGAAGCCGTCCCGGGGCGCAGGTTGATCGTCAATATGATTGAGCTTCGTCTCCGCGCGGTCGGCGCGGCGTCCGAACCACTGTTCAGTCATGTCTGTATCTTCCACGAGGTCGGAATAGCACAGATCGGTAACGGCCACGTCGAAGTAGCTCTTGTCGCTCAGCTTACGCTTCATCACGCGTTCGCCTGCGGGAACCCATTCGAAGCCAGCCAGGTCGCTTCCGCCGAAGCTGCCGCCCTGGCCGAGCAACCCATTGGCCGCGGCGCTGCGTACGTCCGTGTAGATCGACGTGTCGCCCATACCGGAAGCCGCGGCCGCTCCGCGAGCCGCCGGGTCCGCCACCTTTGGCATGCGAAAGGCAAATTCCCGGCGACCGGCCAGGAACATGTAGCCCATCATAGGCATTCTGAAGGAATCGGTATGATCTTCGGCGTTGGTGATTTGCGGTCCCCACCACCAGTCCTTGTTCAGCATCTTGTTCGAAGGGCAGTAGTAGTATTCGCGGGGCGTCCCGTAGGTATCGACGAAGATCTCGCGGACCGCGGGATGGATGCGCTGGGGCGTGAAGGTGTACTCGGTATTGGTCGTGCCGCGACCCCACTGCTCGACGTAGAACGGATTGCGCAGGACGACCCGGTCGTAGGCGTGCGAGAAGTTCGAGGGGTCGGCCAGTTCGCCGTTGTTCTCCACCGCGTACATGGTGATGGCGTGGACCATGTCGTGCATGTGGGCGGCGCACACCGCCCGGCGGGCCTGCTCCCGGGCGTTTTTCATGGAAGGGAGCAGAATCGCGACCAGTAGCGCGATGATGGAGATGACGACGAGCAGCTCAACCAGTGTGAATGCCGACCGGCGGGGCGCGCGGCGGCGTCCGCCCAAGGAATCACAACGCATCATATAACTCGCTCCAGACATGCCTGACCACGGCTCTTGTCAAGAAATGGCGTCGGCGCCTGGTTGCGCCGCCACACCCTTATTCAACTAACCTAACACCGTCCCGGCCTGCCATACAAGCGAAAACCGGCCTGCGGGCGAAATTTTTTTCCTTTGCTTAGAAATTCGCTTGGAGATCCTTGCGCGAGTTTATAAAGTAGGGATTATATTTCGTCTGCGCGGGCTCAGCGCCGCCCCCGGCGCGGTCGGACCGGCGGGCGTCGCCCGGGCATTAACCGGGCCCGTGGTGGATCTCGGACGTGCGACGAGCGTCAGCAACCGGCTCGGGGCCTGCCGCACCGCCCCGCAACGCAGATGACGAACGTATATTGAATCGCCGCTCGCGGTGGGCTAAGAAGAAGAGGTGGCGAAGGGGGTTCGCCCAGGCAATCACACCGCTTTTGCGCTTGCCAACCCAAGCAGCGGAGAATGCCTCATCCCTGGAAAGGAGCCAATCGATGCACATGCCGCCCGTGTCGGCGCTTCGGCGCGCTTTTCTCGGACCATTGACCGCCTGCGTCCTGCTGACGCCGGCCGCCTGGGCCCAAACGCTGGGCGACTTCGACGCCGACGGCACGGTCGCGCTCTGCGACGCGGCGGCGTTGCCCGAATGCCTCGCCGGGCCGGCCGGCGCGGTGGGTTCCAACGGCTGTCTGGCCTTCGACTTCGACGCCGACCTGCGCGTGGATTTGCGTGATTTTGCCGAGTTTCAGCGGCTTTTCGAGGCCGCCCCGCGCCTGCTGGATCTGCCCGATCGGCACGCGGTGATGGAAGCGGCGCTGCTGGTCACGCGCCACTGGATTGATGGAAACCCCAATCCTGGCCACCCCGGCTGGGACCGCGCGACCTGCTTCGAGGGCCTGATGGCGCTGTATCATCAACTCGCCGAACCGGAGGTGTACGACTACTGCGTGCTCTGGGCGGAAAACAACAACTGGTCGTTATGGGGCGGCGAGACCACGCGCAACGCCGATAACCAGACCGCCGGCCAGGTCTATCTCGAGCTCTACCAGTACGATCCGCAACCCGAGCGGATCGCCACGATCAAGGCCGCCATCGACAACATGGTCAACAGCACCAAGAGCGACGACTGGTGGTGGATCGACGCCATCCAGATGGCATTGCCCACCTTCGCCAAGCTGGGCGAACTCTACACCGATGACGCCTACTACCTCAAAGGCTGGGACCTGTTCAACCACACCTACAGCATCGAGGGCGACAACGGGCTCTACTCCGATAATGGGGTCCATTCCGCCGGCGACTACCTCTGGTGGCGCGACGGCGGCTTCCAGCCCCCCACCACCTCCCCCAACGGCGACCAGGTCTACTGGTCGCGCGGCAACGGATGGGTCTTCGCCGGGATGGCCCGCACGCTCAGCCACATGACGCCGGCCGACCCCCACTACGCCGATTATCTCCAGGTCTTCCAGGAGATGGCCGCATCGCTCAAGACGCGGCAGTTGCCCAGCGGCTTCTGGCCCGTCAACCTCGACGATCCCGAGCATGCCGGCACGGTCAACCCCGCGTTCGTCGACAGCCCGGAGACCTCGGGCACGTCGTTTTTCACCTATGGCATGGCCTGGGGCATCCGTAACGGGCACCTCAGCGCCGCCGAATACGGACCGGCCGTCGTCGCCGGGTGGAACGCCCTGGTCAGCGAGTCGGTCCAGGCCAACGGCCGCCTGGGCTGGTGCCAGTCGGTCGGCGTCGGTCCGGAAAGCTCGCAGCCTTTCGGGCCCTACCGCACCACCGACTTCTGCGTCGGGGCGTTTCTGATGGCCGCCAGCGAAGTGGGCCAGCTCGCCTGCGGGCCCATGCCCCAGCCGGGCGACATCGTGCTGCCCAGCAACGACGGCTGGTGGTGCCATCGCGGCTTCGTGGACGGCAACCACGACCTCGGCGAAAACAACACCGGCGTGGTCAACATCGAGTACGACGCCATCGCCCTTTCCACCTCGGGTGTTGACGCGCTCGTGGCCTACGCCGATTCGTCCACCAACGTCGACGCCTACGGCGACAACTTCGCCATGGTCCGCATGTACTACGGGTACTTCGACGCCTACAACTGGAACACATACGAGGCCGATGCGGTTATTCCGTTCGTGCCCGGCGAAACTTACCACGTGCGGGTGCGCATCGACCTCGACGCCTTCACCTACGACGTGTGGATCACGCCCCCCGGCGAAGCCGAGGTCCAACTGGCCGATGACTACTTCTACCGGTCGACCGCCGGTTTCGTCGACGACGTGGGACAGGTCACGCTGATCAGCGCGCTCAACGCCGGCGACGTGGTGATCTACAACCACACGCTCAGCACGCCGTAGCCCCGACGTTCGCTTCGAATACGCCGGACGGAAACAACAACGCGGGCCGCCGACTCCCAAGGGTCGGCGGCCCGCGACTCGTTCATGACCGTTGAGCGACAGGCCTATTCCGCCAGGCAGCCCTCCAGCAGCACCGCAGCACCACTCAGAACGCAGCGCTCCGTGGCCGCGTAGTCGAACAGGTCCACGTCGTTGTCGCCATCCTGATCGTGCGCCGCGCAGCCTGTCAGCAGGCCGCCGCCGGGTCCGGTGAGACAGTCCCGACAAGCATTCAAGGTCTCCGCCGCACCGAGCACGGACACCGTGCCGGTCGTGTACAGCGCGCCCAGATCCCAGAGCCGCCCCGCGGGCAGCGGCGGGAGATTGACCGCCTCAAACGTGCCGCTGAACGAGGCCGCGTCGAGGACGTCGAAGGCGTCGCCGTGCTCGGGCGCCGGCGCCGCGTCGGAAAGCACGATGTCGAGCGTACCGGCCGCGACGAAATTGCCAGTCGCCACCAACCGGTCGACCTGTGCCGGTCCGGAGATACCTAATTCCAGAACGGAACCTGCTTCCAGACTGGCATTTCCGGAAACCGTTATGATCGCAGGCTCATAGGTGTCCACGGGGTTCAATCCGCCGAGCGGATTGGTCAAATCCACCCCCTGAAGGAAGGTGAGGTCGTCCACGCGCACGCCGTAGCTGAGAGGGGCGCTGCCCGCCAGAGCGAGAAATACGTCGAGCGTCTGCGTGGTGCCGTGGCGAAAACTCAGCGGCGAGGTGTTCAGCTTGTCGCCGGCCGTCGCGTCGGCGACGCCGGTGTTGAGGTAGACGTCCATGGTGTCCGCGGACTGATCGACGACCATCCAGACGTTGTACCAGTTGTTGGACACGAGCGAATCGACCAAGTCAACGAAGCTGCCGCCGTTGCGGGCATCGAGTCCGAAGGTGTTGGGCGCCGAGTTGTTGTCCGACGCCAGGCGGATCTGGGCCTCGAAGTCATCGAAGTTGACCGCGTTGGTGCTGGCTCGATCGCCCAGCCCCAAGTTGTGGTCCGGATCGTCGGTTTGGGAATTAAACCGGAAGAAGAAGGTGGCGACTTCGCCGTCATCGATCTGCGCCCCCGGCGGCAAGGCCCGCGACGCTCCCCGGAAATTATCGGTCCAGCCGAAGGCCAACGTCTGATTGGTCCCCGAACCGTCGTCCTCCACCGTGGCGAGCGAGGTGTCCTCGTGCGCGGTCCAGGGGGGACTGGCGACGTCGCGCAGCAGCCCGGTGGCATAGCCTTCGAAATCATCCACGACGAGCTGGCTCGGGTACGCGGGCAGGCCCGCCTCCCCGACTTGCACCGTGGCGCCGGCCTGCGCCGCGAAGTGATGGTCCACCAGACCGTGGCCGGAGACGGTCACGCTATCCTGCACGGCCAGACCGTCAAAGAGCGGCGTACCCAGCGTCCCGCCTTCCAGGAGGACGTCGTTCACGACGATAGCCAGTCGACCCCGGCGGAAATACTCGAGCGTACCGCCGGGCTGGACGTGGACCATGTCCGAATCCGTGAAGTTCGGGTCGTCTTGGAGGCGCAGCGTACCCTCGAGCACCTCGATGGCGCCGTGGTTGGCGATGGTGACGTCGTTCCAGGTGATGAGGTTCGTGCCCTTTTTTTGCAGGACGGCGCCCGGCTGCACGCGCACCCAGTTGCCTGGCTCCATGCCCCAATCGACGCTGCCGGAGATGGCGTTGACGCCGCCCAGGGCGTTGATGTAGCGGGCGAAGCCCCCGACGCCGTTATGCGTCAACTCCCCGTCCAGCAGGTAGGCGACGTGCTCGCCCAGATCGGTTGCGGCGAAATCATACGTGCTCGATTCAATGACGCCGACGTATTCGATGCCCACGTTGGTCGGCGTCAGCGGGCTGCCCTCGACCAGCCGAGCGTCGCCGAACCAGTGATACCAGGCGTAACCGATGACGTAGCTGCGGCTCTCCAGGCGGGGGATGACGTTGTCGAGGAAGATGGCGTTCGCCACGCGCATCTCCTCGTCCGTGTAGTTGCCGCCCCAATCATGGATGGCGAACTCGGTGATCCACACCGGCCGGCCGTAGCTGTTGTGGTAGGAATCCACGCGACCGATGAACGCGTTCGCCGCCCCGATCGGGTCGTTGGGGTTGCTCACCCCGTACCAATGGAATGCCACGGCGTCGACCTGGAGTCCCTGGGAATTGGCCTGGCTCATGAAGCTGGAAAGCCAGGATTGCCCGGTGCCATTGTCCGAGACGGCCGGGCTGACCAGCTTGATACCCGTGCCGTCAAACCCGGCGTCCAGTGTCTGCCAGGCGGAGATGGCCTGGGAGACGGACATGTTGGCCTGGTCGGAGCGCTCCGGCTCGTTGAAGCCCAACACCCATTCGACGTCGCCGTAGCCGATGATCTGGTCGATGGTTGCCTGGTTGACCTGCCATCCGCCCCAGAACATTGGCACGAACTTGGCGTCGAAGCCGCCAATGTCGGCCTTGTCGGGCCCCCACCGATAATACCATCCAGCGTTGGTCGCCTGGAGGTAGTTGTAGCTCGCGCCGGTGTCGGCGAAGCCGCGCTTGGCGGACAGGACCTGCGCGCCGGCTGGCCCGGCCGACATCACCAGACCCGCGACGATCGCGACCATCGGCAACAAGGCCCGGCAATCGCGTCCTCGGCCCGGTCCGCTGAACATCTTCCGTTGCATCGATTACCCCTTGTTACGAACCATCGTTTGGCTGATTGTCTGCCGACTGCTGACGGGTGCACGGCAACCGCTCGCGGTCGTTCAGGATCGCAGTATTCTTCGGTGTTCTGCCGCTATGCCCGCCGCTCCTGCACGTCGGCCACCGCGGGCTGGGCGAGCACCACGCGATCCAACGCCGCGCGGGCCAATCCGAGCAAGCGCTGCCGGGGCGCGGCTTCCACCCGGACGGTTCCGAACCGGCCCCACAGGGCGTGAGCATTGATGCGCTCCGCCATCAATTCGAAGGCGCCGGGCCCCAACTCCAGCAGGTCGCCGACCAGCACCACCCGGGAAACCCCGGTGGTGTTCAAAGCTCCCGCGATGACACAGGCCGCGTCGGCCAGCACCCGGCGCAGCCAGGCCGGCGGCTGCTTGTCCGCCAATTCCGCCACCAGTTGCGACCATTTGCGCAGATCACGCTGAACATTCCGCCGCGCAGTCCGCATGAGGCCACGCCGCCCCAGCAGCGTTTCGAGGCATCCCACGCCTCCGCAGCCGCAGACCCGTCGATTGCCCGGCACCGGCGTATGTCCCAGTTCCGCGGACAGCGGCAGCGGTCCCGCCTGAAGCTCACCGTCCACCACCAACGCCCCGCCGACGCCATCGCCGGTGTCTACCAGCAGGAAGCTGTCGTGCGGCTCGCAATGCACCAGATACCCCAGGGCGAGGGCGCGAATCTCCTGCACCACCACCAGATGGGCGGGAATCACCCGCCGGATTGCATCGAAAAGCGGCGTCCCCTCGGTCCAGTGCAGGTTGGGGGAGTACAGCACCCGCTGCTCTGCCTCGTCGACCACGCCCGGAACGCTGACCAGGACGGCCGTGGGGTCGGCCACGTCCAGCATTTCCACCGCGGTTCGCAACCGCTTTTCGAACATCGCGGAATTGGCAGTCTTGAAATGGGCGGTATGCGTATCCCCGATCGGGCCTGCCACCGGTAGCGCCGCCAATTGCGTGGTGCGCACGCCGACCTCCACCACCACGTGGCAACGCTGCGCCCGGGCCAACCCGTAGTACTCCGCCGGCCGGCCGACCATGCGACCCTCTTTCGGCGTTTCGGTGATAATCTTCTCGACCACGCCCGACGCCACCAGCGAATCAATGATCTTTCCAATGGTCGCGAGCGAAAGCCCGGTGCGCTCCCCCAACTCCGCCCGAGTCAACGATGAAGACCGCATCAGCAGGTGAACCACCCGCCGTTCCGTCACCCGGCGGATCGCCGACGGGTGCATGTGTCCCAACAATTGCGTGCGCTTTGCCGATCCACGCCCCGTCGGGGCCACGGCGCGCATGTCCGCGTCATCCGATCCGCCCACCCCGCGGGTGTGTAGTGCGACCTTCTTCCTGCCACTCATCCGACTTCTCCCCAGACGTCCGTGAAATGTGAGGCGCGTCCCCTCGCGGGGATTCACAGTGACCATACCTGTCCGAGGCCAGTCCTGCGCAGCCCGGCCATGAACCCGGCGCCCGATCACGTCATGCCGATCCGGCGCCATGGCGGGCCCGGGTCGGAGCTCGCCCATTCTTTTAGATACTTTAAATATACGGGATCATCGCGCGCATTTACAAGGGGAATCTCAGCCAGGAATGGTTGTCAGACCACTTTAAACGCTCAACCTGTCGCGGACCGCGCGACTGGCCTGAAACGACGGGCGCTCATGCGAAAGGGGCGTGTCCGACGCTGCCCGTCAGACACGCCCCCCTAACGCCGCAGACGCGTTGGTCAGTGGTTATTCATCGCCGATATGGCTACTCATCGCCGATAATCGTGACGGTCGGCGGCGTGACCTGCCGCAGCCTCCGCTCGAGATCGATCACATCGCGTTGGGCGCGGCGCATTTCCGCCTCGGCCAGCGACAGCTTGTCGCCGACTTCCCGGCCATACGCACTGGCCAGTTCCAGCAGCGGCTCGGCCTCCGCCAGTTCGCTCTCAACGATGCTCGCCTTGGCGGCCAGTTCCGCTTCCTCGAGGTTCAGCTCGTAGAGCTGCCTGTTCAACTCCGCGAGCATGTCCGGCCCCATCGTGGTCGCCAGTTGTTGGCGGCGCTCGGCCAACTGCATCCCCGCCACAGCCAGCCGTTCCTTGTACTCGGCAATCTCGTCGACCGCCGCAAGACCCTGCTCATTCAACGACTGGACGCGGTCCAACTGCCCCCGGCGAATTTCGACAACCCGCTTCAACTCCTCGATGACCGGATCAGTCTGTGCCTGCTCCGTGGCCTTTGCGGTCAACTCGGCGATCTGCTTTTCGACCGCCTCCCGGCGGGCGTTGAGAATCGCCAGGCTCGTGCGCAAACCCCGCGTCTGTCCCCGCAGATGGGATAGGTGGTCCATCAGGTGTTCTCGATTGAGGTTCTGCTGACCAGCGGACGCGCGGAGCGCCTGGTCCTTGTGCTGCAACTCTTCGACCCTGGCCTGGGCGCGCTCCGCCTCTTCCCGGGCGGCCTCCAGTTTGACCCGCAAAGGCTCGAGCGACTGCTCGCCGAGTTGGATCAAAGCCCCGCCCAACCGGGCGCAGACCTGGTGCAGGTATTCCGAGGCCGCCGGCCTGACCTCCGCCACGTCGACGTCGATTTCGGTCAAGAAGCGGATGATCATCACCCGCGCCCCCACGATGTCCTCCGGCGGGAGCAAGCTATCGGCCACGATGTCCACCCCTTCGGGCATGCCACCGCTGTACGGGATGCCGAACGCCTCCTCGAAGGGCTTATTTTGCACGGCCGATGAATACAACAGAGCCTCGAGCACCTCCTCGTTGATCGGGTGATACTCCGGCTGCCAGGTGACCTGAACCAGGTAGTTGGCGTGATAGGACGGCTCGCCGGCCCGGCGTTCGTCGGGGGCCTCCTCCGCCCGCGTCGCCGCCGCCCAGGACGTTATGGCACAAAGGACTATTGCCAGCATGGTCGCACGCGTTCGCGTCATATCCGCTCTCCTGCCTCTGAAGTGTGTTTATCCAACCGCTGCCGGGCGAGGTCCGCCGCGGCGGTCTTGGGAAATAGATTGATCGTCCGGCGATAGGCCGCGAGCGCGTCCGCCTCCTCTTTGGCCTCGGCCATCAATCGGTCGGCGCGCATCACCATGAGGCGCGCCGCCACTTCCGCTTCCTGCGCGGCGTGCAGCCCGAGATCCAAGGCGCCCGCCGAGTACGCGGCGCCGCCGCCGGTCCGCGTGGCTGTCCTGCCATCGCCCGACTGCGGCGCTCCCGGTTTGAGGCGCTGTTGGCGCGCCATCCGCGCGGCCAACTGTGCGTGCCAATCGGCCTGCGCATCGAGCCGCGCCAGTTCCGCGCGTAAATCCGCCGGCGGTGATACAGGTGTCGGCTTCGGCGTAGCGCTTGGAACTCGCGCGATGCTCCGCGCCGCTGCGGAATCGCCGGCGGCCTGATCGTCGGATGAACCGGTCGTGCCGGCCAGACGTGGCTTATCCACATCCGATCCCGACTCTGCCACAGTCAGCCAACCGGCCGTCGCCGCCAGCAGCAGAACCGCCGCCACCCTGATCCCCTGCCGCACGTGGTGACGGCGCCGTGCCATCGACCGCACCTGCCGGGTGAAATCCGCCGGGACGGTTGCCGGCCCGGACGCCTGCGCGTCCGCCTGCTGCAACAATGTCTGCAAACGCTGCTCATTCATCGCGTTTCATCCTGCATCAGGTGCGCCAGCGCCGTACCCAGGCGCTTGCGCGCCCGATGTAACCGCACATCCACCGCGTTGCGCCCGCTGCCCACAATCGCCGCGATATCGCGCACCGGCATCTCCTCCAGGTAACGCAGAACGATGACTTCCCGATCCGACGCGGGCAGGTTGCGGATCGCCACCCGCACCGCCGCCACGCTTTCGACATCGAGAACCGCCGTGGACGCGTCCGCCAGGCCATCGTCGAGCGGACGTCGCCGGCGCAGGCGCAGCATCTGTTTGCGCCGGTGACTGCGGCAGGCGTTGATCGCGATGCGGGCCAGCCAGGTGTCCATCCGGCAGCGACCTTCAAACCGCGGCGCCGATTCCAGCGCCGCCACAAATACGTCTTGCACGACGTCGGGGACGTCGGTGGACCAGCCGAGCAAACGCGACACCAGCCGGGTCACTCGCGCGTGCTGTTCGGCCACGAGGCGGTCGAAGTCCAGGGGCTCGTCGACCTTGCTGGGATTCACCGCGATGGTTTCCGCTCGCGCCATAGGTGACCTGGATCAAGGCCGCATCGGCCGGCTCGCCATGGGTAATAGTGTCCTGACGACCATCAAACTTACCGCCCAATGGGCGAAAAGTTGATGAATTCCGGAAATACACGCTTCCGGGCGAGGGGGGCAGGAGCGAATCGTGGCTGGATGGCAGCCGAACGTGGTCGGCCCTCCGCGGGAGAACGCGCCCTACTCGTGCTTGAGTTCCCGCGTCATGAGGCTGGCGATGGCCTCCTGCGGCGGAGCTTCGCCCGCGAGGATCGCGGCCACCGCGGCCGTGATGGGCATCTCTACCCCGTGTTCGGCCGCGACTTGCAACACCGCCCGGGTGGTGGGAATGCCTTCGATTACGGAGGGGGTGGAGGCGACGACGTCGGCGGCCGACATTCCCCGCCCGATCTTTTCACCCGCCGAGCGGTTGCGGCCTACCGGGGAGATGCAGGTGGTGATCAGATCGCCGATGCCCGCTAGCCCGGTGAACGTTTCGGGGGCGGCGCCGAGGGCGGCGCCGAGGCGGGTGATTTCCACTGCGCCTCGGGTGAGCAGAGCGGCCTTGGCGTTGCAGCCCAGTCCGAGTCCGTCGACGATGCCGGCCGCCAGGGCGATCACGTTTTTTGTGGCGCCCGCGATTTCCACACCCAGCAGATCCTGGTTCACGTACACCCGGAAGTACGGGGTGGCGAAACTCTGCTGGACGAGTTCGGCCAGAGCGAGGTCGGCGGCGGCGGCCACCACGGTGCAGGGCTGGCGGTCGGCCACTTCTGGAGCGATGCTCGGCCCGGACAGGGCCGCGATCGGTGCGTCGCCGAGCACATCCCGCAGGATGTCGGTCGAGACCAGGCGCGTATCCAGCTCGATGCCCTTGGAGACGGCCACGACCGGGGCGGCGGCGGGGTAGTGCGGCCGGAGTCGCGCCCAGACCGAACGGATGTACTGACAGGGGACAGCCGAGACGATCAACTGGGGGTGGGGAAAGGCCTCGGCAGGGTCGGCCGACACGGTTATGGTTTCGGGGAAACGGTGACCGGGAAGGAAGCGGGTGTTTTCGCGGCGGCGCTGAAGGTCGGCGGCTTGCTCGGGGAAGTTGCTCCACAGCCGGACGGCGACGCCCTTTTCGGCCAGGATGAGGGCGCAGACGGTGCCCATGGCCCCGTCGCCGATGACGCTGGCTCGTTGAATGGGAGGAGGCGCGGTCAAGGTTTTGCCCAGGACGCTTTCGCCCTGCCGACCGGGCGCGGCGGCGCGTTTAGAAGAACGAGTTGGACGATACGCCGAAAAGGTTGTTGACCCAGTCGGTGATGAAGAGCGATGCCACGGTAGACACGAACTCGGGCAGCAACTCGTCGCTGTTGATATTGCACTGAACACCCTGGAAGCACATGCCCGCGCTCAGCATCGCGAGCAGGCTCGCCTTCCATCTTGGCAATCCGCCCTTTTTCATGATTGCGCCACTCCGCGGCAAGACGTCAACAATGCGCGAACCCGAGGTCCACGACGCGCTTCATCCCTACCGCCGCCCGGCGGGCGTGTCAACCGCATCGGCGCGGGCGACGCCGTTTGGCGCCGAGGACGGGGCTTCGGCGGATTCGGGGGCCTCGGCGGGCTCGAGGGCGTCGACGTCGACGACGCCGGCATCGTCGCCACTGTCGTTGTTGTCCGCGTTGGGGCGGTCGAGCACGACGAGATCATCGGCCACGAGAATGGGGATGGGGTCGACGTCGCCGGTCTCGACGAAGCGCTCGCGGGCGCGTACGCCGACCATGCGCCCGAGGAATCGTTCCACGTCGAGGTCGGCGTCGTCGGCGATCTCAACGTAGCACAGGGTGCGCGGCACGATCAGGTCGGGATCGACGAGGCGATAGCGCTGCGGTCCGACCGGCGAGGCGTAGATCATGCTCTGGCGCAACTCGCCCTTGGCGTCGAAACCGCGAACGATCGGCCGGGCCGGCGGACGGATGTTGGCCCGGGCGTCGAGGGCCTCTTTGCGGTCCTTTTCGACGTCGTCGGCCAGATGGCGGATTTCCTGAATGGCCTGGGCCGTTTCGATATTCAGTTCGAGTTGGGCAATGCGCCGCTCGGCGTACATTCGCACGAGGGTGCTGCGCTGCTGCTCGGCCAGGGGGCGGTAGGCGTCGATGAGATCCGCCAGGCGGCGATCGCCCAGCGGCTTGGTCATCTCGTCCTTGAACTGCTGCTCGATGACCTGCAACCGGCGGCGATAGTCGACTTCGGACTCGTCCGATCCTGCCGGCGCTGCTTCGGCCGCATCGGCGACCTGTTCATCGGCGTCGCCGCCTTCGTCGGAAACCGCCGGCTGGGGCGGCGTCCGGCGAACGACTGCCGCTCCGTCGTCTTCGGCCGGCGCGGTGCGGCGCACGACGGCAGGCTCATCGGACTCGGTCGGTGCAGCGGTGGAGACGTCGGCGGGTCCGGCCATCGGACGTCGGGGCGCGGCGCCGGTCGCAGTACGTTCGGACGCGCCGGAATCTTGATCCGCGCTCCGGTTGGACGCGGTGTGGGCGCTGCCGGGCGTCTGCGGGCGAGCGCCGCCGAGGCGATCTTCGGGTACGCGCAGCACGTATTCGCCGCTGATCCAGACCTTGGCGCCCGGGGGCGGCGCGATCTTGAGGAAATCCCCAGCCCTGCCCAGCACCTTGACCTCGGCGCCCTTGTCGAGCTTGGTCTGGACGGCGTAGCGATGCTCATCGAAATCGCTGCCGGCGCGGACGCGGACGGCGGTGCCGTTGACCACGCCCTCGCTGTTGGCGCCGACGTCGACGTAGTGCGCGGAGATCAGGCTGTAACACTCTTCGGGGGGCACGATGCCCAACCAGCCGTCCTCCTCGGCGATGACCGTCACGCGGTCGCCGGGATCGAGGCGGGTGACGACATAGAAGTTGGTGCTTTGTCCGCTGCGGACGTTGACCTGCGTGTCGGTGTTGGTGACCTCGCCGACGTAGGGCTCGAGTGCGAGTGCCGGCAATCCCAATACCAACGTGAGCAGCGAGAGGGCGCAGGTGCGCAGCGGCGACAGGTTATCTCGGCGGGACATGGGTTCAATCCTTTGAATGGAGGATGACACGATCCGTCGTTTCCAGTTTCCCAGTGCTATTAAGTACCTTTGGCGTCCTGCCTTGTCAACGAAATGTCTCCATTTTGACAGTGGGAAGTTGTCGCCGGCGCGGCGTGAAACCCGCGTAAAACATGTGAATTCTGATGGGCGGCGAGGCATGGCCGCCGGTCGGCGCACCGCTATACTGCCAGCGTCATGAACACCCTGCTGGTTCATTCCGCCGCCTGCCGCCGGGTGCGCACGTCCGCGACGGTGGCCGACGCGCTTGTGGAATTGTCGAGTCGGCCCGGCGCGTTCGCCCTGGAAAGCGTCTGCAACACAACGGGTTACGGACGGTTCAGCATCCTGGGGTGCGAGCCAATTCACATGTTGGAACTCGACGTTGGCGCGGTCCCCGCCGCGGACATCTGGCGCCGGCTGCGCGAGGCCGTTCCCACGGCCGGCGCCCCGGCCGACGATGATATCCCCTTCGCCGGCGGCTGGGTGGGCTGGCTGCCCTACGAGGCCGGAGCGGAACTGGACAAGGTGCATCGTGCTGTTGCGGCCGACGAGCCTCCAGTGCGGGTGCGGTTTGCGCTTTATGACACGGTGGCCGTCTTCGATCGGGCGAACGATACCTGGAGCGTCTGCGGGCGGGACACGCCCCTCAGCCAAACACGCCTCGAGGCCCGGCTGGAGGCGCTGGCGGATCAGATCGGTCGATCGGCCGGCGCGGCCGAAGCGTTGGAAGCCGGGGTTGCTGACGTCGCCAGCGACTGCCCGGCGCCGGTGTCCAACCTCAGCCGGGGCGAGTATCTCCGGCGGGTGGAACGGGCGATCGCTTACATAGAGGCCGGCGACATCTACCAGGTGAACTTTACGCAGCGGTTCACCACGGAGACGATGGCGAGTCCGCTGGCGTTGTACCTTCGACTGCGGGCGACCAACCCGGCGGATTTTGCCGCATTCGTGCCGTGGGACGACGAGACGGTGATATGCAGCTCGCCGGAGCTGTTCCTGGACGTGTCGCCGAGCGGGCGGGTGATTACCCGGCCTATCAAGGGCACCCGCGGCCGTACGGGGGATCCGGCCGACGACGAGGCCGGAGGGCGGGCCCTGCGGGCGAGCGGCAAGGACCGGGCCGAGCTGAACATGATCATTGATCTGCTGCGGAACGACCTGGGCCGGGTGTGCGCGTTCGGCAGCGTGGAGGTGCTGGAAGAGGCCGGAATCGAGGTGCACCCCACCGTGCTGCACCTGGTGGCCACGATCGCCGGGCAGCTTCGGCCCGGGGTCTCGGCGATCGATCTGCTCCAGGCCGCTTTCCCCGGCGGGTCGATTACCGGGTGTCCCAAGATCCGGGCCATGCAGATCATCAACGAGCTGGAGCCCACGCCCCGCGGGGTGTACTGCGGCTCCATCGGCTGGCTGGGGCTCGACGGTCGGCTGCTTACCAACATCGCCATCCGCACCATGCGCTACGCGGCCGGGCGGGTCGATCTCTACGCCGGGGGAGCCATTACCGCGGACAGCGACCCCGCGGCCGAGTATGCCGAGTCGCTGGCCAAGGCCGAGGGGATGTTCCGGGCGCTGGGGCATTCGACGGAACGGCTGGGCGATGATATGACAGGTCGGAGCGGGTGAGGCGGCGGCGTGCGGGGTTGGGGTGGCTTGTTCGCCGGGGCGCCGGCGTTCGGGCGCTTCGCCGCCGGCCGGAGCATCCGCACACGGATCAACGCAACTTCCAAATGAAAGGCCCGGGGCCTGATGTCCGACATTGTCTACCTTAACGGGGAGTTTCTGCCCGCCCGCGAGGCGCGGATCAGCATTTTCGACGGCGGTTTTCTGCACGGGGCGGGGCTGTTTGAGACCATGCGGGCCGACTACGGGAAGGTCTTTCGACTGGATGCACATCTCGATCGGCTGCTCACGTCGGCCGGCAAGCTGGCGCTGCCCATCGAAAGGCCGGACCTGCCGCTGACCAAGGACTTCGACGAGTTGCTGAGCCGCAACGGGCTGGAGACGGCCCGGTTGCGCATGACCGTGACGGTGGGCTCGATGCATCCCAACATCGGGGGCGAGGATCAGCCGCCGCTGACGGTGTGCGTGACGGCGAGCGAGCTGGCCCCCTACCCGGCGGAACTGTTCGTGCGGGGCATGACCGTGATGATCACGCCGTTCACGCAGTCGACGACGGATCCGATGGCCGGGCACAAGACGATCAACTACCTGCCGCGGCTGCTGGCACTGCGGAACGCGCAGAAATTCAACTGCGGGGAGGCGATCTGGTTCACGCCGCAGAACCATTTGGCGGAGGGGTGCATCAGCAGCGTGTTCGTGGTGAAGGGCGAGGCGTTGGCGACGCCGCCGCTGAACACGCCGGTGCTGCCGGGGGTGTCGCGGCAGGTGGTGATGGAGATCGCCGCGTCGGAGGGGATCGCCTGCGAAGAGAAGATGCTCAACATCAACGACGTGCTGGACGCGGACGAGATTCTGCTGACGAATTCGAGCATGCAGGTGATGCCGGTGTGCCGGGTGGAGAAGAAGGAGATCGGGACGGGCAAACCGGGCCCGATGGCGTCGCGGTTGCGGGAGTTGTTCGGGGCGGTGGTGCAGCGGGAGTGCGGGGGTGCGGGTTGAGTGGGGAGCGTGAGCCGGGGCGGGTTTGGGTAAAGTGGCATCGGATTTTGGGTTCGTTATTACTTTTTTTTCTGGGCGGGGTTGGGGATGGAATCGGGGTTTTTGATGGCGCCAGTGGGGGAAATGGGCGTTTTTGATTTGGGTTCGTTTTGGGTTCGTTTGGGTTCGTTCTTTTCGGCGGCTGGTGGAGCGGTGCGGTCTTGGTGAGCCTGTGCAGCGCTGGGCATGGCGGCGCACGGCGGTGGCGTCATCTGGCGATCGCAACCGGTTGACGCCGTGCTTGGCCATGGCACCCGGCGATCGCAACTGATTGACGCCGTGCTTGGCCGTGGCACCCAGGTTAGAGAGGTGAGTGGAGAGCAGGTGAGCGGGTGAGCGGGGGCGATCGGAGCGGGTCGGGCTGGGGCGGTTGGGCTGATTGGGTAATTGCGTATACACTTCAAAATGGCTTCGTTTTTTCATTTTTCTTGCGCGCGGTTGAAGGCGAAAACCGCGTTGGCGATAGCGCCCGTTGGGAAAATGGCGTCGGGTAAAACGGCTTCGTTTTTTCGGTGCGGCGGGCATGGGGATTCTCCGTAGCCGGTGGCGGCGTTGTGCCGCGGCCGACGATGTTGCCGGGTTCCGGGTTTGGCCAGGTGGCAATCCGCGTCCGCTCCGCTTCCGGCGAGAGGCATGGATGCGGGGGCGGGTCGGGGTGTCAGCGGCTCAGGCCGTTGTGCGCTCCGTGACCCCGGAGCTTGCGCTCGGGGCTCAGAGCGGGGGATCTGAGCGGGTGGCCTGGGCGCGGTGGTGGTCCCCGGCGGTTCGGATGTCGGCATGCGGAGGGCGTATGGCTCCGCATCCACCCTCTATAACGCGCGGGGTGATCTATCCAGGGCGTCTGGCGGGGTTGAAAACGGCGAAAAATCTGGGGTTGGGGGATTTGGATCGGCTGTTAGCTGTCAGCTATCGGCTCAGGGCGATCAGTTGTTAGCGGCTGTCGGCTGGAGGGTCGGGGGGACGCTGAGTGCGGAATGGTGGGGCGGAAGACTGGAGGCGGGAGACCGGAGGCCGGAGGGCTGGTGGCTGGCGGCATTGGGTGCTGGGGAGGGGTGCGGGTTGAGGGCGGAGGGCGGGAATATCCCGTATCGGGGGTTGGAGCGGGCGTGTTCGTGCCGGTAGAATGGCGCGCGGATCGGTGAGGTCGCTGCGGGGCCTGCGGGAGCTGCTCGGGTTTCGCGCGATCCGTCGCACTGGTCAACTGGCGCATCGACTCTGGTACATCCAGGAGAACCCAACCGTGTTCAATCCATCACCTGCGAGGGACTGTCCGAGAATAGTGGTTGCGAGCAGCGGGCGAAGGCGCGGTGATTCGGCCGGCGGTGGTGGTGGTTGTTCACACCTTTGTGGTGGCTTTGGCCGATACGTTGGGCTGATGATCGGGGTGCTGGTGCTGACGGTGTTCAGCGCGGCGGCGCGGCAGGACGTTGCGCGGGGGCCAGTCCATGCCATGGCGCCAAGCGATGTGGGCGTATCCGCAAGTCGAGCGGGCTCGGTGCTGCCTGAACCCGTCAGCCAGATTGGCGGCACCTGCGAGGCGATTGCCGTGCGGGGAAATCTGGCATATGTCGGGATGAGATCATACCTGGCTGTGCTGGACGTCACCATTCCGGCGGCACCCGCGATGGTCGGTCAGTCACCGGTGCTTCCTGGCATCGTGCAAGACGTCGCAGTCGTCGGCGACTACGCGTACGTCGCCGACGACATTGCTGGTTTGCAGGTGATTGATATTTCCAACCCCACGGCCCCAACCATTGAAGGGGCCTACAACACCGCGGGAAATGCACGGGGGGTGGCGGTGGCCGGCAACTACGCATACGTCGGCGACGGGGCTGCGGGTTTGCAGGTAATCGACATCTCCAATCCGGCCGGCCCAACCCTTGCAGGAACTCATAACACCGCAGGATATGCTCGTGGCGTGGCGGTGGCAGGACAGTACGCGTACGTGGCCGACAACCATGCAGGCTTGCAAGTGATCGACATCTCCAGTCCAGCCGCACCGACGCTTACAGGAACCTACAACACCGCGGGACGGGCTTATGGCGTGGCGGTAGCTGGAGACTACGCATACGTCGCCGACGAGTCTGCGGGTCTGCAGGTGATCGACATCTCCAATCCGGCCGCCCCAACCCTTGCAGGAACCTACGACACCGCGGGACGGGCTTATGGCGTGGCGGTGGCCGGCGACTACGCATACGTCGCCGACTACGATGCAGGCCTGCAAGTGATCGACATCTCCAATCCCACCGCTCCAACCTTTGCAGGGTCCCACGACACCGCGGGCGAGACTTACGGCGTGGCGGTGGACGGCAACTACGCATACGTCGCCGCCAACAAAGCAGGCTTGCAGGTCATCAACATCTCCAATCCGGGCGCGTCGACCCTTGAGGGAACTTACAACACCTTCGAGATTGCGATTGGCGTGGCGGTAGACGGCAATTACGCGTACGTCGCCGACCCCGGCGCAGGCTTGCAGGTTATCGATATTTCCAATCCGGGCGTCCCAGTCCTCGAGGGGACCTGCGCCAGCCCAGGGGTCGCCTATGACGTGGCGGTGGCCGGCAACTACGCATACCTCGCCGGGCTGTCTGCGGGTTTGCAGGTGATCGACATCTCCAATCCGGCCGCGCCGGCCCTTGCTGGGACGTACGACACCCCGGGATCCGCTCAAGGCGTAGCGGTGGCTGGAGACTACGCATTTGTTGCCGACGGCGGTGCTGGCTTGCAGGTGATTAACATCTCCAATCCGGCCGCCCCCACCCTTGCTGGAACCTGCGACACCGCGGGATACGCTACGGACGTGGCGGTGAACGACGACTACGCATACGTCGCCGGCGGGTTGGCGGGCTTGGGGTGGGCGGGCTTGCAAGTGATCAACATCTCCAATCCAGTTGCGCCCACCCTTGCAGGGAGCTACGAGACCGCCGGATCTGCTTGGGGCGTGGCGATAGAGGACGACTACGCATACGTCACCGACATGTCCGCAGGCTTGCAGGTGATCGACATCTCCGACCCGGCTGCGCCGACTCTGGAAGGATACCACAACATCGCGGGACGGATTGAGGACGTGGCTGTGGCCGGCGGCTACGCATACGTCGTCGGCCTGCTTGCAGGCTTGCAGGTGATCGACATTACCAATCCGGCTGCCCTGACCCTTGCAGGGGCGTCCGACATCTTCGAAAGTGCTTATACCGTTACGGTGGTGGGCGACTACGTTTACGTCGCCGCTGAATATGGTGGACTGTACATCTTCGAAATCCGGATGGACTGCAACGACAACGGCGCGCCCGACGGTGACGACATCGCGGGCGGCACCAGCCTGGACTGCAACGGCAATGGCGTCCCCGATGAGTGCGAAGCGCCCTCTGGCGATGTTGACTGTGACAGCGACGTGGACCTTGCGGACTTCGCCCTCATCGCATCATGCCTCCTCGGGCCGGGCACGGACTATTCGGCTGGCTGCGCGTGCACGGACCTCGACGATGATCAGGACGTGGACCTGCGGGACGCGGCGGTCTTCATGCGGGCGTTTTCGGGGGACTAGCGGCCGGTCGGGGTGGAGGCGCCTGCGGCCGACGAGGATGGGCAGGGGGCTCACTTGCGGGCGGCCAATGCAACGCCTCCAACCGTGCCAAGGGCCTGCGAAAGGCGAAAGAGTCGAATGCTCATGCTGCGCCTGGGGCTGAGATCTGTTGGAACAGATTGGCTAAGATGCTCTGGAGCGACCAACCTAGGCAAGGGGCCATCGAGCGTGGATACGGCTGTTTCGTATTCGGCCTGATTATTGCTTCGCCAATTGGGCTCGTCGCGAGCTATGGTCCAGTTGGTGCACGCAACTTAATGGCCATGCTCTGGCTGCTCACGGTCATGACGGGATCCCTTGTTCGACATAGGCAGCTACGCCGTAGACGACAATCGGATTGTTGGCTGTCGCAGGGGAAGTGTCGCTGCTGTGGCTACGACCTCTCCAAGAATACGACAGGTCGCTGTCCGGAATGTGGGACATGGACCAGCCGTTAGCCAAACGGGAGAAGGGAACCTGGTTGGTTTTGGGGAAATCGAGCAGTCGGTAAGGCGGCTGCACCGGGATTCGTCACCTGGCTGCTTTCCTGGCCGAAGGCGGGCACGACCCGCCCTACGTGCGTGCAATGCCACGTAGATCCCTTGCAGGGCTCCAGGTGATGGGGGAATGGACTTTTCCCCGGGGCTGGCGTCTTGGGCTGTGATAGGGCGCCACTTCGTGGCTGGGGGGTGAGCGATTGGCGGGCGGGGTCTGGCCGGTTGTTGGGCGCATGGCAGGTTAGAGAGGTGAGCGGAGAGCAGGTGAGCAGGGGAGCATGTGTAACCGCAGGCGCTGATCGGAGGGAGGCGTTGCCGTTTTGGTGGGACTCCGTAGCGATCCGCATGGCGGCGCACGGCNNCAGCCCTTTTTGCAAATCCCAAACTGCTCGCGCCGTGCTTGGCCATGGCACCCGGCGGTAGAAAGTGAGAAGGTGGGAAAGTGGGAAAGTGGGAAAGTGAGTAGCGGATGGTGGGGAAGTGGGGAGGATGCATGTGGCGGCGTGCGCGCGCGAGCAGCCCAGGGCGCAGGCTGGTGCGGCCCTGGGCTGTGAAATCGCTGATTCGGAACCAGGCTGGCCGGGAGGCGCGGGGCTAGGCCGCGCCGCCGCCGACGAATGCGCCGAGCAGGCCCTGCAAAAACAAACCCAGCACGCTGTTGAGCAGAAACGAAATCAATTCGGTGAGCATCATCATCTTCGCATCCTTTCGATCAGGCGAACAGACATCTCGCCAGGATTATCGGTCTTTTGGAGGGCGCGACTGTAATTGCGGGGATGGGGTCTGTGCCGCGCCCGGTCTGTGCGTGCGAAAACCGCGTTTGGCTCACTCAGCATTCTGCAGACTGCAGTCTGTAGTCTGCAGTCTGTAGACTGTAGTCTGCAGTCCGCAGTCAGCATTCCGCGTTCTGGATTCTGCATTCCGCTTCGAGCATTTGGCATTCGGGGTCAATCTGCCGTCCCACCGCTCCAATCCTCTTCGAGCAGGAGGTATCCGGCGTCGCGCATGTTCAATGCGGCATAGGTCTGGATGGCGGTTATGTTTTCGCGTTCGACGTAGAGGCGCAGGCCGCAGACGTCGCCCGCGGACCGGGCGGCGGCGCGGATGTGGCCGTGCAATGCCCGAAAGACCCCCCGCCGTCGCCATGCCGGGGCTACGTAGACGCTTTGAATCCACCAGAACCACGCGTTGCGCCAGTCCGACCACTCGCGGGTGACCAGGGTCTGGCCGGCGTACTGGCCGTCGATTTCGGCGATGAAGTAGCGTCCCTTTGCGGGGTCGGCCAGAGCGGCCTGCACGCCCGCCCGGACGGTTGGGGGGTCGAGAGCCTTGTCTTCGGTTTCGCCGGCCATGGCGACGTTGCCTTCGGTGACGGTCGGCCAGTCTTGGGGATAGGCGTCGCGGACGTGGATGGTCTGGGGCATGGGGCCTCCTCGGTGCGGTCGTGGGGCGGAATCCGGCGGATGGTTGTACGGGCGAACCGCGCTGCGTGCAACTTCGTGGGCGGCTCAGGGACGGTGCGGCTCAGGTACGGTGCTGCTCGTCGCGGGCGGCGCGGTAGTCGGCCGGGGAGTCGATGTCGGTCTTGGCCCCGGGATCGGCCAGCGGCACCGGGTTGACCAGGTCGCCGTGGGCGGTGAGCAGTCCCTTGAGCCCCACGCCGTGCAACGCGTCGAGCAAGGGGGCCATGGCGAAGGGGACGACGATGGGATGGGCGTTTTTTCCCGCGAGCCGGCCGACGGCGATGCGTCCTGGGGCGGCCCGGTACGCCGCGGCGCAGGCGGTGACGGCGGCGGCGCTGAGGTTGGGCATATCCCCGGGCACGACCAGGAAGCCGTCGACGTCGGCGGCGTTGAACCGCGCGCGCAGACGGGCCACGCCGCGGGCGATCGAGTCGATCATTTCGGTTTGTGCGCCGTCGACGATCGCGACGGCCAGGTCGCCGGCCTCATCGAGGTTAAGGGCCTGGGCCACCGCGGGGTTGGTCGCGACGGCGACGCCGTCCAGGTCGGCGTGGCGCAGCGTCGCGATGACGGCCTCGAGGATGGTGCCCCCGGCCCAGGGCATGAGCTGCTTGGGTTCGCCCATACGGCGGGAGACGCCGGCGGCCGGCGTCAATCCGAATACGCGGGGCGGGTTGCCGGCGTTCATGATGCGGCCTCCTTCACCGGAATCGGGCCCTCGACGAGCTTGCCCTGGTTGGCCCTGCGGACGGAGATCAGTTCGGCCGCGATGCTCACGGCGATTTCCGGCACGGTTACCGAGTTGATCTTCATCCCGATGGGGGCGTGTACGCGGTCGAGTGTGTCGCGTGCGACGCCGGTCGCGGCCAGGTCGTCGAAAATAAGCTGGATTTTCCGCCGGCTGCCGATCATGCCGAGGTACTTTGCGTCGGAGTTGATGGCGGCCGAGAGGGCCTGTTCGTCGTGGTTGTGGCCGCGGGTGACGATGACCACGTAGGTGTCGCGGTCGATCGGATGGCTGCGCAAGGTCTGCTCGATATCCCCCACCCGCACGTGGATGGGCGGCGGGAGGCGCGTGGCGTTGGCAAAATCCGCCCGATCGTCGATCACAGTCACGTCGAATTCGAGTTCGACGCACAGCTTGGCCAGGGCCGCGCCCACGTGGCCGGCGCCGGCGATGACCAGCTTCGGCTCGGCCTCGACCAGCAGGGCGTACTCCACCAGTTGGTCGTCCTGCATGACGCGAAAGCGTACGCGGGCGTCGGCCCCCGCGCGGATGTCGGCGATGAGGTTGCGAAAGGCGGGCAGGTCGGCGGGGGTGAGCACCGGCATGACGGCGACGTCCATGCCGCCGCCGCAGATCAAGCCGTCGTCCCAGCCGTAATCGTGGTTGAGCTGGAAGCTGAGGAGTCGCGGCTCGCCGGCCTGTAGGAGGGTGAAGGCTTGTTTGCGGACCTCGGCCTCGACGCATCCGCCGCCGAGGGTGCCCAGGGAGTGCATGCGGTCGTCGAGCAGGAGCATTGCGCCGGGGGATTGGGGGGTGGAGCCGCGGGTTTTGACGACGCCGCACAGGGCGACGCGTCGACCGGCCTCCACCTGTTCCACGATGGCTTCGAACAAGGGCAGGTGCAGCAGCATGATGTGGCTCCTTCGCTGGGCGATGCAGGCTTCGCACGGTCGAACGCGGGTGTAGACGCCTTGGGGTACGCGGGTGACCGTGTTGCGAGGATCATAGGGCCGATGGAGAGTGCTCGCCAACGGAGATGGGACGGGGAGCGGGAGCGGGCTTGGTGGGCTTTCGCATGGCGGCGCTCGACTGCGTCGAGCTTGGCCATGGCACCCACGGTCGAGCTTGGCCATGGCGCCCACGGTCGAGCTTGGCCATGGCACCCTGGCTTTACGGCTTCGGGACACAGTGGTGCGACTGCATGGCGGCGCTCGACTGCGTCGAGCTTGGCCATGGCACCCACGGTCGAGCTTGGCCATGGCACCCATGGTCGAGCTTGGCCATGGCACCCACGGTCGGGCTTGGCCATGGTACTCTGCCGGGGTGGATGATGGGTGTGCGGTTGGCATGGGCGCGGGGGACCATTAGCATGCGCGGCCTGGTGCAGCCGACGGATTGGCCGGTTGGTGCGACTGCGGCATTTCGGGGTTTGACGGCGCATTGATGACATCCACCGGACGGATCACGGTTATCTGTGGCCCGATGTTCGCGGGCAAGACGACGGCACTGCTGGCGCGCCTCGCGGATGCCGGTCGCCGCGGGCGGCGGGTGGTGGCGCTGAAGCCGGCCGGCGACACCCGGAGCGGTCCGCGGCTCGCCGCGCACACGGGCGCCAGTCTGCCGGCCATCGAGGTGGAATCGGCCGAGCAGATTGCATCGGCCGCGGCGGGCGCCGACATCGTGGGCATCGACGAAGTGCACTTTTTCGATGCGGGCGTGGCCGCGGTCTGTGGGGATTTGCGCGCCGCGGGTTGCGCGGTGGTTGCGGCCGGGGTTGACCTCGATCAGGCGGGGCGGTGCTTCGGCGCGGTTGCGGCGTTGCTGGCGATCGCGGACGAGGTTGTGCGTCTTTCGGCGGTGTGTGCGCGGTGCGGCGCCGAGGCTGGGTATACCCAGCGCCTGATAGCTGACGGCGCCCGCATCGTGGTGGGCGGGGCGGAGGCTTACGAGCCGCGGTGCGCCGGGTGTTTTGAACCGGCGCCGGCGCGGGACACCGACTTGTGAGGGCAACGCGATGGAATCGCTCCACCGATTCACCGGACTGATCGGACTCGTGGTGCTGCTGAGCATCGCATTGCTGCTGTCGAGCAATCGCGCGCGTATTCGCTGGCGGGTCGTGTTCGGGGGGCTGGTGATGCAGGTGGTGCTGGCATTGCTGGTGCTGCGCGTGCCGTATGCGGCCGACGTGTTTCAGAAGATCGCGGAGGCCGCGACCCGTATACTGAGCTTCGCCGACGCCGGGGCCGCGTATCTGCTCGGGGAGCAGCTTTACACCCAGAAGGCGCTGGGCTTCGTGTTTGCGTTTCACGTGTTGCCCACCATCATCTTCTTCGCGTCGTTCATGGCGGTGCTGTACCACCTCGGGGTGATGCAACTCGTGGTGCGGGCCATGGCGTACGTGATGAACCGCACCATGGGCGTCAGCGGGGCGGAGTCGCTGGCGATGGCGGCCAACGTGTTCGTGGGCCAGACGGAGGCGCCGCTGGTGATTCGCCCCTACATTCCCGACATGACCCGCTCGGAGCTGATGACGTTGATGGTAGGCGGATTTGCCACCATCGCCGGGGGCGTGTTTGCCGCGTACGTAACCATGCTGGGCGGCGAAGACCCGGAGGCGAAGGTGACGTTCGCCAAGCATCTGCTGACCGCCTCGGTGATGTCGGCGCCGGCGGCGTTCATCATCGCCAAGATCATGCTGCCCGAGACGGAGCACTCGAAGACGGCCGGGGTGGTTCAGGTGGAGTTTAAGAAAACCACAACCAACACCCTCGACGCGGTCACCACCGGGGCCACGGACGGGCTGAAGCTGGCCGCGAACGTCGGGGCGATGCTGCTGGCGCTGATTGCGCTCATTCACGGGATTGACTACGTGCTGGGGGCGGTGGGGTCGCTGTCGTTCGTGCAGCCGGCGGTGGCGTGGGCGGGCATGGAGCAGCTTGACCTGAAGAACCTGCTGGGGCTGATCTTCGCGCCGCTGGCCTGGGCGATGGGCGTGCCCGGCGAGGACGTCCGCGTGTTCGGCAGCCTGCTGGGGGAGAAGATCGTGTTCACGGAGTTTATCGCTTTCAGCTCGCTCTCTGACGTGATGGGCTCGGAAAGCCCCATGCAGTATCGCAGCGAGCTCATCGCCACCTATGCGCTTTGTGGGTTTGCCAATTTCGGGAGCATCGCCATTCAGCTCGGCGGGATCGGCACGATCGCGCCGACGCGGCGGCAGGATCTCGCGAAACTGGGGCTGAAGGCGATGGTCGGCGGCGCGATGGCGAGCTTCATGACGGCTTGTATTGCGGGAATACTGTTGTAGGATCCGCCCGGCGGACGGCGAATTCGGTGCGGCGTGCGGGGAATGGACAGGCTGTGCGTCGCCACGTGCGAATTGCTCCAGGCGGCCCCCGCCCAACCTGAGAGTGCACGGCGGTCTGCCCCTTGTGCTTGGGACGCATGGTTGCGCCGTGCTTGGCCATGGCACCCACCTCCTGACCTGCGAGCTGGCGGGAGGCGGGCGTGGGCCGCCATGCGTTGGGTGAAGGCTACACTGGCTGAAGGCGGGCACGGCCCGCCCTACAGGGGGTTACTCTGCGTTGGCCGGGCTGCCCTACAGGGGGCTGGGTGAAGGCGGGCATGGCTCGCCCTACAGGGGGTTGCTCTGCGTTGGCCGGGCCGCCATACGGGGGGTTGTTTTGCGTCGGCGGGGCCTCTCTACACGGGGCGGAATGGTTCGGTGTCCTGGTTGCTTAATTCGACCCGGAGGCCGGGTATGGTTTTACGCAAGCGCTCGGCGACGGTGGCGAGTGCGGGGCGTTCGCTGGTCCAGTGGTTGAGGGCGATCGCGCTGCGCTGGGTGCGCTGGATGGTGAGGGCGTCGTGGTGGCGAATTTCGCCAGTGATGATCACGTCGCCTGGGCGCGGCGGGACCGAAAGCGGGAGGCTGCCGGCCGCACCCACGAGGATGATCGCACGCGAGACCTCGCGGGCGGGATCGCCGACGATCTGCACGCAGTTGGCCTTGAGGGCGCGCTTGAGCTTGCGGGCCAGAGCGGCCAGGCCGATCGGCTTCGGCAATAGCCCCACGCGGCCGATGCCGCGCATTGGCCTGGGGGCGACGGGGTAGATGTCGAACGCGGGCTCTTCGTAGGGATGGGCGGCGGACAGGGCGGCGACGACCTGGGGCACGCGTCGCTGCGGGCAGACCATTTCCATGCGCACCTCGGCCACGGTTTCGAGCCGACCCTTTTCGCCCACCGCCGGGTTTGTGCTTTCGGAACCGAAGAAGGTGCCCGTGCCCTCCAGGCGGTAGCTGCACTTGTCGTAGTCGCCGATGCGGCCGGCGCCGGCCTGGAACATGGCTTCGGCGACCGCGTCGAGGTTTTCCCGGGGCACGAAGACGACGAGCTTGACCTCGTCGGCGTCCGGGGCGTCGACGAACTCGATGGGCTCGGTGGTGCGGATGCCGCACAGGCCGGCGAGGACGTCGTTCGTGCCCCCATCGGCCGCGTCGAGGGCGGTGTGCGTGCTGTAGATCGCGATGCCGGCGGATATGCAGCGGAAGACGGCGGCCTCGGGGCCGGCGCTCTGGGCGGTGAGACGGGCGATCGGCTTGAAGATCGGCGGATGGTACGCGACGACGAGGTCGTAGTTTCCGCGAATGGCCTCGTCGGCCACGGCCGGCGTCAGATCGATACAGAGCAGCGCCTTTTGCACGGGCGCGGCGGCATCACCGGCCAGCAGGCCGACGTTATCCCAACTCTGGGCCAGGCGCACGGGGGCGAGTTGTTCCAGCGCCGCACAGCATTCGGCGAGGCGGGTGGTGTTTGAGCGTTTTGCGTCGTTGGTGGTTTTCTTTTGTTTCGCCATGGCGTCTCTCTGCATTTGAAGTCGATGGTGCCGCGAAGGCGATTAACCGCGCGGCGGCCTCCGCGGACGGGGTCGATCAGAAACGGGGTCAACCGAAAACTGGGGGCAGCCTGAGGCTTTTTCGGATGACGGTCAACTGGCCGACGTGGACCATTTCGTGGCACGCGAGCGCGGGCATGAGGGCGGCGCGGTCGCGGGCGTAGGCGTGAATCGATTCGGGGAGCGGGTCCGCCAGGCGGTCGGCCGACGCGGTGAAGTAGGCGATGAGTTCGTCGCGGAAGGTGTCGAGGGCGGCGAGGAGTTCGGCGCGGTCGGGGTAATCGCCGGGGTTGGCCGTCGGCGTGCTGCCTTGGGCGAAGCGCTCGTGCCAGGTGCGGTCGAGCTTGCTGCCGCGATGTTCGACAAGCGTGGCGAGAATGTCGTCGTCTTCCCAGGCGAGGTGGCCGGCGATCCAGGCGGCGTGGTTGCCGCCGGGGACGGGCGCGTGCAGCCAGTGCTCGGGGGGAATGCCATCCAGAAAGGCGCGGGCCAGGCGCCGGGAGAAACGCAGCGAGCCGATGCCGGTTTCCAGTTCTCTTGATGCCATGACGTGCCTCCTTTCAGAACCCGCGATTGGGCGTTCGCTTTGGCGCGGGGGCATTATGTGCGGCCCGCGGGTTCGGTGCGATGTTTGGAACGTTCCCGGCGCCGGGTTTTGGCGGGCGTGGCGGTCAATCCGATTTCGCCTGGCGGATGCGGCCTTCGCCGGCGAGGGGATGGGGGTAGCGTTCGCGGAGGGCGCGGCGCCAGGCCCGGCGCGGATCGTTGGGGGCGGCGACCCAGGCGAGAAGCTGGGCGCCCTCGGCCGGGATGGCGCCCATCTTCAGGGCGATGAGGCGTTGCTCGGCGGTGATGTCGTAATGCGGCATCTTGGGGTGGTCCTGGAACCACTCGCGTTTCATGCCGAGTTGGGCGGCGAAGGCGTGGAGTTCTTCGAGGGAGACGTCGCTGGTCATGTGACACCACTTGCGCCCCCGCCACAGATAGATGGCCTGATCGACCAGAATCATGACTGACTAACCTCCGTCCCGTTCCCAGCGCGGCGCGATGGCCGTATAGGGTCTGCCGAGGAGTTTTTTGATCAGCACGACCTCGCCCATGTCGTTGCCCTCGATGGCGTGTCCGATGCCCTGGAGCACGTAGCTGAGGACGATCAGGCCCACGGGGCGCCACCAGAGGGGCCACATGCCGTGCCACAACTGCCAGGCGCCCAGGAGCAGGCCGGCCACCAGGAGCGGGATGCCGACGGCGTGGAGGGCGAGTGACGCCGGGTGGCGGTGTCGCGTGCGCCAGTTGTGCCAGATGCTGATCATAAGCGGATTCCGCGCGTCGTTGGGCCCAGGCGACCGTGTTCAGGTCGCGGCGAGAAGGGCCAGAGCCCGTTCGGCTTGTTCTCCGTAGGCGGTGCAGTGGAAGCGCCGGGCCGTTTCGCCGGTGATCTCGATGGTGATGTCGAGTCGCTCGGAAGGCAAGCTTTCCGGCACGCGATCGGCCCACTCCACGAGCACCGCCCCACCGCTGTCCATCATCTCCTGAAATCCGAGGGCTTCAAGGTCGTCGGCGCCGTGGAGGCGGTAGACGTCGATGTGGTGGAGATTGAGCCGGCCGGGGTATTCGTTGACCAGGACGAAGGTCGGGCTATTGACCATGACGTGGGGCGGGACGGCGGCCCCACGGGCGACGCCCTTGACGAAGTGGGTTTTGCCGCTGCCCAGGGTGCCGGTGAGGGCGATGACGGCCTGCGGCCAGAGGAGCTGGCCGAGGCGGGCGCCGAGGGCGAGGGTTTCGTCCACGCTGGCGGTCGCGATGGTTCGGGGCACGCCGTCGGTCATAGGTGCTGGTATCCCTGAGGGGCGAGGATGGCGGTTTTGCCGTCGGCGCGGCGGAGGTGCAGGCCTTTCTCCGCGACGACCTGACCGACGTGCAACAGAGACAGTTCGGCGGCGGCTTGCGCGTCCACGCCGGCGGTCAGCAGGAGTTCGAAATCCTCGCCGTCGCCGAGGACGTGATCGAGGGGGCTGCGTCCGTCGGCGGCCTGTTGGGCGGCAGGGCTGGCGACCTGCTGGAGGCCGGTCTCTTCGAGTTCGATGCCGACGCCGGAGGCCTCGGCCAGGCGGTCGGCGTCGATGGCGAGCCCGTCGGTAAGGTCGATCATGGCGTGGAGATGCCGGCCTAGCCGCTCGGCGAGGGCCCGGGCCTCGTGGACGCGGGGGGTGAAGTCGAGATGCCGCCCGGCGAGGGAGCCGCCGAGCGGGCCGGTCACGTAGACGCGGTCGCCGGGGCGGGCGCCGCTGCGGCGGACGGGGGCGATGCCGGGATAGGGGACGGCCAACATGGTGACATCGATGGTGAGGGGTCCGTCGCTGCTGGTGGTGTCCCCCCCCACCACCGGACATTCGAAGGCGTTGCACTGGTCGATGAGACCGTCCATGAGCTGCTGGGCCTGGGCGGCGGTCAGGGTCCGGGGCAAGACGAGGGAGGCGACGGCGGCGACGGGCCTGACGGCCATGGCGGCACAATCGCTGAGGCTGCACCCTGCGGCCTTTCGGCCGATGGCGGGGAGTGCGTGTCGGCGGCTGTCAAAATGGGTTCCGTCGACGAGGATGTCGCTGGTGATGAGGAGCGGGCCGGGGGGCAGGTTCAACTGGGCCATATCGTCGCCGATGCCGAGGGTGACGGCGTCGGCGGCGTCGGCGGCGTCGGCGGCGGAGCTGACCCGGGCGGCGAGCCAGCGGACGAATTCGCGTTCATCAGAGGCCATGGCGGGCGAGTATAGTCCGCTGGCAGGGTCGCGGAAAGCGATGGTGAGGGGGTTCGGCGGCGGCCCGGCGCGGACCTGTCGCGGCCCGGCGCCGGCCTTTGGCGGTGGCGGCGCGCAACTTGCCAGTTTTGGGGGCGTGTGGTAAGGTTTCGCGTTCCGACTGGGCGGTGGATGCGCCTGGTACGGGCCGGGAGGTTGCTCTCCGCACCCCCAAGAGAGATGATAAGTTCATTGGCCTGACGAGGTTACGTCATGCATTATCCACGGCGCAACAGCAAGATCAAGAAGGCGCGTAAGCAGGGCTTCCGGGCCCGGATGCGGACATCGCGGGGACGCAAGCTGATCAGCCGCAAGCGCCGCCACGGGTTCCGCAAGCTGAGCTGCATCGACTGATCCGCTGCATCGACTTAGCCACAGCGGCGCGGGTACCGCTGGTTTCCTTTGGTCTGCGCCGCGTTCCATTCTGCGCGCTTTCTGCGCATTGGCTTTCTGCACCAGCCTGAACGCCGATTCAGTACGAATGAAAAACCCGCTGCGGGTTCGTCGGTCAAAATCCTGCCGCGCTACGTGTTTATACTAATTGTGCCGGTTGCGGGGCGCCGGTAGGCTAGGCGTCCAATCAAGCACGCATGTTTCCTCGGACATCGGGCCGGATGTGGTGGGGGCGGCAGGCCGCAGCAATTCAGCAAAGCCAGGAAGCGCGGGTCTTTTCCTGGGGATCGTTCGCATCAAAGCGTGAGGTTGTTCGATTCGGTGGAGCTGCGCTGCGCGCCTGGAGGCAGGCGGCGTGTTTCGCAGCGTGCGTCGGGTTCATAACGGTTTGCCAGCGCGCAACTTGCGGGCGGCATCCCGGCCCAGGGGCCAGACTTGGCGACAACCTGCAACATCCACACCCCAAGGCGCCCGGGCAGCGTCTCGGCGCTCCGGCCGACCACAGGAAACGGCGCCAGGGGATGCCGACGCCTCTACCCGACTGGTTCTCAGGTGCCTGCCGGTAGTCAGCCCCCTCCCGACACCATGCGTTGTTGCCGCCTGAGCACCGGTGGCCAACGCCGGTGAATCGCCTTCGGCCGACGCCCGACAGGTGCCACCCGCTGCACTCGAAGTGAATGACCTTCAGCGCAGACCTCACAATCCTACGGACGCTTGAGGTATCCATGGGAACGAACATCGGGCAAACAGCAGTTGGCCCTGCGCCTCGACGCGAGTCTGAGGTTCTCAAATGTGTTCATGTCCAGTTCGTAGACGATCCTGCCGTCCCACGTCGAGAGGAGTTCGTCCAACCGCACCACCTGATTGTCGACGTCGAAGAAAAACGGCCCGATCTCCAGCATGCCTTCCAGTCCCCCTTCAACGTGGGTTGCGACAAATTCGAACGAGCTTCCATCGAATTCGAGCAGCCCGATCAGCGGATTGGCCGATACGAACAGGTTGCCACTCGGTCCGAACCCATAAGCATCGTAACTCGCGGCGCCTTGGACCCCCGGCGGGACCGCCACACCAAGATAGTCACCCGTCACCGGATCGAATAACCTGATCTGTCGCGTTCCGGCGAGCACTTTGCCGCCGGGCGTCAGCGCCAATCCAAACGGGTAGAATCCGTCCTCCGATCCTTCGCAGCACGAGTACGACTCTACAACACGTCGCTCCGACGGCCGAACGCGCACCAGCCGGCCCGATGCAGCGCCCGTCTCCGCCCGACCGGCATGATCCACTGTCGCAGGGCAAGCGACAATAACATCTCCATCCGCGAGAACGACGATGTCCGACGGTCGACAATCCGGGATGACGATGGGATTTGTATCGAGGCGCCTGCTGTATCCATCGTAGTCGCGCAAGCCATCCTCTGCGCAAACATAGAACCGCAATCCCCGGCTCGTCTGCGCGAATGCACCGGCACGCGACCCAGGGGCCGAGATGAGGTAGGGGGCCCATTCGTCGGTTCCGATGCGTTCGGTAATCCAATCATCTTGCAGGTGAAGCAGATGACCAGATTGGCCGCAGAGGCCGTAGTCACACGGCGTGAAGTTGAAAAAGAGGTATTCAAGCGCGCCGCAACCGGACGCGCTGATCGCTGACGCCAGCAGCACGACACCGGACAATCGCCTTGACACCATCGCCAATGTATGAGGTATGGCATGCCGCATCATGACGCCCCATTCAGTGTAATCGCAATGGCTCTCATGGCACCGGGGACGGTTGGCAAAGGCGGCAGCGCGCCGTTTGGGGAATAGGAACATAGGGAGGAGAACATGCGTAATCGACTCCAGGCGTTCCCCACTGGTTCGCGCAATCAAATACGACAAGCGCGTGCTGTCGATAGGCTTCGGCCGCACTGTTCAGACCAGCAAGGCACTGCAGGCGTCGGCAAAGCAATCTGTCGAAAGTCGAGTAGCTGGTGTGGCGGGGGTCCATGAGGTACTGTATACCGATAGCCACTGGTCCTGGGCTCTCGACGGTGTCCCAACCACGGTCATGCCAACAACAAGCCAGGTCGAGAAGATCGACAGCACATGGCGGGGCGGCGGGATCAGGGATACTCGTCGCCACCGGCCCACACCAATTGCCATAACCGCGGAACAATGCGGGAAACGACGCGATTTGCCGCAGCATGCGGAGAATGAAGGTCCCATTGGGATCAACGGCACAGGTCGGCCGATTTGCCAGATAGCCGTACGCCGCCACCCCGTCCTGATAGCCGTATGTTTCGACTGGCTGGGTCAGCAGCGGATCCCGCTGCATGAACCGCTTGGCGGACGGCATGTATTGGCGGCCGGCGTGCGCCGGCGGCGCGAACCAGGCGATGCCGAACATCACTCCCAGCCAGATGATCCCGCATCTCCGACGCATTGCACCAGTCCTTTCCATGCTCAGACGCCATTCCCCGTGATCTACGCCTCCCCCAGCCGACGCTTAGCCGCGGTCCTTGACCCGCTGGCAGACGATCTCGTCGATATAGCGCGTGCCGTGCACGATGAGCAGCTCCACGTCGGCTCCCAGACAGGGGTGGTCTCCCATGGCGTAAGCCCGAACCACCGCAGCCGCGGTCGGTGCTTAGCGCGTTATGATAATTGCCCACCACAACGATGCTATCCCTGAATGCCTCCCGTGCTTTAAGGTTTGGCGTGGGCTCGATTAGCGTGGATAGAGAAGCCACATTCAGGGCAAACACCGCTCACATTCCCAGTCAGATCATAATGGCACTGCTCACAGCGGCCAGTCAGAACGGCTCGCGCCCGCCAAAAGAGAAGGGCCGTGGCGATCACGGCTCCCGCGAGGGGGATCCAAATCGGGACCCGCACGAAGGTTGCGTAATTCGTTGAGGAGATTACCGGCCACCAACGTAGGCTACAATTCTGCATCGACCTAGCACGCCAATCGCCTGCAAACTGTTTGCCGAAATCTCTTGTACGCCATCCGAACATGACTCGGCCCTGCCTCAATCGCGCGTAGTATCGATAATCGGAAGCTCGCCAGTAGACATCGTACTTTGCGCTAATTGCGCCGATTGCGAATAGCAGAAGAGAGAGCGATAAAGCAAGCCACTTTCGAGCCTTGCGTGTTTTTTGAATACCCATTTTGGCAAACCTCGAATTCTCTGGCCGCCGAACATACGGAAGATTGGATGTAAGCCAGAAATCGCAGCACTCGAAGTCGAGTTAGTCCACCGCGAATCGTATTCGTGCTTTAGAAACGAGCGAAATTGACTTTCACTTGCTGCGCTTCCTGCGAGAAAACAATGGACCCAATAGGCCCGTTTGTCATACGTCCCAAGTTCGCTCCCGCAGTAGTCACAGCAAAATCGTTAGTCGTCGATCAAATCGGTGGCAGCCCGTGTTCCCTACGCCACTTGTTTTCGTCGTCGTATGCATCGCCATCATCCCAATCCCCCGGACCACCCGGATATCCATCGTCATCGTCGTGCCCCCAGTCGCCATCCGGCCTGGGCATGACATGCCCGAATAGCTCGTGCGCAAGCGTAGAGTCTTGCTCGTCCGAATCTTGATCGTCGTCCACATACACGTGCCAATTGTCATCCGGAGAACACATTTTGTTCGAGCCATCTGGGTCTATGGCGTTACAGGCGCGGGATCCTGTTGGCGGAACGGTCTGACCGCTATGGACTTGGTAGGTATTGTAGATGTGCCCATTTGGCCCAACAACATCCATTCTGCTGCCATAGCGATGAATAATCACGGTACGCGGATCAACCATGAGCCTCACGATCTGTTTAAGGGTCCATTGATATTTGCCCTTACAGGAGCAGCACTGCAATCGCGCCGCGCCCGTAGTGGCATCAGATGCAAATGTGCAGCACGGGAGTATCTCGCGGAGCCTACCTTCCTGATCGATAATCCTCCGGCCTGATGGATCGCTGGACACGCCAAAGGACGTACCAAGTCGTGTGTATTGACTTAGCCCATCTTGATAACCGCTCTCAGGCCGCGGATGAAGTGTCAGCGGATCCCGCTGCATGAACCGCCGCATCTTCGGATCGTACTGCCGGGCGCGGTTCTGGAAGCTGGCGATTTCGGCGTCGTAGAGCAGGCCCTGGTGGGCGAAGGGGTTGCCCCGGCGGGTGCTGGGGGCCGCGGGGACCCGCTGGAGCTGCGTGTCGGCCGTCAGCGTGCTCACGTAATCGCTGATGATGGCGTAGTCGTAACCGTCGATGTCGCGATCACCGTCGGCATCCATGGCCAGGCAGGCTTGACTGCTGCTGCCCAGGCAGGTCCCGCCCATGCCCACCACGGCCAAGTCGCTGCCGTCCACGTCGCCGTCCTGGTCGTAGTCGAACCAGCCGTACTCGGCCGCGGCGACGAACGCGCCGTAGGGCTTGTACCAGTAGCGTTCGATCACCGCCCCGTTCATGGCCGTCAGGGCCGTCACGGTCCAGTTGGCGTCCTGGTGCACGTAGGCCCAGCCGCGGTCCTTGACCCGCTGGCAGACGATCTCGTCGATATAGCGCGTGCCGTGCACCACCAGCAGCTCCACGTCGTCGGCCCCGCTGCGCACCTCGATGATCTGGTTGCCATTGTACAGGTATGTGAACTCCCCATCCAAGTCCCCGGAGTTGGTCACCTTCACCCTCCCTCATCAGTCGGCTTCAGTTCTGGATCCGCCGCCCCAGGCCGTCGTGCTCGGCCGCGTGGACCACCATGGCCGCTTGACAGTGCACGATTGCTCCCCGCCGTTCTGGGCTATTTCTTCCCGCCGCATTCCGGGCACCTGCCACTTTGATTTCCGGTCAGGTCGTATGCGCACACGGAACACTGATTGAGCGGCAATCTCCTACGATTCAGCAATTGCAATGTGAGCGATACAGCCAGTACTAGGATGAAAGGAACCCAAAGCGGAACAGTCGCCCAAAGGTATCCATTACTTATGAAATCGCCGGACCAAACGACTTCTTCGTCCCAGTAATACCGTCGATTAAACCACCAACCGTCGCACATCGCAAAACGCTGCCCCGCGCCGAAACTTACAGCACCTCCACCAATCTGTACTGTTGATGACGGACCGAAGTAATAAAACTCAAAGAAAAGGCTGGCAATCCAAAAGACGGCCAAAAGTACGCATATGGACGCCGCAGCGATTCGAAGGGAGCGACACCGGGCCAAGCCATACACGACGTTAGACGCCTGGCAAGTCATGTTGTCCTGTTTCGCGTTCAAAAGGGTTTCGTGTACGGCGGCGCGATGCGGCCCGTGCAAGGGTTGCGTCGCGTGGTTTCTGCGAGCAATTCATCCACTCTGATCATTCGGCTCGATCTCGGGTGTTGCATCCCGTTTGCGCTGCATCCACCAGCGAGGCCACCATTCGCATGCGACGCGATTTCAGTGAGTTTTCCCATTGGCTGCCGTGGCACTAGCACTACTGCTCAAGGTTGTGTCCATCAGGCAGCTGACGGATCCAAGCCGCCTTGGCGCTGTCGAAAACGAAGTTCGGAATCATCGATTCGATGACTTTGCGTTATAGTGCTGGCTCACGCATTCCTACCCTTTTGCTAAAGTCGTCCACGGCGGATCAAGTGGTTCACACAATTTCGGAAATGCTCAGTGTTTCAATAGGGAGTGCAATATCCAGATCTGAATCGGTGCGGGCTTCGTGCGCGAGGCCTAGTCGCACAATCGGGCCGCATCCCCGCCTTGTGCTTCATATGCAAAAGTACATTGCCAATTGGCCTGGGTATCTTGGCTCGATCCGTCACAAGTATTTCCGTCGTCATGTTCAACGGCACTGCTCCAACAACCCGAAACCAAACAAGTTCGACAATCATGTTGGCCATGCTCACTGCCGCCCGGCGAGCATCTTCCTGAGACTAGGACAGCCTCCAACTCCCAATTGCCAACTCCTGCACAATCAGTCGGGAAACCTACCTCTGTGCAATGTTGAAATGCATGCCACACCTCATGACGAAGTGTCTCATTCGGGTGCGGCGCGGCTCCTCGGACACATGCCGTGGGTGTGTTACCAGGTTGGCTCAGGAAGAATCTCCCGTTCACGCCCCCGCCGCAACTGCGCTTGCACACTGGCTTGGGTTGCTGGCAACCCATCATGTCAATCAGTGTTCTTGTGTACCCGATAATCGGATCATTTTCAAACAGGTCATTTAGTCTGTTCTGGCAAGGATGACATTTCTGAAGGCCGGATGGATCTTTCCATGATGTGGGGTTGTTCCCAGCGTACTGATAAATCCGAAGATTGCTTTGAGGTAGAATCCGGTACACGCCTTTATGCTCCACGGACAAGATTGCTAGTGGATCCCGTTGCATGAACCGCCGCATCTTGGGATCGTACTGCCGGGCGCGGTTCTGGAAGCTGGCGATCTCTGCGTCGTACAGCAGGCCCTGGTGGGCGAAGGGGTTGCCCCGGCGGGTGCTGCGGGCCGCGGGGACCCGCTGGAGCTGCGTGTCGGCCGTCAGCGTGCTCACGTAATCGCTGATAATGGCGTAGTCGTCGTATTCGACCTTGCCGTCACCGTCGGCATCCAGGCACAGGCACGCCTGCGAGCTGCTCTGCCAGCAGGCCCCGCCCAGACCTGCCGCCGCCACGTCAGTGCCATCCACATCACCGTCCTGGTCGTAGTCGAACCAGCCGTACTCGGCCGCGGCCACGAACGCCCCGTAGGGCTTGTACCAGTAGCGTTCGATCACCGCCCCGTTCATGGCCGTCAGGGCGGTCACGTTCCAATTGGCGTCTTGATGCACGTAGGCCCAGCCGCGGTCCTTGACCCGCTGGCAGACGATCTCGTCGATATAGCGCGTGCCGTGCACCACCAGCAGCTCCACGTCGTCGGCCCCGTTGCGCACCTCGATGATCTGGTTGCCATTGTACGGGCATAAGTACGCCCGCTCCAAGCCCCGATATGGGATATTCCTACCCTCAGCCGACATCCGCCCCCCAGGCCCAACGCCNNACCATTCAGCACTCAGCCGCCAGCCCCCAGCCTCCAGTCTCGGGCCCACCATTCAGCACTCAGCATTCAGCACCCCTCCACCCTCGAGCCGACAGCCACCAGCAGCGGATAGTCGATAGCTGACAGCCGATAGCTGATAGCCGATGGCCGATAGCTGATAGCTGATAGCTGATAGCTGATAGCTCCCCCATATCCCCCACCCCCAGTTTTTTCCGCGTTTTCAACCCCGCCAGACGCCCTGGATAGATCACCCCGCGCGTTATATATGATGGATGCGGAGCCATACGTCCTCCGCATGCCGACATCCGAACCGTCCGGTCCGCCCAATGACAGAGCCCCGAGCGCAAGCTCCGGGGTCCGGGTTTCAGGGCTCCGAATCAGAGCTCCGAGCGCAAGCTCCGGGGTCCGGATTTCAGGGCTCCGAATCAGAGCTCCGAGCGCAAGCTCCGGAGTCCGCCGTCAACGCCCCGAGGGCAAGCTCCGGAGTCAACCGTTCAGGACTCCCGAACCCAAGCTCCAGGGGCAGGGCGTCAGAGCCCCGAGCGCAAGCTCCGGTGTCCGCCGTCAACGCCCCGAGCGCATTCATCGGTGGCAAGGCGTCGCGACGCCGAGCGCAAGCCCCGCGGTCAAACCGTTGGGAGCGACGATCGCCAGATCCGGGGTCAAACCGTTCTGAGCCCCGAGCGCAGGCTCCGGGGTCACGGATCGCACACCGGCCCGCGCCGCCCACGTGGAGTCCGCTCGCGGCATGGAC
>NPIG01000012.1_pt1 | contig 99333 bp, 95 predicted proteins | sample 8637441 | NCBI WGS metagenome assembly NPIG01 (sample SAMN07420675, study PRJNA396082) | bioreactor metagenome | isolation source: sample BR6 brine-fed electro-methanogenic bioreactor BR | place: Japan: Kochi | collected 2016-06-14
AGACCATCTCATCGGATTCAGGGTATAGCAAGAAACTGGCGTGAGGGAGGGCGGTGGGAATCCGTCGGCAAGAGGTTCTGCGACGGATCAGCGCCGGCGCCGTCGGCGCCAGGCGGCGCGCAGCCCGAAAAATAAGCCGACGGCGGTGAGCACCCAGATGGCGAGGGTGACAACGGTTTCGGTGAAGGTCAGCATAAATATAATCCCCGCAAGAAGTGGTTTCTTCCGGGGATTCTTTCATGCATCCGGGTAAACGGCCTTGACCCTCGTCAAAAAGGGGGTCGTTAAAGGCCGCTTTCCAGGGTATAGGGCCAGCCGAGAATGCCCCCTTCCAGGTAGCGCACCCGGGTGAAGCCGGCCGCTTCGAGAATCTTCTGCGCTTCGAAGCCGCGCAGGCTCAGCTTGCAGAAGGGGATGATCTCGCGGTCGCGGGGCAGTTCTGCGAGCCGCTCGCGCAGGGCGCCCAGGGGCAGATGGGTCGCTCCGGCAATGCGCACTTCGGCGTATTCGGCCGGGGAGCGCACGTCGAGCAGGATGACATCTTGCCCCTGGGTTCGCAATTGCTGCACTTCGACCGGGTCGAGGCTGGAGCCGATGCCGTCGAGTTTGTTGCGCAGGGCGTTGGCCGCCTGGTGCAGCACGTCGACCGCGGAGGAATAGGGTGGGGCGTAGGTCAGGTCGAGGTTGGCGAGCTGATCGACGTCGGCGCCGAGCGACAGGGCGGTGGCGACGGTGTCGATACGCTTGTCGACCGCCCCCGGGCCGACCATCTGGGCGCCGAGGAGCTTGCGGCTGCCGCGCTCGGCCACCAGCCTGATCACCACCGCTTTGGCCCCGGGGTAGACATGGGCGCGGTCGGGCCCGGCGGCGAGAATCGCGACCGGATCGCGCCCGAGCAGCCGGGCGTCTTCGAAGGAGAGGCCGGTGCGGGCCACGGTGAGGCCGAAGACCTTGACGATGAGCGAGCCGAGAATGCCGGGAAAACGCTCCTCGCGCCCGGCGAGGTTGGCGGCCGCCACCCGCCCCTGCTTGTTGGCGGTGGAGCCGAGCGGCACATAGACCTTGCGCCCGCTGACCAGGTCGGTGGCTTCGGCGCAGTCGCCGGCGGCGAAAATCGTGGGGTCAGAAGTGCGCATGGTTTCGTCGACGGCAATCGCGCCGGTGGCGCCGATCTCGAGCCCCGCTTCGCGGGCGAGTCTGACCGCCGGTCGCACGCCGAGGGCCAGCACCACCAGGTCGGCCGGATACACGCCGCCTTTGGTCACCACCTGGGTCACCCGGCCGTTTTCCCCGTCGATGCGCACCAGCGGCTCCGCCAGCCGCAGCTCGACGCCGTTTTTGCGCAGCTCGCGGTGAACCAGCGCCGCCATGCCCAAATCAAGGGCCGAGGCCAGCACCTGATCCTTCATCTCCACCAGGGTCACATGAATCCCGCGGCTGATCAGCGCCTCGGCCATCTCCAGCCCGATCAGGCCGCCGCCGACCACCACCGCGCGGCGGGCGGTTTTGGCCCAATCGGCGAAAGCGGCGGCATCCTCGACCCTTTTCAGGGGTTTGACCCCCTGCAGGTCGACCCCGGGCAGCGGGGGGACGATCGGCTGGTTGCCGGTTGCGAGTACCAGTCGGTCGTAGGGCAGATCGTCCTCGCCGCCGCTGGCCAGGTCTCTGATCCGCAGGGTCTTCGCCTGCCGGTCGATGGCGAGGGCCTCGGTCCGACTGCGCACCTGCACCCCCTTGACCTTGGCGAAGAACTTTTCGTCGCGCAGCACTCCGGCCGGAGTCTTCATCACCTCGTTCAGGTCGTGAAACAGACCCTCGATGTAGTAGGGAAGGGCGCAGGCGCCGTAGGAAAGATGTTCGCCGCGCTCGATCACGACGATCTCCACCTCGGGGTCGAGGCGGCGCAGGCGGGCGGCAGTTTTCATGCCGGCGGCGACCCCGCCGACGATGACGATTCTGCGTGGGGTGTGCTCTCGCATGGTTGAATCCCTCCTGGAAAGACTTTTCGCGCAAACCTTCTCAAGGATAGGAACTCCATTGAATGATGTCAAATGTTAAATATATTGAAAATCATATTTATGGATTCGATTCGGCGTTCCCTCCCATGGGGATCTCATCGGCCGCCTGAAACGTTTTCTCACCGGCGCAACCCGAAGCGCATCATGGTCCCATTGTGTATCCTGCCTTGCACCGCACTGCGGGCTCAGGCTTTTCGCTGTCGTGCCAGATACCCCTGGCTCTGCTCCAGGTGGTCACGAAACAATCGGGGAAACTCGGGCACCACCGAATCGCCGACCGCGGGCCGCGCCAGCAGCGCCGTGCTCCACCCCCCCACCTTGTTCAACCCCTCGAGCAGCCCCTGGGAAGAACATTCCTCGAGCAGCCGGATGCGCATGAAGGCCGGCGCGAAGGCGGCGTCGACCAGGGCGAAGTCGCCGCCGTTGAAGAAGGGCCCGGTACCGAGCCGCGCTTCGAGCCGCTCGAGTTTGTCCCGGGCGGCAGCGCGCTTCTGCCGGAATTTTTCCTCCTCCTCGGCCCGGACCATACCGTAAAGATCCATGAAGAGCTCCGAGGCGAACTCGATCCAGGCGCGGTTCAGCGCTTTTTTCAGCGGGTCTTGCGGGTGCAGGGAAGGCGGGTTGACCTCGTCGAGATATTCGGCGATCACCGCCGATTCGAACAGAACCTCCTCGCCGACCTTGAGCACCGGAACCTTGCCCAGGGGTGAGATTTCGCGGAACCAGTCGGGTTTGTCCTTGAGGTCGATATAGGTCACGTCGAAGTCGACGTTTTTTTCGTTGAGCAGAATCACGGCCCGCTGCACGTAAGGGCAGAGCTTGAAACTGATCAGTTCGGGTTTGGTCGTCATGGCGATTCTCCTTTTGCCGGCGTTCGCCGGGCTGCGGCCCGCGGCGCCGGGGCGGAAGAGAGTATCTCTTCGGCGCATTTTCTGCCCAGGGCGCATTTCATCAGTTCGAGATCGAGTACTCCCTGGAGCTCGCGCCGGGTCATGACGTTGGCGTAGTTGTCGCCCTGGATCAGCCGGGAAAAGGGTTCCCGGTCAAGGGCGGGATCCCCGGAGTGCTCTTTTTTCACCCTCGCGACATAGCTCTTGACCCGCTCACGCAAAACCGGTTCGGGGAGTTGCCGAATGTCGCGATACCCCTCGATCAACTGCTGCGGCGGGGGGAGCTGCGGATCTTCGAGAATGCTTCGCAGCCCTTCGACAAAGCGGATCAGACCGCTATGAATGTGGCCGGAATTAACCATGTTGAATCCCAGCCAGCCCGCGCGCAGCCACTTGATGATGGCGCCGCGCAGCAAAGGCTGATCGGGGTCGGGCTGGTAGAAGATCACCGCGGAGAACGACTCGTACAGGTACGAACTGGCCCAGCCGAGACCGCCGATGGTCAGGCCCGGCTCATCGGAATAAAGATAATCCCATTGGGAATCCTGACCGAGGATCGCGCCCTTTTTTCCCACCGATGACTTGCCCTGCTGGCGCGACAGGGACAGGAAGACCGGGCTGCCCTGGTAGCGAAAGAGAACCAGCGCCCGCTCCAGGTGGTAGGCATGGTAGGCTCCGGTCGACACGTCCGGGGTGTTTTCGTTGAACTCCACTCCCCTGACCACGATAGGCCGGTTCAATTCCGGTAGCTCCTCCCACAGGCGCGGCAGGGGTTGCTCCTGGCCGTTGACCCGGGTCCAGTCGGCCACCCGCACCGAGGACGGCAGGAGCGCCGAAGGCGGAATGCCGGGGTTGAAGCCATACTGGAGGAGGCGCTCCAGGTCGGTCGCGAGATCGAACCGGAAAAAGGCCGATGGAGCGCCGCGCCATTTTCCGCCGTGATAGAGGGTGTTCTCTTCCCGCGGGGAGCGCAGGAACTGCAGAATATTCTCGATCTGCTCCGGCGTGAAGTCATCCGGGCCGCTGGGGTCGAGCACCTCGCGCAGGTCATCGAATTCATCGTCGAGGGCCGCGGGCAGGCGTTTCTCTTCGAGCTCCGCGGCCGCCGGGGAATAGCCGCCCGCCAGCAGCGCGGCGAGCAAGCCGAGGGTCGTCAGCCATCTGTTGATTCGAATCATATCCTTGGGCCTCGCAGATGTTTCTCTAAATTATAGCGGGTGGAAATGATTCGGACAGCTTCCGGGAGGAGCAGCCATTCCGAGGTAAAAAGAGATCAGCCGGGAGACGGGAACGAAAAAAAGGCGAAGCGGCCCCGTCGCCGCTTCGCCGAGATTCGCGCCCTGAACGGATGTCTCAGTGATGGTCTTCGGCGACTTCTTCCCACCCGGTCCACATCGGCACGAAGTGGGCGAAGGGGGTGTGCCCCAGGGTCGCCAGATAGACGTGGGTGAAGAGAAAGGCGCACAGCGAGCAGGCAAGGAGAAAGTGGGCGCCGACCAGGATTTTCAGCCCGCCGAGCAGCAGCACCAGCTCGCGCAGGGGACCGATGTTGAGGAGCAGGATGCCCGAGACGATCACCAGCGGCACCAGCACCATCATGATCACCAGGTAGGCCGATTTCTGCAGCGGATTGAATTTGTCGTCGGGGGTCGTGTGGTGCGGATTCGCCTTGCCGCGGAAGAAGTTGAAGAAGTAGAAGAGCGACTGGCGCACCAGCCCGTGGCGGATGTCGTCGACGGTAGGCACGTAGAGCCGGGTCAGGCTGCGGGCGATCACCAGGTAGTAGATGAGCCACAGGCAGAAGCTGATCGAGACCACGATGCCGGCGGCGTTGTGCAACTCGATCGCCGCTCGGTAGCTGCCGAAGAGATTGGCGTGCTCGGGAAATCTGATCTGGATGCCGCTGGCGATCAGGGCGACGAAGCCCAGGGCGTTGAGCCAGTGCCAGATGCGGACCGGGGTCGGTTGCAGGTAAATCATCGCTTTGTTCGCCATCTCTAGTGATCCTTTCCTTGACGGTTCTTGCGGGTGAAGAAGCGCAGCGTGCCATGGCCGACGGGCATGATCAGGCCGCCGGCGATGATCATCGCGCCGGCGATGTTGAGCAGCTTGTTGCGGGTGGCGCCCATCATGTAGAAGTTGGGGGTGCCGTACATGGCGTCGAGCACCGCCCCCTGTTCCACCGCCATGCGGCGGAAGGAACCGTCTTCCCGGGGAAAGGCCACGTAGCTGGTCTGCATGGCTTCGGGGCCGGAAGCGTGGCAGAAGGTGCAGTCCCAGCGGTTGTCGAGGGTGCCGAAATCGTGGCTGGCGACCTCGGGGGTCATCATCCCCACCAGATGCAGGTCGCGGTATTCGCGGGCGGTGTTGAAGGCCTTGAGTTCGTCGATGGAGATGCGGCCATTGGCGTCCCGGTCGAGCAGGGTGGGCAGGCCGCCGCGGTCGGTGATCTGGCGCAGTTGCTCGTAGCCGGCCACCTCGAAGTCGCCGTAGGCGGTGGGACGGCTGCTCAGATACCAGGTGATGACCACGTTCTGCGAATCGGTGTGGCAGGTGATGCAGGGCACCGCCTCGATGTGCAGCCCGGCCTGGGGCAGCCAGGAGCCGTGGGATTCGGCCACCCGGTCGGCTTCGTGGCAGCCGGCGCACATGCGATTCATCTGGTAACCCGAAACCTGCTCGGGGCCGCGGGCGCTGTGCGGGCTGTGGCAGTCGCTGCAGCCCGCCATCTCGCCGTGGGCGCTGGCGGCGTATTTGTCGCCGATCTCGGCGTGGCAGTCGCTGCAGGCGAGGCGCTCGCCGCCGGAGCCGTCGTCGGGGTGCGCGTCGCTTACGTCGAGGTGGCAGCCGACGCAGCCGAGGTCGGCATGCAGGGTGCTGTTAAAGACCGCGCCGTCGATGCGGGCGTCGTCGCCGACCATCTCCGCTTCGGCGTGGCAGCCGAGGCAGTCTTCGGTTTCCATTGCCCGGGCCGGGGAGCCGGCCGCCAGTATCAGCAACGCGGCGCAGACCCAGAGGCGCCAGAGTCTTTTCGGGGAACGTACTTTCACGGGTTTCCTCCCTTGCATGCCAAAGATAGGGTTCATGGTCATTGTCATCGCTTGCGGATCGGAAAATGCGATCAGTGGTTCTGCACTTTCTGCTCGACGGGCTGCTGCTGGCTCTGGGCAACGCCTTTCACCGCACCGAGCAGCACGAGAACGGCGGGCACCAGTTGCGCGACCACGATCAGGCCGCAGAAGCCGAGGAAGACCCACACCACGAGTCCGCTGTGGTCTTCGCGACCGGCGGCAAAGGCGGGGGATGCCAGGCTAAGGAACAGGACGATGGCTGCGATCAGACGGGTTTTCATGGTTTTCCCTCCCTCGTTATTGGTGGTGGATTCTCTCGTCTTTGCCCGGAGCGGCGAGGCTGGCGAAGGCGCAGTGCACCGCCAGTTGCATTTCCTCTTCGTCGCCCCGGGTGACCGGTTTCAGTAGGTGGTAGAAGATTCCCGCATGGCGCATTTTGCGGATCAGCGGCAGTGACTTCTCGTTCGTCAGCAGGATGATGACCAGGTTGGGGGCGACGTTTTTCAGCAAGGGCACCAGGTCGGCGGCTTTCATGTCCGAGAGGTCGTCACCGAGCACGACCACCCGGGCCCGTTTCTGCATGATGGCTTGCAGCACCCGGGCGGCGGAGCCGGTCTCTTCGACCTGGTAGCCGGCCTCGCTGAAGAATCGCTTCATCAGCCGCCGCCCGTTTTCATCCCGGTCTGCAATCAGCAGATTGGCCATCACCTCACCCATGTCCCGGTCAACGAGCCGAAGAGCCGGCGGCGGGGGCGGAGCTCAGCAGTCCCTTGATCACCGAACCGACCAGCAGCAGGCCGGGAACCAGTTGGGCCACCACGATCAGGGCGAAGAAGCCGATGAAGAGCCAGGTCATGAGACCCGAATCCGAAGAGCTCGCTGCCGGGGCGGCAAGAGCGGGGCTGACGGTAGCTGACAAGGTCGCGAGGGTCAGTTGCAGGGTTTTCATATCGGCCTCCTTTGTAGGGTGTTTGATATCCCTATAGAGCATCGGGCGTACCAATTTTGCGAAAAAATTATTTTTTGTTTTTAAGTTGCTGGAATGGATAAGAAAAATAATTTATACGGAGATCGGACAGCGACCGGAGCGGCGGGGGGATGAATAATGTTTTCATACACCGGAAAGCGTTCGGGAGTGCGGCGTAATCGCCCTGTTTCACTCTAAATCATTGAATTTTTATGATATTTTTTAAAGTACGGTGCTGTATGGGGAAAATATACGGTGCATGTGCGCGATATCGGAGAAAAATACCGCCGGGTTGCGGCGGATGAGAAAATGCGGCGGGTCGGGGGGGCGGCCGGGCGCCGGCGCTCAGATCGCCCCAGCGGGTTTTGCGACACGGGTCTGGTGCGCCTTGAAAACCTCCATCGCCAGCAGCAGGAGCAGCGCCAGGCCCAGCAGCGTCAGCCAGGCGGTCGGCGAAACCGGAGCGACGCCCAGCACCCTCTGCATCGGCGGCAGGTAGAGGGAGGCGATGTGCACCCCCTGGGCGACGATCACCCCGCCGATCAGGAGGCGGTTGCGGCGCAGCGGGGTGCGAAAGGCGCTGACCCGCTCCGAGCGGCAGTTAAAGACATGGACGTTTTCGAGCAGGACCATCAGCATGAGCAGAAGGTTGCGCGCTTCGGCCTCGGGGTAGCCCGCCCGCTCGAGCCACAGCCAGGCGGCGAAGGCGATCAGCCCCATGGTCAGACCCGAGACCAGGCTCTGCACGATCATCAGGCGGTTGAAAACGCCCTGTCCCGGCGGCCGGGGCGGATGCTCCATGGCGCCGGGCTCGCCCCCCTCGAACGCCAGGGCCACGTCCTGAATGCCGTTGGTCACCAGATTGAGCCACAGCAGCTGCACCGCCAGCAGCGGCAGGGGCAAACCGGCGGCGAGAGCCAGGGCGAAAAGGATGATTTCGGCGGCTCCGGTCGAGATCAGCAGGTAAACCACCTTGCGGATGTTGTCGTAAGCGAAGCGCCCCTCTTCGATGCCTGCCACGATGGAGGCGAAATTGTCGTCGCTCACCAGGATCTCGGCGGTGTCCTTGGCGACGTCGGTACCCGAGCCCATGGCCACGCCGATGTTCGCCCGGCGCAGGGCCGGAGCGTCGTTGACCCCGTCGCCGGTGACCGCCACGAAATGCCCCAGGCGCAGCAGCGCCTCGACGATTTCGAGTTTCTGCAGCGGGGTGACCCGGCTGAAGACGGTGGCGTCCTTGACCGCCGCGAGAAACAGGGGCACATCGGCGGTGCCGATGGCGGCGAGTTCCCCGCCGGTGATCAGGTCGTCGCGGCTGCGGGCGATGCCGAGCTCGCGGGCGATGGTCAACGAGGTCGCCGGGTGATCGCCGGTGACCATCAGCACCCGGATTCCTGCCCGGCGACACCTTTCGACCGCCGCCGGCGCCTCGGGTCGCAGAGGGTCGATCAGCCCGACCAGGCCGAGAAAAACCAGGCCGGCCAGCACGGTCTCGGCGGGAGCCTCGGGCAGGGGGGCGGCCAGATGGCCGTCCGCGACCGCAATGACGCGAAAGCCGCCCTCGGCCAGGGCGAGGGCCTGTTGCTGGATCAGGTCGGGCTGCAGGGGATCTTCTGCGTCTGCGATCTGCATTGTGCTGCAGAACTCGAGAACGACTTCCACCGCACCCTTGAGGGCGACCCGGGACGCTTCCCCTTCCCGGTAAAAACGGGCGGCGAAACGGCGCTCCGATTCGAAGGGGATTTCTCCCGCGGGCGCCATGGACGCGTGCACCTGCGCTGGATCGAGGCCGGCTTTGACGCCGAGAGCCAGCAGGGCGACGTCGACCGCGTCGCCGCTGGCGACCCAGGCGCCATCGACCCGCTGCAACGAGGCTTCGTTGCAGAGCATGGCGGCTCGAGCCAGGCGCGCAAGGTTCTCCCGGTGCAGGGGGGCGAGTTCCGCGCCCTCGGCGCTGTGCACCTCTCCCTCGCCCGCATAGCCTTCCCCCGAGACCGAGAGCAGCTCGCCGCCCGGCAGGCCGATCACCTTGGCGGTCTGCCGGTTCACGGTGAGGGTGCCGGTCTTGTCGCTGGCGATGCAGGTGCAACTGCCCAGGCCCTCGACCGCCGTCAGTTTGCGCACGATGACGTTGCGCCGGGCCATGCGCGAGGCGGCGATCGACAGGGCCACGGTCATCGCCACCGGCAGCCCTTCGGGAATGGCCGAAACGGCCAGGGCGACGGCCATGAAAAAGATATCAATATAGGCGATGCCCTGTGCCAGGCTGATGAGCGCGAGCAGCGCCACGCAGCCGAGAACTCCCAGGCTGATCTGACGGGCGAAGCGCTCCATGCGGATCAGCAGGGGCGACTTGGATGCTTCGGCCCCGGTGACCGCGCGGGCGATACGCCCGACCTCGGTGCGCAATCCGGTGGCAACCACCACGCCCACACCGCGGCCGTTGTTCACGGTGGTGCCGGCGAAGACGAGGTTGTTTCTCTCGGTCAGGGCGGCGTCCTCGGGCAGTGGCGCAACCCTCTTCTCCACCGCCAGCGATTCCCCGGTCAGCAGCGATTCGTCCAGCGCCAGGTTGCTGCCCTGCACCAGGCGCAGGTCGGCCGGAACCCGCTGCCCCGAATCGAGCAAAATCACATCGCCCGGTACCAGTTCTTCCGCCGACACTTCTTGCGCAATGCCCCCGCGGCGCACCCGTGCCATGATCCGCAGCAACTTCTGCAGGGCGGCGGCGCTGCGTTGCGCTTTCCATTCCTGAAATGCGCCCAGGGCGGCGTTGAGGCCGATGACGGCGAAAATGAACCCGGCATCGGTGACTTCGCCGATCGCCAGCGAGACGATGCCCGCGACGAGCAGGACGTAGATGAGGGGACTGAGAAACTGATGAAGGATGATGCGGGCAAGGCTGGTTGGCGGGGCGGCCGGCAGAACATTGGGTCCGAACTCGCGCCGGCGCTCATCGACCGCCTGCGGCGAAAGGCCATCGGGGGAGGACTGCACCCGGGCAAAGACCTCCCGGGCCTCCAGGGCGTGCCACAGAACCGGCGGTTCATCCGCGAATCCGCCCGAACCGCGGCTTTTCCCTCCCGGCTTCCTCACCGACACCTCCGATATGGATGGCAGATCAAATAAGGCTCAAGGAGAATGATGGTGCAAGTATACCAAGACGGTGCGCCATGGCTGGATCGGAAAAAACGAACTTTTTCTATTTTGTGTTGAAATGTTGGTGTGGGTTTATGTTAAATTTCTCAGGTTGGTATTTTCAATCGGAAGAAGGGCCGCGCGACCGGTAGAGCTTTTTCCCCGACGGTCGGTGCGGAGATCGCGGCGGTTTTTCCCACTCATTCTTCAGGAGGATGGTATGCGTTTGGTGTTTCGGATTGTCTCTCTGGTGGCGGCCTGCGCGCTGCTGGCGACGCCGGCCTGGGCCGACGAGCTCTTTTCTCTCAAAGCGGGCTACCTGCTGCTGAGTCCCGAAGGGGAATTCGCCGGCAATGACGGCGGGGTCGGCACCCGCATCGACATGGAGGACGATCTCGATTTCGACGACAGCGAAGAATTCATGGTCGAGGCGGCCCTGCAACTCGGCGACTTCCGCCTGTCGGCGGCCTACATGCCGATCGAGTTCAGCGGCAGCGACACCCTGACCCGCAATATCAACTTCAATGGGCGGCTCATCCCCGCCGGAGCCGATGCCGACAGCGACGTCGACATCGATCTCTACGACGTCGGCCTGACCTGGTACCTGCTCAACTTCGACGATCTGCCGGCACGCATCCAGATCGGCCCTGAAATTGCCGTCAAGGTCGCCGATGCCGACCTGTCGATTGCAAGCCAGACCGCCGGGGTCAGCGAAAGCGTCTCGGTGACCGCACCGATTCCCACCATCGGCCTGCGCGCCCGCGTCGCCTTCGCCGATTTTCTCGGCGTCTCCGGCCGCGTCGGCTATGTGGAGTACAGCGACAACAGCTTTCTCGACGCCGACGTGCAGGTCGAGTTCTCGCCGCTGCCCATGGTCGGAGTGTTCGGCGGCTACCGCTACTTCGACCTGCAGGTCGACGAAGACGACGTGTACCTCGACACCCGCTTCGCCGGACCCTACGGCGGCGTGTTCGTAAGATTTTAGAGCCGCAATAGACAAATCGTTCTCTTTGCCGCCAAGTCGGGCCATCGGCCCGCTGGCGGCATTTTTCGTTTCGGCAATAAACAGGCGGGAGCCTGCCTGCAACGCGGAGAGAATGCGGTTCCGCCAGGGTTCATTTCAACCTCGGTGGGACGCGCCCGGGCTCTTTGCGTCTCATTGCCCCGCGGCCGCGCACTGCTAAACTGTAGCTGTAAGGGTAAAACGGAATAGTGCGGGGCGAAGGGAAATCGCCGGAACGAAGAGAACCTTTTTTACGGGGAGATTTCATCATGTCCGAGACGATGACCGGATCATGCAAGTGCGGCGCGGTCCGCTACCGGATCGCGCAACCGATTCAGTTCGCTGCCAATTGCCATTGCAATATGTGCAAAAAACTGAGCGGCGGACCCTTTTCGTCGGTGGCCGTCGTCGATGGGGAGGGATTTACCGTCACCGGGGGCGAGGAAAACCTGACCGCCTATCAGGTGTCGGAGAACGCCAGAAAAAATTTCTGCAAGACTTGCGGCAGCGTCATCTACATGCTGCACCAGCAGCTGCCGGGCAAGTACATGGTGCCCATCGGCTCGCTCGATCGACCGGCCGAGGTCACCCCCGCCATGAACATTCATTGCGAGAACATGCTCCCCTGGGTGCGCGAGATCATGAACCGCACCAATTTCGACCAGAGCCCGCAGATGTAGGGGCGGGAAACCGTTGCAGGAGCGCGCGTGAACGAAGAAGAGATCATCGATGGGCTCAAAACCATCTGCCTGTGCAAGGGAATTCCGAAAAAGGTCTTTCTGTGCCATATCGAAAACGGCCTGAAAACGGTCGATGCGCTCAAGCTCGTGACCGGCGCCGGCAGCGGCAACTGCCAGGGGAGGCGCTGCACCCCGCGCATCGAGGCGTTGCTGCAGGAGACTGGGACGGCCGGGTGAGCGGCTGGGGACCGGCTTCGATGAGGACGGCGGGATCAGGAGAATGGGGAAAAACTCCAGATCCGCCGCCGGGGATTGCGTTCGAAGCTCTGGATCGGGCCGCTGGCGGGGTTGACCAGACCGCCGCGAATGGCTTCCGGGGCCCGGGAGAGGTCGTTGAGAACCTCGGCCCGGGGCGGAATGGTCGGTCATCGTCCTCCGAATGAGGTACCTTGAAGACCGCAACGTGGTGGTGTCCAGCCTTTGCCGCAAATGCCAGGGAAACGAATAGGCACTGACTGCCGGTGCGCGGCAGATCCTGAAATCTCAACATCATCACTGACCCTTCAAAACGAGGAGGAAACTCATGAGTGCAGAAAGCAAGTGCCCGGTCACGGGCAGAACGAGCAGGCAGGTTGCCGGCGGTGGCACCTCGAACCGCGACTGGTGGCCGAACCGGTTGAACCTTCACATTTTGCACCAGCACTCGAATCTGTCCGATCCCATGGGCGAGGATTTCAACTACGCCGAGGAGTTCGAGAGCCTCGACCTCAAGGCGGTGAAGCAGGACCTCTTTGCGCTGATGACCGATTCGCAGGACTGGTGGCCGGCCGACTACGGTCACTACGGGGGGCTCATGATCCGCATGGCCTGGCATAGCGCCGGCACCTACCGCATGGGCGACGGCCGCGGCGGCGGCGGGACCGGCAACCAGCGCTTCGCGCCGCTCAACAGCTGGCCGGACAACGTGCTCCTCGACAAGGCGCGCCGATTGCTGTGGCCGATCAAGCAGAAATACGGCAGGAAAATCTCCTGGGCCGACCTGATGATCCTCGCCGGCAACTGCGCGCTGGAATCGATGGGCTTCAAGACCTTCGGCTTCGCCGGCGGCCGGGAAGACATCTGGGAGCCGGAAGAGGACATCTACTGGGGCTCCGAGGACGAGTGGCTGGGGGATGATCGCTACAGCGGCGACCGGGAGCTCGAAAATCCCCTGGCCGCGGTGCAGATGGGTCTGATCTACGTCAACCCGGAAGGGCCGAACGGCGAGCCGGACCCGGTCAGGTCGGGGATCGACGTGCGCGAAACCTTCGGGCGCATGGCGATGAACGACGAAGAGACCGTCGCGCTGGTCGCCGGCGGGCATACCTTCGGCAAATGCCACGGTGCCGGCGACCCCGCCCATGTCGGCCCCGCCCCGGAGGCCGCCCCCATCGAGCAACAGGGTCTTGGCTGGAAGAGCAGCTTCGGTTCCGGCCAAGGCGGCGATGCGATCGGCAGCGGCATCGAGGGGGCCTGGAAGCCGAACCCCACCCAATGGGACATGGGCTATCTGAAGGTGCTGTTCAAGTACGAGTGGGAAAAGGTCAAGAGCCCGGCCGGCGCCTATCAATGGCTGGCCAAGGACGTCGACGAAGAGGACATGGTGGTCGACGCCCACGATCCCTCGAAGAAGCACCGGCCGATGATGACCACCGCCGACCTCTCGCTGCGCTTCGACCCGATCTACGAGCCGATCGCGCGGCGCTACCTGGCGAACCCCGACGAATTCGCCGACGCTTTCGCCCGCGCCTGGTTCAAGCTGACCCACCGCGACATGGGACCGAAGTCCCGTTATCTCGGCCCGGAAGTGCCCGAAGAGGACCTGCTGTGGCAGGACCCGGTCCCGGTAGTGGATCATGAACTGATCGACGCGCAGGACATCGCCGCTCTCAAGAAAAAGATCCTCGCCGCGGGACTTTCCGTCTCGCAGCTGGTTGCGACCGCCTGGGCGTCGGCCTCGACCTTCCGCGGCTCCGATATGCGCGGCGGCGCCAACGGCGCCCGCATCCGGCTGGCCCCGCAGCGGGACTGGACCGTGAACGAGCCGCGGCAACTGGCCAAGGCGCTTGCAACCTTCGAGGGGATACAGAAGGCTTTCAACGGCGCCCAGTCCGGCGGCAAGAGGGTCTCCCTCGCCGACCTGATCGTCCTCGGTGGCTGCGCCGCGGTGGAACAGGCGGCCAAGGCTGCCGGCCATGATGTGACCGTGCCCTTCGCGCCCGGGCGCACCGATGCCACGGCGGCACAAACCGACGTGGCGGCCTTCGCGGTCCTTGAGCCTGCGGCTGACGGCTTTCGCAACTACCAGAAAGCCAAGTATGCCGTCTCGGCCGAGGAGCTGCTGATCGACCGGGCGCAGCTGCTGACCTTGACCGCGCCGGAGATGACGGTGCTGGTCGGCGGCATGCGGGCCTTGAATGCCAACTTCGAGCGCTCCAGACATGGGGTCTTCACCGAGCGGCCCGAGACGCTCACCAATGACTTCTTCGTCAATCTGCTCGACATGAACACGGTCTGGCAGCCGACCGCCGAAGATAGCGATATCTTCGAGGGGCGCGGCCGCAAGAGCGGCGAACTCAGGTGGACCGGCACCCGCATCGACCTGATCTTCGGCGCGAATTCCCAGCTGCGGGCTCTCGCCGAGGTCTATGGCAGTGCGGACGCGCAGGAGAAGTTCGTGGAGGATTTTGTCGCAGCCTGGGACAAGGTGATGAACCTCGACCGCTTTGATCTCGCCTGATCGCAGCCGAAAAATCTTCGAGGGTTTTTGATCTGCCCTTCAAGCCGGGAACAGCATAAAAAAAAGGGGCGGATTTATTTTTCTAAATAAATCCGCCCCTTTTTTCTTTACCGGACAAGCTATTTGAGCAGGTAGCGCCCCACCCAGTTCTTGGAGAACTGAAAGGCGGTGCGGCCGCAGCGCTTGCTCTTGTCGTGCGACCACTTGATCGCCGCCTGCTCCAGCTCCTTGGTGACGGGGATCTCGCGTTTGAGCTGGCGGCTCCAGCGCTCGATGCACAGGCGCACCGCGTCGAGGTAGCGATCCTGGGAAAAGACGTGGAAGGCGATCCACAGGCCGAAGCGGTCGGAGAGGGAGCTCTTCTCCTCCATCGTCTCGCTCAGCTGCAGCTCCCCCTTGACATACTTGCCGCCAAGATGGTCGCCTTCGTACTCGGGCAGCAGGTAGCGGCGGTTGGAAGTGACGTAGATCAGCACGTTCTCCGGCGCCGAGTAGACCGAGCCGTCCAGCGCGCTCTTGAGCATCTTGTAGGAGAGCTCGCCGACTTCGAAGGTGAGGTCGTCGCACAGCAGGATGAAGCGGTAGGGCTCGTCCTCCACCGCCGAGAAAATCTCCGAGAGGTAGATCAGGTCTTCCTTCTCGACCTGGATCACGCGCAGTCCCTCGGGGGCGAACTTGTTGAGCAGGGCCTTGACCAGCGACGATTTGCCGGTGCCGCGCGAGCCCCACAGCAGGGCGTTGTTGGCGGGCAGCCCCTTGAGGAACTGGCGGGTGTTGTTGAGCATCACCTCTTTTTGCTCCTCGACCCCGAGCAGTTCGTCGAGGGTGGTGCTGTCGGTCACTTTCACCGGTTCGAGGTAGCCGGAAAACGAGTGGCGGCGCCAGTTGGCGGCGTGGCAGGTCGACCAGTCGATCGGCTTGACGGCCTTGGGCAGCAGCATTTCCACCGAGCTGAGCACGCGCTCAAGGCGGGCGACGACTTCGGGCTTCAGATTCATGGACTTCTCGCTTTCAGGGTGAAATGACGGTTGCGAACCCGCGGGTCCGGTTCGAATAAAAGGGATTTAGGACGTTCTGCGGAGGATGGCGCCGGCGGGGAGGGGCGCCCTGGTTCGCCAACGGCCGGCGAATCATCTTGTATACAGGCAGCCCGGGGCCGCTGTCAAACCGAAAAGCGGCGATCGGGCAGCAGGGTGGTTCCCTTCGGGGCATCCTGGCCGGGGGCATTTAGCACCCTGGCCGCCGGAAGAAAATCTTCGATAGCGAAATGCGCCGGAGCCATTATACTTGCAAAGAGGCATGAAATCATTGAAGGTTCGCGCCTCGTGCCCGCCGTCGTTTTGAGCCCGGAAGGACGCTGCCCATGGAACTCGTGATCATCGCCCTGCTGTTGGGACTGCTCCCGGCCTATGTCGCCATGGCCAAGGGGAAGAATTTTCTCCTGTGGTGGTTCTACGGAACGGTGCTGCTGCCCTTTGCCATCTTTCATGCCATCGCCATGAAACCGGCGGAGAAAAACCTGATTCACTACGGGCGGCGCTACTGTCCCCATTGCGAGAAAATCGTCGATCTGGATGCCACCGTGTGCGAGTTCTGCGGTGGTGAGATGGCCCCGCTCAAGAGAGATTGATCGCGTCATGAAACTCTTCGTTGTTCTCGGCAGCCTCAATGGCCTGCTGGCGGTCGGTCTGGGAGCGTTCGGCGCCCACGGGCTCAAAAGCCGGGTCTCCGCCGAGTTGCTCGCGGTCTGGCAGACCGCGGTACAGTACCATCTGGCCCACGCCCTCGGCCTGCTGGCGATCGGCATCCTGGTGCACCTGTTGCCCGCAGGCGCGCTGGTTCGAGCGGCGGGTTGGGCGTTTTTGATTGGCATCGTGCTCTTCTCCGGCAGCCTCTACGCGATGGTGCTGACCGGCATCCGTCCGCTGGGGGCGGTCACGCCCTTCGGCGGGGTGGCTTTTCTCGTGGGATGGGGGGTGCTGGCGGCAGCCGCCTTGACCTTGAAATCCTGACCGGGCGCAGCCGAAAAGTATACGAAATGTTCCCCCTGCCGGTGCTTTACATCGGTTTTCTCCCTATAGTAGCATTAGCTTCTACCTATCTTGCGTGGTTCTTTTCCGTCCTCCAACAAACGCACGAGGCTGATTCGTCATGGCAATCATTCAGTGGGACGCCAGCTACAGCGTCAACATCGACCGCATCGACCGCCAGCACCAGAAACTGATCACCCTCATCAACCAGTTGCACGACGCGATGATCGCCAACAAGGCCCAGGCGGTCATGGTGCGCATCGTCGAGGACATGGTCGACTATACCCAGACCCATTTTTCCGCCGAAGAACTGTATATGGAAGAGTTCGGCTACCCCGAGTTGATCGCCCATCGCCGCGAGCATCAGTTGTTCATCGACAAGGCCCGCGACCTGCGCACCCGGGTGCAAAGCAGCGAACTCATCTTTTCCCTCGAAGTCATCCGTTTTCTCAGGGACTGGCTGACCCACCACATCCTGGAGACGGATATGAAATACGCCTCATTTTTCGCGGAGAAAGGCATTTCCTGATCCGGAAAACCGATAGCGGTTGACATTTCGGCCGGTGAGCCAATAATGAGGGAAATTTTCCGGCGAAAACCACAGGGGCTGCCCTCCTGTGGTTTTTCATTTGGATGGATGCATGGCGATACCCTGGAAAGTCATCGAAAGCGTGGACACCGACGAGGGCGCTCTCGAACTGCGCCAGCGCGGGGAAGACGATTTTCTCATCACCGTCGGCGGGCTGGTGCTGATGAACAGTCGCGCCAACCGCTCGGAGCTTGCCCTGGGAGAGCTCGCCTGCAAGCCTCTGCGCACTCATCCGGCGCCGCGGGTGCTGGTGGGCGGCCTCGGCATGGGCTGCACTCTGCGCGCGGTTCTCGACAACCTGCCGCCCGGCGCCCGGGTCACGGTGGCCGAACTCAACCCGGTGGTGGTCGAATGGTGCCGCGGGCCGCTGGCCGCTCTGACCGGCCGGGCGGTCGCCGACCCGCGGGTGACGGTCGCGATCGGCGATGTCGCCGCGCTGGTGCGCCGTCTCGGCGGCGACCGGCAGCAGGAGAGGTTCGACGCCGTGATTTACGATCTCTACAAGGGGCCCCATTATCGCACCGACAAACACGACGACCCCCTCTACGGCAGCCGGGCTATCGCCCAGGTGACAAAGATTCTCAAACCGGGGGGTGTCTTCGCCATCTGGGGCGAAAATTACGACGAGGGTTTCGCCCGGCGCCTCAAGACTGCCGGGTTCGAGGTCACCAGCGAACGGCCGGGGCGCGGCGGCCTGCGCCACGTGGTTTTCGTTGCCCGCCTGCAGCCCGGCCGCCGGCTCGGCTGATTTTTTTACCTTCCTCCCGAAAGGTTCGCGCGATGTCTTCGCCCCAATCCGGCAAACACCGCAGGCCCGGCGGCATGGCCATCCTGTTCGAAGACGCGCAGCTGCTGGTGGTGGACAAGCCGAGCGGCCTGCTCACCATGAGCTACCAGCGGGGCAGGGAGCGTACCGCCCAGTCGCTTCTCACCGACTACCTGCGCCGGGGCAATCCGCGCTCGCGCAGCCGCGCTCACCTGGTGCACCGCCTCGACCGCGACACATCCGGGGTGCTGATCTTCGCCAAGGACGAAAAGACCCAGCTCGCCGTGAAAGACAGCTGGGAGCAGGTGCACAAGACCTATCTGGCGGTGGTGCACGGAAAACTGGCCGAAAAGGAAGGCAAGATCAGCAGCTACCTGGCGGAGGAGGACGATTTCAAGATGCAGTCAACCGCCGACCAGAAAAAAGGCAAACTCTCTCACACCCTCTACCGGGTGCTGCGCGAGATCCGCAGCTTCACCCTGCTCGAAGTCAATCCCCTCACCGGGCGCAAGAACCAGATCCGGGTGCACCTGGCGGAAAAAGGCTATCCCATCGTCGGCGACGCCAAGTACGGCCCCGGCGAGAAGGTGCAGCGCCGCCTGGCCCTGCACGCTCGCGCCATCTCTTTCACCCATCCCGTCAGCGGCGAACGTCTGACTCTTGAGGCGGCGGTGCCCGAGTTTTTCGTCAAGCTGGTCGGGCGCATCTGAGCGCGTCCGCTTCGTCCTGATCGGCGCCTGCTGGACGTCTCTTTTGCACCCACCGGGAGTTTCGCCTCTTCCAGTCCCCCCCCCTTCTCCTCTGCCGAAAATGGGTATACTTTCACCAGATCTTATTTAAGGCGCGAAGAGAATTGCATTGGACTATCCGGTCAATCCTTCGCGAGATTAGCGCCTTTGCGTGAGGCCAGGACTTGAACCTTCTTTGGCTTAGGAAAGCGATCATTTTTCCGGCCAGATTCAAGGAGACGATCATGAGCAAGGAGAAGCGGGGTGACGGCATGCCCATCGCCCTGACCCTCGATCCCGGCACCTACCACCGCTGCACCTGCGGCAAATCCCAGCACCTTCCCTTCTGCGACGAGTCGCACAGCGGCTCGGGTCAGTCGCCCATCCCCTTTACCCTGAAGAAGCGCGAGAAGGTCTATCTCTGCGGCTGCGGCGCGAGCGGCGATCAGCCCTTCTGCGACGGCAGCTGCGGGGTCTCGCTGGCCGGGCGAAAATAGATCCGGTCATCCCGCGCCGGCGGCATCCTGCCCGGAGGTTTTTATTGGCGAATTATTCAACCATTCTCTTCGATTTCGGCGGCGTTCTCGCCGCAGAAGGCTTTCGCGAGGGTCTCAAGGAGATCGGGCGCAAGTGGGGGCGCGATCCGGAAGAAATCTATAGCGTTGGCAAAACCCTCGTCTATGCAAGCGGCTACGTCGTTGGAGCCGTCGATGAGGCCCGCTTCTGGACCGCGTTTCGCCAACAGACCGATCTTTCTGCCAGTGATCATGAACTGCGCCGTGAAATCCTCTCGCGCTTCGTTCCCCGGCGCGAGATGTTCGCGGCGGTTCGCAAGCTGCGCCAGAGCGGGCACACCGTGGCCATTCTCAGCGACCAGACCAACTGGCTCGATGAACTCAACGACGCCTACCGCTTCTTTGCCGATTTCGACCGGGTCTTCAACAGCTACCATCATGGCCGCAGCAAAAAAGACCGGCAGTTCTTTGTCGAGGTGATGGGAGAACTCAGAGTGGCCCCCAGAGAGGCCCTCTTTCTCGACGACGACCAGGGCAATCTGCAACGGGCGCTGACAACTGGGATCAGGGGCATCCTGGTGGAGGACAGTTTCCATGCCTTGCGCAATTTAGGCGAGGTTCTCGAGGTGGAGCTTCCTGGGGGGGCGGACTATCCATGAGCCGGCTGCAAATTCGGCAGCTTGGCCCATGTTTCAGCTCCCTTTCGGCCCATAGCTATGGCTATGAGCTCTCAAACCTGGAGCCGGTCGTCAATAGAAGAACATCTATGAAGTGGCCTCGATCCCGGTGGCGATATCCGGAAACTCACGTAGAACCTTCCGATCCCCGGTGACAAGCGTCGTCCCCAGCCCCTGGGCGAGAGCCACGAATTCGCAATCGTATGCAGAGCATGCACTGTCTCGGACGAGTTGAAGAACATCGCTGGAAGGGACCAGGAATTCGTTGCCGTGAAGAAAAGATTCCGCCTCGGCTTGCAGCCTGAAAGCCTCCTCGAGGCTGATCAGATTCTTCCGCAAATAGCCGGCAAGGACATTGCGGAATTCACTGCGCCATAAAAAAGGAGCGGACCAGACAGGCTCTTGCAGGAGCAACTGCTCGGCCTGCTCCGTGTGCTGCGATGGCAGGAACAGGTAGACGATGATGTTGGTGTCCACCACAATCATAATTGGCGGCCTTCCTCAATCAGTGCCTCGATTTGCGCGGCACTGGCCGGTTCGATTTTCGGCCGCATCGCTCGAACTCTCCTGATACGCTCCTCTGCGCTTATCTTTTGAGGCAGCAGCGCGGACTCGAGCAGCTGGATCACTTCGCTGTTGATGCTGCGGTGGTGGTCCCTGGCAGAGTCCTTGAGCTTTCCGTAGAGTCCCTCGGGTATGTTTTTCAGAGTGATGGTCGCCATAAAGAACCTCCGTAGTGGAACCATTATGGTTTCATGGTGAGGCCTTGTCAAGCAGCGTGGCTGTCTTTGTCGCGAGCAAATTAATTATGGTGGTAGTCGTGCACTTCTGCCCCCTTGCGCACCGAAACGATCTCGCTTTCGAACTCGATGCCCGCGCCGCGCAAATGGTTTTCCACTTCCTCCGCAGAGTCGGCGAAGAGGTGCAGGTCGATGTCGCTGCGCTCGGTGGCGGTGCCGGCCAGCACCGAGCCGACCAGCAGGGGAGTAAACGGGGCAAGGCGCTCCATCGCCCGCAGCGCCAGCGTTCGCAGGCGCTGCAGGCGTCCGGGCAGGATTTTTTCTTCGTGCAGCTCGAGCAGGCGGCGCAGTTCGTCGTGAATTTCGGCGTTGCCGGGCAGGCAGGCACCGAGAGCCGACGGCTGGCCGGCTCCAAAGCGGCCGGCCGCCTTGTGCTTGGCGTCGCGGTATTCCTTGATGCCCTCCTCGTACATGAGACGGGCCGCCTCCTGGGCGATGAGTTGGCGCAGCTGTGCTCGGTTGGCCATAGGGCAATGATAGCGCGGGTTTGCCGAGGGGCAAGAGACGGCTGCAGAGGGATTGCCGCAGGGGGCGCCCAGATGCTATAAACAGCCGGTTGCGGTGCCGGGGGCCAAGCCCTCTCGCCCGGTTACGCCAGCCGCAGGTGCCTCTTTTCTGTCAATCGGGGGAAATTCGTGATTCTACAGGGAACTTTGGTCAATATCGCGGCGGTGGTCGTCGGCACCGGCATCGGCTGTCTTCTCGGCCACCGCCTCTCCGCCCGGGTCCGCGCCACTTTGATGGCAGGCCTCGGGCTGGCGGTGGCGCTGGTCGGCCTGCAACTGGCGTTGCAGAGCAGGCAGCCGCTCATCGTCATCGGCTCTCTGGTGCTCGGCGGTCTGCTCGGGGAGTTGCTGGCGATCGAAAACCGGCTCGAAGCCTTCGGCAGCCGGCTGCAGCGCCGCTTCGCCGGGGCCGGCAAGGTGGGCGAGGCCTTCGTCACCGCCAGTCTCCTCTTCTGTGTCGGCGCCATGGCGATCATGGGCGCCCTGCAGGACGGGGTCGGCGACGCGCCCTCGATTCTCTACGCCAAGTCGGCCCTCGACGGCATCGCCTCGGTGGCCCTCGCCTCGACCCTCGGCGTCGGCGTCATCTTCTCCGTCTTTGCGCTTCTTCTTTATCAGGGAGGCATCAGCCTGCTCGCCGGGGTGCTCGGCGGGGTGCTCACGCCGGCGGTGGTCACCGAAATGAATGCCGTCGGCGGCCTGCTGATTCTCGCCATCGCCCTCGACCTGCTCGGCATCCGGCGGCTGCCGGTGGGCAATCTGCTGCCCGCCATCTTTGCGGCGGTCGGCCTGCTCTGGATTTTCGGCCTGGCCTGAACCTGGTTTTGCGGCCCTCCGATCGAAGTCATTTCGCGCCGAACACCGTCTGCAGCAACTCGGTGGTGCGTTTGGCCGGGTTCTGCCGGATCGCCGCCTCCTCCTGCCCCAGATAGTAGAAAATTCCGTCCATTCCCTTGTCCACCACATAGCCGGTCAGGTCGGCCTTGGCGTCGGGCACGAAGGGCAGGTTGCGGTACTGCCCCATGGCGGCGTCGTAGGTCTGCACCGCCCCCACCTCGGCCAGGCTCTCCGAGACGATTGGGGTCATCTCCTGCGCCAGCGGCTGGGACATCTTACTCTGGAAATAGCGCGTCGCCGAATCGGGCGGGCCGTTGTAGATGGCCATCACATCGTCCAGGGTCATCTCTTCGATCGACTGCATGAACAGAGCCTTGGCCTTGGGGGTCGCGATTTCGGCCGCGCGGTTCAGTTGCAGTTCGAGGTCGTCGAGCATCCCCGCCATGCCGACCGTGCCCAAGGCCGAGCGGACGGTCTCGAGGCTGCCGGGCAGGGGGATGTGCACCTCGGGGTCGGCGCTGAAACCGTCGATGGCGCCGAGCTGTTCGACCACCCGCGCGCTGCCGACCCGCAGCGCCTCCTTGAGCCCGGCGGCGATCTTTTGCTCGGACAGGCCGGCCGGGGGGCGGGCGGCGGGGGTCGTGCCGAACAGCTCCTGCCCCTTTTTCATCCAGTCGAAGGCGGCGCTTGGCACCGGGGCGAAAAAGGCGAGGGCCAGCGCTGCAACAACGGACAGGCCGGCAGCCGGCAGGGCGGCTGGTCGGCGGGACGATTTTTTCATGATGATTCCTCCCCCGGGGCAAGCGGTTGGTTCGGCAGGCAAAAGAGATAGTTTGAGTATAGTTTTCCCGGGAGGATTCGCAACGGCGAAACTGGCGGCTGCCGGCGGCGGGCGGGATTGTCCGCGGCCGGGTCAGCCGATCCGCTCGACGTCGACGGAAACGCGCAGCTTCTGCTTGCCGCCGCCGAAGGCGACCCCGCGCAGGGGGCTCACGTCGGAGAAGTCGCGGCCCCAGGCCACGGTGATGTGGCGGTCGCGGGGCATGTGGTTGTTGGTGGGGTCGAAATCGAGCCAGCCGACCTCGGGCAGGTAGGTGGCGAACCAGGCGTGGGAGGCGTCGGCCCCGACCAGCCGCTCCTTGCCGGGGGGCGGCTCGGTTTCGAGATAGCCGCTGACGTAGCGCGCGGCCAGCCCGATGGAGCGCAGACAGCCGATGGCGACATGGGCGAAGTCCTGGCACACCCCGCGCCGATAGGCCATGACCTCGGCCATCGGGGTGGCGATGGTGGTGACGCCGGGGGCGTACTTGAAGTCGCGGTGAATGCGCTCCATCAGATCGTTGACCGCTGCGATCAGGGGGCGGCCGGGGGTAAAGGAATCCTGGGCGTAGTCCTCGAGCTCGGCGTTGGTTACCACCACCGGCGAGTCGAACACGAACTGCAGGGCGTCGAGCATCTCGGCGCTGCGCTCCTGCTGAAGCCGGTCGCGCACCGTCTCCCAGGCGATATCGCTGTTGAATTCGAACAGGTCCTGCTCCGAGGAGACCGCGACCTCGCTGGTCGCGGTCACGACCAGCTTTTCGTGGGGTTGCTGGATGGAGAAATAGGCGACCCGGTTGCCGAAAAAGTCGATTCGCTCCCCGTAGTCGACGGGAGGCGGATCGATTTCCAGCGCACTCTTCAGGCAGCGCTGGCGCGAGGAATCGCGGGGCGTCATGCGGGCTTCGTTGTGGCACAGCCCGGCCAAATCGCTGTAGTCGTACGCGGTGACGTGCACCACCCGGTAGTTCACAGTTTTTCCTCCAGGGGGTCGGGAGCCATCAGGCGCGGTCCCTGGGCGTGGCTGAAATAGGTCTGGGTGATGGCGTCGGAGAGCCGCCCCAGCAGTTCGGTCACCTGCGCCAGCAGTTGATCGAGTTCCCGGTGGATGCCGTTTTCGGCGGTGGCCGGCGCGAGCCGGCCGAGGTCGGCCAGACGCACCGCGGTATAGGCTTCGAGGATGACCCGCTCATCGGCCCGCATGGAGCGGCTGCTTTGCTCGCGCGGCAGTCCGTCGATGTGCCCCAGCAGCTTGCGCAGCTGGTAGGCGAGGGCGCGCGGGTGCTTTTCGTCCATCAGCAGCAGTTCGAGCACCGTCGGCAATTGAATGAGAGAACGGTAGCGGCGGCGAAAGGTCATCAGGCTCTCGGTGGTGGCGAGCACCGCCTCCATCACCTGGTTGGCGAGGGGCTCCTCCATGTGGGGCACCAGGGTGGCGCGCATCAGGGAAATCGACAGCAGGGCCCGCTCCAGCCGGCGGCCGCTGTCGAGCAGCAGCCAGCCCGGGTCGTGGGCCATGCTTTCGGTGGTGAGGCCGCTGAAGGCGACCAGTTTCATGATCAACTGGTCGAGGCAGTCGTGCAGCGGGCCGCCGCTTTCGATCTGGCAGACCGACAGAGCCTGATCCCACTCCTGCTGAATGTCGTCGACCACGTGCCAGGCGTCGGTCGACCAGAGATCGCGCACGGTGAAGGCGGCGCGGCCGAACCCCTGCAGGGTCGAGGGGAGGCTGCCGGGGCGCTTCGGGTTGAGGATCAGGGACATCAGCTCGGGGAGCGGATCTTTGAGCTTGGCCGCGCTGTTTTTTCCGACAAAGCCGGGATAGGTGGAGGTGACGTGGGTCAGGGCCCGCAACAAATGCTGCAGACATAACTCGTCGTTGGGGTCTTCGAACTCCTGCGACTCGGCCATCTTGAGCAGGACCGTGCGCACCAGGCGCGCCGTGCTCTCGGCGCGCTCGGCATAGCGGCCGACCCAGAACAGATTGTCGGCCGAGCGGCTCGGCAGGGGGCCGGTCAGGGCCTGGATCGCCTGGGGGCGGTCCGGCTTCTGCCACAGTTCGACCTGTTTCTCCGGTTCGGAGGCGAGCACCCAGGTGTCCTTGCTGATGCCCCCTTCCTGACCGGTAACGACGAACGAGCCCTTCTGCGGCGCGATGCGGGTCAGGCCGCCGGGCATGACCATGAAATCGTTTTCGCGCGCCACCAGGAAGGTGCGCAGGATCGCGTGGCGTGGCTCGATGCCGTCGTTGATCAGGGACGGGGCGGTGGAGAAGCTGACCTGTTCCTGGCCGACGTACATGTGGGGCTTGGCGCGGATGCGCGCCCGCCACAGCTCGCGTCCGGCCTGGTCGAGATGGGCGCCGAAAACCGCGGATTTCCCTTGCGTGCGGTGAATCGGCTTGATCACCAGTTGATCGATGTTGTCCAGCACGAAATCGCGCTCCGGCTTCTGTCCGCACCACCAGGTGGCGACCGACGGCAGCAGGAGATTCTGCCCCAGAAGCTGGCGGGCGATGTTCGGGAGAAAGGGAAGCAGCCCCGGGTTCTCCAGAATGCTGCTGCCGATCGGGTTGGCGATGGCCACATGCCCGCGGCGCGCCGCTTCGAGCAGGCCGGGAACCCCGAGCAGGCTGTCGGAGCGCAGCTCCAGCGGATCGCAGAAGGAATCGTCGAGGCGGCGCAGAATGACGTCGACCTGCTGCAGCCCCTCCAGCGACTTGAGCCAGACCCGGCCGTCGCGCACCGTGAGATCGTCGCCCTGAGCCAGGGGATAGCCAAGGTAGGAGGCGAGATAGGCGTGTTCGAAATAGGTCTCGTTGAGGGGGCCCGGGGTCAGCACCACCACCCGGGGATCGTCGCGGTTGTGGGGAGCGATGTGAGCCAGCCCCGCGCGCAGCCCCCGGAAGAACATGGCCAGCCGGTGCACCTGGCTGTCGCGGAAGAGGCTCGGCAGGATGCGCGTCATCACGGTGCGGTTCTCCAGCGCGTAGCCGGCGCCGGAGGGGGCTTGGGTGCGGTCTTCGAGCACCCACATGCGACCGTCGGGGCCGCGGGCGAGGTCGCTGGAATAGATGATGAGATTGCGCCGGCCGGAGTCGACCATGCCGACGCAGGGGCGCTGAAAGCCGGGATGGCCGTAGATCAGTTCGAGGGGGAGCAGGTCGCGTTTGATGAGAAGCTGCGGCCCGTAGATATCGGCGAGGATCAGGTCGAGCAGTTCGGCCCGTTGGATCAGCCCCGCCTCGATCTCGGTCCACTCGCTGCTGCTCACCAGCAGCGGGATCGGGTCGAGCTGCCAGGGGCGGCGGGTGGCCTGCTGGCTGTCGGAGACGTTGTAGGTGACCCCGTTTTCCCGCAGCAGCCGCAGGGCTTCCTGCCGCCGGCGCTCAAGCCCCTTGCTGCCGAGGCGCTCGAGGGCTTCCATCAAGTGTTCCCAATGGGGCAGGGGTTGCCCCTGCCAGGCGTGCATTTCGTCGTAAGTTCCCAGCTTGGTGGCATAGTGCTGGGTGATGGCTTTTTCTTCGGCCTGGATCAGCATCGGCGGGCGGCCTTCCTCGGAACATCATTTCATGTTGCGTGAATCTATTCCGATTATTTCATAGGGCCCCGTCGCAAATCCAGCGTGTAAACGAATTCGCCATTCGGCTCCTCGGGCGGCGGCGCCAGCGGGCCGCTGCGCGCACCCTCGGGCATGAATGGGGCGAGGCCGGCGAGATCGGCGGGATGCTCGAGCGATCCCTGGCTGTGGCCGTATTCCCAGAAGCGGCTGATGCGGCGCGACTCGGCTTCGAAGGCATTGACCGGGAAGACGTCGTAGTTGCGTCCCCCCGGGTGGGAGACGTGGTAGGTGCAGCCGCCGATGGCGCGACCGTTCCAGCCGTCGATGACATCGATTACCAGCGGTGAATGAGGTTTGATCAGCGGGTGCAGGGCGGACGGGGGCTGCCACGCCCGGTAGCGCAGCCCGGCGACGTACTCGCCCTTGCGGCCGGTGCTGCGCAGCGGCAGCCGGCGGCCGTTGCAGGCGATGACGTGGCGCCCTTCGGTGAGGCCGGTCACTTTCACCTGCAAACGCTCCACCGACGAGTCGACGAAGCGGGCGGTTCCCTGGGCGGTGACCTCCTCGCCGAGCACATGCCAGGGCTCGATGGCGAAGCGCAGCTCCAACTCGAGGTGGTCGACCCGGGTGGTGCCGTAGCGGGGAAAGCGAAACTCGAAGAAGGGATCGAACCAGTCGAGCTGGAAAGGATAGCCCGCCCGCTGCAGGTCGCCGACCACCTCATTCATGTCCTCGCGCACGTAGTGGGGGAGCATGAAGCGGTCGTGCAGCTCGGTCCCCCAGCGCACCAGCGGGTGCTTGTAGGGCTCTTTCCAGAACCAGGCCACCAGGGTGCGCAGCAGCAGCGCCTGCACCAGGCTCATGCGGGCGTGGGGCGGCATTTCGAAGGCGCGCAGCTCCACCAGGCCAAGGCGCCCCGAGGGGCTGTCGGGGGAGTAGAGCTTGTCGATGCAGAATTCGGCGCGATGGGTGTTGCCGGTGATGTCGATCAGCAGGTTGCGCAGCAGGCGGTCGACCAGCCAGGGGGCGGGCACTTCGCCCTCGGGCATCTGCTGAAAGGCGGTCTCCAGCTCGTAGAGGATGTCGTCGCGCCCCTCGTCGACCCGCGGCGCCTGGCTGGTGGGGCCGATGAACATGCCCGAGAAGAGGTAGCTCAGCGCCGGATGGTGCTGCCAGTAGGTGATCAGGCTGCGCAGCAGGTCGGGTCGGCGCAACGCCGGGCTGTCGCCGGGAGTGGCGGCGCCGATGGTGATATGGTTGCCGCCGCCGGTGCCGGTGTGACGCCCGTCGAGCATGAACTTTTCGGTGCCGAGCCGGCTCAGGCGGGCCTGTTCGTAAAGGCTGGTGGTGTTGTGCACCAGCTCGCGCCAGCTCGCCGCCGGGTGGATGTTGACCTCGATCACCCCGGGGTCGGGGGTGATCAGCAGCCGCTCCACCCGCCAGTCGCGGGGCTGCTCGTAGCCCTCGATCACCACCGGCAGCGCCAGCTCCTCGGCGGTGGCCTCGATCGAAGCGATCAGGTCGAGGTAGTGCTCGATCATGCCCAGCGGCGGCAAGAAGGCGTAGAGCCGCCCGTCGCGCGCCTCGATGCACAGGGCGGTGTGGGGGATCTCCTGAGACGGCGACTCGCCGGGAGCATCGGCCTGAGCCTGCGCCTTGAACTCCGGGTGCGGGTCGGGTTTCGTCTCCAGAGTGCTGAAGCGCCGGGCTACCTCGCCGTGGATATCGCCCAGCGGCGGCAGCGGAGAGAACAGGTCGTGCTCCTGCGGCGCTTCGCGTTTGTCCGGGGGCACCCAGGGCAGGGCGTCGAGGGGCAGGCGAAACCCCATGGGGGAAGTTCCCGGAGCCAGGTACATCGCGCCGCTGCGAAATTCCCAGGCGCTGCTCAGCCAGCACTGATTCCAGCCGTCCCATTTGAGCGGCAGGGCGAAACCGGTCGGCTCGCCCAGGCCCTGGCGCAGGCGGGCGCTGAGCTGCTGCCGTTCGAGGGGATCTTTCAGGTCGGCCTTGAGCGGATCGAGATTGGCGGGTACGCCTTGCTCCTTCCACAGGAAATAAAGGGTGTCTTCGTAGCCGGGGGTGACGAACCCGGGGCTGACCCCGAGGCGTTTGGCCACCTGGCGGGCGAAGCGTCCGGCGTCTTCGACGTCGGCGCCGTAATCGTGGCTGATGTCGGCCTGCAGTTTGGGGTTGCGCCAGATGGGAACCCCGTCCTTGCGCCAGGAGACGGCGTAGGACCAGCGCGGCAGGGGCTCGCCCGGGTACCACTTGCCCTGGCCGAAATGCAGGATACCCCCGGGGGCGAAGGTTTCGCGCAGGCGCAGGGTCAGGTTGTGCGCCAGCTTGCGCTTGTGCGGCCCGTCGGCGCGGGTGTTCCACTCGGCGCCCTCCATGTCGTCGATGCTGACGAAAGTCGGCTCTCCGCCCATGGTCAGGCGCACGTCGCCCGCCGTCAGATCGTCATCCACCTTCTCGCCGAGAGCTTCGATCAGCGCCCACTGGGCGTCGCTGTAGGGCTTGGTGACGCGCGGATCCTCGTGAATGCGTTGGACGCTGTTGTCGAATTCGAATTCCACCTCGCACACGTCGGTGGCTCCGGTGACCGGCGCCGCGCTGGCGAAGTGCGGGGTGCAGGCCAGGGGAATGTGCCCCTCGCCGGCGAACAGGCCCGACGTCGGGTCGAGTCCGACCCAGCCGGCTCCGGGGATGAAGACCTCGGCCCAGGCGTGCAGGTCGGTGAAGTCGGCCTCCGGCCCCGAGGGGCCGTCGAGGGACTTCTCGTCGGCGGTGAGTTGGATCAGGTAGCCCGAGACGAAGCGCGCCGCCAGCCCCAGGTGCCGCAGACTCTGCACCAGCAGCCAGCCCGAGTCGCGGCAGGAGCCGACTTTTTTCCCCAGGGTCTCCTCGCAGCTCTGCACTCCGGGCTCCATGCGGATCGCGTAATTCACCGACGCCCACACCTTCTGGTTGACCATCACCAGGAAATCGACGGTGTTCTGCTCCGCGCGGTCGATGCCGGCCAGCCACTCGCGCAGCAGGGGGCCGTCATCGGCGAGCTCGAAGTAGGGAGCGAGCTCCTTGCGCAACTGGGCGTCGTAGGCGAAGGGAAATTTTTCGGCAGACTCCTCGATGAAAAAATCGAAAGGGTTGATCACCGTCATGTCGGCGATCACCTCGACCTCGATGCGCATCTCGCGGGTGCGCTCGGGAAAGACCACCCGCGCGAGATAGTTGCCGAAGGGGTCCTGCTGCCAGTTGAGAAAATGGTTCTCCGGGTGGATCCGCAGCGAATAGCCCTTGATCGGGGTGCGCGAATGGGGTGCGGGGCGCAGCCGGAAAACATGGGGCGAGAGCGAAACGGGGCGATCGAACTTGTAGCGGGTGCTGTGATTGCAGGCAACGCGTATGCTCATGACATCTTGTCCTCTGGGTGAGGGTCAAAAAAATGGCGAGGATAAAGGAGAAATTTAAACAGAGCAAAACACTTTGTCAAATTCGACCATTTTATCTAAAGGCGTGAAAATCCCTGGTTTTTTCGGCAGAAGGGTGCGGTGCGCGAGCGCGGCGGTGGTTTTTCTTCCGTTTCGCTCAAGCCGGGCCGGGTCGACTCCCCTTCTTCCGTCGGGATTTTGAGACGGGGCAACCGCATGATCTTTCGGTCTTTCTTTTCACGGAGGGCGTTTTCCTGTCGCCTCCAGGTAACAGGTTCGGGCCGCCCAGAGACGGGATGGTTTTTGTAGTAATTTGTTAAGTGTGTATTTTTATTGTATTTTTCGACTTGGACCCGGTTTTGCGTTAGGGTTTAATGAGCCTTCCCCCGAATCGATCTTTCCAGGGGGCGGAAGAGATGAGCGTTTCAAAGTGTGCAAAGGCGGGCAGGGGGCTCGCCGGGGGAACCATCCCCCACCGTTTGACGGGTGCAGTTAACTAATTTGTGACAGGGAGATCCATCGTATGAAAAAGCTTTTTGTTTCGTGTATGACTCTGATCCTTGGGCTTGGGCTGGCGCTGCCTGCGCTGGCGAGTGACTCCGCCACGCGGGAGGAATGCATGGCCAAGAGCAAAGAGGCGGCGGAAATGGTGAAAAACGACAAGGAGGCCGCCATCCAGCAGATCGGCGACAAGAACGGGCCCTTCGTCTGGAAGGACACCTATGTCTTCCTGATGGATCTGAACGGCAATATGCTGGCGCACCCGATGAAGCCTGAACTGACCGAGAAGGGCAGCCTGCTCGCCGTACCGGACAAAAACCCGGAAAATCCCAAGATGCTCTTCGCCGAATTCGTCGAAGTGGCGAAAAACGCGGGTGAAGGCTGGGTCGAGTACATGTGGCCCAAGCCGGGCGAAGAAACTCCCTCGGTCAAAGAGACCTACATCTACCGGGTGCCCGGCACCGACATGTTCACCGCCGCCGGCATCTACAAGTAACCGGTCCGCACCCCCGGAGCGACATCCGGGAGGCGCGTTTTCATAGAGCGAGGCCGCTTCCTTTCCGGAGGCGGCCTTTTTTCGTGCCTGCGGTGGGAAAAAGGGTTATGGTTTGGGCGCAGCCCACCGGAAGCCGTTTCTCTCCCCCCTGGAAAAATCGATTGGTTTCGTGCATGGCTCTCGATCGCTCCTCGCGCAATCGGCTCAACGAAAAACACCTCCCCCGCTTTCCCGGCGAGACCCTGTTCGAGCGCATCGCCCGCGCCGTCTGCCGGGCGGGGTGCCTGCCGCGCAAGGAGCTCTACGAAGCCTGGGAGGTGGCCCGGCGCGCGCGCCGGCGCTTCCGCGGCGGGCGGGTGGTCGATCTCGCTTGCGGCCACGGCCTGCTGGCGCAGATTCTGCTGCTGCTCGACGAGGGCTCGCCCGGCGCGCTGGCCGTCGATCGCTCGCTTCCGTCCAGTGCCGCCGCACTGGCGTCGACGCTGCGCGCGACCTGGCCGCGCCTGGCCGGTCGGGTGACTTTTCTCGAACAGGATCTGGGCGAGGTGGCCCTCGCCCCGCATGATGTCGTGGTCTCCGCCCATGCCTGCGGCGACCTGACCGACCGGGTGCTGGAGCGGGCGGTGGCGGCGCGGGCGCGGGTGGCGGTTCTGCCCTGTTGCCACGATCTCGACCGCGGCGATGACGGCGGGCTGCGGGGCTGGCTCGACGGGCCTCTGGCCACCGACGTGACGCGGGTCGCCCGGTTGCGGGCGGCCGGCTATCGGGTTTACACCCAGACGATACCCCTCGATGTCACCCCGAAGAACCGGCTGCTGCTGGCCGAGCCCATGGACCCGTCGGGGTAACTTTTTGCGGCGGACTCAATAACCCGGATCTTGCCATTGCAGCTGGGCGCCAGTGAAGGGATCGAAAATGTAATCGGGCGGAAAGTAGTTGCCTGTTGCGGGATTGAATTTCAACCGCCCCGGCGCGCCTTCGAAGAACAGGCTCTGAAAGCTTTGGTTGCCGAGCACGAACTGGCGCTCGGTCCGGCCGCCGTCGTCGAAGGCCCAGTACACCACCCGCCGGTTCTGGCCGGTGGTGCGCAGTTCGGCCTTTTCGATCTGGTAGGTCTTCCCCTGGCGGGTGGTGGCGCGGTAAATCTTGCTGCCGAGATATTCGATCTTCTGCAGCGAGGAGAAGGGCAGTTCGACGTCTTTTCCTGCGCTGCTGCCGGCGATGGTGCCCCGCGCATCGATACGGGAGATGGCCTGCACCTGGCCGGTGGGGCTGATCAGGGTGCCGCTGAGAAATTCCTGGGCGACAACCGCGGAGGCGGGCGCCAGCACCAGCAGCAACAGGGTGAGAAGGGCCGTGGATCTTTTCATCGTGCGTCCTTTTCGCTCGGGAGCGCCCATTTTCCGGTGGACGCGAAAAATAAAGCGGCCATTTTTTCTGCCAGGCACTGATTGGAATTTTCCCCTTCATCTCAAGGATACCTTGTCCTCATGGCCTTACCAGCGACCATCTACCGCGCCCGCATCGAACTTGCCGACACCGACCGCCATCGCTACCAGAGCCTGCACTGCACCGTGGCGCGCCACCCCTCGGAGACCGCCGAGCGCCTGATCGGGCGGGTTCTGGCCTACGCCCTCTACTACGAACCGGAGCTGGCCTTCACCAGGGGGATCTGCGCCGGCGCCGAGCCCGATCTCTGGGTCAGGGAGGCCGACGGCCGGGTGCGCCTGTGGCTCGAGGTCGGGCTGCCCGAACCCGAGCGGCTGCTCAAGGCGAGCCGCCATGCGGGGCGGGTGGTGCTGGTGGCCCTGGGCGGCGGACGACCCCGCTGGCAGGCGCAGCATCTGGCCAGACTCGCCGCCGTCGGCAACCTGGAAGTGATCGGTTTCGATCAGGCTTTTATCGGCAGACTGGTTGCGGGTCTCGAACGGGTGATCGACTGGTCGCTGACCGTGACCGAGGGAACGCTTTACCTGAGCGCGGGCGGGGAGACGCTGGAAACGGTGCCGGAGCGGCTTGCGGGGTAGGGGGCCCGGATAACCCAGAGGAGAGTCCCGTCCGAAAGGGAAACTTTCGACAAGCCCAAAGCGGGTAACCTGCCGCCGGCCGCCTCCGGTTTTTCGAAATTGAAATTGCCGTCACGATCCCGCTCGATGGAGATGCTGGGATGTTTCAGCGCGATCGTCCCGATCCGGATTTCCTTTTGGAGTAAAGGGAGGAGATCAATTCCAACCCTGGCTTCCCATACGCTGGCGACGTCAGCCCCCTGGTTGCCAATGTGCACATCCTCCAGAGTGATGTGCAGCCCCGGGAAGAGGTCGATCCCCATTCGGGCGCCGATCTTCACATCCATCCCCAGAGCGTGCGAGGCGGCCGCTTCCAGGCGGGGCTTGTAGGCATCGGTGTCCACAAAAAGCAGCAGGGCTACCGCGACCAGGCCGAGGAGCCCAAAGATCCCGCCGACAATAAAAGGGATGATTTTGATCGATTTTGCCATGAGCTTGATCCCGTTTGGCTGGCGGTGACGCCACGGGGCCTGCCGTCGAAATTTCCGGATGGCGGGTCGCCCCGCGGCTCTTTGCAGGAACAACGTGCCGATATCGCTGCCGAAATACCTGTGGCACAGGGACGGAATGCTGATATCCTTTTCATTATGAAAAAGCGCATGAAACCGGCCGACAGCGGCCAGCGACAAGATCAGTCTACTGCAAACCCGGGCCTGTCGCACCCCGGCAACCGCCCCTTTCCCATCGTCGGCATCGGCGCCTCCGCCGGCGGGCTGGAGGCGCTGGAGCAGTTCCTGGGCAAGGTTCCGCCTAACTGCGGCCTGGCTTTTGTCATCGTCCAGCACCTCGATCCGACCCACAAGGGAATGCTGCCCGAACTGCTCCAGCGCGCCACCGCGATGGAGGTTTTCCAGGTCAGGGACCGGATGCCGGTCAAGCCGGACTGCGTCTATGTGATTCCCCCCAACAAGGACATGTCGATCCTGCACGGGGTGCTGCACCTGTTCGCGCCGACGGCGCCCCGCGGTCTGCGGCTGCCGATCGACTTTTTCCTGCGCTCCCTGGCCGAAGATCAGCAGGAGCGCAGCATCGGCGTCATCCTCTCCGGCATGGGTTCGGACGGCACCATGGGCCTGCGGGCGATCAAGGAAAAGGCCGGCGTCGCCCTGGCGCAGGAGCCCGCCTCGGCGGGGTTCGACAGCATGCCCCGCAGCGTCATCGACGCCGGACTGGCCGACCTGGTCGCCCCGGCGGGGGAGCTGCCCGCAAAGATCCTCGATTATCTGCGCCACGCCCGCATCCTCGCCCAGACCGAGCGCCCCCTGGAAGAGAAGGACCGCAGCGCCCTGGAAAAAGTCCTCATTCTGCTGCGGGCGCGGACCGGCCACGATTTCTCCCTGTACAAGAAAACCACCGTCTATCGCCGCATCGAGCGGCGCATGGGCATCCACCAGATCGGCCGGATCGCTGCCTATGTACGCTATCTGCAGGAGAATCCCCAGGAGGTCGACCTCCTTTTCAAGGAGCTGCTGATCGGGGTGACCCGTTTTTTTCGCGACCCGGTGGCCTGGGAGCACCTGCAGGCAGAAGTTCTTCCGGCTCTTCTCGCGAGCCGCCCCGACGGCGCAGTGATCCGTGCGTGGTCGGTCGGCTGCTCGACCGGTGAGGAGGCCTATTCCCTGGCCATGGCTTTCAAGGAGGCGTTGGCCCAAGTCACGCCGCCGGCGAATTTCAGGCTGCAGATCTTTGCCACCGACCTCGACCGGGACGCCATCGACAAGGCGCGCCAGGGGGTCTATCCGGCCAACATCGCCGCCGACGTCTCGGCCGAGCGTCTGCAGCGATTTTTCGTCCAGGACGGGTCCGGCTACCGGATTGGCCCGGAGATCCGGGAAATGGTGACCTTCGCCACCCAGAACCTCATCATGGACCCCCCCTTCACCAAGCTCGACATCCTGATCTGCCGCAACCTGCTGATCTATCTGACCGCGGATCTGCAGAAAAAGCTCCTGCCCCTCTTTCACTACAGCCTCAATCCGGGGGGCATCCTGTTTCTGGGGAGCGCCGAGGCCATCAACGCCTTTACCGGCCTCTTCGCGCCGCTCCACCTCAAGTCGCGGCTCTTCCGGCGGCGCGAAACGGTGCTGGCCGTCGACCCCTTCGGCTTTCCCGCCGCCTTCGTCCCCGCCCTGCCGGGCCGTCCCAAGGAGCCACCGGTCTTGAAATCTGCGCCAAACCTTCAAACGCTCGCCGACCAGCTGCTTCTGCAGCATTTTTCCCCGCCGGCGGTGCTGGTCAACGACAAGGGCGATATCCTCTATATCAGCGGGCGCACGGGTAAGTATCTGGAGCCTGCGGCCGGCAAGGCCAACTGGAATATCTTCGCCATGGCCCGCGAAGGGCTTCGGTTCGAACTGGGCAACGCCTTCCAGAAGGCGCTGCGGCACAAGGAGTCGGTCACCGTCAGGGGTCTCAAGGTCGAGAAAGGTGACGGCAGCCACCGCGTCGATGTCACCGTGCGGGCGATCAGCGAGCCGGAGGCTCTGCGGGGGATGGTGATGATCGTCTTTACCGACGTGGCGGCCCCGCCCGCGAAAAAAAAGCCGGGCCGCTCCCCGGTCACCCCGGGCACCAGCGCCAGGGTGCGCGAACTGGAGCAGGAAATTCAGCGGCTCCACGATGAGCTGCAGACGACCCGCGAGGAGATGCAATCGTCGCAGGAAGAGCTCAAATCAAGCAACGAGGAGCTGCAGTCGACCAATGAGGAACTCCAGTCCACCAACGAGGAGCTGACCACCTCCCGCGAGGAGATGCAGTCGCTCAACGAAGAGCTGCAGACGGTCAACGCCGAGCAGCAGTCCAAGATGGACGAATTGTCGCGGCTCAACAACGACATGCGCAATCTGCTCAACAGCACCGAAATCGTCACCGTGTTTCTCGACAACGACCTCCATATCCGGCGCTTCACCAGCGGGGCGACCCAGCTCTTCAACCTGATCCCCGGCGACGTGGGGCGCCCCCTCTCCGACATCGCCAACGACCTGCTCTATCCCGCGATGAGCGAAAAAGCGCGCGAGGTGCTGCGGACCCTGGTCTTTTCCGAGAAGCAGATCGCCACCACCGACGAGCGCTGGTTTTCGGTGCGCATCATGCCCTACCGTACCATGGAGGATGTGATCGCCGGGGTGGTGATCACCTTTACCGAGATCACCGCGACCAAGACGCTGGAGGCGGAACTGCGCGAGGAAATTGCCCGGTTCAAGGGTCTGCTTGCGGCAGCCCAGGGCAGGGATGACAGCCATTGAGGGGGGACCATGGGTAAAGACCCGGACCAGCACCGGTTAAGCGCCGCCGAGCTGCGCCGCCAGGCGGAGGAACGGTTGCGGACGAAAACCGCACAAGACCAGCCGCCCCTGCGCGAGATCGACACGCAACGGCTCGTCCACGAACTCGAGGTTCACCAGATCGAGCTGGAGATGCAGAACGAAGAACTGCGCTTCGCCCGGCAGGAGCTGGAGAAATCGCTGAAGACCTATGCCGAGCTCTATGATTTTGCCCCCGTCGGCTATTTCGTCTTTGACGCGCGCGGACTGATCCGCGAGGTCAATCTGGCCGGCGCGCGGCTGCTGGGCGTCGAGCGGCAGCGCCTGGTCAATCAATCCTTTACCCCTTTTGTTGTGGATGCCGGGGGACGGGAGATTTTTTCCCGCCACCTCGCCACGGTTGCGCAGCGCCAGACCATGTTGCGCTGCGAAATCAGGCTCACCGGCAAGGACGGGGTGGTGCTCTACGGGCAATTGCAGAGCGTCGCGCTCCCCGACGAAACCAAGGCCGGTCATATCCTGACCTCGATCGTCGACGTCACGGTGCGCAGGCAGCTGGAAGACAAGCTGCAGGTCTCCCATGACCAGATGGAGGCCAGGGTCCGGGAGCGCACCGCAGAGCTGACCCGGGCGACCCAGACGCTCTCGCGGGAAATCGCGCAGCACAAGAAGGCCGAAGCGGCACTGCAGCGGGCGTTTGCCGAGATCAAGCGGTTGACCGAGCGGCTCCAGAGCGAGAACCTCCAGTTGCAAAGGGAGCTTTCCCGGGATGACGCCTTCGGCGAGATCATCGGGCAGAGCAATGCCATCGGGTACGTTTTTTTCCGCATCGAGCAGGTGGCGCCCCAGGATACGACGGTTCTGCTCCTTGGCGAGACCGGCACCGGCAAAGGGATGGTGGCTCGCGAAATCCACCGCCGCAGTTCCCGCAAGGAGCGGCCCATGATCACCGTCAACTGCACGGCGCTGCCGGCGAACCTCATCGAAAGCGAGCTCTTCGGGCGGGAGAAGGGCGCCTTCACCGGGGCCAATGCCCGGCAGCTGGAGCGCTTCGAGCTGGCCGACGGCGGCACGATTTTTCTCGACGAGATCGGCGAGATGCCCCTGGATTTGCAGGTCAAGCTGCTGCGGGTCATTCAGGACGGCGAGTTCGAACGGCTGGGCAGCCCCCGCACCCTCAGGGTCGACGTGCGCATCATCGCGGCCAGCAACCGCAACCTGCAGGAAGAAATTCGCGCCGGCCGGTTCCGCGAAGACCTCTTCTACCGCCTCAGCGTCTTCCCCATCACCATTCCGCCGCTGCGCCAGCGCAAGGACGACATCCCGCTGCTGGTCGACCATTTCGTCGCCAAATTCAACAAGAAAACCGGCAAGAAGATCGCGACCGTGGCCAAGGCAACCCTGAACGCCCTTCAGCAATACCACTGGCCCGGCAACGTGCGGGAGCTCGAAAGCGTCATCGAACGGGCGGTCATCACCAGCCAGGGGAGCGCCCTCCAGGTCCTCGACCGGTTCGAGCCCGCCCCCCAAACCGGGGAGCGGGACGGGCAGGAGGTCACAGCCCTCGCCGACCTGGAACGGGACCATATCGTCCAGGTATTGCAGAAAACCAACTGGCGCATCGAGGGTAAAGAGGGCGCGGCGGTCCTGCTGGGCCTCAACCCCAGCACCCTGCGCGGTCGGATGCGCAAGTACGGCATCCGCCGGCCATAAAGAACCCCCCTCTCCCGCCTTTGCCTCCCGACCCGTCATATCTGAAAGTTCTGTTGAATATGACGGGTGGCGCTGACGGATTCCTCTCCGCTGCTTCTTTCTTCTTCTGATTTTTCCTAAAAAAATCAAGCTTTTTGGACAGTTTTTCACACGGGCATCCACTGGCACGTTCGTTGCGATTTAATGAGCGGAGAGACCTTGGCTCAAGGAGGCGACCATGCTGGGAACCATTTTGTGGTCATCGTCGTTGTCTTGTGGCTCCTGCAGGTTTTTGGAATTTTCAGTTCTCTCCCAACGATCAACGTTGGTCGGTAATCAGAGAGATTTTGAGTTCTATCCGAAGGAGAAAATTCGATGCGTGATAAATTCTGGAAAAGCAAATTCGAGGGATATTGCGAGAGAGATTATGAAAAATTAAATTGTACGTCTTACTTGAAAAATAAAATGCTGATGAACGGGCACCCTGGCTGGTTTAACCGAGCGCAATGCGACTCGGAAAAGTTTGGTTTTGTCATCCACTAATTCAGGACTGAGGGGGCAGCCCTATGATCGACGCCACGATCACGATAACGGTGCCGCCCGAAAAACGGATGGAGATTCTCCAGACCTGTCAAGCCATACTCGGCCCGATCCGGCGCGAGCCGGGCTGCCTAAGCTGCCGTTGCTACGTCGATATTGAGTCGGAAAACGTTTTTTTATTCAGGGCTCTGTGGAAGAAAAAGGAAAACCTGGACAACCATCTGCGGTCGGCCCATTTCGGCGTTCTGATCGGAGCGACGAAACTGCTCGACGAAGAACCGGATATCAGATTCAGCACTATCTCCTCCACGGCGGGAGCGGAGGCGGTGAGCGCGGCGCGCAGGTGATGGTTATCCGCTTCGTTTTTCAGGGGCGAGAGACGGGCGCGACGCGGCAGCAGAAAACCCGGGGGAGAGCCTGCGAGCCCTCCGCGGGCCATCGCGTTCGTCGCTCAGCGGGAAAGGTTCGGATATGAAAATTCTCCTCGTCTATCCCCATTATCCCACCACGTTCTGGAGCTTTCGCTACGCCATGAAATTCATCGACCGCAAGGCGAGTTTCCCGCCGCTGGGGTTGATGACGGTTGCGGCGATGCTGCCCGAGGCGTGGGAGAAGCGCCTGGTCGATATGAATGTCAGGGCCCTGCGCGACGAGGATCTGGGCTGGGCCGATTACGTCTTCATCAGCGCCATGACCATCCAGCGCACCTCGGCGCGGGAGGTCATCGCTCGCTGCCGGCGCCTGGGGGTGAAAACCGTGGCCGGCGGTCCCCTGTTCACCTCCTACCGCGATGATTTTCCCGAAGTCGATCACCTGGTGTTGGGCGAAGGAGAAATCACCCTGCCGTTGTTTCTCGAAGACCTGCGGCGCGGCGCTCCCCGGCGCGTCTACACCACCGACGGCCTGGCGCAGCTCGCGGAAACACCGATCCCGCTGTGGAATCTGGTGGAAATGAAAGATTACGCCGCCATGAATATCCAGTACGGGCGCGGCTGCCCCTTTGACTGCGAGTTCTGCGACATCACCGCGCTGTTCGGCCGCAGGCCCCGCAGCAAGCCTCTGGACCATCTCCTCGCCGAACTGGAGAGCCTTTATGCCTGGGGCTGGCGCGGCGCGGTCTTTTTCGTCGACGACAATTTCATCGGCGAGAAGACAAAGCTCAAGCGCGAGATTCTGCCCGCCATCATCGCGTGGATGGCGGCCCGGGAGTATCCCTTCTACTTCTACACCGAGGCGTCCATCGACCTCGCCGATGATCCGCAGCTGATGGAGCTGATGGTCCGCGCCGGCTTCGAGGAGGTCTTTATCGGCATCGAAACCCCCCACGAGGAGGGCCTCGCCGAGAGCGGCAAGCTGCAGAACAGGAACCGCGATCTGATCGCTTCGGTCAAGCGCATCCAGCAGGCCGGGATGCAGGTGCATGGCGGCTTCATCGTCGGCTTCGACAGCGATCCGGCCACGATCTTCGAGCGCCAGATCCGCTTCATCCAGGAGAGCGGCATCGTCACCGCCATGGTCGGGGTGCTCTCCGCCCTGCGCGGCACCAGGCTCTTCCAGCGGCTGGAGCGCGAAGGCCGGCTGCTGAAGGACTCGTCCGGCGACAACACCGCCGTCGATCTCAATTTTATCCCCCGAATGAAGCCGGAAGCGCTCATCGCCGGCTACCAGAGCATTCTCGACACCATCTACGCGCCCAAGCAGTACTATCAGCGGGTGATCCAGCTCTTTCGCGAATACCGGCCGCGACCCCAGGGACGCTTTCATCTGCAGCAGGGGCACATCGGCGCGTTTTTCAAGTCGATTCTGTTTCTGGGCATCCTCGGCAAGGAGCGGCTTCATTTCTGGAAACTCTTCTTCTGGTCGCTTTTCCGAAAACCGCGCCTGTTTCCGCTGGCGATCACCTATGCGGTTTACGGGTTTCACTTCCGCAAGGTCGCGGAAAAGCTCAGAGGTTGCGGGATGTTCGATGGCAGCGAGGGCTGGAAGGAGCAGGACAGCGGTGCTTGAAAGAAGAGGGTTGCGGGCCTACAGGTGCGGTGGCGAAATTCAGGCCATCTCCGAAAGCACCAGCCGCGGCCCTGTGCTGAAAAAAAGACGCGGGAACGCCGGGCGATGCTGCTGAGCGGCGCCGCAGGGCGGAGAAAGATACGCCGACCTTTACGATTTTGCCCCGGTGGGTTATCTGACCCACCCGCGCCGCCGAACTGGAAGCTGCCTGCGTTGAACTCGAGGCCTTCAATTACACCGTTTCCCGCGACCCGCGCCGAAAGGCGCCCCCCACCCCGACCGGGTGACGGGGATGATGCATCTCGACCGACCCCTCACCGCCAGTGGGATACGCACCGGAGGTTGCCATCATGGACAAACGAACCGAGTTCGTCGAGAAACTTTCCGCCGAGATGGTCGAATGGGATGTCCAGATCGAGCTTCTCAAGGAGAAGGCCGAGAGCGCCACGCCCGAGGAGAAGTATAAATATTCCAGAGCCATCGCCGTCCTGCAGCTGAAGCGCGACCAGGCTGCGGTCAAGCTGCAGGGGATATCGACGGCCAGCGATGATGAATGGGGTGACCTCAAGGTCGGGGCTGAAAGAATCCTGGGTGAGGTCCGGAATATCTTGAGCGACGCGATCATGAAGAGCCGATGAATCAACTGGTTGAACCTATCTGGCAAGCGGAAGGCGGGGAGACGGTCACCGGGTGAGGTCGGTCGTTGCCCTGGTGGCCCTGGTCGTTCAGGAAGAGGCAGTTGTGCCCCCGTTCCGGGACCTTCGGCTCTGCCAGGCGCCGCCATGCGCTTGCGCCAGGTGCTGGCCAATCTGATCGCCAATGCCGTCAAGTTCACCCACCACGGAAAAACAGAGGTCCGGGTGGATTGCGGGGCAACGCAGAGCGAGTGTCCGGGCAAATCGTTGGCCCGGTCCTTGATCTGGCGCACCGTCTCAGGTGGGTATTTCCGGAACCCTGATTCGGGGCGCGGCGGCTGTTCGATAAGTCCGCGACGCTGGTAGAATTTAACCGTCTCCACCTGTACCCCGGACCGCCTGGCCAGTTGGCCGATGGTCAACTCTTTCATGGGCTTTCTTCCTTCCCTTACATACAGGATAGGGGCGGTACCATGGCGCCGAGTCAAGGCCTTCTTGTAGGTTCTACCGTAGTTCTGCTGCGACGGAAGTAATTATCCAGATTTCCCCTGTTAAACTGATACCGACGGCTTCGGTTTACAAATTGAGGGCAGTTGCCGGAAGAAGGAGATAAGCCATGATGCACGGTAGCGGGATGATGGAAGGGATGCCTATGATGGGGGGTGTTGGCTGGATTTTCATGCTTCTGCTCTGGGGGTTCGCCATTGTCGGTGTCATTTGCACGGTGCAGTGGTTTCTCTCCAGAGGAAAATCCGAAAAGGAAGGTGGGCCGTCCCAATCGCCTCTCGACATTCTCAAGAGCCGGTACGCCCGAGGAGAGATCGCCGAGGAGGAATATGCCCGGATGAAAAAGGATCTGGAGTAAAGAGGTTCGCCAGACTGACGACCCAACTCACCTTGCCCTTTATTTGTTTTCAGTAGGCCACGTACACCTCTGGAGTTCAAAACAGTTCGACTATCTTCTGCAGCCCGATGGGAGTTACCGCTGGTTCGATCTCGTTCTCGCTAATCTTGTAGAGCAACATCATGGTTCGGTTGGCGTAGAGTTCAATCCCTTTTTGTCCCAGAAAGCGGATGTACTCGCCGTAATCGTGGGGCACGCTCTCAAGGGGTACGCCGAGTTGCTTCATCAGGGTTTTCCGCTCCCGCTCCGGCAGATCGGCCTTGTCCAGCGGGGATTTGTCACCGCCGAAAACACCGCCTTTCTTGATGGCGGTGACGCCGCTGGCATCGAACAGGATGACGACCCTGTAGCCCTCTTGCAGCGCCGCCCAAGCAACGTTGGGAACTGCGCAGATTTGTGCATCATCAAGCTTCATGGATGTCTTGGCATGAATCAGAAAGGTTTTGCCTTCTTCCATGACCACTTCTCCCCTTTGCCTATTCCACACAGCAACTCATGGTCGAGATATCCCGACGAAAAGCCTGAGCGGCAATCTTGATCGCCTCGCTGTAGGTCGGGAAGACGTGCACGGTATCGATCAGGTCGTCCACGCTCAAACCATGCTTGACCGCCAAGGTTGCCTCGTGGATCATCTCCGAGGCGTTGGCAGCCAGGATGTGGACACCCAGCACCTGACCGGTTTCATGGTGGGTCACCATTTTCAGCAATCCACGGGTATCATTGACTGCCACCGCACGGGGGATCATGTCCATCGGGATGGTGCGACAGGAACAGGTACCGTGCTGATCCGTATACTCGGCCTCGGTCAGGCCGACACTGGCAACTTCCGGGTCGGTAAAGACCGCGTAGGGGATGCTGTTGAAATCGATGCTTTTCCCCGCATTGGTGAAAGCATTTTCCACCGCCAGTTTCCCTTCCTTGGCGGCGACGGTTTCAAGACGCTTACGGCCGGTAACATCCCCGGCGGCGTAGATATGCGGGATGTTGGTCTGCATCTGATCATTCACCAAAATACGATCATTGTCGATAACCTCGACGCCGATATCTTCCAGCCCTAGCTCATCAACATTGCCCCGCACACCTGTCGCCAGCAGAATCTCTTCGGTTTCGAGGACGCGCTCTTCATCTTTAGATGTGACGTTGACCCGTTTCCCTCCAGCGACTTTGCTCACCGACTGGATGTGGTTTTCGGTGAGAATCTCTATCCCCTCGCTTTCCAGGCAACTGCGCAGTGCATCGGATATCTCCGGTTCCTGCACCCGCAGGATGCGCGGTGCCCGGGCGACCAAGGTGACCTTTGTCCCCATGCGATTAAAAATCTGGGCGAACTCCAGGGCCAGAAATCCAGACCCAAACACGAGCAGGGACGCGGGTAAACGCTCCAGACCCAGCGCTTCGATATGGGTCAGGTAGCCGGTTTCTTCCAGGCCTTTAAAAGAGGGGATTCTGGTGGAGCTGCCGGTCGCGATCAGAATCTTGCTGCCTGTCAACTGCCGACCTGCGGCCTCAACCGTATGGGCATCGATCAGCCTCCCCCGTCCCTCCAGAAATTCGACATGCGAAAAGGATTCGAGGACCTCCTGGTAGTTCCGCTGCCGCAGCGCACTGACCAGTAAATCCTTGTCGGCCATGGCCCGCGCAAAATCGAAGGATGGGGTGGTCGCTTCGATACTGGCAAAGTCGGGCCGGGTCGGATGGTACAGGCCCTTGCCTAATGCCAACAGATGTTTGCTCGGGACACAGCCGACATTGACGCAAGTACCGCCCATCGGCAGGCCAGCATTGATGATCACCGTGCGCAATTCGCGCCGGTCGGCTTCGGTAGCCGCAGCAAACGCCGCCGCGCCGCCGCCGAGGATGATCAGGTCGTAGTCTGTCGATAGCATCATTTTGCGCTCCAGAATTTTCGGGCTGCAATCAGTCGATTTCCACCGCTTTGCAGATCATCGCCCCGCCTGCCACCGGACAGACCTTGTGGCAGTGGCAGTCACCCAGGCAGGTTCCCGGGTTCACAACAAGCGCTATTTTGCGCCCCTCGACCGCTTGCATCTCATAGCAGCCCCCCACGCAGACCTTCACACAGAGACCGCAACCGGTGCACTTGGCCGGATCGACGCTCTGAACGTACATCGGTGTCCAGGGGGAACCGTCCTGACGGCGGAAGGTCAAATACTGCCTGCTTTTGCAGATTTTTTCTGAACAGCAATCACTCATAGTGCTCTGCTCCTGTCAGTCTGCGGGCTGGGCTGGCAGGGTCGCCTGGAAGCGACCGGTTTCGTTGATCGCCTGTGCCATCTGTTCCGGGGTGACCCGCTGCGGGTCATAGCTGACGGTCGCTTTTTTCTCCTTGTAACTGACGCTGGCATCCTGTACGCCGTCCAGCCTTTTCAGTACCGTCTTCACGGTGAATTTACAGGAGGCACAGGTCATCCCTGCCACCGACAGTTCGACGGTCTGTTCGGCAGCCGCCTGGGCCGAGGAGATTCCGCAGAATTTCAACCCGGCGCAATTTTCGGCCAGGCTTGCCAGGGTGAGCGCACCCCCGGCCAGAACCAGCAACAAGAGGATCAGTTTAACGACTTTGTTCATCGGATAAGCTCCTTTTCAATCAAGAATCAGCGGCATGATTTGCGGAAAGAACAGCATCAGTAGCGCGAACAGGGTAGCGAGCCAGAGCAGAATTTTCTGGATTTTTTTATCCCCCCTGGTGCAGCAGGCAGAATCCTCACAGTCCATTTTCGGCTTGCGATAGGTGAAATAAAAACCTCCCCCCAGAAACAGCAGGGTGGCGGCCATGAAAAAGGGTCGGTAAGGTTCCAGCGCCGCCAGAGCACCGGCGCTACCGATACCGAGAAAAACCAGCAGCAGCGGGCCGATACAACAGGCCGAGGCGAGGAAGCCGGTGATCACCGCACCGATCAGGCCGAAGCCGAGCAGTTTTTTCTCGTTTGGGGGGGATGTTTCCATTGTTTCCATCAATAAAACTCCTTTTCGGGGTGTAGACCTAGGTTTCGTCATGCAGTAAGGGTTTGAAAAAGTCAGCCGCCAGTTGGACAGCCTCCCTGATGTCGTACAGTTCCCGCGTTTCGGGGGCCAGGCACTGCCACTTCATGGCGGCTTCAAGATTTTTCAGAAAAACCATCTCCCGACAGAGGCTATGGGCCGCGCAGCCAGCGGTCTGCTGCCAGTGGATACCCAGCAGCAGGTCGTTTGAAGGTTTCACAGCCAGTAACTTCTGGCCGCGCTGATGGATATAGATCGACGCGTTGCTCGTTGCGCAGCGCGAATCGATCTGCACCTCCAGCCCGAACATGGGACTGACCGCCAGAGCATCGAGGGCGCACATGGCGTGAACCCGATGGCCGTTGACCTGCAGACAGTGGGGCGTATTTTCCGTGGTGAAAGGGTAGGCTCCTGCGATAGCTCCGCGTTCGTCCAGCACCAGCAGGTCCTTATCTCGCAGGTGCGCCAGCAGGACATCGCAGTCGCCCCCTCCCTGCATATTGGATAGCTCGGCTGGATTCAGCGGGCGCCCCTGATTGACGAAAGAATGCAGAATTGCGCGATGTATTTCCGTTTCTTCCGACGGAAGATTCTGCTGCCGCTCCTTCAAGGGAAGCAGGCCGTGCAGACGATAAAGAGTTTCAGCGGTATTCATAGTCATTGTTTCCTCATAAGTCCTCGGCCAAGGCTTCCAGAATGGGGCATTCGCCATCCCTGTGCCCACACTCATCGACTAAAGACTGTAAAGCCGACTTCATTTTTTCCATGTCGGCGATTCTGGCCTCCATATCGGCAATTTTGATTTTGGCTCGCTCCTGAACCTCTTCGCAGCTAATTTGCGTATCAAAATAGAAGCCGAGCAATTCCCGAATCTCCCGAAGGGTAAAACCGATCTCCTTGGCTCGGCGTATAAAGCGAACCTTTCGAACCGTTTCCATGGGATAAAGACGAAATCCACTGCTCGGTTTTGGCGGTTGCTCAATCAGCTTTTGGCGCTCGTAAAAGCGAATCGTCTCTACACCGACTCCGGAGAGTTTGGCGGCATGGCTGATGGTCAAATTGTTCATTTTTTTCTCCTTGATCTAAAACATAGATGCCGTACCATGGTACGGTGTCAAGAAGATATTTTAACGTAAAATTAGTAGTAACGAGTTCATGGTTAAAGGCATTTTGGAATCAGATGGGAACTTAGAATGATGATTCAGGGTGTCATGTCATTCTAAAAGTTGGCACTTATCGCAGCTACCGGGTCATTGGGCCTGATTGAAGCGATGGGCGGAAAGACCCGGGCGCAGAGCACGGAAGGCGAAGGGAGCGAATTTTCCTTCGTCATCCCTTTGGCGACGGAGGCGAGCGGACATCCGGCCGAACAAAAGCCGCCATCCCGAAGCAATCGCGATGAGGGCGAGATTGCCCTTCGCATCCTGCTGGCCGAAGATGTCCCCTTCAATGCCAAGCTCATCGAAAAGCTGCTGCAACACAAGGGTTGGGAGGTGGTGGGATTGAAACATCTCTGTCGGCCGTCCGCGAAAGGGGTTGTTTTCGTCGACGTGCCGGCGATGAAATACCTCATGATCGATGGGACCGGAAACGGCCACCACTGTTCTCGGGTGGCCGTTTCCGGATCGGACAACAACTATTTCATGGAATGCAGGCCAAACAAGTTGCCTTCGGTGTCCTTGACCAGGGAAATATGGCCATATTCCCCGATTGACATCTTCCCTTGCTGAACCGTCCCGCCGGAGCCGGCGACCCGCCCTTCTTCCACCGCGCAGTCATCGCAACCAAAGTAGACGAGCGTGCCGTTGCCGCCAGGGGGAGCTCCTTCCATTTTCACCAAGGCTCCCGCCGCACCTGGTTGATCCATCGTCATGGGGAAATTCCACATCTCAAGGGCCGGGTTAGGGCTATTCAGTTTTTCCAGTTTGACCTGAAATACGGCCTCGTAAAATTTCTTCGCGCGTGGCATGTCCTGTACATAAATTTCGAACCACCTGACCGGATTGCCTGTCATGGTTTTTCTCCTCTCTCATCGGGCGCCACAGCCAAGGCGCTACGCGCCATGACTGGCGCAGCGCAAAAATGGCCCGCTTTTCCCCGAAAAGCGGGCCCACCCTCCTCCAAGGGTAATGCTAGAATCCGAGCTTGCGCAGCAGCGTGGCGAGTTCGGTGAGCATCTGCAGTTTTTCCGGGTCTTCGAAGAGATCGCTGATCTTGCGGAAGTGGGCCGGTTCGCGCACCCCGGGGATCAGTTTGCTGCGGTCGATGCGGGTCTCGATCAGATCTTCGATGACCCGACGGAAGTGGGCCGGTTCGCGCACGCCGGGAATCAGCTTGCGCGATTCCGCCCGGCCGATGGCGACCCGGTCGGCCAGGCGCAGCTCGGGATAGATCTCGTCGATGACGTCGATCAGCAGCTCTTCCTCGAGGGCCAGGGCGATCCCCGCGTCGAACCAGTGGGCCGGCTCCTGAACCTCGGGGCGGACCTTGATCGCCTCTTCGGCGATCTCGGTGCGGATGCCGCGGAAATGGGCCGGCTCGACCCAGTCGTGCTTGAGCTTGAGCTTGAGGGCGTCGAACCAGATCAGAATCAACTGGTAATTGCCGCCGGCGACTTTGCTGCGACCGAGAGATTTGCCGCTGATCTTCTTGAAGATCGGCGCGAACTCCCGCTCGAAAATCGTTCCGTCGAGGTTGCGCGACGAAAGCGCCACCTGCCCGATCTTGCCCCCCTCGCCGACCTCCATCGTCACCGGTACGGTGGTGGTCACCACGAAGCCGATCTGGCGCGCGATCTTGTCGAAAGCCTGGTCGATGTCGGCCTGGAGACTCTCGCGCAACACCTTGTAGATGTCGCGCAGATCGTCGAACTGCTGCACCACCGCCGGGTGGGCGGGCTCCACCCAATCTCGAAATCTTGCCATGATTCACTCCTCCTGTCGCTTGGTGAACTGCCGTGAACGAAGCCCGGAGTCGCACTCCGCGCCGATTAACGATTCGCCTCCAGACGGCTCTTGAATTCGTCGTAGGGAATCGGTTGCCTGAGTTGGCCGAACCGGTTGAATTCGTCGCTGGCCGCACGGGGGTCGAGCTCGGCGGCGCTGGCCTCGCCGGGAAACAGCAGGTGGTCGAGGAAGGTCAGGCCGAAGCCCTGGCCGGCCGCCTGGGGCGCCTCCTGCTGGCGGCGGCCGGCATAGGCGGCGTGCAGCCGCCCGAGGATGGCCTCGCCCTGGGCGCGCAGCGCCTTGCTGCGTTCGTCGACGCGCCGTCGCATGGTTTTCATCGCGCTCTTGAGGCGTTCGTGGTCCTGCGGGTCGACGGCCTGCACCAGGTCGTAGATGCGGCACAGGTGGCGGTGGGTGTCGACGTTGGTCTCCTTGATGAAGGCCTTGACCTCGGCGCGCAGCTCGCGGGTGAGTTTCTCCGGGTAGAAGCGACGCAGGAGCAGGTAGGAAAAATCGACCTCCATATTGAAGTAGTGCAGGCCGAAGTCGCTGAAATTGCGGTCGAAGAAAGCGTAGTTGGCGATCTTGTGGAAGGTTTCGACCCGCGCGTCCTTGATGCGGTAGTCGAAGCCGAAATAATCGCCGACCAGGATGTTGTCGTCGCGCAGTTTTTTCTCCAGCCCGGTGTAGGCATAGGCTTCGGCGCGGCAGAAATTGAAGGGGTTGTCGACGTGGCGCTCCATGAAGTCGAGGTTGGCGAGGATGTGCTCCATGGTGGTGTCGGGTTCGAACATCAGCAGGTTGTAGGCGATGTGCAGGTCGAAATCGTTGAGGATCTTGAGGGCGTTTTCGATCTGCGCCACGGTGTTTTTGCGGTTGAGATTGTCGAGCCCCTGCTGCGAGGCGTTCTCCACCCCGAGAAAGACCCGGAAGATGCCGAGCTCGTCGAGCACCTCGAGGGCTTCGCGGTTGATGCTGTCGGGGCGCGCCTTGACGGCGATGGCGATGCCTTCGACCCCCGCCCGGCGCAGTTCGTCGCGCAGCTTGCGGAAGCGCGCCAGAGCTTTCTTCGGGTCGGGAAGAAAGAAATTGTCGTCCTGAAAGTTGAAGATGCGGATGCCGTAATCGAAATAGAGCTCCTTCATCTCGGCGACGATGTTGGCAATGCCGCGGATGCGGAATTTCTTGCCGCCGCCGCTGCGATACCAGGCGTCGATGCTGCAAAAGGCGCATTCACGCCAGCAACCGCGGCTCGACAGGATGCTGGCGATGGGCTGGCCGAAATAGTCGTGGAACTCGGTGCGCCGCGGAAAGGGCAGGGCGTCGAGATCCTGCGGGTTGACCAGCCCTGAATTCATCGCGATGGCGCCGTCGGCGGCCCGGTAGCAGAAGCCGGCGACCCGGGAGAGATCGGCGAGGTTGTCGGCCAGGGCGCAGATCAGTCCTTCCCCTTCGCCCAGCGCCACCGAATCGAAGGCGGGAAAATCCTCCAGCAGCCGCCGGCAGTTGAGGGCGGCGAAGTGGCCACCGGCGGTGAGGTGGCCGCTGAAGCCCGCTGCCCGCAGCTGTTCCGCCAGCCGGCAGAATTCGCGGCCGCGTCCGGTGAAGACCATCGACAGGCCGGCGACGTCCGGCCGCTCCCGCATTGTCTGGCTGACCACCTGGGCGATTTCGGTCTCTTCGTTGAAGGGGACGATCGCCGCCCGGTGCCCGGCCGCCTCCAGGGCCGAAGCCATGTAGCGCAGGCCCAGGTTTTCTTCCAGTTCCGCTCCGATCAGGACAACCTTCATGCATCCACTCCTTTGCTCGCGGTCAATGCTGCAACCCCGCTGGGGGCGACAATCGATCGAACTCTTAATTGATTACGACATCGGTTGGTGTTTTGGTTCTTTTCCTGTCGCCGGGTGGCGACGGGTTTTGACTGGTAAATGTGTGAAAGATCGACACAAAAATTGCGTACAGGTCTTCTTTTTTAGCAGGAAAATGATTTTGTGCAACTTTGTTTTTAATGAAAAAACGAGTTTGGCCTGAGCCAAGGGATCGGGGAGGGGGCGCTAGCGCAGTGACAGAGAAAGTTCGAAGGGGATGGAAAGCTGATCGGCGCCCAGGGTGATCCGGCCGACGTCGAGACGGGAAACGCTGATCTGATAGGGGCCTTGCTGCGACTCGGCGGCGGCTTTTTTGCGCACTTCTTGCAGCAGAGGGTAGCGCAGCATCTTCGGCAGGGTCTGGGCGAGGAGGTTGCGGGCGAGGTCGCCGTAGGGTTTGTTGGGAGTCTGCACCCGGATCTGGTCGAGGAAGAGGACGCCGTCGCGATAAGTCGGCACGCCGCTCATCCAGACGTCGAATTCGTCGCCGGCGCCGACGCAGTCGCCGGAAATTTCGACGCCGGCGCTGCTGTGGAACCGCGCGCTGACTTGCAGGCGCTCGCCCTGGGGCGTGACCCGGGGGGTGTCGAGGAAGGCATGGGTGCAGCCGGCGCTGGAGGCGCCGACCAGAAATTTGCGGCCGTCGCTGGTAAAGACCTGGGTCAGCAGAGTCTTCTCGATGGCCCGGTAGCCGATCAGCAGTTCGGCCGCGGCGGCCGACCCGACACCGGCGAGGATCAGGGCCAGGGTGGCGAGGACAAAAAAACGCCTGGCGATCATGAGCGCTCCGCCGCCCCGGGGGCACGGTCGGCGGGCATCAGTTCGCCCCGCGGGCTGACGTAGCGCACTTCGCAGCGCAGATCGAAACCGATTTTCTCCCGCACCACCCGGCGGATGTGGGCGATCAGGGCGAGGACGTCGCGGGAGGTGGCGCCGCCGCGGTTGACGATGAAGTTGGCGTGGCGCCGCGAGACCTCGGCGCCACCGAAGCGAATCCCCTTGAGGCCGGCTTCTTCGATGACCTTGCCCGGAGGGCCGACGGTGGCATGCATCTCGGCGGTGCTGAGAAAGACCGAGCCGCAGTTGGGCTCTTTGCGGGGAAACTTGCGCCGGCGCTCGCGCAGGTCGTCCACCATCGCGCGGCAGATCTGGCGCCGGTCGCCGCGGGGGCATTGCAGCTCGACCCGGATCACCACCGCGCCGCTCCCCTGCAGAGCGCTGTGGCGGTAGGAAAAACGGCATTCCTCGCGGGTCAGCACCCGCTCGTGGCCGTCGCGGTCGACGATCCACACCCGGCGCACGTTGTCGCCGATGCCCTTGCGGTGGCTGCCGCCGTTCATCATGACCAGGCCGCCGATGGTGCCGGGGATGCCGATGGTGTGCTCCAGCCCGGCCAGTCCGGTCTTTGCCGCCTGCCGCGCGATCTGCGGCACCCAGGCGCCGCCCTCGGCAACGATGGTGTTGCCGCAGATGTCGATTCTGGACATGCGCTCGCCGATCTTGAGCACGATGCCGCGCACACCGGCGTCGTCGAACAACAGGTTGGTCCCCTGGCCGATCACCAGCAGGGGAGTGCTCTTCTCGCGGGCGAAGCGCATGAAATTGGCGACCTGGTCGCCGTCGGCGGGCTCGATCAGAAGATCGGCCGGTCCGCCGATACGCCAGCTGCAGTGCCGGGCCAAGGGTTCGTCGGCGAGAACCCTGCCGACATCAAGACTCTCCATGGCGGGAGATTGGGGGAAATCGACGAGATGCGGAGACATGGCTTTTATGGAGAACTCGATATTTCTTTCGGGGTGAACGGAAACGTTGATCGGCAACAGGTCAGATCTGCCAGTATCGCACTCTTTTCTCTTCGAGTCATCCCCCGAAGATCGTCTCGAAGGCCTGGGTCAGCTCTCCTGAACTTCTTCCGTCCAGACCTCGAAATGGGTCAGGGTGTTGGGGCCGAAACAGGTGGTCATGGCGGTGTCGGCGGCGTCGCGGCCGCGCACCATGAGAATGCGGCCGATGCGCGGCATGTTGTGGCGCGGGTCGAAGGTATGCCACTGCCCGCCGAGATAGGCCTCGAACCAGGCGTTGAAATCCATCGGAAAGGGCTCGGGGGGGATGCCGATGTCGCCCAGGTAACCGCTGGCGTAGCGGGCGGGGATATTGAAGCAGCGGCAGAAGGCGATGGCCAGGTGGGTGATGTCGCGGCAGACGCCGACGCGGCTTTCGAAGGTATCCCGGGCCGACTGGCCGATGCGGGTCTGCTGGTAGTCGAAGGCCACGTTCTCATGCACCCAGTCGCAGATCGTCTGCACCCGGCTCCACCCGGGCGCAACTGCGGCGAAGAGATCGGTGGCGGCCTCGATCAGCAGATCGGTTTCGCAGTAGCGGCTGGCGTAGAGAAACGGCAGGGCCTCGGTGGGCAGATCGGTGACGGGGTGCTCTTTTGCGGCGGGATATCTGCCTTCCGGCTCTCCACTGTCGGGCACGACGGAATCGGCGCGCAAGCGCAGCGTGCCGCGAGGCGCAACCAGGCGGGCGCAGCGGTTGCCGAATTCGTCGCGAAACATCTCGATGTCGCGGGGCGGATCGGTCGTGAACGTGTCGGGATGCTGCAATGAAGACGATCGGGAGGGATGAACGAAGAGTTTGAGGATCATCGGGGTAGGGGCCGAAAATTCGAATTTCAGGTCGTAACCGATACGGATCAGCATGGAAGCCTCGCGAATTTCTGCGCGGAAAAGGGCGTCGGAGAGGTCTGCTGGAAAGTGTAACAGCTTCTCGGGCCGCCCGCATTTTTCCGCAACCCACCGGTCGTGACTGGAGAAAAAGCAGAATTTGGTGTTTAATGTTCACGTTTTCGAATAATTTTTCCGCAAGCCCGCCCGCTTGGGTGACGGACCAACTGCTGTTTTTTCATGCGGAGTACTGACGCGTTGACCATCATGAAATGGACTAACATTCAGCCTCGCGAGATTTTCTTCGCCGGCCTCGTCCTTGGCCTGCTGTGGGGCGCTCCGGCTCAGGCACGGCTGAATTTCGGCGTGGTGCCGCGGCCCGACTCCCTGGTTCGCGACGCGGAAGGGGCCCGGCAGTTCGGGCGGGCATTGTCCCGATCGGTGGGCGAGGACGTCGGGGTGCGCGTCTTCGCCGACGAGGCCAGACTGGTGGAGTGGATGCACCGCTACCGCGAGGTCGATCTCGGTCTTCTCGGCCGGGAGATGGCGCAGCGCCAGCCCGCCGGCCGCTTTTTTCCGCTGGGGCCGAAGAGCGCGGCGGATGCGTTCCTGATGCGGCAGGGGATCGGCGCCGAACGGCGCGTCCGCGTCGCAAAGGCGCTGGCGGAGCTCTCGTTGCCGGCGCCGGGTCCGCCCCCGTCATCGCCTCCGTCAGAGCCACTGGCTGCACCTGCACCTGTACCCGCGCCTGAGGCCGTCCGCAACCCTTCTCCCCGGCCTGTTTCCGCGGCGACCGCGCCTATTGCACCGGCTGCCGCGCCCGCACCCGCCGAGCCGCGGCCGACTTCCGCCGTCGTTGCCCCCGTCCGCGCGCCGGAGCTCACCCCCCGCCAGGAGGAGCTGCGCCTGCAGGGGGTGGCGCTGGCGCGGGCGGGCCGCTATGCCGAGGCCCTGGAGATTCTGGCGGCGCTGTACCGGGAGGTTCCCGACCAGCCCCGGGTGGGGCATGACTACCTGACGGTCCTTGCCTGGGCCGAGCACGACGCCGAAGTGGTGATTCTGGCCGACCGGATGGCTCTCGACCAGGCGCCGCGCTACGTGGTCGAAGCGGTGGCCAAGGCGTTGCGCAACCAGAAGTGGTTCGAGGAGTCGGCCGCCCTCTATCGCCAGGGGATCAACCGTTTTCCCGATCATCTGCCCTTTGCCCTCGGCCTGGCCCAGGCTCTGGTCGATGCGGGCCAGTTCGAGGAGGCCGCCGCCCTGGCCGCGCACATCAAGGTTCGTCATTCCGACGATCGCGCCGCGCTGCTGGCCTGCCTCTATGTCGCCGAGCGGTCCCGCGATCACCTCGGCGCCCTTGATGTCTACCAGCGCCTGTTGGCCCTCGATCCGGACGATCAGGCCGCGCTGCGCGGCCGTATCGTCTCTCTGCGGAAGATGGGCGCCAACCATCTCGCCGCCGCCTATGCGGCAGAGTCTCCCGTCTTGCTGGCCGCGGGCGAAGAGCAGCGCCTGCGCAACGATCTCGCCGGCCAGCGGGTGCGCTGGGGCGTGCTGCCGCCTGTCGAGGAGGCCCGGCGCTTTGCCGAAACCGACCAGGCGCTGGCCTCGATCGAGGACAACCTGGCCCATCTCGACGCGCGCGACCCCGCCCAGAGAGAGCTCGCGCGCCAAGCCCGCAACGACCGGCTGGTGGCGCTGCGTGACCGCTACCGGATGGCGGAGGCGGTGGCCGAGTACCGGGCGTTGAGTGAAGAGCGCGCACCGATTCCGCCCTACGGGCTCAAGGCGGCGGGGGATGCCTTGCTTTATCTCGAACGGCCCGCGGAGGCGCGGGATCTCTACCTGCGGGTTCTCGCGGCGGAACCCGGTGCGGTGGAGACCCGCCTGGCCCTCTTCTACGCTTATGTCGAACTGGAGGATTTCCCCCGGGCCCTCGCCCTGGTGGACCAGCTCAGCGCCGAGCAGGCCGAGTTGGCGCCTGCCGCCGGCGGGTCGCGCGCGTCGGTCAGCCCCCATCGCCTCGATGCCGAGGTGGCCGCGGCCCTGGCGCGCTCTTTCGCCGGCGATCTGCCCGCGGCCCAGGCTCGCTTCGAGACCCTGCACGACCCGGCCCCGCTCAACCCCGGGCTCAAGCGCGAACTGGGGGGCGTCTATGCCGCGCGCGGTTGGCCGCGCCGGGCGCAGCGGACCTTCCGGGCCGGCCTGCTTTACGCCCCCGAGCACCGCGGGCTGCAGACCGGGCTGGCGGGCGCCCATCTCGATCTGCGCGAGTACGGACAGGCCGAGGCGGCCATCGGCGATCTCTACCGGCGTTTTCCCGAAGACAAACAGGTGCAGCGTCTGCAGACCCTGTGGCAGATTCACACTCAGCGCGAACTGCGCGCCGAGGCATCGTACAGCGACAGTACCGGCGCCGATCCGGCCTCCGATGAGCTGCGACTGGGCACCACCCTGTTTTCCAGCCCGTTTCTGAAGAACTATCGGGCCTTTGCCGGCGTGCTCTGGTCCAAGGCCGACTTTCCCGAGGGGCAGGGCATCTATCGGCGCTACGGGGCCGGGCTCGAATACCGCCGGCGCGATTTCGAGGGAACGGCTGAACTGACTTACAATGTCGCCGAGGAGAATCATCCCGGGGTGGGGTTGGCGGGCACCTGGTTTCGCGACGACCGCTGGTCGTTTCCCTTCGCCTTCGAGATTTTGAGCCGCGATACCCCGGTGCGGGCGCTGCGCCACGGGGTCGAGGCCGACGCGCTGCGGCTGGGGGCGGTCTTGCGTGAAAGCGAGCAGCGCCGCTGGGCCCTGGAGAGCCAGGTCATGGATTTCAGCGACGGCAACCTGCGCACCTGGCTCAGCGGCAGCCTGCGTCAGCGCCTGGCGACCCGTCCCCATTACCGTCTCGACGGGATCGTCGAGCTCTACGCCTCGGCCAACGACCGCAGCGACGTGGACTACTACAGCCCCGAGAGCGATGCTTCCGCGGCCCTGACCCTCGACAACGAATGGCTGCTCTGGCGCCGGTATCGCCGCGCCTTCAGCCACCGCCTGGCGCTGACGGGGGGGATGTACTGGCAGAAGGATTTCGGCAGCGACCCGATCGGCTCGCTGCTCTACGAGCATATCTGGCAGGCCGATTACCGCTTCGACCTGATCTACGGGGTGGCCCTGCATCGCCGCGCCTTCGACGGTGATCCGGAAGACGCCACCGACTACTATCTCAGGCTATTGTGGAGACTCTGATCATGTTGCGCATTCTGGTCCTGTCCGTGATTTTTTTCGCGGTCACGGTGGCCCCGGCCGCGGCCGGGGAATTTTTCGCCCTCTGCTACCACGACGTGCAGGACAAGGCCGCCGGCGGCGAAGGGATGGCGGTGACGCGCGCGGAACTGATCGCCCAGTTCGGCTGGCTGCGCGAGCACGGCTTCGTGCCGGTGTCGGTCGCCGACCTGCTGGCGACCCGTCGGGGCGAGCGCGTGCTGCCCGAGAAGGCGGTTCTGCTGACGTTCGACGACGGCTACGCCAGCTTCTATTCCCAGGTATTTCCCCTGCTCAAGGCCTTCGATTATCCGGCAGTGCTGGGTCTGGTCGGCCGCTGGCTCGAGGCCGCCCCCGGCGAGCGGGTCGCCTACGGTCGCGAGCTGGTTCCCCGCGAACGCTTCATGAGCTGGGAGCAGATCAGCGAGGTGGCGGCTTCGGGCCTGGTGGAGATTGCCTCCCACAGCTACGATCTGCACCGCGGCGTGGTGGCCAATCCCCAGGGCAACACGCAACCGGCCATGACCGCCCGCATCTACGACGGCGCGACCCGCGGCTACGAAAGCGATGAGGCTTTCCGGCAGCGGCTGCGGGACGATTTCGCTCGCAACGCATCCCTGTTGCAGGAACGTCTCGGTCTGCAGCCGCGGGTCATGGTCTGGCCCTACGGCGAATACAACCGCATTGCTCTCGACCTGGCTCGCGAGGCCGGCATGCCCCTGAGCCTGAGCCTGAGCCCGCGCCCCGAGCAGGGTGACGACTCGGGTGTCGTCGGGCGCCACCTGATCCCGCACCGCGCGAACCTGGCCGACCTGGCCTGGACCCTGCGCCACCCGCGGTCGCCAGCCCCTGCTCCCCGCCGGGTGCTCCACGTCGATCTCGATTACGTCTTCGATGCCGACTCCGCCCAGCAGGAGCGCAACCTCGGCCGGCTCCTCGACCGGGTGCTGGAGCTCGGGGTCAATACCGTCTACCTGCAGGCCTTCGCCGATCCCGACGGCGACGGAGTTGCCGACAGTCTCTATTTTCCCAACCGCCATCTGCCGGTGCGGGCCGATCTGTTCAACCGCGTCGCCTGGCAGTTGCGCACCCGCACCGGGGCGCAGGTCTATGCCTGGATGCCGGTGCTCGCCTTCGCCCTCGGTCAGCCGCAGGACCTGGTACTGGCCTGGCGCCCCGACGGCAGCGCCGTCCCGGCGCCGGAGCGCTACCGTCGCCTGTCGCCCTTCTCCCCGCAGGCCGCGCGCTGGGTCGGCGAGATCTTCCAGGATCTCGCCAAGCATGCCGCCATCGCCGGCCTGCTCTTTCACGACGACGCTTTTCTTACCGATTACGAAGACGCCCATCCCGCGGCGCTGGCCGCCTATCGCGCGGCCGGGCTGCCCGAGACCCCCGCCGCGCTGCATTCCGCTCCGCAGCAGGCGCGCCACTGGACGCGGCTGAAAACCGCCGCCCTCAACCGCTTCATCGCGGCCCTGGTCGAGCAGGTCAGAGTCTATCGCCCCGAGGTGAAGACCGCCCGCAACCTCTATGCCCTTGCCGTGCTCGACCGGGCGAGCGAAGCCTGGTTCGCCCAGAGCCTGCCCCGCTTTCTCGAGCACTACGACTACACCGCGGTCATGGCCATGCCCTACATGGAAGGCGCGCGCGATCCTGAGAGCTGGCTGCGCGAGCTGGTGGACAAGATTGCCGAAGTTCCCGGCGCCCTGGAGCGGGTGGTGTTCGAACTGCAAAGCCGCGATTGGCGCAGCGGGACGCAGATCCCGGCGCAGGTGCTGGCGCGGCACCTGGCGTTGCTGCAGAGCCGGGGAGCGATCCATTACGGTTACTATCCCGACGATTTCCTGGCCGGCCGCCCGGCGGCCGCGGCGATCATGCCCTGGATGTCGGCCAAGTCCAGCCCCTACAGGCCCTAGCCATGCTCGGTACGATCTACGATTTCCAGGGGCTGTTCCTGGCCTTTCTCTTTTACTACCCCCTGTTCATGGCCTACCTGTGGATGATCGGGGCGATCTATTTCTGGTGGCGGCACGAGCGCTCCACCCCCGGGCCCGAAGAGCCGCCGCCGTTGGGGTTCTGCCCGCCGGTGTCGATTCTGGTGCCGTGCCGCAACGAGGCAGATCATGTGGAAGAAACCGTTGTCAACCTCATGGAACAGGATTATCCCGACTTCGAGGTCATCGCCATCAACGACGCCAGCACCGACGGCACCGGCGAGATTCTCGACGCCCTGGCGCAACGCTTTGCGCGCCTGCGGGTTGTGCACTTCACCCGCAACCAGGGCAAGGCGATGGGGCTGCGCATGGGGGCTCTGGCTTCGCCCCACGAGTTTCTGATCTGCATCGACGGCGACGCGCTGCTCGATCCCCATGCCACCACCTGGATCATGCGTCACTTCATCCAGGGCGCGCGGGTCGGGGCGGTCACCGGCAATCCGCGTATCCGCACCCGCTCGACCTTGCTCGGGCGCATCCAGGTGGCCGAATTCTCCGCCATCATCGGCATGATCAAGCGGGCGCAGCGCATCTACGGGAGGCTATTCACCGTGTCGGGCGTGGTTTCGGGTTTCCGCAAGTCGGCTCTGCACCAGGTCGGCTACTGGGGGCTGGACATGGTGACCGAGGATATCGACATCAGCTGGAAGCTGCAGCTCAATCACTGGGACATCCGCTTCGAGCCCAATGCCCTGTGCTGGATTCTGATGCCCGAGACTCTGCGCGGCCTCTGGCGGCAGCGCCTGCGCTGGGCGCAGGGGGGCAACGAGGTGCTGCTGCGCTATCTGCCGGGCCTGTTTCGCTGGAAGCGGCGGCGCATGTGGCCGGTGGTGGCCGAGTTTCTCACCAGCGTGATCTGGAGCTACAGCATGCTGGCGGTGACGGTATTGTGGGTGACGGGGCTGTTTATGAAACTGCCCTACGACATCGCAGTGCCGTCCCTGATTCCGATGTGGCCGGGGGTGGTTCTCGGCGTGACCTGTATGCTGCAGTTCATTCTCAACCTGGCCATCGATTCGCGCTACGAAAAGAACCTGGCCCGCTACTACTACTGGATCGTCTGGTATCCTCTGGCCTTCTGGGGCATCAACCTGTTCACCACCATCGTGGCGCTGCCCCGGGCGATGTTCAAGCGCCGCGGGCTGCGGGCGGTGTGGGACAGCCCCGACCGCGGGGTGGCGCCGTCGCTGGCGCAGAAGGGAGGGGGATGAGCCGCTATATCATCGAGAATCCGGGTGGCGGAACTTCTCGGCAGCGCTACGGCCAGGGGGTATTCGGCCTGCTCGGCTGGGTTCTCTTCACTTTTCTGCTGACGCCACTGCTGACCGCCACGGCCTGGGTGTTCGGCGGCTATTTCTTCGCCGACGTCATGCTGGTCCACGAAGGTTACCGGCCGCTGATGGAAGTGTTCGCCATCTATCTCGCCATCATCGCGCTGCTGGGCCTGGTGCTCATCGGCTGGGCCTGCTACAACCTTCTGCGGTTTCGCCACAACGAGCGCCGCACCCGGCATCCCGCTCCGGTCGCCGGCGGCGCGCTGGCCGCTTTCTACGCCATCGACGAGGAACTCGTGCGCCGTTGGCAGACCGAGCGGCGCGTCGTCATGGGGCACGACGAATACGGCGGGCCGGAGGATCCCGACAATCCCTTCCGCGAGTAAGTGGCGGGGGCGCGGGCGTCCTCAAATCGCTCAGGTTATCGGCATTCGCGGAACGACGTGGGCATAGATCGCGAAATAGTGCAGGATACTTCCCGCCAGCACGAACAGGTGCCAGATGGCGTGGTGGAAGAGGAGCTTCTTCCAGGCGTAGAAGATCAGACCGAAGCTGTAGCACAGTCCGCCGTAGAGTAGGAGGAAGAGCGCCGGCCGGGGAATCAGCACGAGCGCCGGCCAAAGGGCGAAGACGATCATCCAGCCCATGGCCAGGTAGATCAGGGGCCCGAGCACCTTGAAGCGATGCACGAAGAAAATCTTGAACAGGGCGCCGGCCAGGGTCAGCCCCCAGACCGCGCCGAACAGGGTCCAGCCCCAGTTCCCCCGCAGGTAAACCAGGGTAAAGGGGGTGTAGGTGCCGGCGATGAGCAGGTAGATGGCGGAGTGGTCGAGGATGCGAAACAGCCTGGCCCAGCGCGAGTGGAACTTGAAAACGTGGTAAAGGGTGAAGGCCAGGTAGGCAAGGACCAGGCTGGCGCCGTAAATGGCGCAGCTGACCAGGTGCCAGCCGTTGCCGTTGCGGCTGGCGTGGATCAGGAGAAAGACCAGGCCGGGAATGCTCAACACGAAGCCGAGCCCGGGGGTGAGGGTATTGGCGATCTGGGTATAGCGAAACTGGCGGGGAGAGAGGTCCATGCTGCTAATTTTACCAGAACCGATCAGGGGCACAGCAGCGGCGCCAGATTGCCGATATCGACCTGCGGCAGCGAACCCACCTGCCGCAGCAGCGTCAGCAGCCGGGCGTGCTCCGGGTGCTCGGTCCGGTGCACCGCCCGGCTGCGGAACTCCTCGCGGGAAAAGGTGCCCCAGTTGACCAGCTGGCTGAAATACGCCTTGAATCCATGAGCGCCGGCGAGCTCGACCAGGGCGGGGATCTCCCGGTAGTTGTTGGCCTGCACCACCATGCTGAGCTTGACCCTGATCGGCAGGGTGCCCAGGAACGCGAGGTTGGCGAGCAGGCGGGAGAAATCGCCGCCCGGTCGGTTCAGTCCGTAGGTCTCGGCGGTGGCGGCGTCGACGGAGATTTCGGCTTCGCGCACCAAGGGATGGATGACGGGCATGGTCGCCCATAAGTCTCGCGTCCACAGCTGGCCGTTGCTGTGCAGGTCGATGGCGCCCAGGCGGGGAAAGTCGTTCGTTGGAAAATTCTGCAAAAAGGCGCGCAGAACCGGGCTGGCGAAGGGGTCGCCGAAGCCGCTGAGAATGATGCGCTCGACCGACGAACCGGCCTCCCGGGCGAGCCGGGCGAGAATGCTCTCGACGCGCGATGATTCTTCGCGACGGTTTTGGATCACCTCCGTTCGGCAGCTGGGGCAGGCCAGGTTGCAGCTGCGGTCGCAGCAGAGGTTGAGGATTTTCGGACCGCTGGCGAGTCTGGCCCGGCCGGAGGCGACCGCCTGGCGGGTGTCGGGAGAGGCGATGGTCTCCGCTGCCACCACCGGAGAGGTTGCCGTTGCCAGGCGCGGACAGCGCTTCTTGCGGCAATAATGGAAGGTGCCGTTGAGCACCCCCTTGCGGATCGCCTGCGCGGCCGCGCTGTTCCAGATCTCGCTCAGGGGTTGCGCCAGCAGGTTGCCGACGGAGGTTTTCAGCCAGGCCGGGCAGCACAGAAAGACGCTGCCGTCGGGATGGACCTCGCACCACTCGAAGGGGTTGGTGCAGATCAGGCGGGCGCTCATTCGCCCAGCAGCCGCTCCATGATCGCCAGCGCCGCCCGACGGCCGTCGGCGGCCGCGGTGACCGCCAGGTGCGCCCCGCGGTAGCAGTCGCCGCCGGCGAAGACCTTGGGGTGGGAGGTGCGGCCGCTGCGCGGATCGATTTTCAGGCGGCGGTTGTCGGTTTCGATGCCGCTCTGCACCAGAAAGTCGAACTCCTCCACGTCGAAGCCCAGGGCCAGGATCAGCACGTCGGCCACCATGCAGTGCTCCGAGCAGGGAACTTCCTCGACCTTGCGCCGGCCCGTTTCGTCCGGTTCGGTGAGGCAGGTCTGCAGCACCTCGAGTCCGGTCAGGTGCCCTTCGTCGTTGACGATGATCCGGCGCGGCGCCCGGTGAAAAAAGAACTGCACCCCCTCCTCCACCGCGTTATGGTATTCCTTGCGGCTGCCCGGCATGTTCTCCTCGTCGCGCCGGTAGACGCAGGTCACGGTTTCGGCGCCCTCCCGGATCGAGGTGCGCACGCAATCCATGGCGGTATCGCCGCCGCCGATCACCACCACCCGCTTGCCGCGCACGTCGAAGCGCCGGTGCATTTTTCCCCCCGACAGACGATTCTGCACTTCGGCGAGAAATTCCATCGCCAGAAAGACGTTGCCGTCGCGCTCGTGGGCCAGGTTGGGCAGCTGCCCGCCGGTGGCGCCGATGCCGAGGAAGACCGCGTCATAGCCGTCGAGCAGGCTCTGGAAGCTAAGGTCGCGCCCCACCTCCCGGTTGAGGTGCAGATTGAGCCCCGCGCCCTGCAGGATGTCGAAGCGGCGCTGCACGATGGCCTTGTCGAGCTTGAAATTGGGGATGCCGATGGTCATCAGCCCCCCCGCCAAGGCGGAGCGCTCGAACATATCGACCCCGATGCCGGCCCGCAGCAGGAAGTGGGCGCAGGAAAATCCCGCCGGTCCCGAACCGACCACAGCGACCTTGTGCTTGCGGGTGACGCCGGGAAACGGAAGGCGCAGGCCGGCCTGAAACGCCAGATCGGTGATCGAGGCCTCAATGGCGCCGATGGTGATCGCGCCGTGGCCGTCGTTGAGGGTGCAGGCGCCTTCGCACAGGCGGCTCTGCGGGCAGATGCGGCCGAGGATTTCGGGAAAAGGGGAGGTCTCGTTGGAGAGCAGAAAAGCCTTTTCGAGATCGCGCTCGGCGATCGCCTCGAGCCACTGCGGGATATAGTTGCCGAGCGGGCAGCCGATGGAGGCGCAGAACGGGTCGCCGCACTGGATGCAGCGCTCGGCCTGGGGGGTGACCTCTGCCATGGTGTAGTAGCGGTAGATCTCGTCGAACCCGCGCACGCGGGCCGCGGCCGACTTTTTGGCGGGTTCCTGGCGGTTGGTGGCGATGAAATTCTGCATGGGCAATCCTAAAATAAAAGGCGGTTGGGCCACCAAGACACCAAGAGCACCAAGAAGAGCAAAGGCTTTAACGGAGAGGCGCTGAGAGGGAGAGCGCGGAGAGAAAAACAAAATCGGGTTTTTGTTTTAAAACCAAAAAAAGGCTTTGTTTTTCAAAAAAATCGATTTTCTCTCCGGCCTCTCCGCCTCTCCGCCTCTCCGTTAAAAAAGCCTTTCTTGGTGTCTTGGTGGCTTGAAGATTGTTGTTAATCCCCTTCCTTCGGGTTGAGCGGCGCTTTCATGTCCTTGGGCGTGACCATCCAGAAGTAGGCCAGCTCTTCGCGGAAGTTGTCGAGGATGCGCTTGGCCTTGGGGCTGCGGGTGCGGTTGTGGTAGCTGATCAGGATCTTTTTCAGGTAGATCTTGCCTTCGCTGTCCTCGTCGATGTCGATGCGGCGCGCCTCGACCAGTTCACGGTTGAGCTTGTCGATGAAGTTCTTGGCGCGGTCGTAGACGAAGGCCGCGCCGCCGGTCATGCCGGCGCCGAAGTTGATGCCGGTGTCGCCGATGATGACCACGGTGCCCCCCGTCATGTACTCGCAGGCGTGGTCACCGGTGCCCTCCACAACCGCAAGCGCTCCTGAGTTGCGCACCGCGAAGCGCTCGCCGGCGGTGCCGGCGACGAAGAGCTTGCCGCCGGTGGCGCCGTAGAGGCAGGTGTTGCCGACGGCGGAGGCCCCTTCCTGGTAGATTTCGGGGGTGATGATGATGCGCCCGCCGTGCATCCCCTTGCCGACGTAGTCGTTGGCGACCCCCAGCAGGTAGATATTGAGGCCGTCGACCAGGTAGGCGCCAAGGGACTGGCCTGCCACGCCCGTGAGGCGCAGCGAGACGGTCTCGCGGGGCAGCCCCTGGTTGCCGTAGTAGTGGGCGATTTCGCCGCTGATCAGGGCGCCGAAGCTGCGGTTGGTGTTGCGGATGCGCCGCTCCACCACGACCTCGGCGCGCGGGTCGCGGATCGCGGGGAGCACCTCCTGCAGCACCTCCTTCTCGAAGGCGTTGTCGTCGAAGGGATCGTTGCGGCGCTTGCGCAGGTTTCCCCCCTCCACCTGCTGCAGCAGCTGCGAAAAGTCGAAGGCGGCCGCCTCGGGGGCATCCACCACCTTGAGCAGGTCGCTGCGGCCGATGACCTCGTCGAGCGTGCGAAAGCCGAGCCGGGCGAGAATCTCGCGCACGTCTTCGGCCACGTTGCGCAGGTACGCCACCACTTTGTCGACGGTGCCGACGAAGAACTCGCGCAGGTTCTCGTCCTGGGTGGCGACGCCGACCGAGCAGCGGTTGAGGTGGCAGACGCGCAGCATCTTGCAGCCGAGCATGACCAGCAGCGCCGTGCCGAAGCCGTAGGTCTCGGCGCCGAGCAGGGCGGCCTTGACCACGTCGCTGCCGGTCTTGAAGCCGCCGTCGGTCTGCAGGCTGACCCGTTCGCGCAGGTTGTTGGCCTTGAGGCTGTTGTGCGCCTCGGCCAGTCCCAGCTCCCAGGGGTTGCCGGCGTATTTGATCGAGGTCTGGGGGGCGGCGCCGGTGCCGCCCTCGCACCCCGAGATGATGATGCGGTCGGCGTAGGCCTTGGCGACACCCGCGGCGATGGTGCCGACGCCGTCGCTGGAAACCAGCTTGACGCTGACCTCGGCGTGGGGGTTGATCTGCTTGAGGTCGAAGATGAGCTGGGCCAGATCCTCGATGGAGTAGATGTCGTGGTGCGGCGGCGGCGAGATCAGGGTGACGCCGGGCACGGTGTAGCGCAGGGTGGCGATCAACGCCGTGACCTTGTTGCCGGGCAGCTGGCCGCCCTCGCCGGGTTTGGCCCCCTGGGCGATCTTGATCTGGATCTGCTCGGCGCTGCGCAGGTAGGCCGGAGTCACGCCGAAGCGGCCCGAGGCGATCTGCTTGATCTTGCTGTTGCGCAGGGTGCCGTAACGGACCGGGTCCTCGCCCCCCTCGCCGCTGTTGGAGGCGCCGCCGAGGATGTTCATCGCCTCGGCCAGGGCTTCGTGGCATTCGGGGGAGATGGCGCCCAGCGACATGGCGGCCGATTCGAAGCGGCGGGTGATCGCCTCCACCGGTTCGACCTCCTTGATCGGCACCGGCTGATGGGGGCTGTTCCAGGCGAGAAAGTCGCGCACGAAGCGGAACCGCCGGCTTTCGACGATGCTGCGGAATTCGTCGTACTCCTCCCGTTGGAGATTGGCGGCAAAGCTGTGCATCTGCACAATCGCCCGGGAGCTGAAGTCGTGGTATTCGCTGGCGGCGTTGTCCTGGTAGAAGCTGCCGACCCGCAGTGGATAAATCGGAGTCATGTGGCTCTGACGGAAAACCTTGCGGTGGTTGCGCTCGATGCGCTGCTCGATGTCGGACCAGTCCAGGCCGGGGAGGTGCACCGCGGTGCCGGGAAAGCATTGGGCGACGATTTCGCGCGACAGGCCGATGATGTCGAACAGGGCCGCGTTGCGGTAGCTCGAGACGGTGCTGATGCCCATCTTCGACATGATCTTGAGAATCCCCTTGGTCATGGCGTCGTAGAGATTCTTGAGCGAGCGCCGGGTGTCCTTGGGGGAGAGTTTTTTCCTGCGGCACAGATCGAGGCCGGTGGTGTAGAGCAGCCAGGGATAGATGGCGGTGACCCCGTAGCCGAGCAGCACGCAGGCGGCGTGAGGATCGGTCACCTCGCCGGTCACCGCCACCAGGTTGACCTGATGGCGCAGTTTTTCGGCCAGCAGGCGCTGGTTGAGATAGCCTACCGCCAGGGCCATGGGAATCGCCTTGTGGTCGCCATCCACCGAGCGGTCGTCGAGCACCACGATGCGCACGCCCTCCTCGCGCACCGCGGCCGTCACCCGGTCGCCCAGGGCTTTGAGGCTCGCCTCGAGGTCGCTGCCGAAGGTGGTGGGGAAGACCCCGTGCCGGTAGCAGGGCTCGAAGCGCGGTTTTTTCGGGTCGCCGAAGGAGAGCAGGGCGTCGAAGATGTCCCAGGAGAGAATCGGGGAGATGCTTTTCAGCCGGTGGGCGCGCTCCGGCGTTTCGTGCAGCGGGTTGCCGAGGCCGCCGAAGCCGATGGTGGCCGACATCACCGCCTTCTCGCGGTAGGGGTCGATGGGCGGGTTGGTGACCTGGGCGAACTTCTGGCGGAAGAAATCGGTGAAGTTGCGCGTCTCGCTGGAGAAGGCCGCCATCGGGGTGTCGTCGCCCATGGAGCCGGTGGGCTCCTTGCCCCCCTCGAGCATCGGCCGGATGATGATTTCGAGGGTCTCGTGGGTCAGGTTGAAGGCCCGCTGGCGCTGGGGGAGGTCGTCGCATTCGTAGTCGCCCAGCTCGTCGAACTGCAGCTCGATGAACTCCTGCAGGTAGTAGGTGCGATCGGTCAGCCACTCGCTGTAGGGCTGCGACGCCATCAGGTAGCGGTCGATGTCGCGGGTGGAGAAGATCTGGCCCTGCTCGAGGTCGGCCGCGATCATCTGGCCGCTCTGCAGCCGGCCGCGCTCGCGGATCTGCCCGGGGGGGATGTCGAGCACGCCGTACTCGCTCGCGACAAGCAGGCGGTCATCCGTCGTGACGACGTACTTGGCGGGGCGCAGACCGTTGCGGTCGAGAATGCAGCCGACGTAGCGGCCATCGGTGACGCTCACCGCGGCCGGACCGTCCCAGGGTTCGTAGGCGGAGGAGATGTATTCGTAGAAGGAGCGCAGGCTTGCCGGCATGTGGGCCACGTTGTGGCGCGGCGGCGGAATCAGGCTGCGGATCGCCTTGAAGAAATCGATGCCGTTGGCGATCATGAATTCGAACATGTTGTCGAGGCTCGCGCTGTCGCTGCCCCCCTCTTCGAGAATGGGAAAAAGCCGCGCGAGCTCCTCGTCGCTGAAGACTGAGCTGGTTGCCTCGGTGAACTTGTGCCGGGTGTTGAAACGGTTGGCCTGCAGCGAGTTGATCTCGCCGTTGTGGGCCAGGGTGCGCAGCGGCTGGGCGAGGCGCCACCTGGGCAGGGTGTTGGTGGAGAAGCGCTGATGAAAGAGGACGAAGGCGCACTCGAAGTCGTCGCGCCGCAGGTCGGGAAACAGGGTCTGGATGTAGGTCGGCATGACCAGGCCCTTGTAGGAGACCGTCTTGCGCGAGAAAGACGGGATGTAGAACTCGGGGTCGTCGCCGAGGCGGTGCTCCACCTCCTTGCGGGTCAGGTAGAGCAGCGCGTCGAAGCGCCGGGTGGCGATCAGCGCCGCCGGCACCACGAAAGCCTGACGGACCTTGGGGAGCATGCCCAGCGCATACTCGCCGAGCGCCTCGGTGTTGAGCGGCACCTCGCGCACGAACAGCACCTGCAGGTCGTTGCGGGCGCAGGTCTCCGCGAAAACCTCAAGCTGGCGCTCCTCGTCGGAGAGAAAGAGCATGGCCACCGCGAACTGCTCGGGCAGCGAGTGGCCGTTTTCTTCGGCGACCCGGCGCATGAAGCGCTCCGGCATCGAGCAGAGCAGGCCGCTGCCGTCGCCGGTCTTGCGGTCGGCGGCGATGGCGCCGCGGTGCATCATGCGGGCGGCCGCCTTGATCGCGTCGTTGAGCAGCTCGTGACTCGGCTGGTTCTTGATCTGGGCCAGCAGCCCGAAGCCGCAGGCATCTTTAAAGCGTTCAGCAGGGTTCATCCGGGTCGTCCTTGGCCGGGCAGAGAGAAAATTTGCGCGCGCGACAGGTGATCGTCGAAAAAAAAACGAAGGGATCAGCAGACGCAAAAGAAAAATTTGATATGAATTTATAGCATATCCCCGCGAAAATTCACGGGCAAAGGGGGGGGCGGCCAACAAACATTTCACCCGGAAGTGTTTTACGGCAGGGTCCGCAATATGCGGGACCCCGCCGGAGCCTTACCGCATCTTCTAAATTCAAGGGAGGAAGGGATGGACTACCAGATGATCCACAGCTGCATCCGCGTCATGAACCTGGAGCAATCGGAGCAGTTCTACCGGCGCGCCTTCGGTTTCGAGGTGGCGCGCCGCCTCGATTTTCCCGACCAGAAATTCACCCTGTCGTATCTGCGGGCGCCGGGGGGCAGCTTCGAGCTGGAGCTGACCTGGAACCACGACCGCAGCGAGCCCTACGAGCTCGGCAACGGCTACTCGCACCTGGCGGTGGGGGTTCAGGACCTGGAGGGGTCCCACCAGCGCCATGCCGAGATGGGGCTCGACCCGCGCCCCCTCAAGGGGCTGGCCGGGGGCGAGGCGCGCTTTTACTTCATCGCCGACCCCGACGGGTATATGGTCGAGGTGGTGCGGGCCTGACAGGGGCGGAACCTTGTCCCAAACCAACACGCCCTGACTCTTGGTGGAATCAGGGCGTGTTGGTTTTCGGGCATTCTCGCAAGGGACTTATCTGGCCAGAACGAACTGTCCGTCTTTGACCTCGACGATCACCATCGAATCGACGCCGAGGCCGTTATGGTCCTCGGCGGTCAGGTTGTAGGTGCCGCTTACGCCGACGTAACCCCTGGTTTCCTCGATCGCCTTCTTCAGCGCCTTCGGCTCGGTGCCGGCTTTCTTCATGGCGTCGGCGACGATCATGATGGCGTCCCAGGCGTAGCCCGAGTGGGTGTTGATGGGAAATTCCCGGTCGTAGCCTTTTTCCTTGTACAGGCGGATGAATTCCTCGATCACCGGCTGCTGCGGGTCGCTCGCGGGCAGCTCGTCGGCGACCATCAGCTTGGTGGCGGGCATGCGGTCGCCCTCGGCGGCGGCGCCGGCGAGCTCGATGTACTTGGGGTCGGGCAGGCCGTGGCACTGGAACAGGGGCAGGTCGATGCCGAGCTGCGCCTTGTTCTTGGCGACGATGGCGCCGGCGGGTCCGATGGTCCAGCAGATCAGCGCCTGGGGCTTAGCGTTTTTCAGGTTGGTGAGCTGGGCGGTCATGTCGGTGTCCTTCGGGCCGAAGGATTCCCGGGCGACGATCTCGATGCCGTACTCGGGGGCGAGCTTCTCCAGCCAGCGCGCGCCGTCCTTGCCGAAGCCGTCGGAGGCGACCAGCAGCGCTACCCTGGTCAGCTTTTTCTTTTTGAGGTAGATAAACAGCCGCTCGACCGCGGTGGACGAGCGCTGGGGTGATTTGAACACGTAATCGTAGCTGCCGAACTTCTCGCCGCCCATGATCACCGGGTCGCCGCCGACGGTCATGAAGGTCGGCACGCCGGCCTTCTCGACGATCGGCTTGACGTTCATGCCGGTGCCGGTGCGGGTGGGACCGATAATCGCCGCGACCTTGTCCTTGTACAGGAATTTCTTGGCGATGTTGGCCGCCTTGGCCGGGTCGCCCTCGGTGTCGCCGAGCACCAGCTCGAGGGGGCGGCCGTTGATGCCGCCTTCGCCGTTGATCTTCTCCACCACCATTTCGGCCACCAGCTTGGTCGGGATGCCGATGAACGCCGCCGGGCCCGAGAGGTCGAAGAAGGCGCCGAGCTTGATCGGCTTTTCCGCCAATGCCGGGGTGGCGCACAGAATCAGGGCCGCAAGGCCTGCAAGAAACCGTTTCATGAGCTCCTCCTGGGAAAATCCCTCTGGATAACAGCGGGGGCAGGGTCACATCGCCTTATTCGGGTGAGGCCGACCCCGTCGGGAGTTTCGGAAAATAGCGCACGCCCTCGATACCCTGAAAATCGTCGTCCTGTGTCCAGACGATGGCATGGTGACGGCGGGCGGTGGTGAGGATGATGCTGTCCGCCATGGGCAGCCCCAACCGCAGACTGGCCAGCGCCGCCTCCAGGGCGAGGTCTGCGGTCAGATCGACGATTCGGCCCCGCTGCATGGGGGCTACCGCTTGCAGGGCGGCATCCTCTCCGCGCTGGCGGCAGACCACCTTGAACACTTCGTACAGGGTGATGCTCGGGACCAGCAGGTTGTCAGGGTCTTCCAGGAGTGAGGCGAAATGGGCGGCGTTCGGCCCGTCGGCGTAGTATTCGAGCCAGGCCGAAGAGTCGACCACGTTCATGACCGGTCCTTCTCCCTGTCGACCCGGGTGTCGATGCCGCGCAGAAAGCCGCGCATCTCGCGAATGTCGCGCTCCGGAATCAGTTCGATGCGGTCGCCGAAGGCGATCACCTGGAGCCGCTGGCCGGGCACCAGGTTGAGCCGCTCGCGCACCTCACGGGGGATGACCACCTGAAATTTCGAAGAAATCTTGACCGCTTCCATGATGCTCCCTGATCGATAGGACTTTCGTAAGACGATACCCTTATCGAGATGAAGGGTCAAGCGACAGAGGTGCGGTTCAGACGATCTCGTCCTGCAGCCGGGTGTCGAACACCCGCTGGCTCTTGCGCTCCGAGCGGGGCAGGGCGCCGTAGCCGACCAGTTCGAGTTCGGCGGTGACCAGCAGCTGTTTCTTGATCTGGTGTGCCGCCTCGTGGATCAGCTCGGGGCTGCGCCCGGCTGCGACCCCCTGGCCGCGCTCGATGACGAGGCGCATGTGGTCGCGTCCGGCCTGGTCGCGGGTGAGGTGGATCTGGTATTCGGAGCCCAAGCCCGGCACCTGGCTGAGAATGGTGTCGATGCTCGACGGGTAGATGTTGACCCCGCGGAACTTGATGGTGTCGTCGGAGCGCCCCTTGATGCGCGAGTGGCGCGGCAGCAGCGAGCCGCAGGTGCAGGCGCCGGGGATGATGCGGGTCAGGTCGCGGGTGCGGTAGCGGATCAGCGGCGCGCCCTCCTTGCACAGGCTGGTCACCACCATCTCCCCCCACTCGCCTTCGGGCAGAGGCTGCAGGGTCTCCGGGTCGATGATCTCGATGAGGTAGTAGTCGCCCCAGTAGTGGATGCAGTCGTGATCGGAGCACTCGATGCCGGTGCCGGGGCCGTAGAGCTCGGTCAAACCCGTGATGTCGAAGAGCTCGGCGCCGCCGAAGAGCTCGGAGATTTTTTTGCGCATGGAGACCGATGAGCGCTCCGAGCCGTAGATGATCCTGCGCACCGCGATCTGGTCGGCGATGCCGCGTTTGTGGATCTCCTCGGCCATCAGCAGCGCCATCGACGCCGTCGAGCAGAAGACCGTCGACTGGAAATCGAGCAGGAACTGGATCTGCATGTCGATGTTGCCCGGACCGACCGGCACCGCCAGGGCGCCGAGCTTCTCGCAGCCGAGCTGAAAGCCCATCCCCGCCGTCCACACGCCGTAGCCGACGGCGATCTGCACCCGGTCGAGGGGGGTGACCCCGGCCATCTGGTAGCAGCGGGCGAAGAAATGGGTCCAGTCGTCGAGGTCCTTCTGGGTGTAGCACAGCACCTTACGCTTGCCGGTGGTGCCGGAGCTGGCGTGGACCCGCACGATCTGCTCGAAGGGCACCGCGCGCAGCGGAAAAGGGTAGCCGTCGCGCAGGTCGTCGGCGCTGGTGAAGGGAAGCTTGCGCAGGTCGGCGAGGCTGCGGATATCCTCGGGCTTGACCCCCGCCGCCGCCAGGCTCCGGTGGTAGAAGCTCGAGCCCTCCCAGGCGTGGCGCACCGTCCATTGCAGCCCCTTGAGCTGGTGGGCGCGCAGGTCTTCGGGGGAGGCGAATCGGGGCATGAAGTCGAGTTGGCTCATGTCGGGCTTCTCCAGGCGGATATTGGTCAACCCCGCTGCGCCGAGGCGGCTGTGGGCCGGATTCTGGTCGGAGGCGGCGCCGAGAAAGGCGGCGCGCAGCTTGGGATCGGTGAGCAGCCTGCGGCTCTCGCCCTGCTCGACGATGCGGCCGTTGGCGAGCAGGTAGGCCGAGTCGGAGGCGGACAGCGCCCGGGCGGCGTTCTGCTCCACCAGCAAAATGGCGACGCCGCTGCGGGCGAGCTGGTGGATGATGGCGAAGATCTCGTCGGTGACCAGCGGCGCCAGGCCCAGGCTCGGCTCGTCGAGGAGCAGCAGGCGCGGTTTGGCCATCAGCGCCCGGCCCATGGCGAGCATCTGCTGCTCGCCCCCCGAGAGAGTTCCGGCGAGCTGGGACGAGCGCTCGCGCAGCTTGGGGAAGCGGGCGAAGACCTCCTCCATGCGCGCGGCAGTCTCTTTTCGCCCGAGCTTGAGCGGCAGGGCGCCGAGTTCGAGGTTCTCGCGCACCGGCAGGTGGGCGAAGACCTCGCGCCCTTCGGGGGAGAGCGCCAGGCCGCGGCGCACCATGCGCGCCGGTGCGTGGCCTGCGACCTGCTCGCCGTCGAGGGCGATGGTGCCCCCGGAGGGCTTGAGCAGGCCCATCACGCACTTGAGCAGGGTGCTCTTGCCGGCGCCGTTGGCCCCGACCAGGGCAACGGTCTCGCCTTTTTTCACGGCGAGGTCGATGCCGAACAGAGCTTGCGCGGCGCCGTAGTGGGCGGTGAGGTTGGTAATTTTCAGCATGAGGTCAGACCTTGGAAGGCAGCCACGAATGACACGAATAAAATCTGAAGATTAGCCACCAAGCCACCAAGAGCGCCAAGAAGACCTTTTTAACGGAGAGGCGGAGAGAAGGAGAGGGCGCAGAGAAAAAAAGGAAAAAATCTTTATTGTTTGGTTTAACCCAAAACCAGATTTGGGTTTTCTCTCCGCTCTCTCCACCTCAGCGTCTCTCCGTTAAAGCCTTTGATCTTCTTGGTGTGCTTGGTGTCTTGGTGGCCAAAATAGCTGTTCAAGCCGTCGGCTCCATCCGCCCCAGGTACGCCTCGAGCACCAGGGGGTTGCGCTGGACCTCGGCGGGGGTGCCGCGGGCGATGCAGCGGCCGCTGTCGAGGACGACGACATGGTCGGCGACGCTCATCACCAGGTCCATGTCGTGCTCGACCAGCAGCAGGGTGAAGCCCTCGCCGCGCAGGCGCTGAATCTCGCGGCCGATCTCGGCGGTCTCGGCGGCGTTGAGGCCGGCCACCGGCTCGTCGAGCAGCACCAGCAGCGGATCGCCGACGAAGGCCCGCGCCAGCTCCAGCCGTTTGCGGTCGCCGTAAGCCAGGGCGCCTGCCGGCCAGCCCGCCTTGCCGGCGAGGCCGAAGCGGTCGAGGGCATCGAGGGCCCGCAGGCGCAGCCGCCGCTCGCGGTGGCGCAGGTGCGGCGGGCGCAGCATGGCGCTGAACAGGGAGCGGCCGGCCTCCAGGGTCAGCCCGCACAGCACGTTGTCGAGCAGCGACAGCCGGGGGAAGATCTTGAGGTTCTGGAAAGTGCGGGCGATGCCCCTGGCGGCGATCTCGTGGGACGGTCGGCCGGCGAGGTCCTCCCCGGAAAAGGCGATGACGCCGCTGCTCGGAGCCAGCACCCCGCTGATGCAGTTGAGCAGGGTGCTCTTGCCGGCGCCGTTGGGGCCGATGAGGGCCGTGACCCGCCCCTCGGCGATCTCGCAGGAGACCTCGTGCAGGGCCGGCAGCCCGCCGAAATTCTTACTGACCCGGTCGAGTCGCAGCATCTTTCTGTATCCGCAGCAGGAGACGGTTTTTGAAGAAATCGACCAGCCCGGTGACCAGCCCTTGGGGGAGGAACATCAGGATCACCACCAGCACCAGTCCGTGAATCAGATCCTTGTAGGTTTCGAACACCTCGATCCACTCGGGCAGCATCGTCATCAGCGCGGTGCCGAACAGGGTGCCCCAGACCGAGCCGAGGCCGCCGACCACCACCATGATGACGAAATCGACCGAGGTGAAGATGTCGAAGGAATCGGGGCTGACGAAACGGTAGCAGTGGGCGAAGAGGCTGCCGGCGAGCGAGGCGAAGACCGCCGAGAGGACGAAGACCCTGATCTTCGCCCGCCGGGTGTCGACCCCCAGCGCCCCGGCGGCGGTTTCGTCGGCGGCGAGCGCCGCCAGGCCGCGGCCGACGCCGCTGCGCACCAGGTTGAGGCTCGCCAGCAGGCACAGCAGCGCGAAGCTCCACACCAGGTAATGGAAGCGGATTTCGTCGTCGAAGGCGAAGTCGCCCAGCGCCAGGGGCGGGATGCCGGAAAAACCGCTCGGTCCGCCGGTGACCTCGTCCCACTGCACCAGTCCGGTGTAGACCACGATGTTGAACCCCAGGGTCGCCATCGCCAGATAGTGGCCGTGCAGGCGCAGGGCCGGCATCCCCACCACCCAGGCCACCGCCGCCACCAGTACCGCCACCAGGATCAGCGCCGGCCAGGGGGAGAGGTGGTAGTCGACGGTCAGCAGGGCCGAGCCGTAGGCGCCGAGGCCGAAGAAGGCGGCGTGGCCGAGCGAGATCTGGCCGGCGTAGCCGATGAAGAGGTTGAGGCCGAGCACCACGATGCTGTAAATCGCGATCAGGTTGGTCAGGCCCAACGTGTAGGGGTTGTCCTGGTAGAGCGGAAACAGCAGCACGAAGGCCGCGAAGACCGTGACTGTGAGCCCGGTGCGGTGCAGGTAGATGAAGTAGAGGAGCTTGTCTTTCGCGGTCATGCTCAAGCCAAAACCGATTTAACGGAGAGGTGGAGAGAAGGAAGCCGCAGAGGCGGAGAGTTTTTGAAAATTTTCAGTTTTCTCTCCGTTCTCTCCTGCTCTGCGTCTCTCCGTTGAATGAATTCAGAGATTGTGCTCCATCCCCTGGAGAAACGCCGCCAGGTTCTGCGCGACGAACTTCTCCGGTGCCAGCGCGCGGATCGCCTTCTCGCAGTCCTCGGCGCCGCAGAACAGGGCTCCTTCGCGCACCGCCAGCCCGAGCAGGATCAGGTTGGAGAGCACCGCGTTGCCCATCTCCCGCGCCAGCTTCGTTGCGTCGATGCGCCGGCCCGCGCCGTCCTGGCCGGCGTTGATCAGCAGGGCGCCATCCTTTTTGAGCAGCGCGCGGTGCACCGGCAGGTTCGCCTCCCACAGGAGCAGGCCGACATCGGCCTGGCCGGCGCGGATCAGGGGGCTGTGGAAGTCGCCGACCTTGATGGTGGAGAGGACCGTGCCGCCGCGCTGGGCCATGCCGTGGGTCTCGGCGGTGAGCACCGCGATACCGCGGTCGACCGCGGCCTGGGCGATGACCCGGGTGAGAAAGAGCACGCCCTGGCCGCCGATGCCGCTGACGATGATCTGCTGCTTCATGAGCGCTTCTCCTTGACGATGGCGTCCACCGGACAGGTGGCGATGCAGGTGCCGCAGCCGACGCAGCGGTCCTGGTCGATCAGGGCCTTGCCGCTTTCAGCATCCATCAGCAGCGCCGGGCATTCGAACTGGTCGACGCACTTGCGGCAGCCGATGCATTTTTCGTCGACGGCGACCAGGAAGCGTTCCTGCGTTTTCAGCACGCTGCGGTCCATCAGGCAGCCGTGGCGCGAGATGATGACCGCCACGCCCGGTTCGGAGCGGCGGATGTGGGCGTCGGCCTGCTTGAGCAATTGGGCGAAGTGCTTTTGGTCGTAGGGATCGCAGGCCTCGAGAAAATCGACCCCGCTCGCCCGCACCAGCGGCTCGATGGCCACCGCCCGGGTCGGGCTGCCGTCGGCGGCGAAGCCGAGATGGGGCACCGGCTGGCCGCCGGTCATGGCGGTGGTGGCGTTGTCGAGGATGACGACGATAATGCGCGCCTTTTGGATCACCGCGTTGATCAGCGCCGGGATGCCGGCGTGGAAGAAGGTCGAGTCGCCGATGGTCACCACCACCGTGGGGAATTCGCCGTCCTGGGCGTAGGCCTGGTAGAAGCCGGCGCCCTGGCTGATGCAGGCGCCCATGCAGTGTACCGTGTGCACCGCGCCGAGGTTCAGGCCGAGAGTGTAGCAGCCGATATCCGAGGGGAAGATCCCCTTGGGGAAAGTCTTTTTGATGGTGGCGAAGGCGGCGCGGTGGGGGCAGCCCGGGCACAGGGACGGCCGCTGCCCGCGGCGCTCGGCGGGGGGCTCGGCCGGGGCTTCGAGATCGAGAAAGGCGGCCAGCGCCTGGTGGATGACGTCGGGGGTCAGCTCCCCCTCGCGGGGCACCAGGCCGCTCTGCTTGCCGCCGGCGCCGGGATGGGCGAGCTGCAGCTCGATCACCGGATAGGTCTCTTCGAGCACCAGCACCCGGTCGTAGTCGCGGCGCAGCCGTTCGGCAAAGGCCGGATTGAGCGGATAGGGCATGAGCACCTGGAACAGGTCGACCTGGCCGCTCAGTCCCAACTCCTCAAGAAGGTCGGCGAGGTGGCCGAAGACGATGCCCGAGGCGACCAGCGCGGTGCGCTGGTCGCTGCCGGCGCCCTTGGTCAGGCGCGGCTGCAGGGTCTCCTCGGCGGCGATTTGCGCCAGTTTGCCGTTGAGCTTTTTGTGCAGCGCCGGCAGAAAGGCCGGGGTCGCCGCCCACCGGGTGGGGTCCTTCTGAAAGTTCGCGCGGCGCTCCAGGCGCAGCGGCGCGCCCAGCGCCACGTTCTGGCGCGAGTGGCAGATGCGGGTGGTGGGGCGCAGCACCACGTTGAGCTCGTATTTCTCCGACAGCTCGAAGGCTGTGGCGATCATCGTCTTGGCCTCGGCGGGGCTTGCCGGGTCGAGCACCGGCACTCGCGCCTGCAGGCAGAAGAGGCGGGTGTCCTGCTCGTTCTGCGAGCTGTGGGGTCCCGGGTCGTCGGCGACGATGGTGACCATCCCCCCCTTGACCCCGAGATAGGCGGTGCGCATGAAGGGGTCGGCGGCGACGTTGAGGCCCACCTGCTTCATCACCGCCGCGGCGCGCTTGCCGGTGTAGCTGGCGGCGAGCGCCACCTCGAAGGCGATCTTCTCGTTCACCGACCATTCGATGTGCAGGGATTCCGCGGCCTCGCCGCGACGGTCGATCACCGCCTGCAGGATCTCGGTGGAGGGGGTGCCGGGGTAGGCGGCGGCGATCTGACAGCCGGCCTCGAGCAGCCCGCGCCCCATGGCCTCGTTGCCCATCAGGAGCTGGATTTCAGCAGTATCTTTCATTCAGACCTCTAAAAAGCGGAAATGTCGCCACCAAGACTCCAAGAACACCAAGAAAATCAAAAACAAAAAACCTTAACGGAGAGACGCCGAGGTGGAGAGCGCGGAGAGAAAAAAATAAAAAAAATGCCTTGGGTTAAAAGCTCAAAACTTTTCTGCTTTTGGATCTCTCTGCGTACTCTGCCTCTCACCGCCTCTCCGTTAAAATCAAGGTTTTCTTGGTGCTCTTGGTGTCTTGGCGGCAAAAAAAAAATCATTTACCCAAAAACCCCTGCGGCCGCACGAACAGCACCAGCAGCAGCACGACGAAGGCCATGACGTCCTTGTAGGCGCTGCTCAGGTAGCCGGCGCAGAGCGCTTCGATCAGCCCCAGCGACAGCCCGCCCAGGATCGCGCCGGGGAAGGAGCCGAAACCGCCGAGAATGGCGGCGGCGAAGCCCTTGAGGCCGAGCAGCACCCCGACGTCGTAGCTCAGGGTGGTGATCGGCGTCACCAACACTCCGGCGAGTGCGCCTAGCGCGCCCGCCAGCCCGAAGCTGGCGGCCTTGACCCGGCCGGTACGCAGGCCGACGGCGGCCGCGGCGGTGGGGTTCGAGGCCACCGCCCGCATCGCCAGGCCGAGGCCGCTGCGGCGGAAGAACAGGACCAGGGCGATGATCGCCGCCAGGGTCAGGGCGAAAATCCACAGCGCCTGGGGCAGCAGGGTCGCGCCCAGCACCCGCAGCGGCTCGTCGCCGGAGAGGGAAGGGAGCGCCATGCGGTTCTTCCCCCAGATAAGTGTCATCAGGCCACGCAGGATGATGGAGAGGCCGATGGTCAGGAAGATGAGGACCAGCGGATTGTCCGAGCGGGCCGGGCGCACCCCGACGCGTTCGACCAGCAGGGCGACCAGGGCGACTCCGCCGATCGCCGCCGGCAGGGCCAGGGGCGTCGGCAGGCCGGCGGCGAAGAGGGCCGAAAACATCATCATGCCGCCCAGGGAGACGAAGTCGACCTGAGCGAAATTGACGATGCCCATGGTGTTGTTCACCACACAGAAACCGAGCGCGATCAGGGCATAGATGGCGCCGCTGGTCAGGCCGGAGAACGCGAATTGGAGAAAATCGACGAAGGATGGCAAGAAAAGAGAGTCCTCGGCAGACCTTGGATTGCCCGGCGGGCGAAGGCTTCAGCTTATTTCAGCCGGGAGGCAAGGTCAAGAGCGAGGGTGAAAAAGGCGAGTATTGCGGGGGCGTTAGTCCCTGTCCGTCAGCGATGGAAAGCCCCCCGGTCCGGCGCCGGCAAGGCCACGGCGAACGGATCGACCGGCGAGCTCCTCTACCAGAGGACCCCGGTTTTCAAGGCCCCGCAGGGTCGTTGCCGATAAGGCGGGCGATGGTTTGAAGTAAATTGGTGATCTGAAACGGCTTCGAGATATGGTCCTGCATGTCTTCGTCCAGGCAGCGCTGGCGGTCTTCGTCCTGGGCGTGCCCGGTCAGGGCGATGATGGGGATGCGCCGGCCCGATTCTTTCTCGCGCGCGCGAATCTGGCGAGCGGTTTCATAGCCGTCGAGTTCCGGCATCTGCAGATCGAGCAGCAGCAGGTCGAAATAATCGCTCTCCAACACCTTCAGGGCTTCGATTCCATTCTCCACGGTGGTGACGGAATAACCCCGGTTGTTAAGCACGCGGCGCAGCAGTTCCTGGTTGATGGCGTTGTCCTCGGCGACCAGAATCCGCCCTTCCGTTGAATCCTGGGCGGACGGGGCAGGGATGGGTGCTGCCGTCGCCTCGACCTGCGCGGTCTCTTGCGGGGGGTATCCGAAGCGGGCGGTAAACCAGAAGGTCGAACCCTTGCCGGGGACGCTGTCGACGCCCACCTCTCCGCCCATGGCACCGGCCAGCCGCTTGGCGATGGCCAGCCCCAGCCCGGTGCCGCCGAAGCGGCGTGAGAGGCTGGAGTCGGCCTGAGTGAAGGGCTGGAACAGGTGTTCCAGCCGGTCGGGAGAGATGCCGATGCCGGTGTCGCGGATGTGAAAGCTGAGCAGGGTTGAGGCTGCGTCATCCTTGACTTTGGCCACCCGGATGTCGATTTCGCCACTTTCGGTGAATTTAAGGGCATTGCCGGCCAGATTGAGCAGAATCTGGCGCAGCCGCCCCTCGTCGCCGACCAGTTCATCGGGGACGTTCTCTGAAATCTCGCAGTGCAGGGCGAGATTTTTTCGCCGGGCTTCTCCGGTCAGGATGCGCAGCGAGTCGCGCAACGTCTGGTGAATATCGAAGCGGATCTGTTCCAGTTCCATTTTTCCGGCTTCGATTTTCGACAGGTCGAGCAGATCGCTGATCACCAGCAGCAGCGAGTCGGCGCATTTTTCGAGATTGCTGCAATATTCCGCCTGGTCGTCGTTGAGCGGCGTGCCGCGCAGCAGGTGGGCCGTACCGAGAATGCCGTTGAGGGGGGTGCGGATTTCATGGCTGATATTGGCGATGAATTCGCTCTTGGCGCGGTTGGAAACCTCGGCCGCCTCTTTCGCGGCCTGCATGGCGTTCTGCGCCTCTTTACGGGCAGTGATGTCTTCGATGGCGATCAGGCAGAGCGCCTCCTGGTCCGACTGCTCGAGGACCGCGCTGCTGAGGCTCGCCCAGAAAACCTCCTGGTTGCGTCTCTTGAGTCTGATTTCGCATCGTTGCGGTTCATGCGAGCGCAGGGCCGCCTGGCGGTGGCGGAAAAATGCGATCTGCTGGTCGGTGTGCACGTAGATGGTCAGGGGTTTGCCGATCAGCAGATGCCGTTCGACGCCGAACAGCAGTGCCGCGGCAAGGTTGGCCTCGCGGATGACCCCCCTGGCGTCCACCGACAGATAGCCTGTCGGCGCGAAATCGAAGAGATTGCGGTAGCGGTGGTGGAAGGTGGTCAGCTCCTCCTGGGTTTTGCGCAATTCCTCGTTCTGTATTTCCAGCTCGGTCTGAAAGACCTGCAGTTCGTGAATGGCGTGGGCGATCGACTCGAAATCGTTCTGCGGCAGATAGCCGCGGCCATTTTCCAGCAGCGATTCCGCTTTTCTTCGCAAGGTTTCAGCGGTCAGCTTGTCCGATTCCAGATCGTTTTTCATGACACGGACCTCGCCGATGCAATGGGACGAAAAAAAATGCTGGTGAAAAAATTCTCAGGTGCTGACGGAAATTCGGGCATGGGGGAAATAGCGCTTTCCTCGAAGGCGGGCGAGCTGCCGCTCTCCAGGCCGGCAGGAAAGGATAGGCAGGAGGGCGCCAGGGGCTGTCGATTAAAGTCAGGGCGATGCGCATCGTCAGTCTCTGAAATTTATGCAGGTTTCTCGCCAACCTGGAAATGATCATTCGCCAGCAATTCACGATTTGAAATCATCATAGCATATTCTTTTTTCCCCGAAGCTGAAACGCCCCGGCGGGAACCGGGGCCGCAATGCTTGTCATGGCCCGCGGGTCAGGGTACAATCCGGACAATTTTTTCTGAGGATGGAACTCCGATGAACAACCCTTCGATGATTCTCGTGACCATGACTGGCCCCGACCAGCCCGGCATCATTGCGGCCATGACCGGCCACATCGCCGAAGCCGGCGCGCGGATTCGCGATATCGAGCAGACCGTGACCCATACCCTGCTGTCCCTGTCGGTGGTGATCGATTTCCCCACCGGCGAGAGCCACCAGAAGCCGCTGATCAAGGATCTTCTGTTCCTGGCCAAGGAATGGGGGCTCGATCTCGACTTTCAGGTGCTCGACGAGCACGATTACCGGCGGCGCGGCGGGCGCAACACCTATGTCCTGACCATCATGGGGGGCGAGGTCAACGCGCCGGCGCTGGCGCGCATTTCGCGCATTCTCGCCGATCACCGGGTCAATATCGAGCGCATCTCCAAGCTGACCCAGGGGCAGTTGCGCTGCGTCGAATTTCTCCTGGCCGTGCCCGCCGACCTCGAGGTCAAACCGCTCAACCGCAAACTGCTGCAGGCGGGATCGAATCTCGGAGTCGACATCGCGGTGCAGAAAGAGAGCCTGCATCGCCGGGCCAAACGCCTGGTGGTGATGGACATGGATTCGACCCTGATCCAGATCGAGGTGATCGACGAATTGGCCCGCCTCGCCGGGGTCGGGGAGCAGGTGGTTGCCATCACCCGCCGGGCGATGAACGGCGAGCTCGATTTCGCCGGCGCGCTGCGCGAACGGGTGGCGCTGCTCGCGGGCCTTCCCGCCCGGGCCCTGGAGGAGGTGTACCGCAACATTCCCTTTACCCCCGGCGCCAAGACCCTGGTGCGGATTCTCAAGCGGCTCGGCTTCAAAACCGCGGTCATCTCGGGCGGCTTCACCTTCTTCACCGACCGCCTCAAGGACGAACTCGGCCTCGATTACGCCTTCGCCAACGGCCTGGAGATCAAGAACGGCGCGGTGAGCGGCACGGTGAGCGGCGCCGTGGTCGACGGTGCGCGCAAGGCCGATCTGCTCGAAGAAATCGCCCGGCGCGAGGGGATCGCCCTCGACCAGGTCATCGCCATCGGCGACGGCGCCAACGACCTGCCCATGCTCGGTCGCGCCGGCCTGGGCATCGCCTTCAACGCCAAGGCCCGGGTGCGCGAGGAGGCCGACACCCACATCAACCAGCAAAGCCTCGATTCGATTCTTTATCTGCTCGGCCTCTCCGAGTGGGAAATGGCCGAGCTCGACGCATGAAGCTGCCCCATCCCCTGTTCGAGGGGCGGCTGGTGCGCCGCTACCAGCGCTTTCTGGCCGACGTGCGGCTGGTCGACGGCACCGTCGTCACCGCCCACACGCCCAACACCGGCAGCATGAAGCAGTGCGCGGTGCCGGGGCACCGGGTGCTGATTTCCGAGAGCCACAACCCCCAACGCAAGCTCAAGTACACCCTCGAACTGATCGAGGTGGCCGGCCACTGGGTCGACACCCACACTCATCGCAGCAACCGGGTGGTGGAGGAGGCCCTGCGCGCGGGGGCCATCGCGGGGCTGGCCGGCTACCGGGTGCGGCCCGAGTTTCGCTTCGGCGACAGCCGCATCGATTTCATTCTCGACAACGACCGCGAGCAGGTGCTGCTCGAGGTGAAAAACGTCACCCTCACCTGCGGCGAGGCGATCGCCTGTTTTCCCGACGCGGTCACCGTGCGCGGCCAGAAGCACCTGCGCGAGTTGCAGGCGGCCCGGCGCCAGGGCTACCGGGCGGTGATCTTTTTTCTGGTGCAGCGCGGGGAGGCGACAGCCTTTACTCCTGCCGACGCCATCGATCCCGACTACGGCCGCCTGCTGCGCGAAGCGGTGGCCGCCGGGGTCGAGGCCATGGCCTGGCGCACGCGGGTGACGCCCGGGGACAATCGGGTTGGCGAGGTCCTGCCCGTTCTCCTTTGAATATTGACCTGCCAATGTCTTTGACCACGAATTTCACGAATGAACGCGAATCGTTCATGACGAGGCCAATGGCAGAATTTTTTCTCGTGACGAGCACATGAAATACCCTGGAAATTCGTGTCCCTTGGTGTGCCTTCGTGGTTAACGATGTTTTTTCGGTTCCCCCCTCTGGTGGACCGGGCAGAGAGTAAAATCGCGTATGCGCGCCGTCGGCCTGATCACCGAATACAACCCCTTGCACAACGGTCACCTCCAGCACCTGCGCGAAAGCAAGCGGGTCAGCGGGGCCGAAGTGACGGTGGCGGTGATGAGCGGCCATTTTCTGCAGCGGGGCGAGCCGGCCCTGGTCGACAAGTGGGTGCGCACCGAGATGGCGCTGCGCGCCGGGGTCGACGTGGTGGTCGAGCTTCCCTTTCCCTGGGCCTGCAACAGCGCCCCGCACTTTGCCCGGGGCGGCGTCGCTGCCCTCGAAGCCCTCGGCCGCATCGACGCCCTGTGCTTCGGCAGTGAAGCGGGCGATCTGGAAACGCTGCAGCACTGTGCCGACCTGCTCCACGAGCGGGAGGAGGACATCGCCCGCGGCAGCGAAGAGTTGCTGCGCAAGGGCATCAGCTATCCCGAGGCCCGCGCCCGGGTCTTTGCCCGCCTGAGCGGTGACCCCGCGCAGGTCGCGACCCTGGCGACTCCCAACAACATCCTCGGCATCGAGTACCTGCGGGCCTTGCGCCAGGCGGACAGTGCGCTGCAGCCGTTCACCATCCGGCGCGTCGGCGCGGGGTTTCATGAGGTCGCGGTGGCGGAAGGGGAAATCGCCAGCGCCACCGGAATTCGCCGGTTGCTGCAAGAAGGGCGCGACATCGCCCCCTTCCTGCCCGCCGCGGTCTCCGCCCCCCTGTTCGAGGCACTGGCCCTGCGGCGCAACGCGCACGGAGATCTCCACCTGCGCCTGCTGCTGAATCGGATCTACCGGGACGCCTCCTGCCTGCAACGCCTCTATCTGGTGGATGACGGCATCGAGAACCGCCTGGCGGCCGCCGCCGACGAAGCGGTTGACTTCGACAATCTGGTGACGGCGGTCAAATCGCGCCAACTGACCCGTACCCGCATCCAGCGCATGCTGGCGCACATTCTGCTCGGCGTCGAGCGCAGCGACATGGAAGCGATGCTCGCAAGCGGGCCGCTCTATCTCCATCTGCTCGGCGCCGGTGCGCGCGGCCGGCAATTTCTCGCCACCTGCCGCAAGCATCTCGCGCTGCCGCTAGTGCAGAACTTCTCCCGCATCCATGCCCTGCTCAAGCGCCGCTACGGGGCGGGCAGCCGGCTGTTGCAACTGGCCCTGCGCCAGGTCGAGCTGGAAACCCGCGCTACCCGCCATTACACCTTGCTGCTGCCGGGCTGGAGCGGAGGGAGCCGCAATCGGGATTTTTTTGAGGAGGTTCGCACCGGGGAACGCTGAGAGGGGATTGGTTTCGCGGAATTCACAGAGGGCAGCCGGGCGGGATGAGCACGGCTGCCCTCTGTTTATTTCAGGATCAGATTGGGAAGCTCGTCGCGGTCGTCGCTCTTGACCGGAAAATTTTCTTCGAGCAGTTCGCCGCAGCGCTTGATCGCGCTGCACAGGGCATCGCAGGGATAGCCCTGGCGAATGCCGGCGGTCACCATGCCGACGATCTCGTCCCAGGTCTTCGGCGCAACCGCCGCGTTGATGCCCGCGTCGGCCAGCACGAAGACGCGGTGTTCGAGGAGAGAGATCAGAATCAGGATGCCGGTGCGGTCGCGGGTCTGGTGCAGGCCGTGCTCGATAAAGGAAACCAGGGCCTTCTCCTCGACTTCTTCGCTGATTTCCGCCGCCGGAAGCAGGCGGCGCTTGAGTTCGGGGGTGCGGCGGATGAGCGCGCGAAAGAGAAAATAACCGAGGAAAAAGAGCGGCAGAAACACCCAGACCGAGGAGCCGCCGAAGGCCCAGCTCAGGGTGACCGCCGTTCCCAGGGCGAAGAGGCCGGCGCCGAGAATCTCGCTGCGCGGGTAATCGTAGGATGCATCGATCACCAGCGGCACGATCTCGCCGCTGGTGCGACTTTCCGCCGCACGCACCGCTGCTTCGATCCGTTTTTTCTCCTCTTCGCTGAAGAGGGTCTGAGCCGTCATTCGGGGCATGAAAACCGGTCCTTATCTGAAAGAATGAATTGCGGGCGTCTCGGTCGGCCCTACCAGCTCCCCGAGGAGCCGCCGCCGCCGAAGCCGCCGCCGCCACCGGAGAAACCGCCGCCCCCGCCGAAGCCGCCGCCGCCCATCGGGCCGATCCAGAAGCCGCCGCGGCGACCGCGGGAGCGCCGCCCGCCACCGAAGGCCAGCAGGGCGGGGCCGAAGAACAGCAGCATGGCGAGAAATCCCAGGGGGTTTCTTTCTTTTTTGCGCTGGCTCTTGCCGGTGCCCCGATACTCGCCGCGCACCGCTTCGGCCATGGCGACCACGCCGGCGGTGATGCCGCCGTCGAAGTCGCCGGCGCGGAAGCGGGGCGTGATCTCGTTGTCGATGATGCGGCCGGCCAGCAGGTCGGTGAGCCGTCCCTCGAGACCGTAGCCCACCTCGATGCGCACCTTGCGCTCCTCTTTGGTCACCAGCAGCAGGGCCCCGTTGTCCTTGCCCTTTTGCCCGAGCCCCCAACTCTCGGCCGCCTTGAGTGCGAATTCCTCAAGGGAATCACCCTCGAGAGACGGAATGGTCAGCACCGCAAGCTGCGTCGAGTCGCTGCGCTCGAACTCCTGCAGGAACTGCTCGATTTTCAGCTCGGTTGCAGCCGTCAGCAGGTCGGCGTAATCGTTGACGTGTCCGCTCAGCCGGGGCACGTCGAGAGCGTGCGCCGGGGCGAGAAACCCGATGCTCAACAGCAGAAGCAGGCCCAGCCGGAAACGCATCGACATCGCTAGAACTTGACCTTGGGAGCTTCGGCGGCGCCGGCTTCGGCCTGAAAGGGCTCCTTACGCTCGAGGTGGAGCAGGAATTTGTTGGTCAGGTTGTTGGGAAAGGTGCGAATCGAGGTGTTGAAACGCTGCACCGCGTCGTTGTAGCGCTGACGTGCGACATTGATGCGGTTTTCCGTTCCTTCGAGCTGGTGCTGAAGGTCGCGGAAGTTCTGGTTGGCCTTGAGGTCGGGGTAGTTTTCGGCGACCACCAGCAGGCGCGACAGGGCCGAGGAGAGCTGTCCCTGGGCCGCCTGGAAGCGTTCCAGAGTGGCCGGATCGTCCAGATCTTTCGCCGTCAGATTCATCTGTCCGACCCGCGAGCGGGCGTCGGTAACGGCCTGCAGGGTTTCCTGTTCATGGGCGGCATACGCCTTCACCGTTTCCACCAGGTTGGGAATCAGATCGGCGCGGCGCTGATAGGTGGCCTCCACGTCGCCCCAGGCGGCAAATACCGCCTCCTCGTTACTTTGAATCTGATTGTAGCCGCAGCCGGAAAGACCCGGCAGCAGCAGAGAGAGGGCACTGAGCAGAAGGAAAAGCCGTCGCGTCATGGAAAGACTCCCGAGAAAATGGAAGGTTGGTTGAAAGCCAACCCAAATATAGGCATGCCTCCGCCGCTTGTAAAGGGGCCGGGTCCGTTCAAGTGGCCCCGAAGGGATTTCTTGCGGTTTTTCCACCGGGCGGTAGGGTTTAACAGGATGGAAAAATCGGTTGGGACCAGCTTTGGGACAGAAACGAAAGGAGGGGCGATGAGAGGCTGGGAGGCGTTTCGGCAGGATTGCCGCAAGGGGCTGGTCGAGCGGTTAACGATTGCTCGGGGCGCAGACGAAGTCGCCGCCGCGGTGCAGCAATTGCAGCGCCGCTGCGAAGATTTTCTGGCCCGCCAGCTTGCCGACGGCAGCGGTCGACACATTGCCTGCGGACCCGGTTGCGGCACCTGCTGTGCGGTCAATGTGGCGGTTCTGCTGCCGGAAGCCATCGCCATCACCCGGCATCTGCGGGATAATTTTTCTCCGCAGGCGCGGGACGAGCTCGCGACCCGCTTCGACGACCTGAGACGTTCCGTGCGCTGGCTCGATGATGACGAGCGGATCTTTCTGCGCCGCTCCTGCGCTTTTCTCGACGCTGACGGCAGCTGCCTGATCTGGCCCGTGCGGCCATTGCTGTGCCGGAGCATCACTTCGACCGATGCCGAGGCCTGCCGCGAGGCGCTCGCGGCGCCGATCTTCGGCGAAGAGCGGCCGATACTCATGAACCTCGTGCAAAAGGAACTGTTCGAAGAGGCGTTCCACGCTCTGGGAGAGGCGCTCGAGCGCCTCGGCTGGGACCGCCGCAGTTTCAAGCTGACCTGTGCGGTGCCGCCGTTGCTGCGACAACCCCGATTGCTCGAAGAATTCCTGCGGGGCGAGGTTTTGCCCGTGCCCTGAAGCACGCGTCCTCAACGCGAAAGGTGCAGAGGCCTTGCTAATAGGTGACCGATTTGGTATTATTTCGACAGGCGAGAATTAATCACTTACTCACCCCCTCGCTTTATTCGCGCGTCGGATATCCCTCCTGGCCGGCGCGCATTTTTTTGTCCGCAGCCGCGCTGGAAAGGGCAATTGCGGCCTTTGTCCCAGGTTCAGGCGACAAGGGCTGCGATCGCGAAGCCCCAGAGAATCACCGAGGCCAAAATGATCGTCAGTTGCACTCCAAAGTAGACATTTTGCTTTTCAATTTTGCACAGACGTATTTTCCGTCCGGTTGATTAGTTTGGAGCATAATTCGTCTGCAGCCAGAAGAGAATCCAAAGTCAGAGACCGGAGGGCCACGGTTGGATCAGTCGCTTGTCAAAGAACGGAAGTTTCAATCATTCGTTCGCGGGATTTTTTTGTCCTTGACGAACGGGGGCCTGATAAGTTGTTTTATAAGCGTTTTTAAAGCCCTTGACTTGCGATTTCTATTGCAGATATCCACTTTATCCTAGACCCAGTCGATGAACAAATTGAGAGTATGTCTTTTTTCCCATTCAGGCCCGCCGTGCTATATCGCGTAATTGTCTTCTTAAGTAGTTCTTGTCTACGATTCCAGGTCTCGGAAGATAGTTGATTGCTTCAGAGCAGGTCGATGCTCCTTGAAACATTTGAGCCACTACCTCTAAAACTTTATCGTTCATGTTTCACTTGGAAGCAGATTGAAAACCGAAAATATTCTCCAGAATGATGCGAAGGTCTTTTTGTTCATATTCTGACAACTCCATTTTTGCTTCTCCTTCAGTCTTTCAATTTAATTGAACCAATGATTTTTTTGAATTCTTCAAAACTCAGATTCTGCACGGCAACATGAAGAAATAAGTTTGGCCTATTTAAGTCGTGAATGGATGCATAATTTCCAAGTGGGGGAACGGGAGATTCATAATAATATGCTTTTAAATTATTCTTTTCAGATTTGAAAACTAAATTAGAATTCCCAAAAATTTCTTTTTTATTCTCCATTGCATCTTGCCAAACTGCAAAATCTACGGGGTCGTTTGGAACTGGGTCATTAATAGTTTTTTCAAATGGAATTTGACCTGCCTCAGAAACCGTTATTTTACTGTTGATAGTGACTCCACTCGGATGATCTTTTATGACTAAGTCTTCTGCTGTAATAGGGGAAAAATGAAGAACACTGCCATTTTCATTGAAAACAAGTAGGCTGTCGTTAACTGTAGAAATTCTTTTAACTTTTGCTGGAATCCTTATCAAAAAACTTTCGAGCAAAATTTCATAAGAAATATTTTGACTACTTTCAGGCCATTCAGATTTGACAGCTACCCTTTGCAAGTTAGGCGAGGAAGTTTTTGATGTGGATGCACATGAGGCAAAAAACGGAAATGCAAAAATTAAAAATATTGAGATAGAAATAATTTTTCTTAATTTCAAGACTCTCTCCTTTTGAGTTTAATACGATTTTATCTTATAACCCCCAGGGCGACCGGCTGCGGCGTGCTGGCTCAATCTGGTAGAGGCCTCTTCGAGAAGCACCCAAGTATCACCAGTCCGCGTTCACCTGATGGTGTACGCCCGGCACGGGCGTGAACTTATGGGGTGCAAGTCCCCTGTACGGGAATCCGGTCCCCACCGCTAGGCGGGGAATCAAGTACTAGCCGACGGCAAGGGCGTCTGTGCGAGCAGAGGTCTGGAGGAAGCCCGAGCGAAAGCTATGAGCCGACGAACAAAAACAGCATATAGGGCCATTATTCGGGCAAGTCGACACAACATGACGAAGTCCCACGGATTCGGGTTTTGATCACGGATTCAGGTAAAAAACCCCGGCTACCCGATTAGCCCTACTTTTGCTCCTTACATATTGATGATTTTGCAAATTGATCATCGTCTCGACAGGCAACTTGAATTGCAGTTGTTTTGTCGCTGTTTGCCATTGGAGTCCAATAATTTTCAACTACCAAATACTTGATTTTATGATCACCATTCCTGATATTGAAAAAATTAAGTAAGCGCTCAAATGCATTCAGTACAGTGTTGTTGGAGCTCGTTTTGTATTGTGCAAACAATACCAACGCCTCGGGCTGCATATATGACCGCGAGGATAGTGGAGGAATCCGAAAGGTCATATCAGTTTTTGCTGACAATACTTGCCCGTCTAGCCCTTTGTATTCATATGCTGGTACATATGACGTGTTGCCTCCCGGAATCGAAACGCCATTTGGACCAAACTCTCCATAAACATTTTTAGTTATTTTGAAAATAAATTCTTGATCAAAGTCTGGAATTATTCTGAATGATTCAATCTTCTGGTCCGTCGGGGTTCTGTTTGAAATTTTAAATTCGTAACCACGGCCAAGTGGTTTTTTGTATGAAAGTTCAACGTCTCCCGTAATGAATTCATGCAAAAACCCTAAAATAATTGGTAGCAACCCAATTGCAGCTAGCCAAATCAGAAACTTGTTGAATTGTGCCTTGATGCTTTTTGGGTTGTTCTGCTGCTTGTTTTTCCTTCGATTTTTTTTAATGCGTTTTTTGCTTTTTGCCATGTTTTTTATTTCTAAAGGGCTGACGCCCAGGGTAACCGGCGGCGACGCGAACTTGCGTGATCCACCGCAATTTTTTTCGTTCTTTTTCCGACATGCTCCTCTCTCCCTTCACGCTGTCTTTCCTGCAATTTTAGTATAAAAAGAGACGGGCCTGGTCGGCTATCGGCAAAGAGGTCTTCCAGTGCAGGGGCGCGCCCGAATCGAACCGCAGGTGCCGAGCCCGAAGGCGCCCGCGTTGACGAGTCCGGCGATTTTCCGGTGGAGAGCTTCGTCCATGGCCGCTCCGCTACGGGTTGTCCTGGGCCTGGGGGGTGATGATCACGTCGATGCGGCGGTTGATGGCCCGCCCTTCGGCGGTGGTGTTGGGGGCCAGGGGGCGGCGTGACCCGTAGCCGACGGCGATCACCCGCTCGCCCGGCAGCGCCCCGTTGGCCACGAAAAACTGGCGCACCGCTTCGGCCCGGCTCTGAGAAAGAGAGGCATTGGCCTGGTCGGTACCGGTGCTGTCGGTATGGCCCTCGATCGTAACCGCCGGTTCGCCGAAGGTCTGGATCGCCCGGCGCACTTTTCCCAGCAGCGGGTAATTGTCGGGCAGAATCACCGATTGGCCGACGGGGAAACGGATGCTGCGCAGGCGGATCACCAGGTGGTTGCCCTGCTTGTAGACTTCGGCCTCCTCGTGGCCGAAAAGGGCCTGCACCTCGTTGAAGAGTTGCTGAAAGCGGCGCTCGCGTTCGAGCTTTTCCTTGGCGGCCTTCTGCTCCCAGATGTAGAGTTCTTTCTCGGCCTGCTCCTCGCGGGTCTGGCCCTCGAGGGAGGCGATCTGCTGGCGCGCCTCCTCGATCTGGGAACGCTGAGCCTCTTTCCCTTCCTGCAGGTCGCTGATGCTGGCTTTCAGGATGGTCGACTGCTCGTCGAAGGGAAGATTGCGGAGGTCGCGGATTCCCAGCTGCCCGGCCGGCCGGGCGAGAAGTTCCTCGATCCACAGGGCCGCCTGCTCCGGTCTCATCTCTTTGAGCTTGCGGCTCTGGTCGCTGATCTGCCACAGGCGCTGGGCCTGGAACAGGGCCTGCTCGGCTTTGGCGGCGATGGTTTCGCTCTGGTAGCGGTTCTTGTCGATGTAGCTTTCCGTTTCCTGCAGGGTTTGGCGCGCCTGGGCGAAAGTCGCCGGTGCAATGTCGTCGGCGTTGGTCTTTTCAGCTTCGTTCAGCAGGCGGCGGGCCTCACCGATGGCATTGCGCTTGATCGCGCGCAATTCGAGATCTTTGAATCTGGCGGTGACCTCGCCGCTGCGTTTGCTGGCCCAGTCGAGCCGTTCGTTTTCCACCCCCGTGGTCAGCTCCACCAGCTGGTCTTCGACATCGAGATAATCGCGCCCGAATTCGATGGCTCCCGCTTTCAGCGCAAGGCGGCGGGCCTCCAGGGGCTCGGCCAGAATCGTTTCGGTCACCTTGGCCCGCTCCCGGGCGCGATCGAGCTGGGCGCGGCCGATCGCCACCTGCTTGAGAATGGCCGCCACGCCGGCGCCCTCGGCGAGCCCCTTCTGCGCCTGCCGGTGAGCTGCGACCGCCGCGGCGAAGGATTCGGGCGCGAGCAGGTGCAGCTCGTTGAGGCGGGCGGTGGTCAGTTCGGCGTTCAGGCTCTCGATCTGATCGCTGGGGTTTTCGCTGAGAGGGATCGGTTCGACTTTGATCGGCGGGGTGGCGCAGCCGGTCGCCAGAAGCAATCCGATGGCGGCGGCATGCATGAGACGCGAAAAGGTGGAGGTGGACATCGATTCAATCTCCCTGGGCAGTCATCGGCAATGGGGCGAAAACAGTCGGCAAACCTGCCGCTAACCTTAAGTCAGCGACACCACAGTGTCAATCGCGGGGCGCGCGGACTGGAGCAGCCTGCCGATTATAGCAGAGGCCGTCAGGGGTGTGAATGGCCACTCCGCAAGAGCCTTGGACGTTTGGAACAAGTTGTGCTAGATTTGTTCCCATATACCGGAAAAATTCCCATGAGATCAGGGTTTTTCCGTGCAGGCATTTCATGTCCGAGGGAGGTTCAGCCGTGGGAAAAAGGTCGCCGGCCGACCAGACGGGGGTGGTGTCCAAGACCCGGACCAAGATCGCGAACCCCCCGCTGTTCAAGGTCCTCATGCACAACGACGACTACACGACGATGGAATTCGTAGTGCAGACCCTGGAGACGGTCTTTCGCAAGACCGCGGCCGAAGCCAATCGCATCATGCTCAATATTCACTACAAGGGGCTGGGGGTCTGCGGAGTCTACCCCTATGAGATCGCCGAAACCAAGGTCGCCAAGGTACACTCTCTCGCCAAGGAGGCGGGGCACCCTCTCAAATGCAGCATGGAGGAGGCCTGAGCCTCGTTAATTCAAAATGGGTGGAGCCATGTTCAACCAAGACGTCCAGATTGCCTTCAGCCTCGCGGTGCGCGAAGCCCAACGGCGCCACCATGAGTATCTGACCACCGAGCACATCCTCTTCGCCATCCTGTTCGAGGACGAGGGGCAGAAGATCATCCGCAGTTGCGGCGGCGACGTGGATGAGCTCAAGTCGATGCTGGAAGATTTCTTCATCCATCAGCTCGAAACCCTGCCCGGGGAGGACGAGTTCATTCCCGAGCAGACCGTCGGCCTGCAGCGCCTGCTGCAGCGAACGGTGGTGCACATGCACTCGGCGGGGAAAAAGGAAATCGGCCTGGGCGACATTCTCGCCGCCATTCTCGAAGAGCAGAATTCCCATGCCGCGGCCTATCTCGAGGCCCAGGGGATCAGCCGGCTCGACCTGCTCAACTATGTGTCCCACGGGGTGACGAAATTCTCCTCCGACGAGGAAAAGGGGGCCCCGGGTCCAGGCGCCAAGGAGGAAACTCCCGGCCGTGCCGCGCCCGCCCGCGATCCGCTGACAGCGTTCACCGTCGATCTGGTCGAGCGGGCCCGGCAGGGCAAGATCGACCCGCTGGTCGGGCGTTCTCTCGAGCTCGAGCGCACCATCCAGGTGCTGTGCCGGCGGCGCAAGAACAATCCGATCTATGTCGGCGATTCGGGGGTGGGCAAAACGGCCATCGCCGAAGGTCTGGCCCGGCGCATCTTCGAGGACGATGTGCCCGGGGCGCTCAAGGGTTTCAAAATCTACGCCCTCGACATGGGGGCGCTGCTCGCCGGCACCAAGTTCCGGGGGGACTTCGAAGAGCGTCTCAAAGCGGTGATCAATGCCATGACCACCCTCGAGCGCGCCGCCCTGTTTATCGACGAGATCCACACCATCGTCGGCGCCGGCGCCACCAGTGGCAGCTCCATGGACGCCTCCAATATTCTCAAGCCGGTGCTGGCCTCGGGGGACCTGCGCTGCATCGGTTCGACCACCTTCGAGGAATACAAGAACCTGTTTGACAAGGATCGCGCCTTATCAAGACGCTTCCAGAAGATCGACATCCTCGAGCCGACCGTCGACGAGACCGTGGAGATTCTCCAGGGGCTCAAGCGCTATTACGAGGACTACCACGGTGTGACCTACACCGATGAGGCGATCGAGGCGGCGGCCCGCCTTGCTGCCAAGTTCATCAACTACCGGCATCTGCCCGACAAGGCGATCGACGTGATCGACGAGGTCGGCGCCGCGCTCAGGTTGCAGCCCCAGCTCAAGCAGACGGTGGAGGTGGCCGATGTCGAGGCGACGGTGGCCAAGATTGCCCGGATTCCCGAGCGCAACGTTTCGGCCTCCGACCGCCGCCGCCTGAAAACCATGGAGCGCGACCTCAAGCGGGTGGTGTTCGGCCAGGACCAGGCGATCGAGTCGCTGTGCCGGGCCATTCGCCGGGCCCGGGCCGGTCTCGGCCATCCCGACAAGCCGGTCGGTTCCTTCCTCTTTACCGGGCCGACCGGGGTCGGCAAGACCGAGGTGGCCAAGCAGCTCGCCGCCCAGCTCGGGGTCGAGTTCCTGCGCTTCGACATGAGCGAGTACATGGAGAAGCATTCGGTCTCGCGCCTGATCGGGGCGCCTCCGGGCTATGTCGGTTTCGATCAGGGGGGGCTGCTGACCGACGCGGTGGTCAAGAACCCCTACGCGGTGCTGCTCCTCGACGAGATCGAAAAGGCGCACCCCGACCTGTTCAACATTCTGCTGCAGGTGATGGACCACGGCAGCCTGACCGACAACAACGGCAAAAAAGCCGATTTCCGCAATGTGGTCCTGATCATGACCAGCAACGTCGGCGCCCGCGAGCTGAGCGCCACTCCCATCGGGTTCGGCGAACGCAGCCAGGGCACCCCCAAGCTCGAGATCGAGAAGTACTTCTCCCCGGAGTTCCGCAACCGGCTCGATGCAACGATCTCCTTCCGCGGGCTCGACCTGCCGGTGATTGAAAAGGTCGTGGAAAAGTTCGTCGGCGAGTTGCAGGAGCGGGTGGCCGAGCGCAAGGTCAAGTTGACCCTGTCGCCCAAGGCGCGCACCCACCTGGCCCAACAGGGCTACGACCCGATTTTCGGCGCGCGGCCCCTGGGGCGGCTGATTCAGGCCGAAATCAGCGACGTGATCGCCGACGAGATCCTGTTTGGCCGGCTGAGCAAAGGCGGGCGGATCAGCATCGGCCTGAAAAACGGGCGGCTGACCTTCAATTACCGCTGATCCTGCGGCATCCAGTCCGATACGAGGAAGCGCGGGATGGAATTCCGCGCTTCCTGATGTTTTTTTCCTACCCCCGTCGCGCTTTTGTGCGCCTGTGACCCGATCGCCCGTGCCCGTCTATCAACTCATTGCTGACCCGGTATTTCCTCCCGCCGACCTGGCGGAAGACGGCGGCCTGCTCGCGGTGGGGGGCGATTTGCGCGCCGAGCGGCTGCTGCTCGCCTATTCCATGGGGATTTTCCCCTGGTTCAACGAAAACGACCCGATTCTGTGGTGGTCCCCCGACCCCCGCTTTGTTCTTGAGCTTACCGAACTGAGGGTTTCGCGCAGTCTGGAGAAAATCCGGCGCAAGGGAACCTTCCGCGTCACCTTCGACCGGAACTTTCACCAGGTGATCGAAGCCTGCGGCGAAATCCGCCGCCAGACCGGGGAAGGAACCTGGATCACGCCGCAGATGCGCAACAGCTACCTGCACCTGCACGAAAGAGGCTACGCCCACTCGGTCGAGGTCTGGCAGGGGGATCTGCTCGCCGGTGGCCTCTACGGGGTCTGTCTGGGGCGCTGCTTTTTCGGCGAGTCGATGTTTTTCCGGGTGTCCAACGCCTCCAAAATCGCGTTGGCGGCCCTGGTCGAGCGGCTGAAAGAGCGCGATTTCGAGCTGCTCGACTGCCAGATGCCCAACGAGCATCTGACCTCCCTGGGGGCGCGGGGGATTCCCCGCGCAATCTTCCTGCAACGCCTGCGGCGCGGCGGCGTGATGCCCTCGACCCACCCCCCGGTAGGGGCGTTCAACCCCTGACCCCGCCGGTCGCCCCGCGCACTTGCACTTCCTGCCCCCCTCCCAGATCGATCCGGATCAATGCCCTTCGGTCAGCTCCTGCCGCAACTGCTGGTTGCGCTGCGCCCAGTCGGGGGCCAGCCGCTCTTCGAGAAAGGCGGCGAAGAGGCTGTCGAAGAGCTGCAGCCCCTCGGCCAGCACATGCATCCGCTCGTAGAAGAGCGCTTCCCTTTCGCTCTTTTCGTCGGTCATTTCATCTCTTTCCAGCTTGACCGACGGAGCCTTGAAGGAGCGGAACTGGAAGAGCTCGCCCTTGAGGGTGGTTTTCCAGGCGTGCTCGTTTTTCTCCAGGTGAACGGTTCCTTCGCTGATTTCCTTGTCGGCGGCCAGGGCGGCGCGCGCCTCGGGGAACTGCTCCTGCGGGCCGGCCACGGTGATGCGCTGGGGACCGTGAGCGCCGCCGCCGTCGAGCACCAGGCGATGGTCGAGAAAGGCGACGAAGGGTTCGTTTGCCAGCGCCGGTCCCGGCTGGCTGACCCGGTATTCGCCGCTGGCGCCGACGGTATTGGCGAGCAGCCAGCGCAGAAAGTCATGGCCGACCCAGGCGTTTTCCCGGATCAGTTCCAGCACCGCCTCGGTGCCCGCCGGGTTGAGTTGATCGAGCGCCGGCTGCAGCGTTTCGGGAATGACCTGCCGGGCCCGGGCGAAGGGGTGGCGGGCCACCAGGCGCAGGCCGTCGAAGGTCTGGCGGAACAACCCCTCGAATATCTCGGCGATTTTGGGCGACATGCCGGTGAAGGTGAGGATGCCGCTTTCGCAGTCCCAGACCACGTCGAACAGGCTGGGCACCGGCAGGGTGCGGGCCAGCAGCCGGCCCTTGACCGCCTCGCGCAACTCCTCGCGCTTTTGCTTGGGCACTCTCTGCAGGCCGGGATGAGCGGCCAGAAATTCCTCTTCGGCCCGCTGCAGTTCACGCCGCAGCAGCGCGGCGGGCACCCGCCGCTGGTCGCGGCGCAGGGTGAAGCAGAGTTGCGGGGGGCGGAAGAAGTCGCGCCGCTCGGAAAAATCGCGGGACTGGGGATCGTCGAGCGCCACCCAGCCGGCGGAGGTTTCCTCGGCGCTGTTGTCGATAGGGAGAAAGGCGTTTTTCGCCAGCAGCGGGCCGGCCCATTCGGCCGGGTCGCCGCTCGGCAGGTCGCCGAAAACCTGATATTGGCAGAAGCTGACGGTGTTGGCGAGAATTCCCATGATCTAGACCTCCGGGAGAAGTGTTGGGGCACCGGAATACACTGTTCGGGCGCGGGGATGCAAGGCCTTTTTTCAACCGCCGGCGACGCGGGCGCTGACCCAGGCGACGAAGGCGTAGCGGCCGAGTTTGCCGAGGCCGCTCAACAGAATGAATGCGGGAGCGGGAAAGCGCAGGACTCCCGCCGCGAGGCACAGGGGGTCGCCCACCACCGGCACCCAGGTGAGGAGAAGAACGGCGCCGCCGTAGCGGGCGAAACGCTCGCGCGCCCGCTCCAGGCGGGGATTGGGCGCGCGAGCATGATGCCGGCGCCACCAGCGTTGTCCGTAGAAACCGAGCAGGTAGGTGATAAAGGCGCCGAGGGTGTTGCCGGCGGTGGCGATCGCCACCGCGGTCGCCGCCGGGGTGCCCTGCACCACCAGGGCGACGAGAAGCCACTCCGAGCCCAGCGGGAGCAGGGTCGCGGCGAGAAAACCGGTGACGAACAGGGCCGGCAGGCCGAATTCGGCACCCAGGGCGGCAAATTGCTGTTCCATCGGGAAACGCCGATCAGTAGCGGGCCGACCGGCGGACGCTGGCGGGGATGCGGGCGTTGTGTTCCTGCAGGTCTTTCACCAGGCGGTCGAGTTCTTCCGGGGTGAGAATTCCCTTTTCCACAAAGAACTGGCCCAGGCGCTGGTGTTGGCTGCGCTGGAAGAAGAGCAGGGTGCGGACCTGGAACGGGGTGAGCAGCCCCAGTTCCACGGCCTTGTCGCCGAAGCGGCGGCTGAGCGTGCTGCGGTGGTTGAGAATCCGGCGCAGCGCCGGTTCGTTGAGCCAGCCCCAGCGGAAGGCGGTTTCGCCGATGAGGGGCCGTTGCCGGCGCTGCCACACCAGAGCTTCGATCAGGCTGGGGTAGCTGATAACCCCGCGCGAATAGAGATAGCTGCCGATTTCATAGGCGCGCGCGTGCAGAGGGCCGCCGGGGCGTGAATTCTGCTCCCGGTAACGGGGGCGGGGCTGGGGAGGCGGGCTCGACGGCCCGCGGGGGCGCTGGGAGGCGCGGGGCGGCCAGATCCCCTGCTCGCGCTTGCCGAGGAACGTGGTCACCAGATCGTAGGCCTGGTTGATGTTCTGGAACAGCTCCGACTGGCGACGCTGAACCCTGGCCTCCCCCGGAAAACGGTCGGGATGGGTTTCCTTCGCCCGCTGACGAAAGGCGGCCTTGGCCCCCTCGGGCTGTAGATAAAAGAGAAAGTTGCGGTCCAGCCAGACATCGGGCCCGAACAGGGTGCGGCAGGCCTTGAGGATTTCCGTTTCCTGGATGCTGGCGAGCAAGGCGGTCCTCCGCGGTCAAGGGAGATTAGAGACGTTTTACGCTCTGGGCATTTATACACCAGGGGGGTAAAAAGAACAAGCCGTATCCCGCCCGGAAAAGGGGCGGAATACGGCTTGTTCCGGAATGGGGGAGGAGGGTGCGGGCGTCAGGAAGCTTCGCGCTTTTTCTCCTCGTCCCGGGCCTGCTGCAGAAGCTGGCGGTTGCTGCGCTCGACGAAGGTTTTGATCCGGTGCTGATCGTCTTTGCGGATATGAATGAATTGCAGGCCCGCGGTCTTCCATCCCGGTTCTTGGGCCGGGCGCATCCAGACGACCTCGGCGAGAGCGCACACCGGAGCGACCCGGGGTTCGAGCTCCATCAGCAGCAGGCACAAATCGGCCACCTCGGCCTGATCGCGGAAGTTGAAGCGGATGCCGCCGGCGCTCAGGTTGACGGGACAGTAGGGAAATTCGGTGATGCGCTCACTGTCGGGGGCGCGTTCGAGCACGGTGAGATTCTTCTCCCACTTCTGGCGCAGGGAGCGCAGGTTGCCCTTGCCTTTGGCGTAGCGCAGCCCCACCGGAATGTCGACCCGGGGCAGGACCCTTTGCTGGAAGATCTGCAGCTGCGGCTGGCACTGCACCCGAATCAGGTCGGAACCGCGAAAGCCGGCGAAATGACCCCAGCCCTTGATGCCGAGACCGAAGGCCTGGGATTTGATCTCAAGCTTCATTTCGGTGTGAAAGGGATACTCTTCGCCCGACGGCGTCTGGTAGGGAAGGGCCAGGTCGAGATAGTCGGCGCCGCAGAAATTGAGATAGGCGGTCAGCGACTCGTGGCGCTCGCCGGTTTCTCCCGTGGACAGGGGATGGATCTGCAGTTTTTGGCCGGGCTTGAAATATTTCGACAGCACGGGCGGTCCTCCTTCCATTTTTTGTCACCCCAGGGGCGGAAACCTTAATCGCAATATGCGTTCCAGGTGTGACAGACAATCGGAAAAAAGACCTAACTCTTTGAAGTTGCATGGCCGCTGCGGGGCCATGGGCGAGGTCGTCCGAGGGTGGGCGACTCGGTGGCGGCGAACTGGCGGTAAGCCTCGCCGCAATTTGTCAGCCGCTGCGGAACTCCCCCTACATGGCGTGGCACTGCTCGCAGTTTTCGCTGACGCCGAAGGCGGTGGCGCCGTCGTGGCAGGCGCCGCAGGAGAGCCCCTCCTCCATCTGCTCCATCGACACGGCGGGGTTGTCCTCCCGCGGCCGGAACAGGTCGGGGTGGCATTGCGCGCAGCCAAAATGGGGGGTATGCGCGTTGTGGCTGAAAGTGACGTTGCCGGCATCGGCCACGGTGAACTGCACGGCGCGGGTGGGATGGCATCGGCCGCAGTTGCCGCTGATCCCGAAGGCTTCGCGGCCGTTGTGGCAGCCGCCGCAGCTTTTCCCTTCGGCCATGTCGGCCATGGTGAAAGTCGGGTTCTCGGCGGCGATGATGTTGAAGAGGGTCTTGTGGCATTGGACGCAATCGTTGCCCAGGACCGCCAGGTGCCGGTAATGGCTGAAGCGTACCGGACCGGTCGCTGCCACCTGGAAGACCACCTGGTCGGTGATTCTGCCGGCGTCGGCCGGGGCGCCCGTCGCCAGGATTGCGGCCATGCCGGCCAGCCGCAGCCATCGGCCTGCTGTCATGGGGGTACCTCCGTCAATGGGATCTTTACCGTGAATTTTCCGGGTTTGGTGCGGCCGCTTCACGGGCGGCGAGGGTCAGGCGGCCGGTGAGGTCGTCGACGAACTGGCGGGCGACCCGCCCCGAACGGGCGCCGCGCGACAGCGCCCACTGCAGGGCTTCGCGCTCGAGCTCGGCGGGAGCGATCGGCAGTTCACGCCGCTTTGCGAGGTGGCCGACGATCGCGAGATAGAGATCCTGGGTCACCGGGTAGAACCCGATGGCGATGCCGAAGCGGTCGGACAGGGAAAGCTTCTCGGAGACGGCTTCCTCTGGGTGAATTTCGGCTTCGCCGGTGTTGTCCTCGAAACGCTCGGGCATCAGGTGGCGGCGGTTGCCGGTGGCATAGATCAGCACGTTTTCGGGCGGCGCTTCGATGCCGCCCTGGAGCAGGGCCTTGAGCTCGCGAAAGCCGATCTCCGATTCGTCGAAGGAGAGGTCGTCGCAGAACAGGATGAAGCGAAAGGGCTGGGTTCGCAGGGCCCGGGTGATGACCGGCAGGTGATAGAGATCGTCCTTGTGGACTTCCACCAGGCGCAGCCCCTTTTCGGCGAATTCGGGCAGCAGGCTCTTGATCGCCGATGACTTGCCGGTGCCGCGCTCGCCCCAGAGAAGAACGTTGTTGGCTGGCAGCCCGGCGACGAACTGGCGGGTGTTCTGGCGCAGGCGCTCCAGGGCATGCTCGATGCCGAGCAGGCCATCGGGGTCGGGCAGGTCGGGGAATTCGACCCCTTCGAGCACACCGTCGTGGCTCCAGCGAAAAGCGATGTGCTCGTGAAACATCTGCGGGTCGGCATCGACCTCCTCGGCCAGCTTGCGGCTGAGAAATTCGTCGGTCAGGTCCATCAACCGGTCGATTTTTTCGATCAGAAAATCCCAGTCGAGGTTGAGGTGGGTCAGATTCATCATGAAGGTGGTTTCTCCTTGCGGCAGGGCGCTTCATCCCTGCAATTTACAGTATCTTGGCGCTGTGGTAAAGTTTGCCCTTTTTAAAGCCTGAATCCGTGAGTACTCGACGGCAAATAGCACACGTCATTGAATTGCCTA